>Ga0316198_10000783_pt1 | contig 17522 bp, 16 predicted proteins | sample OudBieAanoxic_MG_FD_204935 | JGI IMG/M metagenome (GOLD analysis project Ga0316198, IMG submission 204935) | Coastal sediment microbial communities from Oude Bieten Haven, Netherlands - site A anoxic | ecosystem: Environmental > Aquatic > Marine > Coastal > Sediment | place: Netherlands...
TGGCGGCACCTACCAAGTGACGCTCACCGTGATCGACAACGCCGGCGCCCGCAGTTCGCCAGCGCAGCAGCAGGTGACCATGTCGGCCGGGACTGGTGGTGAGGGTCCGCCGACGTCCACGACACTCGTGGGGACGTCGCAGACTCAAGGTGCCAACAACTGGAGGGCCACCATCACCGCTTCCGGTGAGTCCGGCGCCTCAACCACCGGCACCTGGGACTACAAGAGCCAGTCGGGCGGCTGCACGATCGACGCCAGCGGATCGTGCTCTTTCTCGATCGTGGTCCGGGCGAATACGTCGACCGTCACCTACACCGACGCGGCGCTGGGCTCCGTCTTCGTCAGCAGGCCCTAGAACCTGAGTGGAGCTGAGGGGACTCGAACCCCTGACCCCCTCCATGCCATGGAGGTGCGCTACCAGCTGCGCCACAGCCCCTGATTGCTGCCTGCGCAGCGGAAGACGAGTGTACCCGACGCCTCGGGCTCAGCCTTCTTCGATCGTCACCGGCTCAGGGAGCGTCCTGGCGTTGTGCTCGACGAGCACCCACTGGTCGACTTCGGGGCCGTGTCGACGCTCGAGGATCGTCCAGGCCGTGTTGGAGATGACGCCCAACGAGCCGACCCGGTCCAGCGGCAGCCCGATCAGCTGGGCCACGGCCAGTCGAGCGGCTCCGCCGTGCGTCGCCAGGACGGCGAGACCGTCGCCTGCTTGCCGCGCCGCACGCAGGACGGCCGCCAACATCCGGGCTGCCACGTCCGAGCGGGACTCGCCGCCACCGGGGTTGTGGTGGTGCGGGTTGCCGCCGGCCCAGGCGCTCCAGTCGTCCGGGAACCGAGCCTGGATCTCCGGGCCGGTCAGTCCTTGGAAGCTGCCGCCGTTCGTCTCGCGCAGGTCAGGGTCGGTACCCACCGTCAGCCCAGTGACGTCGGCCAAGGCCTGAGCGGTCTCGTAGGCGCGCGACAAGTCGGACGACACCAGGAGCGTGGGCTCGAGCCGGGCAAGCATGGGTGCGGCACGACGCGCCTGCGCTCGTCCGGTGTCGTCAAGGCCGATGTCGGTCTGGCCCTGGAACCTGCCCTGCCGGTTCCAGACCGTCTGCCCATGGCGCCACAGCACGACACGGGTGCGACGTTCGACCCGCCCGGGGTCGGGCGTGCTCACCGAACCCGTCACGAGAAGACCTCACCGGTAGGGGCAGCCGCCCCGACGTCGACGACCGGACAGTCCTTCCAGAGGCGTTCGAGCGCGTAGTACTCGCGGTCGTCGTCCTGCATGACGTGCACGACCAGGTCGACGTAGTCGAGCAGCACCCACCGCCCCTCTCGCTCCCCCTCGCGCCGGGTGGGGCGTCCGGCAACGTCGCGCAGCCGGTCTTCGATGGCATCCACAATCGCCTTCACCTGGCGATCGGTGTTGCCCGAGCACACCAGGAAGACATCGGCGATGGCGATCTGCTCGGACACGTCGAACGCCACGATGTCGTGCGCGAGCTTGTCGTCGGCTGCGGCCGCCGCGTCCGTGGCCAGGTCGATGGTCGTCTGCGAGGCGGTCACGTGCTGGGGCCCTCCTGAGGATCTGATGCGTAGAGGTTGCGCTTGGACACGTACTGGACGACGCCGTCGGGCACCAGGTACCAGATCGGTTCCCCGACCCCGACGCGGGCGCGGCAGTCTGTTGAGGAGATGGCAAGGGCCGGCACCTCGACCAGAGTGACCCGGTCCGCGGGCAATCCACCCGCACTGAGCTCGTGCCCGGGGCGGGTGCAGCCGACGAAGTGAGCCAGTTCGAGGCACTCGTCGGCGTCGCGCCAGGTGACGATCTTCGACAGGGCGTCGGCGCCGGTGATGAAGAAGAGGTCCCAGTCCTCACCTCGGGACGCGCGGATGTCGCGCAGCGTGTCGACGGTGTAGGTGGGACCTGGGCGATCGATGTCGACCCGTGACACCGAGAAGCGCGGGTTGGAGGCGGTGGCGATGACCGTCATCAGGTAGCGGTCCTCCGGGTCCGTGACCCCGCGATCATCCTTCTGCCAAGGCTCGCCGGTGGGGACGAACATGACCTCGTCCAGGTCGAACCACGACCGCACCTCGCTGGCGGCCACCAGGTGGCCGTGATGGATCGGGTCGAACGTCCCGCCCATCACACCGAGACGTCGGCGTGCCACTGGACTAGGCGTGCGGACGCCCCTCGCCGAAGATCAGGGTGATGACCAGCAGGGCCAGCAGCAGGGCCAGCGCGCCCACGCCGAACCAGATCGGCTCGACAGGCAGCTCGTTCACGACCTCGGACATCAGCATCGGCGCCGGACTCCCTTGGCTCAGCTCGGTTGAACGCGATCAGCGTAGCGGCCCGCCGACCCGGTCAGGTGCGTACGTGACCGTCGCCGGTCACGACCCACGTGCTCGAGGTGAGCGCGGACAACCCCATCGGGCCGCGAGCGTGCAGCTTCTGGGTGGAGATGCCGATCTCGGCACCCAGCCCCAGCTGCTCGCCGTCGGTGAAGCGCGTCGAGGCGTTGACCATGACCGCGGCCGAGTCGACGCCGGCGACGAACCGCCGCACCGCACCGACGGAGTCGCTGACGATCGCCTCGGTGTGGCCGCTGGTCCACCGACGGATGTGGGCCACGGCGTCGTCCAGGCTGTCGACCACGCCGGCGGCCAGGTCGAGCGAGTAGTACTCGGCGGCCCAGTCCTCGTCGGTGACCGGCTCGGTCGCCACGCCCACCGCCTGTCCGGCCGCGGCGACCCGCTCGTCCGCGTGGACCGTGACTCCCGCCTCGCGCAGCGCCGGCAGGGCTGCGGACAGGAACTCATCCGCGATATCGGCGTGCACCAGCAGGGTCTCGGCGGCGTTGCACACAGTGGGGCGCTGCACCTTGGCGTTGAGCAGGATCGCCAAGGCCTTGGCCTGGTCGGCGTCAGCATCGACGTAGACATGGACGTTCCCCACACCGGTCTCGATGACCGGCACCATCGACTCCTCAACGACCGAGCTGATCAGCGCCGCACCCCCGCGCGGGATGAGCACGTCGACAAGGCCCCTGGCCCGCATGAGGTGCTTGACCGAGTCGTGCGAGGTTCCCGGTACCAGCTGCACCGCGTCGGCCGGCAGGCCTTGGTCGACCAGCGCCTCGCGCATCACCGTGACCAGCACGGTGTTGGTGTCGTGCGCGGACGACGACCCGCGCAGCAGGACGGCGTTGCCGGACTTCAGGCACAGCCCCGCCGCGTCGACCGTCACATTGGGACGGGCCTCGTAGATCATGCCGACCACGCCGAGCGGCACCCGCACCTGGCTTACCGACAGCCCGTTGGGCAAGGTGTAGCCAGTGACGACCTCGCCCACGGGGTCGGGCAGGGCCGCAACCTGACGCAAGCCGTTGGCGATGCCGGCGATCCGTCCGGCATCGAGGGTGAGCCGGTCGATCAGCCCGGCGGCCGTCCCGGCGGCACGCGCGCGGTGGAGGTCGGCCGCGTTCGTGTCCACGATGCGCTGGGTGGCCGCCTCGAGGGCATCAGCCATCGCGACCAGGGCGGCGTCCTTCGTCTGACGAGTCAGCGGCGACAGCGCGACGGCCGCCACCCGTGCCCTGCGGGCCACGGCGAGCACGTCGGACTCCGACCCGTGCGCCGCCTCGACGCTCTTCTCACTCATGAGGACAGGGTAGGCCGCTGGAAGAGAACGAGATCGTCGGCGTGGACGACCTCACGCTCGTACTCGGGGCCGAGCTCGGCGGCCAGGTCGCGGGTGGATCGACCCAGCAGGCGGGGCAGCTCGCTGGCCCCGTAGTTGACCAGCCCGCGCGCGACCGGGTGGCCGTCGCTCCCCACGAGGTCGACCGGCTCCCCCGCAGCGAACGTGCCCTCCACGCCCGTGATGCCCGCCGGCAGCAGGGACGTGCGCCGCTCGACCAGAGCACGGACGGCGCCCGCGTCCAGAATCAGCCGCCCCCGTGACTCGGTCGCGTGCTCGAGCCACAGCAGGCGGGTCGCCCGTCGCCGGCGACGCGGGCGGAACCAGGTGCCCACGATGTCGCCGGCCAGTGCCTGCGCAGCGTGCTCAGCGTCGACGAGGACGACGCCGATGCCGGACTCGGTCGCGATCTCGGCCGCCTCGATCTTGGTGGCCATGCCTCCGCTTCCGACACCGGCCGAACCGGGTCGTCCGGCGTCGACCGCCGCGAGGTCATCAGACGAGGCGACGTCCTGGAGCAGGTGCGCACCCGGCCGTCGCGGGTCGCCGTCGTAGAGACCGCCGACATCGGAGAGCAGCACGAGGGCATCGGCGTGGACGAGCTGAGCCACGAGAGCGGCCAGGCGATCGTTGTCCCCGAAGCGGATCTCGTGGGTGGCGACCGTGTCGTTCTCGTTGACGACGGGCAGGACACCCATCTCCAACAGCTTGTGCAACGTTCGGTAGGCGTTGCGGTAGTGGGTGCGCCGCGTGACGTCGTCCACGGTCAGCAGCACCTGGCCGACGGTGACGCCGTGGCGGGCGAACGCCTCCGCGTACCGGGCCAGCAGCAGCCCCTGGCCGACGCTGGCGGCAGCCTGCTGGGTGGCGAGGTCACGCGGGCGCCGCGGAAGGTGCAGCGGGGCCAGGCCGGCCGCGATGGCTCCGGAAGAGACGAGCACTACCTCGACCCCGCGCGCTCGGGTCTGAGCCAGGGTCTGCGCGAGACGCTCGAGGGCGGCCGTGTCCAGACCGCCGGTGACGGTGGCGATCGACGACGAGCCCACCTTCACGACGACGCGTCGCGCCTCACGCAGCGCGTCCGGACGGGTCAGCGTGGGAGCAGGGGCGGTCATCGCCCCTCCAGGCGCGGGTCGCTGCCTCGTGGGCCCAGCAGCTCGGCCCCCGTGCCGAGCATCGGCTCCCAGTCGAAGACGACGGCGTCGTCCTCGGGGCCGATGAGCACCTCGTCCCCGGCCACGGCCCCCTGCTTGACCAGCTCTTCTTCCACACCGAGACGCTCGAGGCGGTCAGCGAGGTAGCCGACGGCCTCGTCGTTGCTGAAGTCGGTCTGGCGCACCCAGCGCTGCGGACGCGGTCCTCGCACATGGAAGCGATACCCCTCGGGCGTCGTCTCGCGCGTGACGGTGAACCCGGCGTCGTCCAGAGCCTCGGGGCGCAGAACGATGCGCGTCGGCACCGCAGCGGGAGCAGCCGCGCGGGCGGCCAGCACCACCTCGGACATGGCGTAGCCCAACGGGACGAGACCGGCGTGCGTGGCGGCAGACACAGCGAAGACGGGCCAGCCTCGAGACTGCAGGTCTGCGGTCACCATCTGAGCGAGGTCGGCCGCCTCGGGCACGTCGGTCTTGTTCAGCGCCACCATGCGCGGGCGGCCCTCGAGCCCGCCGTAGGCCGCCAGCTCGCTCTCGATCACGTCGATGTCGCTGACCGGGTCCCGGCCGGGCTCCATGGTGGCGCAGTCGACGACGTGCACCAGAACCGAGCACCGCTCGACGTGACGCAGGAACTCGTGACCGAGACCGCGACCGTCGCTGGCACCCTCGATGAGACCGGGGACGTCGGCGACCGTGAACCGCGCATCGCCCGCCTCGACAACGCCGAGGTTGGGTACCAGCGTGGTGAACGGATAGTCGGCGATCTTGGGCCGTGCAGCCGACATGGCGGCGATGAGGCTGGACTTGCCTGCGCTGGGAAACCCGACGAGAGCAACGTCGGCGACGGCCTTGAGCTCCAGGGTGATCGTCCGGGCGGTGCCGGGCTCACCGAGCAGGGCGAAGCCGGGGGCCTTGCGTCGCGGAGAGGCCAGCGCTGCGTTGCCGAGCCCGCCTCGTCCGCCCTGCCCGACGACGTACCGGGTGCCGGCACCGGTCAGGTCGACGATCTCGCTGCCTGCATCATCGAGCACGACCGTGCCGTCGGGGACAGCGAGGACGATGTCGCCGCCGTCGGCTCCATGCTTGTTGTCGCCCTGGCCGGGCCGCCCGTTGGTCGCCTTGCGGTGCGGGCGTCGCTGGTAGTCCAGCAACGTGGTCACGCTCGGGTCGACCTCGAGGATGACGTTGCCACCCCGACCGCCGTTGCCGCCGTCGGGACCGCCGAGCGGCTTGAACTTCTCGCGCTTGACCGATGCGCAGCCCGCCCCGCCGTCACCGGCGGAGACGTGCAGGACGGCTCGGTCGACGAACGTGGGGATGGCCACGACGAGGTGACCCGCGGGGCTACTCCCCTGCGGGAGCGCCGACGGCGATCTCTGCGGGGACGATCTCGACGGTGCGACGTCCACGACGGGTACCGAACTTCACCGCGCCCGCCTGCAGGGCGAACAGCGTGTCGTCGGACCCGCGGCCAACGTTCGTGCCGGGGTGGAAGTGCGTGCCGCGCTGGCGGACGATGATCTCGCCAGCGTTGACCACCTGGCCGCCGAAGCGCTTCACCCCGAGACGCTGCGCGTTGGAGTCACGACCGTTCCTGGACGACGATGCGCCCTTCTTGTGTGCCATCTCGTGCTCCCTACGCCTCGATGCCGAGAACCTTGACCTGGGAGTAGCGCTGGCGGTGTCCCTGCCGGCGCTTGTACCCAGTCTTGTTCTTGTAGTGCTGGATGCGGATCTTGGGGCCCTTGACCTGCCCGAGAACCTCGGCGGTGACGTTCGTCGACGCCAGCGCGTCGGCGTCGCTGGTCACGATGTCGCCGTCGACGACGAGCACAGCCGGAAGCTGCACCGTCGATCCGACCTCTCCCTGAGCGTCGATCTCGATGACGTCGCCGACCTCGACCTTCGTCTGGCCGCGGCCGTTGCGCACGATCGCGTACACCGCACACTCTCTTTCTCGCCGGTGTCTCACCGGCGAAGCTTGCAGGCTTCTCGTTGCGGATGCGGATCGACGTCGTCGAACCGTTGTCGCGTGCCTGGGGGCTTGACCGGTGGTCAGGGGCGAAAGTCCAGGCCGACCCACCATGGTACGGATCGGATCAGAGGTGGGTCAAACCGTGCCGGGCTCACCCCTTGGTGCCGCCCTTGGCGGAGCTCTTGCGGGGTTTGCCACCGGAACGTCCGCGCCGCTCGCCGCTGTCGCGCTGAGGCACGGGAACCGGTTCGGTGGTTGTCGCGAAGCCGCGCCCGTCGCAGCACTCACAGGGCGTGCTGAACGTCTCGAGCAGACCCGTCCCGATGCGCTTGCGCGTCATCTGGACCAGGCCCAGCGACGTCACCTCGGCCACCTGGTGCCGAGTGCGATCACGAGCCAGGCACTCGACGAGACGGCGCATCACGAGGTCGCGGTTGTTCTCCAGCACCATGTCGATGAAGTCGACGACGATGATGCCGCCGATGTCACGCAGCCTCAGCTGGCGTGCGACCTCCTCGGCCGCCTCGAGGTTGTTCTTCGTCACGGTCTGCTCGAGGTTGCCGCCACCGCCGGTGAACTTGCCGGTGTTGACGTCCACGACCGTCATGGCCTCGGTGCGGTCGATCACGAGCGACCCACCCGAGGGAAGGTGCACCTTGCGGTCGAGGCCCTTGGCGATCTGCTCGTCGACGCGGTAGTGGGCGAACACGTCCTCGTCGGACTCCCACCGACTCAGCCGGTCGCTCAGCGTCGGCGCGACGTGGCCGACGTAGGGCTCGATGGTGTCCCAGGCCTCGTCCCCGGACACGATGAGGCTGTTGAAGTCCTCGTTGAACAGATCCCGCACGATCTTCAGCGTGAGGTCGGGCTCGGAGTACAGCGCAACCGGGGCGGAACCGGACGTCGACTTCGCCTCGATCACCTCCCACTGCGCCTTCAGGCGGGCCACGTCGTTGCGCAGCTCGTCCTCGCCGGCGCCCTCGGCGGCGGTGCGGATGATCACCTCCGCCTCGTCGGGCACGACGTCCTTGAGGATCGTGCGCAGTCGGCTGCGCTCGGTGTCGGACAGCTTGCGGCTGATGCCACTCATCGACCCGCCGGGCACGTAGACGACGAACCGTCCCGGCAGGCTGATGCTGCTGGTCAGCCGAGCGCCCTTGTGCCCGATCGGGTCCTTGGTGACCTGGACGAGGACGCTCTGGCCTGGGGTGAGAGCTTCTTCGATGCGCTTGGGCTTGCCCTCGGCCTTGCTCCAGTCGACCTCGCCGGCGTAGAGGACGGCGTTGCGGCCGCGGCCGATGTCGATGAACGCGGCCTCCATCGCGGGGAGCACGTTCTGCACCTTGCCGAGGTAGATGTTGCCGATGATGGAGCGCTGGGTGCCCTGGTCGACGTAGTGCTCGACGAGCATGCCGTCCTCGAGCACGGCCAGCTGGGTGATGACGTCGTCGCGCTCACCCTTCTGACGCACGACCATCAGGCGCTCCACGGACTCGCGGCGGGCAAGAAACTCCGACTCGCTCATGATCGAGGGACGACGCCGGCCGGAGTCGCGCCCGTCGCGTCGACGCTGACGCTTGGCCTCGACGCGGGTCGAGCCCTTGGTCGCAGTGATCTGGTTGTCGGAGCGACGTGTCTCGCGCACCCGGACGACGGTTTCGTCGGGGTCGTCGGTGCGCTGCTCGCCACCTTCGGTGGTGTCGGTCTTGCGGCGTCGGCGCCGACGTCGCCGCGACGAGGTGCTGCTGCCGGGCTCTCCGGAGTCACCGCCGTCGGTCTTGTCCTGATCCTGCGCCGACCCAACTGCGGAGGTCTCGCCGTCGGTGGGCAGTGCCGCTTCGGCCTTGGCGGCGTCGATGGGGCGCTCGGACGAGCCGTCGGTCTCGCCGTCGGTGTCGCTGTCGTCGGCCACCTCGCCAGCGGTGGGCTTGCGGCGGCCGCGACCGCCGCGACGCCGCCGCTTGCGGGGACCGGACTCGCCGTCTGCCCCGGCGTCGCTCTGCGAGTCGTCGCTCTGTGCGTCAGCGTTCTGCTGGTCGGCGGGCTTGTCGCTACCGGCATCGTCGCCGGACTCGCCGCCGGTCGGCTCGTCGGCCGCCGAGGTCGTCGCGACGGCCTTGCTGGGCGGCGCCTTCTTCGCTCCCGCACGCTTGGCAGGCGCCTTCTTCGCCGGCGTGTCGGCAGCAGCCTTGTCGCGGGCGGGTTCGGTCGAATCCGCACCAGCGCCGCCGCCGGAGTCACTCGAGTCGCCGGCGGACGCGCTGGTCGTCTTGCGGCGCCGGCGCGGCGGAGCGGTGACCTCGGGTGGCTGGAAGAGGGGGGTCGCCGCCTCGGCCGCGGAGGTGGTCAGCGGAGCGGCCGCCGGCGCGGCGGGGCTCTCGGGGGCATCGGGCGCGGCGAACGTCGCAGCGGGTGGGCCTGCCGGGCGCTGAGCAGCACGGCGACGGCGCGCGGGCGGTGCGGCCGGCTCGACGGAGGCGGCCGATTCCGACGCAGCAGTGCTGGTCAGCGGCTCGCCTGCACCAGCGGGGCTGGTCTCGGGGGTCGTGGGTGTGTCGTTGTCTGGCACCGGAGCATGTCTCCTCGTCCCCCGCTGCGAGAGCGGGGAGGTGTGGCGTGCCGGCCGGCTGGCGGCGGCACGAAAAGCCTGCGGGGGACGTCATCCGCGACACTCGACGAGTTGTCGACGCCGCGGGATCGAGCCAGAGTGTGGCTGCGGTCGCGGCCGGTTACGACAGCGGGTCGAGCACCGTGCCGGTCTCCTCCTCGAGCGGGCCCTGCGCCAGCCGCGTTGCCACGGGTGGCAGCGGCGGGGCGAGCCCGGCAACGTCTCGGAGTCCAGCAAGGACATCGTCCGGTCGTACGGACGGGGTTCCGTGCCGGACGACCATGTGCAGTATCGCACAGGACGAGCCGTTCACCGGCTCGTCGTGCACATGGGCGTCAACGAGCGCGGCTCGCAGGTCGAGCTCGGTGCGTCCCGACTTCGTCGTCCGCGGCACGAGCAGGGTGTCGCGCGCGAGCAGCGCCTCGACGGCGGAGGCGACCACCTCGGAGCCCAGACTGGTAAAGGAGATCTGCCAGCGGGAGGCGGCGGTGGACCCGCTGAGCCGCTCTCCCAACGAGGCGCCGGAGGCTTCGACGACCGCGACGACGTCGAGTCCGTCGGGCAGCGCCTCGTCCAGCGCAGCGCGGACCTCGGCGGGGTCACGCCGGTCCTGCAGAGCGATCTCGACGTACTCGGCCTCGCTGGCCACCCCGGTCTGCACGGCCGGCACGTAGGAGATCTTGGGGTGCGGGCTGAAGCCCTGCGAGAAGGCCATCGGCACCTCGGCACGACGCAACGCGCGCTCCAGCGAACGCTGGAAGTCGCGCACGCTGGCGAATCGCATCCGCCCGCGCTTGGCGTAGCGCATGCGCAGCCGCTGGACGATCGGACGTTGCGGGTGGGGGGCCGCGCGGTTCACCGGACGGGTTCGAGCGGCAGCAGCCGCCGCCCCGTCGGCCCGATCTCGATGCTGGAGGAGAGGCTGGGGCACACGCCGCAGAAGTAGCAGGCGTTCCACCGGCAGTCCTCGACGTCGTCGACGGCCTCCCCGCTCGCGGCGTCCAAGGCGTCCTGCCAGTCGTCCCACAGCCACTGCTTGTCCAGGCCGGAGTCGAGGTGGTCCCACGGCAGAACCTCGTCGTGGGTGCGCTCGCGCGTGGTGTACCAGTCGACGTCGACGCCGGTGCCCGCGAGGGCGCGGTCGGCAGCCTCCATCCACTGCTCGAAGGAGAAGTGCTCGCTCCAGCCGTCGAAGCGGGCGCCGTCGCGCCAGGCCCGCTCGATGACGGCACCGATGCGCCGGTCGCCGCGAGACAGCAGGCCCTCGACGATGCCGGGCCGGCCGTCGTGGTAGCGCAGCCCGATCGCCTTGGCGTAGTTGCGGTCGCGGCGAAGCTCGTCGCGCAGCGTGAACAGCCGCGCGTCCGTGGACGCGTGGTCGAGCTGACCCGCCCACTGGAACGGCGTGTGTGGCTTGGGCACGAACCCTCCGATGGAGACGGTGCACCGAATGTCGCGTCGTCCGGCAGCCTCTCGCCCGGTACGAATGACCTCCTTCGCCAGTTCGGCGATCTGCAACACGTCGGAGTCCGTCTCGGTCGGCAGACCGCACATGAAGTACAGCTTCACGTGCCGCCAGCCGTTGGCGTAGGCGGTGGCGACGGTCTGGATGAGGTCGTCCTCGGTGACCATCTTGTTGATCACCTTGCGCATGCGTTCCGACCCGCCCTCCGGGGCGAACGTCAGCCCGGAGCGCCGGCCGTTGCGGGCCAGCTCGTTGGCCAGCGTCACGTTGAAGGCGTCCACGCGGGTGCTCGGCAACGACAGCGAGGTGTTCGTGCCCTCGTACCGGTCGGCCAGGTCGGTCGCGATCTCGCCGATCTCGGAGTGGTCGGCGCTGGACAGGCTGAGCAGGCCCACCTCGGCGAGCCCGGATGCCTTGAGCCCGGCGTCGACCATCGCTCCGACGGTGGTGATGCTGCGCTCGCGGACCGGCCGGGTGATCATGCCCGCCTGGCAGAACCGGCAGCCGCGCGTGCAGCCACGAAAGATCTCCACGCTGTAGCGCTCGTGCACGGTCTCGGCCAACGGCACCAGCGGCTTGGCCGGGTACGGCCACGCGTCAAGGTCGGCGACGGTGTGCTTGTGCACGCGCGCCGGGACGCCGGGGCGGTTCGCTGTCACGGTGGCCAGCCGGCCGTCGGAGGCGTAGGCGGCGTCGTAGAAGCGCGGTACGTACACACCGCCGCCCGCGGCGAGCCGGGCGAGAACCTCGTCGCGACCACCGGGGCGTCCCTCGCGCTTCCAGCCGCGCACGACGTCGGTGATGGCGGTGACGATCTGCTCGCCGTCGCCGAGCACGGCGGCATCGACGAACTCGGCGATCGGCTCGGGGTTGAAGGCGGCGTGCCCGCCGGCGACGACGATGGGGTGGGAGGTGTCGCGGTCGCGGGAGTGCAGGGGGATGCCCGCAAGGTCGAGCGCGGTGAGCAGGTTGGTGTAGCCGAGCTCGGTGGAGAACGACACCCCGAGCAGGTCGAAGGCTCCGACCGGGCGGTGGGCATCGACCGTGAACTGGGGCACAGCGTGCTCGCGCATGAGCGCCTCGAGGTCGGGCCAGACCGCGTAGGTGCGCTCGGCAAGGGTGTCGTGCTGGCCGTTGAGCACCTCGTAGAGAATCTGGACGCCCTGGTTGGGCAGGCCCACCTCGTAGGCGTCCGGGTACATCAGGGCCCACCGGACCGTGGCGGCGTCGTCCCCCCACGGCTTGATGACGGAGTTCAGCTCACCACCGACGTACTGCACCGGCTTGGTGACCCTGGGCAGCAGTGGCTCGAGGCGCGGGAAGAGGGAGTCCATACGATCACCCAGGGTACGGGCGTGTGAAGGCTCAGGCCTGGTCGGCGAACCAGAGTGCCAGCTCGCGCGCGGCGGACTCGGGCGAGTCCGAGGCGTGGACGAGGTTCTCCGAGCCGGACAACGAGAAGTCGCCACGGATCGTCCCCGGGGTGGCCTTGCGCCCGTCGGTGGAGCCGACGAGGCCGCGCACCACGGTGACCGCCTCGTCGCCCTCGACCACGACGGCCACCAGGGGGCCACCCGTGATGAAGTCGCGCAGGCTGGGGTACCAGCCCTTCTCGACGTGCTCGGCGTAGTGAGCGTCAGCGTGCTCAGCGCTGACCTGGCGCATCTGCAGGTCGGTGATGGCCAGGCCCTTGCGCTCGAAGCGGGTGATGATCTCGCCCATCAGGCCGCGGCGAACCGCGTCGGGCTTGAGCAGGACGAGGGAGCGCTCGGACACGGGTGACTCCTAGGATGCGAGACGGGAGCGGGGTCGTCGGACGCCGCCGGACTGCCATTGTCCGTCATGCCGCAGGGTGCGTGCGCGACGTCCAACCGCGAACTCCGAAGGGTCAAGCCGGGTCCGGTGGCAGGTCGGCCTCGCGTGCTGCCTTGGCGGCCTCCACGTCACGGGCGAGGCGCAGGGCGTAGTAGTAGAGCAGCGCGAAGATGCCGCCGAGCACGAACATGGCCGGCACCACGAATCCGAGGGCGACGGCCAGCGCCTGGACGACCCAGCCGAGCGTGTAGCCCCATCCGCGGCCGAGGCCGCCGATCGCCGCGATGCACAGGGCGATGAGGACGACGCCGGCCGTGACTCCCACGACGACGTTCACGTCGAAGATCACGACAGCGACGGGAACGACCAGCACCAGAACGATCGCCTCGAGCGCCAGAACACCGGATGCCAGACCACGCATGGCTACGAGCCTGCCAGCAGAAGCCGCGCCTGGCCTGCGGTGATGACCGACCCGGTGATGACCACGCCCGCTCCCGAGACAGCCCCGCTGACGGCGTCGGGGTCGTCGACCTGCGCGATGGCGGTGTCGACGGCGTCCAGCAGGGTGGGCGCCACGAGCACGCGATCGTCTCCGAACACCTCCGTGGCGATGGCCGCGAGGTCATCCACCGGCATCACCCGCGGCGTCTGCGCCTGGGTGACGACCACCTTGTCGAGCACCGGCTCGAGCGCACCCAGCAGACCGGCGGCGTCCTTGTCGGCCAGCACGCCGACGACGCCGACGAGAGAGGTGAAGCTGAACTCCTCGGCCAACGCCGTGGCCAACGCCTGCGCGCCGTGCGGGTTGTGCGCAGCGTCCAGCATGACGGTCGGCGACGAACGCACGATCTCCATGCGCCCGGGCGATGCGACGCCCGCGAACCCCTCCCTGACCACCTCGACATCGAGCATGCGCCCGTCGGCGCCGAAGAACACCTCGACAGCCGCAAGCGCCAGGGAGGCGTTGTGCGCCTGATGGGCACCGTGCAGGGGGAGGAAGACCTCGTCGTACACCCCGGAAGGAGTCTGCAGAGCGAGAAGCTGGCCGCCGACGGCGATGTCACGGTGGCGCACGCCGAACTCGAGCCCCTCGCGCAGCACGCTGGCTCCGACGTCGGCGCAGCGGTGGAGCAGCACCTCAGCCGCCGCTACCTGCTGCTGGGCGAGCACCGCGGCCGCACCGGGCTTGATGATGCCGGCCTTCTCCCCGGCGATCGTCTCGACGTCGGGGCCGAGGTACTCCGTATGGTCGAGGTCCACCGGCGTGATCACGGCCACGACTCCGTCGGCCACATTGGTGGCGTCCCAGGTGCCACCCATGCCGGTCTCCACGACCGCCACGCCGACCGGTGCGTCGGCGAAGGCCGCGTAGGCCATGGCGGTGAGCACCTCGAAGTACGACAGCGGAGTGTCCGGGAACGTCGCATCCACCATCGCCAGGTACGGCGCGAGATCGTCGTAGACCTCGACGAAGTCCCCCTGGCTGATCGGCTCTCCGTCGATCAGGATGCGTTCGCGGACGTCCACCAGGTGCGGGCTGGTGACCAGACCGGTGCGCAGACCGAATGTGCGCAGCACCGACTCGACGATGCGCGCGGTGGACGACTTGCCGTTCGTGCCGGCGACGTGGATGACCGGGTAGGCCGCCTGGGGGCTGCCCAGCAGGTCGACGAGTGCGGCCATCCGGTCCAGCGACGGCTCCAGCTTGCTCTCCGGCCACCGCGACAGCAACGCCGCCTGCACCTCGGCGTAACGCTGCTCGACTGCCTCGGTGCCTGTGGTGACCATGGTCGCGAGTCTAGGTACGCCGCATGGACACGGTTGCCGGCGTCAGGGGTGCGATGACCACGGCGACAGCAATTGCGAGTACGGCGTACGACCACACGCCTACGCCGGACGTCCGCTCCCACCTCGGAGCCTAGAATTGCCACCATGCAGCCGAACGTGCCCGACAAGCCCGGTCTCGAAGGCCTCGAGTCTCGCTGGACGGCGACGTGGGCCGAGCAGGGGACCTACCACTTCGACCGCTCCGCCACCCGCGAGCAGGTCTACTCCATCGACACTCCCCCGCCCACGGTGTCGGGCTCGCTGCACGTCGGCCACGTCTTCAGCTACACCCACACCGACCTCGTCGCCCGGTACAAGCGCATGCGCGGCTACCAGGTGTTCTACCCGATGGGGTGGGACGACAACGGGCTGCCGACCGAGCGTCGGGTACAGAACTACTTCGGGGTGCGCTGCGACCCGTCCCAGCCCTACGACCCCGACCAGGCGCTGCCGGAGAAGCCGTCGGACAAACCAGCTCAGCAGATGCCTGTCTCGCGCAAGCGGTTCGTTGAGCTGTGCGAGCAGCTGACCGAGGACGACGAGAAGGCGTTCGAAGACCTCTGGCGCCGCCTCGGGCTGTCGATCGACTGGCGCCACACGTACCAGACCATTGACGAGGGCTCGCGGGCGACGAGCCAGCGCGCCTTTCTGCGCAACCTCGCCCGCGGCGAGGCCTACCAGGCCGAGGCGCCCACCCTGTGGGACGTCACGTTCCGGACGGCCGTCGCCCAGGCCGAGCTCGAGGACCGCGAGCAGGCCAGCGCCTACCACCGCGTGGCCTTCTACGAGGTGAACCCCGGCGACCCGGACGACCGCGGAGCGCCGGTGTGGATCGAGACGACCCGACCCGAGCTCATCCCGGCCTGCGTCGCCCTCGTTGCGCACCCCGACGACGAGCGCTACCGGCCGCTGTTCGGCTCGACGGTGCGTTCACCGCTGTTCGACGTCGACCTTCCCGTGATGGCCCACCGCCTCGCCGAGCCGGACAAGGGGTCGGGCATCGCGATGATCTGCACGTTCGGCGACGTCACCGATGTGACGTGGTGGCGTGAGCTCTCGCTGCCCACTCGGCCGATCATCGGCTGGGACGGTCGCCTCACTCGGGAGACCCCGGACTGGATCGCCTCCGAGGACGGCCGCGCGGCCTACGCCGAGCTCGCCGGCAAGACGCCGCACAGCGCGAAGGAAGCCATTGCCGGGCTGCTCGCCGACAACGGGCACATCGAGGGCGACCCCAAGCCCATCAAGCACCCGGTGAAGTTCTACGAGAAGGGCGACAAGCCGCTGGAGATCGTCACCACGCGCCAGTGGTACATCACGAACGGCGGACGCGAAGACACCTTGCGCGAGCAGCTGCTGGCCCGTGGATCGGAGCTGTCGTGGCACCCGGACTACATGCGCCATCGCTACGAGTCGTGGGTGGGCGGGCTCAACGGCGACTGGCTGATCAGCCGGCAACGGTTCTTCGGTGTGCCGATCCCGCTGTGGTACCAGCTCGACGGCGACGGCAACTCGCTCTTCGACGACCCGATCGCCCCGGACGAGGCGGCCCTGCCGGTCGACCCGCAGGCCGACGCACCGCCCGGGTACTCCGAGGACCAGCGCGGCGTGCCCGGTGGGTTCATCGGCGACCCCGACGTGATGGACACCTGGGCGACGTCGTCGCTGAGCCCGCAGATCGCCGGCGGCTGGGAGCGCGACCCCGACCTGTTCGACCGCGTCTACCCGATGGACCTGCGGCCACAGGCCCACGAGATCATCCGCACCTGGCTGTTCTCCTCCGTCGTACGCGCACACCTGGAGTTCGACGCGCTGCCGTGGAGCGACGCCGCGATCAGTGGCTGGATCCTCGACCCTGACCGCAAGAAGATGTCGAAGTCGAAGGGCAACGTCGTCACCCCGATGGGGCTGCTGACCGACCACGGCTCGGACGCGGTGCGGTACTGGGCGGCCAGCGGGCGTCCGGGCACGGATACCGCGTTCGACATCGGCCAGATGAAGATCGGCCGCCGCCTGGCCATCAAGATGCTCAACGCGTCGAAGTTCGTGCTCGGCAATGGCGCCACGGCGATCGGCGACCCCGAGGCGATCACCAACCCGCTCGACCAGGCGATGCTCGCGTCGGTGGCCGAGGTGGTCGAGCGGGCGACGACGGCGTTCGAGGCCTACGACTACACGCGGGCCCTCGAGGCGACAGAGACCTTCTTCTGGACGTTCTGCGACGACTACCTCGAGCTGGTCAAGGAGCGGGCATACGGCGGACGCGGTGAGGCCGAGGCCGCCTCGGCACGCGGGGCGCTGGCCCTGGCCCTGTCGGTGCAGCTTCGACTGTTCGCCCCCTTCCTGCCGTTCGCGTCGGAAGAGGTGTGGTCGTGGTGGCAGCAGGGGTCCATCCACCGAGCCTCGTGGCCGAGCGTGGACGAGGTTCGTGCAGCCGCTCACCGGGCTGACCCGGAGGTTCTCGCCGCGGCCTCGGTGACCCTGTCGGCGCTGCGCAAGGTGAAGAGCGAACGCAAGATGTCGATGCGTTCGGAGCTGACCTCGGCCGTGGTGCGCGGGCCGGAGGCCGAGGTGAGCCGGGCTCGCGCCGCCGCCGGTGACCTTCGCGCTGCCGGACGTGTGGTGGGTGACTTCGACTTCGTCGCCAATGGTGAAGGTGTGCTCGCCGTCGACGTGGTCGTGCCCGAGCCGACGGGTTGATGGTTGCCCTGCGGGTACTCACCGACCCGAGCGAGTTCGCCTCGCTGGCAGCCCCGCGACTTGGGGCGATGCCGGCCGAGCACACCGTTGTCGCGACGACCCTGGACGATGTCCTTGCGGGTGCCCGCAGCTATCCGGGCGCGCAGTGGATCGTGGCGAGCGACGGGGCCGACGTGGCCGGGCTGGCGATGTGGACCCCGCCGCATCCGCCGTACTTCGGGCCGATGCCGATGGAGGCTGCGGCTGCCCTCGGCGGCGTCCTGGCGGACCAGACGGAG
>Ga0316198_10000784_pt1 | contig 17478 bp, 15 predicted proteins | sample OudBieAanoxic_MG_FD_204935 | JGI IMG/M metagenome (GOLD analysis project Ga0316198, IMG submission 204935) | Coastal sediment microbial communities from Oude Bieten Haven, Netherlands - site A anoxic | ecosystem: Environmental > Aquatic > Marine > Coastal > Sediment | place: Netherlands...
GTCCGGAATCCCCATCGATGGTGTCGTTGGTACGCAAATGAGCAACCTGGGGCTCGAGCTGGCGATAAAAGCGCTTGGGCTCGAGTTTGAACGTGCTGCAGTGGGCGACCGCTATGTGCTTGAGTTGATGAAACAGAAAGGCTGGAACCTGGGCGGTGAATCATCAGGCCACATCATCTGCATGGACCGTACCACCACCGGTGACGGTATCGTATCGGCACTGCAGGTCATGGCCTATCTGGCCGAAAGCGGGCAGACGCTGCATCAGGCCAAGTCCGGCATGAGCAAGATGCCGATGCAGATGATCAACGTGCCGTTGTCACCCGACGCTGATCCGATGTCGTCGAAAAAGGTCAAAAATGCCGTTTTGAAGGCCGAAGAAGAGCTGAACGGCAAGGGCCGGGTATTGCTGAGGCCGTCTGGAACAGAGCCCCTGATCAGAGTCATGGTTGAAGGCAGTAACGCGGCACTGGTGCAAAAGCTCACTAAAAATATTGCAGATACCGTGGCTTCGGCGGTTTAGGGCAGGGCCGCACTTTCAGACACACTTGGAAGAAACGCAGAGGCCGCAGAGACGCAGAGGCCGCAGAGCTTTTTTTAGCCGCAAAAAACGCAAATAACGCAAAGGCCGCGAACATTTGTTTGATTTATCAACATCATATACTTTTGCGTAATTTGCGTTATTTGCGGCTAATCAGTTGTCTCCAGGCACAATCAATCAGCAATTCCTCCGTGTCCTCTGCGCCTCTGCGGCCTTTGCGTTTATGAAGATCTGTCTATTTACTGCCCTGCCATGCGGACCATTAATCCCCTGTTATTATTAAAATCAGGTCTGCTGAAGCCATCCAGGGGCAAATCAGGCGTAACTGACTGATTTTATGTGTCTTCGCTGTCGGGCCGGTTGTCGATATAGCCCATTATCGTCATTGATTTATTCAGTGCTGACAGGTATGCTTTGCCCCTTTTGAAAATCGGCGGAGTGAGTGATGCGTCAAAAGATGGTAGCGGGTAACTGGAAGATGAATGGAACCAGTAACGGCGTTCGTGATCTGATCAGTGGAATCAAGGCAGGCCTCGATGGCCAGTCCTCGGAAGTGATTGTGTGTCCTCCGTTTGTGTACCTGCCGATTGTCGCTGCAGAAATCGCAAATTCTGCGATCACGCTGTCTGCACAGAACATGTGTGACCAGGATGTGGGCGCCTATACCGGTGAGATATCGGGACCGATGCTGAAAGACATTGGTTGTGAATATGTCATACTTGCCCACTCGGAACGCCGCGCCATGTACGGTGAAACCGATGAAGTTGCCGCCAGCAAGTATGCAGCAGCGCTGAAGAACAATCTCAAGCCGATATTCTGCATTGGCGAGACCCTGGAAGAACGCGAACAGAATATTACCGAGGACGTGATTGCACGCCAGATCGATGCCGTTATCAACACGTCTGGCGTGGCCTCGCTGGCCAATGCCGTGCTTGCCTACGAACCGGTATGGGCCATAGGCACCGGCAAAACCGCAACACCGGAGCAGGCGCAGGGTGTTCATGCCTTCATCCGCAACAAGATAGCCGGGCTTGACGCCGGCATTGCTGAAAGTCTGCGTATTCTCTATGGCGGCAGCATGAACCCGACTAATGCAGCCGATTTGATCGCACAGCCCGATATCGATGGTGGACTTATCGGTGGCGCGTCTCTCAAGGCCGAGGATTTCCTCGCCATTGTTAATGCGGCCGGATAATCAAACGTGGATATTATTCTTTTAGTTGTACACGTAGTACTGGCACTGGGCATTATTTCGCTGGTATTGCTGCAAAAAGGCGCCGGTGCAAATGCCGGAGCGGTACTGGGTGGCGGTGCAGGCAGCGTGTTCGGCGCCAGCGGCTCATCCAATTTTTTGAGCAAGACCACGGCTGTACTGGCAACGGCTTTCTTTATCAACAGCCTGGTGCTTGCCTACATGGCTTCTCACCGTGAAGAACCGACAACGGTGATCGACGAAATCGAGCAGGCCCAGCAGGTAGAAACCATGGAGCCTGAACCCGTGATGCAGCAGTTTGATCAGGCTGTCGACGAGACGGTGCCGTTGCCATTCAACGAGCCGGTTGAGAGTGACGTGCCGCCAGCGATCAGTGAAGAATCATCAACAGATAGCGATGCACCGCCACCGGCGAGAGCAACAGAGTAAATCCGGGACATGGTCCTGGCCCTATAAGGACTCGGGATAACAGATGATAAAATATCGGCCGATGTGGTGGAATTGGTAGACACGCTATCTTGAGGGGGTAGTGGCGAAAGCCGTGCCGGTTCGACTCCGGCCATCGGCACCATTCAAGGAAGGTTGAACAAATAATTACAATATCGGCTGCATCACTATTGTTATGCAGCTGTGGAGCAAGTAAATGCTGGAAAATTATCTACCGGTATTGATCTTCATCGCAGTCGGCCTGCTGGTCGGTGTAGGCGCGATGTTTGTAGGGGGCTTCGTACTGGCTCCTTACCGTCCGGACAGTGCAAAAAACTCTCCTTTCGAATGCGGTTTCGAAGCATTTGAAGATGCGCGCATGAACTTCGATGTGCGCTATTACCTCGTGGCTATCCTGTTTATCATTTTCGACCTGGAAATTGCGTTCCTGTTTCCATGGGCAATCGTGCTCGATGAAATCGGCCTGTTCGGCATTGTCGCCATGGGAATTTTCCTCGGCATCCTGGTCATCGGCTTTATTTATGAGTGGAAAAAAGGAGCACTGGAATGGGAATAGAAGGCAAACTCCAGCAGGGCTTTGTTACCACTACAGCTGACAGCCTGATCAACTGGGCGCGCACCGGTTCATTGTGGCCGATGACTTTCGGACTGGCCTGCTGCGCGGTTGAAATGATGCATGCTGCAGCCTCACGTTATGACCTCGACCGTTTCGGCGCCGGCGTTTTCCGCGGCAGCCCGCGTCAATCTGATGTGATGATCGTTGCAGGTACACTGTGTAACAAAATGGCCCCGGCCTTGCGCAGGGTGTACGACCAGATGGCGGAACCACGCTGGGTCATCTCCATGGGCTCCTGTGCCAACGGCGGCGGCTACTACCACTATTCCTATTCTGTGGTGCGTGGCTGTGACCGCATTGTTCCCGTTGATATCTATGTTCCCGGCTGTCCTCCAACGGCAGAAGCGCTGGTGTACGGCATCATTCAGCTGCAGAACAAGATAAAACGCACCAACACCATCGCACGCAGCTGAAGGATTAAAGATGTCCAGAGTTCAACAACTATCTGATGATCTGCAGCAGGCGTTTTCAGCAAAGCTGCAATCAAATGTTGTTGCCCATGGTGAGATTACCATCGAGGTGGCAGCGGATGATCTTGTTGATGTCTGCACACAGCTTCGTGACAATCAGAAATTCGGCTTTGAGCTGTTAATCGATTGCTGTGGTGTTGATTATTCGGAATATGGCAGCTCAGAATGGGCCACCGATGAAACGTCTTCAACCGGTTTCAGCCGCGGGGTAGAGCCGGGTGTTAATGCACGTCTCAGATTTGGTGATGCACCCAGGTTTGTCAGTGACCGCAAACGCTTTGCCGCCGTCTATCACCTGTTGTCCGTTGCGAATAACCAGCGCGTTCGTGTGCGTTGTTATGCCGAAAATGACCAGCTGCCGATTATTCCATCGCTGATCGCGATCTGGAATTCAATCAACTGGTATGAGCGCGAGGCCTTTGATCTGTACGGCATCATGTTTGAAGGTCATCCGGATTTACGCCGTATTCTGACCGACTACGGTTTTGTCGGTCATCCGTTCCGCAAGGACTTCCCGCTCGTGGGTCACGTGGAAATGCGTTATGACCCCTTGCAGCAGCGCGTTGTGTACGAACCGGTATCAATCGATCCACGCGTACTGGTGCCTCGCGTGATACGCAATGACGGCGCTGATGCCAACGAGGCAGAAGCGGCACAAGGTTCTGCTGCGGAGAACAACGATGCCTGAAATTAAAAACTACACGCTTAATTTTGGCCCGCAGCATCCGGCAGCACATGGCGTGCTGCGTCTGATTCTGGAAATGGACGGCGAAGTCATCCAGCGTGCAGACCCGCACATCGGCCTGCTGCACCGTGCCACAGAAAAGCTGGCTGAAGGCAAGCCGTATAACCAGACCATCGGTTACATGGACCGGCTCGATTACGTATCGATGATGTGCAACGAGCACGGTTACGTGCTCGCCATTGAAAAGCTGCTGGGTATCGAAGTGCCGGAGCGCGCACAGTATATCCGCGTCATGTTCGACGAAATCACACGCATCCTCAATCACCTGCTGTGGATTGGTGCGCACGGTCTCGACGTCGGTGCGATGACGATTTTCCTCTATGCTTTCCGTGAACGCGAGGATTTAATGGATTGTTATGAAGCGGTTTCCGGTGCAAGGCTGCACGCAACCTACTACCGTCCAGGCGGTGTTGCACGCGATCTTCCCGGCACCATGCCGAAATATAAAGAATCAAAATGGCATGGTAAAAGCGCGGTCAACAGGATGAATGCAAACCGCGAAGGTTCACTGCTTGATTTCCTCGATGATTTCACCGACCGTTTCCCCGGCCTGGTCGACGAATACGAAACCCTGTTGACGGATAACCGCATCTGGAAGCAGCGTACTGTAGACATCGGTATCGTTACACCCGAACGCGCTTTGCAGCTTGGCTTTACCGGTCCGATGCTGCGCGGTTCAGGTATTGAATGGGACCTGCGCAAGAAACAGCCGTACGAGGTTTACGATCGTATGGACTTCGACATCCCTGTCGGCACCAACGGTGACAGCTATGACCGCTACCTGGTGCGCATGGAAGAATTCCGCCAGTCGAACAGGATCATAAAACAATGCATCAAGTGGCTGCGCGAAAACCCCGGCCCGGTGATGATCGAAGATAACAAGGTGACACCGCCTTCACGTGAAGGCATGAAAGCCGATATGGAATCGCTGATTCACCACTTCAAGCTGTTCACCGAAGGTTATTCATTGCCCGAAGGCGAAGCCTATGCCGCGATCGAGCATCCCAAGGGTGAGTTTGGCACCTATCTGGTATCTGACGGCGCCAACAAGCCCTACCGTTTAAAAATACGCGCCCCCGGATTTGCGCACTTGTCAGCCATGGATGAAATGACCCGTGGACACATGTTATCTGATGTCGTGGCAATCATCGGAACACAGGATATCGTGTTCGGTGAGGTTGACAGGTAACCGGGACAGACAGAAATGATTACCGTGACAGAAACAGAAAACATATTATCAGCACATGCGCGCGAGGAGATCGATGCCTTGCTGAAGCGTTTCCCGGCAGAGCAAAAGAAATCCGCATTACTGGGTGCGCTGAACATCGTACAGCATGAAAACAAGGGTTTTCTGACGAAAGAACTGATGCAGGCGGTTGCCGAGTATCTGGACCTGGCAGAAATAGAAGTGTATGAAGTGGCCAGCTTCTACTCGATGTACGAGCTGAAACCGGTCGCGCGTCACAACGTCGCCTTATGCACCAACATTTCATGCATGCTGGTGGGCTCGCAGAGCATCGTTGACCATGTTGAAAACAAGCTTGGCATCAAACTTGGCGAAAGCACAGCGGACGGCCGCATCTATCTGAAAATGGAAGAGGAATGCCTGGCAGCCTGCGCCGGCGGACCGATGATGCAGGTCGATCATGTTTATTACGAGGATCTCACACCCGAGAAGGTCGATGCGATCCTGGATGCACTCGAGTAGCAGACAGTTTAAGTTCTTAGCCGCGAATGACGCAAAAGACGCGAAGTACGATTTGTATAAAAGAATATGAACACGATAGTTAGTAACGAATACATAAGATCAGAGCGTAAGCATCAAATACCTTTGCGCTGTTTGCGTTATTCGCGGCTAAAAAACATCTTCTGAAATAATGACTGCAGCATAAAGGCAGCTAAAATTCTTAGCCGCGAATGACGCAAAAGACGCTAAGTACGGTTTGTATAAAGAATATGATCACAATAGTTAGTAACGAAAACATGAGAACAGAGCGTAAACATCAAATACCTTTGTGCTGTTCGCGTTATTCGCGGCTAAAAAACATCTTCTGAAATAATGACTAAAGCTACTAACACAAAACTTGTCATGCACAGGGTCGACGGCCAGGAGCTGAAATCTCATGGCTAACGAAGTCTGTTTTGCGACATTGCAGTTCAAGGACCAGCCATGGTCTTATGGCAACTACCTCAAAACCGGTGGCTATAAAGCCTGGCGCGAGATACTGAAACATAAAATCTCGCCGGAAGCAGTCATCGAAGAAATCAAGACTTCCGGTTTGCGTGGACGAGGCGGTGCCGGTTTTCCCACCGGTTTGAAATGGAGCTTCATGCCGCGTACTGCACCGGTACAGAAATACCTGGTATGCAACTCGGATGAGAGCGAGCCCGGCACCTGCAAGGACCGTGACATCCTGCGCTTTAATCCGCACGCACTGGTTGAAGGTATGGTCATTGGTTGTTATGCCATGGGTGCAACGGTCGGCTACAACTACATGCGCGGTGAGTTTATGGATGAGCCCTCGCAACGGTTTACGCAGGCACTGAAAGAAGCTTATGAAAAAGGCCTGCTGGGCGAGAACATTCTCGGCAGCGATGTCAGCATCGATCTGTACCCGTCACTGGGTGCCGGCGCCTATATCTGCGGTGAAGAAACCGCGCTGCTGAATTCGCTCGAAGGCAAACCTGGCCTGCCGCGTTACAAACCGCCGTTCCCGGCCAACTTCGGCCTGTATGGCAAGCCGACCACGATTAACAACACCGAGACCCTGTCATCGGTCCCGGCCATTATGCGTAATGGCGGCAAGTGGTTTGCGGATCTGGGCATCCCCAACAGCGGCGGTGTCAAACTGTTCTCGGTATCGGGCCATGTGAACAAGCCGGGCAATTTCGAGATTTCGATGGGCACACCTTTTTCAGAGCTGCTGGAAATGGCGGGTGGGGTGCGTGACGGCAACAAGCTGAAAGCGGTGATTCCGGGTGGCTCCTCGGTACCGGTCGTACCGGGTGACATCATGATGCAGGCCAACATGGACTACGATTCCATTGTCGAGGCCGGTTCCATGCTGGGCTCCGGTGCAGTCATCGTAATGGATGAAACAACCGACATGGTTGAAGCCTTGCGCCGCATTTCCCGTTTCTATTTTTCAGAGTCCTGCGGTCAGTGCACGCCGTGCCGCGAAGGCACCGGCTGGTTGTATCGCATGCTGACACGCATTGTCGAAGGCAAGGGCACCATGCAGGATCTGGACAAACTCGACGATGTCGCCAGCAAGATCGAAGGCCGCACCATTTGTGCTTTGGGCGATGCCGCCGCGATGCCGGTGCGCAGCTTCGTCAAGCATTACCGCCACGAATTCGAACACTATATCGAGCACGGCAAGAGCATGGTCGAAGGCGCCAGCAACAAGGCAGCTTGAAAGATTGGCCGCGAATAACGCGAAAGGCGCAAAAATATTTATTTATCAAACAACAATGGATACCAGGATTATAAGCAAGCAAATCAAATTTGAACGCAACCATAAAAACTTTCGCGTTCTTTGCGTTTTTTGCGGCTAAAAATAACGTCTGAAATTATGACCGAAGCTACTAACACAGAGTTTGTAACGATCACGGTAGACGGCCGCGAGCTGCAGGCGCCCAAGGGGGCGATGTTGATCGAGGTCACCGACAAGGCCAACATCAAGGTGCCGCGTTTCTGTTATCACGAGAAGCTGGCGATTGCTGCCAACTGCCGCATGTGCCTGGTCGAAGTGGAAAAAGCGCCCAAACCGTTGCCGGCCTGCGCAACACCGGTGATGGACGGCATGGTCGTGCATACCCGGTCGGCCTTTGCGCGTGAAGCACAGAAGTCGGTAATGGAGTTCCTGCTGATCAATCATCCACTGGACTGCCCGATCTGTGACCAGGGTGGTGAGTGTGAGCTGCAGGATGTGGCCATGGGTTACGGCCAGGATGTTTCCGAGTATGTCGAAGGCAAGCGTGTTGTGTTCGATAAAAGTATTGGTCCGTTAATTACTACCGAATTGACGCGTTGTATTCATTGCACGCGCTGTGTGCGTTTCGGCCACGAGATTGCCGGCCTGCGTGAACTTGGCATGACCGGCCGCGGTGAGAATGCCCTGATCAGTACCTTTATCGAGCAGTCGGTTGAATCAGAAATGTCGGGTAACGTGATTGATATCTGCCCGGTGGGTGCGCTCACCGCAAAGCCGTCAAGATTTGCTGCACGTGCATGGGAAATGGTACAGCATGCATCGATCGCGCCGCACGATTGTGTTGGTTCGAATATCTATGTGCATACCCTGCGCGGCGAAGTGGTTCGCGTGGTGCCGCGTGATAATGAAGCCATCAATGAAGTCTGGATTTCCGATCGTGACCGCTTCAGCTACGAAGGCCTCGTGTCGGATGACCGCCTGACTGCGCCGATGATACGAGAACACGGTGAATGGGTCGAGGCCGACTGGGATGAGGCATTAAAGCTGGCCTGCGCTGAAATCAAACATGCACTCGATGCCGCGGCCGGCGATGAAGACAGTGAGGCGAGCGATAGTTCATCGAGGCTTGCAGCTTTGATCTCGCCTTCATCCACGCTGGAAGAGATGTATTTGCTGCAGAAACTGATGCGTTCACTCGGCAGCGGCAGTATCGATCATCGTCTGCGCCAGGGTGATTTCAGCGACCAGGATTCCGCCCCGGTCATGCCATGGCTCGGGCAGGATATCGAAAACCTGGAAAACATGGATGCCGCGTTGTTGATAGGCTCTAACCTGCGCAAGGAGCAGCCGATCGCCAATCATCGCCTGCGCAAGGCGGCGGTGAACAACAATGCGCAGATCAGTTTCATCAATCCCCGCGAATTCGACTTTAATTTCCCGCTCGCAAACAACATAACTGCAGCGCAACAACAGTTGCCGCACGAACTGGCGGCGGTTGCCGCGGCGGTGTTTGCCGATTCCGATGATGCGGTGCCTTCATATATTGCCGGGGCCGTTTCCATCGCAAAACCGAATCAGGCACACAGGGCGATCGCGAAGCAGTTGAAACAGGGCGAGAATTCAACCGTATTGCTGGGCAGCCAGGCATCGATGCATCCGGGTTTTGCCGTCCTGCGTGCGCTGGCTGAAGCCATCGCCACGCAGACAGGCAGCATCTTCGGTTACCTGAGTGAAGGCGCCAACACTGCAGGTGCGTGGCTGGCTGGTGCTGTTCCGCATCGTGGCCCCTGTAATGATGCGGATGCTGTCAAGGGTCAGGGCATTGCCGACTGGGCAGAAAAGACACCTGCAACTGCGATACTGTTCAATGTCGAGCCCGAGCACGATGTCGCGCAGAGCCGGCAAATCGTCAGGGCGTTAACCGGTGCGAGTTCGGTGATTGCAATCACGGCTTTCAGATCGCCAGCGCTGGAGGATGTGGCCAGCGTGATGCTGCCTGCTGCAGCCTTTACCGAGACATCGGGTACCTTCGTCAACGCCGAAGGCATTATGCAAAGCTTCAAGGGCGCCAACAATCCAGCGGCTGAAGCGCGTCCGGGCTGGAAGATTCTGCGCGTGCTTGGCAATCTGTTAAAACTCGATGGTTTCGATTACATGTCATCGGACCAGGTTCGTGATGAACTGCGCGCCATGTGTGAAAGCATAGAGCTCGATAATTCAATCACGGCTGCACCGCAAGTAACGCTCCCGGCCAGTGCAGCTTCATTGATGCGCGCTGCCGATGTGCCGATCTACGCAACGGATGCACTGGTGCGCAGGGCGTCCAGCCTGCAGAAAACACATGATGCCGTTGCTCTTGCCGTGAGCATGAATCCGGCGGATGCCCACCGTCTCGGTCTTGATGATGAGACGGGTAGTGTCAGCGTGAAGCAGGGTGAGGGCAGTGCAATTCTCAAGCTGATAATAGATGCAGGCGTACCTGCTGGAAGTGTATGGATTCCGATGGCGGTCAGCGGCAGTGAGCTGCTGGGTGATCCGTTCGGCGAAGTGGTTATTGAGAAGGCCTGAGTACTGTGATCGATTCAATCATTAATACAAGCATCGAATTCTGGGACTGGTTCCCGCCAGGCTGGCAGCTGTTCCTTGAAATCATCGGCAAGATTATCCTGATCGTACTGCCGCTGATGCTCGCGGTTGCCTATACCACCTATGCCGAGCGCAAGGTGATCAGTTATATCCAGGTGCGCATCGGGCCGAACCGTGTTGGACCGCGCGGCTGGTTGCAGCCGATTGCGGATGCGGTGAAGCTGATGTTCAAGGAAATCGTGCTGCCAACGAATGCCAGCCGTTTCCTGTTCCTGTTTGCACCGATCCTGTCGATCGGGCCGGCGCTTGCCGCCTGGGCGGTAATACCGTTCGATCGCGGTATGGTGTTGTCGAATGTCGATGCAGGCCTGCTTTACATCCTGGCGCTGACTTCGATTGGTGTCTACGGCGTGATCATCGCCGGCTGGGCATCGAACTCCAAGTACGCAATGATGGGTGCGCTACGTTCAGCCGCACAGATTGTTGCCTATGAGATCGCCATGGGCTTCGCCCTGGTAGGCGTGTTGATGGCCAGTGGCAGTCTCAATATCGGTGATATCATTGAAGGCCAGGCGGGCGGCCTGTCGAGCTGGTTCATCTGGCCGCTGTTGCCGTTATTCCTGGTCTACTTCATTTCCGGTGTCGCCGAGACCAACCGCGCGCCGTTCGATGTGGCTGAAGGTGAATCGGAAATCGTTGCCGGTTTCCACGTGGAATATTCCGGCATGGCCTTTGCGGTGTTCTTCCTCGCAGAATACGCCAACATCATTCTGATCGCGGCGCTGACCGCCATCATGTTTCTTGGCGGCTGGTTGTCGCCGTTCGAGGGTTTTGCCTTTGCTGAAGGCACCTGGCTGGCGGCCACCAGTATGCTGTGGTTCTTCGCAAAAACTTCCTTGTTCATTTTCTGCTTTCTCTGGTTCCGTGCGACATTCCCGCGTTACCGTTATGACCAGATCATGCGCCTGGGATGGAAAGTGTTTATACCCGTGACGATCGTCTGGCTGTTCGTTGAAGCCGTGATGGTGGTCGCGGAAATCGGGCCCTGGTCAGTGTAGGTGCAGCGTATGAGTAACTTTACCCAGTTCGTTAAAAGCTTCAGCCTGTGGGAATTGCTCAAGGGCATGAACCTGACCGGCCGCTATTTGTTCAAGCGCAAGGTCACGATACAGTATCCGGAAGAAAAAACACCAATGTCACCGCGCTTCCGCGGCCTGCATGCGCTGCGCCGTTATGAAAACGGGGAAGAGCGCTGTATCGCCTGCAAGTTGTGTGAAGCGGTTTGTCCTGCACTCGCAATCACCATCGATTCCGAAGAGCGCGAGGACGGCACCCGAAGGACAACACGCTATGACATCGACCTGTTCAAATGTATTTTCTGCGGCTTTTGCGAAGAAGCCTGCCCGGTCGATTCCATCGTCGAAACACATATTTTCGAGTATCACTTCGAAAATCGCGGCGACCAGATCATGACAAAAGAAAAGCTGCTCGAGATCGGTGACAAGTACGAAGCAGAGATCGCGGCGAACAGACAGGCGGATGCGCCCTACAGATAGCTATGAATTTTACTGACCTGGTATTTTATTTTTTCGCGGGCATGCTGATATTGTCAGGCCTCGGCGTGATTGCTTCGCGCAATCCGGTGCATTCGGCACTGTTCCTGGTGTTGAGCTTTTTCAGCTGCTCGGCTTTGTGGCTGCTGCTGCAGGCCGAATTTCTCGCCATCGTGCTGGTGCTGGTTTATGTCGGTGCCGTGATGGTGCTGTTCCTGTTCGTGGTGATGATGCTGGATATCAATCTCACCCAGATGCGCCAGGGTTTCGTACGTTACCTGCCGATCGGCGCACTGATTGCGCTGGTGATGGTCGCGCAGATGGTTTGGGTTGTCGGCCCGGTTGGTCCTGACGTGTTCAGCGGTGAGCAACTCGACCAGGCAGTCGCACAGAGCGCTGATTACAGCAATACCAAAGAACTGGGCAAGGTGCTTTATACCGATTATGTATTTCCGTTTGAAGTCGCTTCGGTCATCCTGCTGGTCGCAATCGTTGCCGCAATTGCACTGACCATGCGCCGCCGCGAGATGACCAAGTACCAGACGCCGGGTAAACAGGTCAAGGTGCGCAAGGCAGACCGCCTTCGTGTTGTGAAAATGGATGCGGAGACACGCGAATGATCACTTTATCGAGCTACCTGACCCTGGGCGCCATACTGTTCTCTATCAGTATTGCCGGCATATTCCTCAACAGAAAGAACGTCGTCGTGCTGTTGATGTGTATCGAGTTGATGCTGCTGTCGGCCAACATCAACTTTGTCGCTTTCTCGTATTACCTCAATGATATAGCCGGGCAGGTGTTCGTGTTTTTCATCCTGACCGTGGCCGCGGCTGAAGCAGCCATCGGGCTGGCGATCCTGGTGACGCTGTTCCGTAACCGCCACACCATTGATGTTGAACAACTCGATGCAATGAAAGGCTAGGGGGCGTCATGGAATCGATATATCTCTATATACCTCTGGCATCGCTTTTCGGTGCCATCATTGCCGGCTTCTTCGGCGGCACCATCGGGCGCAAGGGTGCGCATACTGCGACCATTCTCGGTGTAGGTACCTCGTTCGTGCTGTCGCTTTACGTGCTCTACCAGCACGTGTTCGCCGGCGTTGAGACATTCAATGGCACTGTCTATACCTGGATGGTGTCGGAAGGCATTAACTTTGAAGTCGGTTTCCTGATCGATCACCTGACCGTGATGATGATGGCCGTGGTGACCGGCGTGTCGCTGGCGGTACACGTCTACACCATTGGCTACATGGCCGACGACGACCACAACTGGCCGAAGGACTCACTCGCAGGCAAGAATTCCTATCAGCGCTTCTTCAGCTATATCTCGCTGTTCACCTTCTCGATGCTGATGCTGGTGATGTCGAACAACTTCATGCAGCTGTTCTTCGGCTGGGAAGCAGTGGGCCTGGTTTCTTACCTGTTGATCGGTTTCTGGTCTGTCCGCCCCACGGCCATCTATGCCAACCTGAAGGCGTTCCTGGTCAACCGTGTCGGTGATTTCGGTTTTATCCTCGGGATTTCCGCCGTGGTGCTGTACACCGGCAGCCTGGATTACTTCGAGGTCTTCGCCAAGGCAGAGAACATCGCGGCGCAGAGCATGAGTATTTTCGCCGGCCACGAATGGAACGTGATGACCGTCATCTGCATCCTGCTGTTCATCGGCGCCATGGGCAAGTCGGCGCAGGTACCGCTGCATGTGTGGCTGCCGGACTCCATGGAAGGCCCGACACCGATTTCGGCGCTGATCCATGCTGCGACCATGGTCACGGCCGGTATCTTCATGGTGGCGCGCATGTCGCCGCTGTATGAGTACTCGGAAGCCGCCTTGAGTTTCGTGCTGGTTATCGGCGCGATCACCGCCCTGTCGATGGGTTTGATCGGCATCGTGCAGAACGACATCAAGCGCGTGGTGGCCTATTCAACCCTGTCGCAGCTGGGTTACATGACCGTGGCGCTGGGTGTATCGGCCTATTCCGCGGCGGTATTCCACCTGATGACACACGCCTTCTTCAAGGCCCTGCTGTTCCTCGCGGCCGGCTCGGTGATTATCGCGATGCACCACGAGCAGGACATGCGCAAGATGGGCGGGCTGAAAAAATACATGCCGATCACCTACTGGACCTCGTTGATCGGCTCGCTGGCGCTGATCGGCTTTCCCGGTATGTCCGGTTTCTTTTCCAAGGATGCCATCATCGAAGCGGTACATCATTCGACCATAGCCGGCCATTCTTTTGCCTACATGGCTGTACTCGGCGGCGTGTTTATCACCGCGTTCTATTCCTTCCGCATGTTCTTCCTGGTGTTCCACGGGGAAGAGCGCATGGATGAACATACCCGCAAGCATTTGCACGAAACACCCCGGGTTGTCACCGGGCCCCTGATCGCGCTGGCGATTCCGTCCTTCCTTATCGGCGGCTTTACCATCGGCCCGATGCTGTTCGGTGATTACTTCGCAGGCGCAATCGTTGTGCACGAAGCACATGATGCGCTGGCAATAGTCGGTGAACACTTCCACGGCGCCTGGTCGTTCATCCAGCACGGCTTTGCAGGCCCGGCAATTTATCTTGCCGCGCTGGGTGTGTTTACCGCGTGGTTCATCTACATCAAAAATCCGTCCATTGCGGAACACACACGCAAACGCTTCTCGATTATTTACAACATCCTCGAACACAAGTATGGCTTTGACGAGTTCAATGAATGGGCCTTCGGCGGTGGCAGCCGGGGGCTGGGCAACCGTTTATGGCAGTTTGGCGATGTTGTTTTAATTGACGGCCTGCTGGTTAACGGTTCTGCAAAACTGGTCGGCTGGTTCTCCAGTGTTGTGCGCCATGTTCAAACCGGGCTGTTATACCACTACGCTTTTGCGATGATTATTGGCGTACTGATGTTGCTCACTCTTTTTGTAATACTTTAACGATACAAGGTTAACTATGAATGCCGACTGGCCATTGCTAAGCCTGACACTGTGGACGCCGATACTCGGTGGCCTTGCGGTGTTATTCACTGGCGATAAGGGAGATACGCAGGGCGTGCGTCGCCTGGCATTGGTGGTGTCTCTGGCAACCTTCGTTCTCAGCCTGTTTCTGTACACCGGTTTTGATTCGAGCACTGCCAGCATGCAGTTTGTCGAGAAGCATGACTGGATCAGTACCTTCAACATTTACTATCACCTCGGTGTCGACGGTATATCCATGCCGCTGATCATACTGACGACCTTCACCACCGTGCTGGTGATCATCGCCGGCTGGGAAGTGATCCAGAAAAAAGTGTCGCAGTATTTTGCCGCGTTCCTGATCATGGAAGGCCTGATGATCGGCGTGTTCGCAGCGCTGGATTCGATTTTCTTCTACGTGTTCTGGGAGGGCATGCTGATACCGATGTTCATCATCATCGGCATCTGGGGCGGCGAGCGCAGGGTATACGCCACCATCAAGTTCTTTATTTATACCTTTATCGGCTCGGTGCTGATGCTGGTGTCGCTGATCTACATGTACTACCAGGGTGACAGCTTCTCGATCCTGGACATGCACACACTCAAACTCGGCATCACCGAGCAGACGCTGATTTTCCTCTCGTTCCTGATGGCGTTCGCGGTGAAAGTACCGATGTGGCCGGTGCATACCTGGCTGCCGGATGCACACGTGGAGGCGCCCACCGGTGGCTCGGTGATCCTGGCCGCGATCATGCTGAAAATCGGAGGCTACGGCTTCCTGCGCTTCAGCCTGCCGATCACGCCGGATGCCAGCCAGCAGCTGGACTGGCTGATCATCCTGATGTCGCTGGTTGCGGTGGTGTATATCGGCTTCGTTGCACTGGTGCAGCGCGACATGAAGAAGCTGGTGGCTTACTCGTCGATTGCGCACATGGGATTTGTCACCCTGGGTATCTTCATCGTGTTCCAGATATGGAGCAATCCGGCCAATGTTGCCCAGAGCGGCGCCGTGCTCGCGGTCGAAGGCGCAATGATACAGATGATTTCGCACGGCTTTATCTCGGGCGCAATGTTCCTGATGATCGGCGTACTCTATGATCGCATGCACACGCGCCAGATCAATGATTACGGCGGTGTGGTCAATACCATGCCGATATTTGCTGCATTTGCGGTGTTCTTCGCGATGTCGAATGCGGGTCTGCCGGGCACTTCCGGATTCGTCGGCGAATTCATGGTGATCATTGCCAGCTTCCACGCCAACTTCTGGTATGCCTTCCTCGGCGCAACCACGCTGATCCTGGGTGCGGCCTACACCCTGTGGATGGTCAAGCGCGTGTTCTACGGTGAGGTGGCCAATGACAAGGTGCGTGCACTGCAGGATCTGAATACGCGCGAATTTATTATCATGGCAACACTGGCGGTTGCAGTGCTGGTACTTGGCCTGTGGCCGGCGCCGCTGGTTGATGTCATGCACGCATCGGTTGAAAACCTGCTGCAGCATGTGGCCCAATCAAAATTGTAACCGGAAAGGCTGCAGCTACTGGAAAGAACAATGACTCTAGACGCACTTAATATCGCAATCACATGGCCCGAGATCTTCCTGCTGGTAATGGCCTGCGTGGTACTGGTTGTTGATGTATTTATCGAACAAAGCAGGCGCAACCTGACGTATTCGCTGAGCCAGTTAAGCCTGCTGGTGACGGCCGCATTAATCACGCTTGGAGAAGCTGATCAGCGCGCACTGGCATTCAGCGACATGTTTGTCCAGGACCAGCTGGCCGATACGCTGAAGCTGTTCATCCTGGCAATCACCTTCGTTATCTTCGTGTATTCGAGAGATTACCTGCGCGACCGGGACATCTTCAAAGGCGAGTTTTATGTGCTTGGCCTGTTCGGCGTACTGGGTATGATGATCATGGTGTCATCCAACAACCTGCTGCTGTTGTATCTCGGCCTCGAGCTGATGTCGCTGTGTTTATACGCGATGGTTGCGTTCGATCGTGAAAATGGCAATGCCTCGGAAGCGGCGATGAAATACTTCGTGCTCGGCGCCATTGCATCCGGCATGCTGCTCTACGGCATGTCGATTCTTTACGGCCTGTCCGGCAGTCTTGCGATTGCGGATATTGCCAATGCCGTGTCTGCGGTGGAGCAGGGCAGTGATGCACAGCTCGGACTGGTGTTTGCGCTGGTATTCATCGTGGTTGCACTGGCGTTCAAGCTCGGCGCGGTACCGTTTCACATGTGGATACCCGATGTCTACCAGGGCGCACCCACCGCTGTTACCGCCTATATCAGCTCGGCGCCCAAGATCGCCGGTTTTGCGATCATCATCCGCCTGCTGGTCGAAGGCCTGGGCGGCCTGCATGCCGACTGGCAGATGATGCTGGTGATTCTTGCCGTGCTGTCGATGGCTGCCGGTAATATCATCGCGATTGCGCAGACCAATATCAAACGCATGCTGGCCTACTCGACCATATCCCATGTTGGCTTCATCCTGCTGGGCATACTGGCCGGCACCGCAGACGGCTATTCATCGGCCATGTTCTACACCCTGGCTTATGCGATCATGTCACTCGGCGGTTTCGGTATCGTGCTGTACATGTCACGCGCAGGCTTCGAAGCCGAAGAGCTGGATGACTATCGCGGCCTGAACCAGCGCAGCCCGTGGTTTGCCTTCATGATGCTGATCCTGATGTTCTCCATGGCCGGTGTACCACCGACCCTGGGTTTCTGGGCCAAGCTTGCGGTACTCAGTGCAGTGGTCGATATCAACATGACCTGGCTGGCCGTGGTCGGTGTTGTATTCTCGATCATCGGACTGTTCTACTATCTCAGAGTCATCAAACTGATGTACTTCGATGATGCCGTGGATACACAACCCATCAGCTGCGGCCGTGACATGCAGATCGCGCTCAGCACCAACAGTGTGG
>Ga0316198_10000785_pt1 | contig 17478 bp, 13 predicted proteins | sample OudBieAanoxic_MG_FD_204935 | JGI IMG/M metagenome (GOLD analysis project Ga0316198, IMG submission 204935) | Coastal sediment microbial communities from Oude Bieten Haven, Netherlands - site A anoxic | ecosystem: Environmental > Aquatic > Marine > Coastal > Sediment | place: Netherlands...
CACGAGAAGCCGGTTTTCGGCGGAGGCGCAAGTCACTATCGCGACTTCCTTCTCGTTGGCGACGAGCTCGCACCCGACGTCGTGGTGCCGCGGGGTAAGAACGGCGTGCAACGTCAGTTCTCTCACCAGACGGGACGGGCGGCGTCCGACCCGCTGACGAATCTGAGCGCCACGAGAAACCCGATTCCATTCTTCGGCGCCGGTCTCCTCGCTGAGATCCCCGACGGGGAGATCATGCGTCACGCCGACCCCGACGACGAGGACGGTGACGGCATCAGCGGCCGTGCGAACGACAACGGAATCGAAATTGGCCGCTTCGGGCGCAAGGCGCAGACCGCGCGCCTCGAGCTCTTCGTGCGCGGGCCGATCTTCAACCACCTGGGCATCACTTCGGACCCGCTGCCGGAGGAACGAAGGGCAGCGCTGCCGGCGTTTGGCGCGAACACTGTTGCCTTCGCCACGAAGCAGGCCGTCATCCCCGACGAGCCCACCATCGATCTCGACGAAGTTCCGGATCCGGAGCTTTCCGAATCGGAGCTGTTCGACTTGCTGTCGTTCGTGTTGTTACTCGCGGCGCCGGCACCCGACGAGCCGACCCGAGAGACCGAACGGGGGCGAGCGACGTTCGAGCGAATCGGATGCGACCGGTGCCATCTGCCGTCGTTGCGGGGGCCGCGCGGGGAGATCCCCGCCTACAGCGATCTGCTGCTTCACGACATGGGAGACGAGCTCGCCGACGGGTTCCCGATGGAAGCGGCAACGGGTCGGGAGTTTCGAACGCAGCCTTTGTGGGGGATAGCAGCCGCGAGTCCGTATCTCCACGATGGGCGGGCTTCGACGCTCGACCAGGCGATTCGCTGGCACGGGGGAGAGGCCGGACCGATCCGGGATGCGTATGTATCGCTCAGCGCTTCCGGGCGCGACGAGCTGATCGCATTTCTCGAATCATTGGGTGGCAAGGGGCAGCAGACGGCGGGCTTGCTTCCGCCCGGCGAAGGCGTTTTGCCCGACGGAGAATACGGCGCTCCGCTACCAGACCTCGACCCCGATCAACGCGAGCTCTTCGAGCAAGGTCGCGCGCTCTTCGACCGCGACTTTGCACTCACCGAAGGCGTGGGCCCGCGCTTCAACGGCGACGCCTGCCGCTCGTGTCACTTCGACCCCGTGATAGGCGGCGCAGGACCTGCGGGCGTCGACGCGATCAGACAAGGCGCAGCACCGGGCGAGGACACGAACTTGCCTCGCCACGCGATATCCGCTGAGCGACCGGAGCCCGAACCGAATGTGGCGTTCTTCGAGCGGCGGCAGACGCCCACGACGCTCGGCCTCGGTCTGCTCGAACAGATTCCACGCGAGACGATCGAGGCGCAGGCCGACCCTGATGACGAAGACCAAGACGGTATCGCCGGCCGCGTGCACGAGCTTCCGGACGGACGTCTGGGCCGTTTCGGATGGAAAGCCAATGTCCCTTCAGTCCGCGAATTCGTGCGCGACGCGCTGAGCGGGGAGCTTGGCGCTACGGTCCCTGACGAGGAGGGCTTCACGTTCGGCCGCCCGACAGACGAAGACGGCGTTGCCGACCCCGAGATCGAGTCCGCAACCATCGACGCGATTGCGACGTTCATCGCCTTGCTTGGAGCGCCGCCGCGCAGGCGCGTGGACGCGACACTCGAGGACGAAGGGGAGTCCGTCTTCAAAGGTATCGGTTGCGCGAGTTGTCACCTTCCGAGCTTGCGCACGGCGAACGGGGTGGAGGTTCGCGCGTACACCGACCTCCTGTTGCACGACGTTGCCCAACCGGGCGCGCCGGGTGTCGCGGAAGGCGAAGCCGGCATCCACGACTTCCGAACGGCGCCGCTTTGGGGCCTCGCCCATTCGGCGCCCTACTTCCACGACGGCCGGGCCGACACCATCGAACAAGCCATCCAATCCCATGCAGGCGAGGCCAGCGCAGCCCGCGCGCGCTTTGAAGACCTCCCCGGCGACGAGCGTGCAGCGATGCTCGCGTTCTTGCGATCTCTGTGATCTCGCGGGAAGAAGGCGCTTGATTCCATGCAGTTAGGGGGCTCGGAACTGTCCCCCCTTGACCCTGGGGGAGCATGGGCACAGAATGGCCGAAGTATGGTTCAGTACCCAACCGCAGCTGCTGCTTCGATGATGGACGCGCGTCGCGTGAGCCTGCTGAGCGGTGTTGTAGTTGTAGTCAGCCTCATTATTAGCCTCCTGCTAGTTACTCAGGCATAGGCAGGGACCAGAACCACCCACTCACTTACCCATTCAGTTTCTGGCCCCTGCATCGAGATGCGGGGGCTTTTTTTGTTGTCAAAACCAGATGAAAATGCACTCAAAACGCAAAACTACACATTTCCGACGCTCCTCGGGCACGCCGGAATTCGTCGACTTGAAAGGCGTCTGGTCGAGCTTCGACCGGACGCCTTTTTTGTTGGGTGCGCGCAGCTTGAAAGCCGCGTCGAATCCACTACTTGCAGCCAGCCAGCAACGAAGGAGAACCTCGTGACACCCGCCAATCCCAAGCTCAAGAATCGCATCGGCGAATCTCTTTCCGGAGCCCAAATCATCTGGGAAGCGCTCGTACGCGAGGGGGTCGAGGTCTGCTTCGGGTATCCGGGCGGCGCGATCATGCCCGCGTACGACGCGATGATTCAGTACCCGATCCACCACGTGCTCACGCGGCACGAGCAAGGCGCCTCGCACATGGCCGACGGCTACGCGCGAGCATCCGGGCAAGTCGGCGTTTGTATTGCGACTTCCGGGCCCGGGGCGACCAACCTGATCACCGGGATCGCAACCGCGATGCTCGACTCGATCCCGATGGTCTGTATCACCGGGCAGGTCCCCTCTGCTCTCATCGGCAGCGACGCCTTCCAGGAGACCGACATCACCGGCTGCACCATCCCGGTGACCAAGCACAACTACCTGGTGACCAAACCGGAGCAAATTGCGCCAACCATTCGAGAAGCGTTCTATGTGGCGCGCTCTGGCCGCCCGGGCCCGGTGGTCGTCGACATCACAAAAGATGCACAGCAGCAAAGCTGCACCTTCGAGTGGAGCGACGAAGAGATCGTGCTCCCCGGCTACCATCCGGACTACGCCCCTCTCTCCGAGCAGCTGGAGGAGGCGATCGAGCTGATCAAGGAAGCGAAGCGACCGATTCTCTTCTCCGGACACGGCATCATCAAGTCCCAGGCGACCGAAACACTCATTGAGTTCGTCGAGAAGACCAACATCCCGGTCGCCTGCACCCTACTCGGCCTCGGCGGCTTCCCCGCAAGCCATCCACGCAACTTGGGGATGATGGGAATGCATGGTGAGACCTGGGTGAACAAGGCCATCCAGGACGCGGATCTCATCATCGCGGCGGGCATGCGGTTCGACGACCGTGTTACGGGCAACCTCAAGACGTACGCTCAGAACGCGAAGAAGATCCACATCGAGCTCGACCCGGCCGAAATCAACAAGAACGTCAGGGTCGAGGTCCCGATCGTCGGAGACGTTGCCGCCGTTCTGAAGGAGCTTCTTCCGCATGTGGACCAAACCGACCGTGCGGAGTGGCTCGGATACATCGACGAGCTCAAGGGCGATTCGGCGGTTCGCGACATCAAGAACCTGCCCGACTTAGGCAAGCTCTACGCGGCGCACGTGATTCACGACATCTACCGCTTCACCGAGGGCAAGGCGCTCGTCGTCACGGACGTGGGCCAGCACCAGATGTGGGAAGCGCAGTACTACAAGCACGACTACCCACGGAAGCTGCTGACCTCGGGCGGGCTCGGCACGATGGGCTTCGCGCTGCCTGCGGGCATCGGAGCCAAGTTCGCGCAGCCCGGCGACTCGGTGTGGGTCATCTGCGGCGATGGCGGATTTCAGATGACTCAGGCCGAGCTTTCGACCTGCGCACAAGAGAACATCAAGGTCAACGTGGCCATCATCAACAACGGCTTCCTCGGCATGGTGCGCCAGTGGCAGCAGTTCTTCTTCGGGGGGCGATACGTAGCGACGCCGCTGCTCAGCCCAGACTTCGTGAAGATCGCCGAAGCCCACAGTTTGACCGGCATCCGCGTCGAGAAGCGCTCGGAGGTGGAAGAGGCGGTCCGAACGGCAGAGGCGACCGAAGGCACAGTCGTCATCGACTTCCGCGTCGAGCAGGAAGATGCCGTCTACCCGATGGTCCCGGCCGGAGCGAACCTGCACGACATGATCGAACGACCGCCGCCTGGCAACCAAGATCACAACCCGATTTTCGAGACAGGGGAGGACGAGTAGTGACTCAGTCAGTCAAACGAACGTTCGCGGTCTTCGTCGAAGACAAGCCCGGTGTTCTCAATCGCGTCGCATCCTTGTTCCGCCGACGCAGCTACAACATCGATTCACTCAACGTCGGCGCAACACACGAGCCCGGCGTGTCACGCATGACCATCGTCTGTGACGCGGACACCGACAAGGCCCGCCGCATCGAGGCGAACCTCTACAAGATGGTCAACGTGCTCTGGGTCGACGACATCACTCACAAGCAGACGATCGATCGCGTGCTAGCGCTGATCAAGGTCAACTGCGACCGCGAGCAGCGCGACGAGATTCTCAAGATCTGCGAGGTCTATCGCGCGCGGGCGATCGACATGTCGCCCGACCGCATCACCATCGAAATCACCGGACCCCGGGACAAGGTCGAAGGCCTCGTCTCCGTACTCAGACCCTTTGGCATCATGGAGTTGGTCCAGACCGGCACAGTCGCAATGACCCGCGGCGCGGAGAAGCACGACCTCGCCCATCCCACTGTGCCGGCCTCCCGCAACGACGCAGCCTAACCCCCCTTTTGAAGAAGTAGAGAAACACATGACCCAGATTCGCTATGAAAAGGACGCCGACCTCTCGTTGATTCGAGGCAAGAAAGTGGCGATCATCGGCTACGGCTCCCAGGGCCACGCCCACTCGCTGAACTTGAAAGAAAGCGGCGTTGACGTCCGAGTCGGTTTGCAGGACGGCAGCAAGAGCAAGGCGAAGGCCGAGGCGGCCGGACTGTCCGTGAAGTCGGTGAGCGATGCGGCGAAGGAAGCCGACGTCATCATGATTCTCGCGCCGGACACCGCACAGCCGGCAATCTACGAACAGCACATCGCCCCCAACCTCGAGGCCGGCAACATGTTGATGTTCGCGCACGGCTTCAACATCCGGTACGGCACGATCGAGCCGCCGAAGGATGTCGACGTTGCGATGGTTGCGCCGAAGAGCCCTGGGCACCGCGTGCGGGAGACCTACCAGGAAGGCGGCGGCGTGCCGGCCCTTCTCGCCGTTCATCAGGACGCCACCGGGCAGGCCGATGCGGTCGCCATGTCGTACGCGGCTGGGATCGGCTGCGCGCGCGCGGGTGTCCTTACCACGACCTTCAAGGAAGAGACCGAGACCGACCTCTTCGGCGAACAGGCTGTCCTTTGCGGCGGTGCGTCCGAGCTGGTGAAGGCGGGCTTCGAGACCTTGGTAGAGGCTGGGTATCAGCCCGAGCTTGCGTACTTCGAGTGCCTCCACGAGCTCAAGCTGATCGTCGACCTCATGTACCGAGGCGGTCTCAACTACATGCGCTACTCGGTGTCCAACACAGCCGAGTGGGGCGACTACGTCAGTGGCCCGCGCGTCGTCGGCGAGGAGAGCAAGAAGGCGATGAAGCAGGTCCTCGCCGAGATCCAGGACGGCACCTTCGCCAAACGCTGGATCGACGAGAACAAGAACGGTCGCCCGGAGTTCAACCGCATCCGCCGTGCCGAGCAGGAACAGCCGCTCGAACAGGTCGGCGCGAAGCTTCGGTCGATGATGCCTTTCGTCGACCCAGTAGAAATCAAGCAGGGAGAGTAAGTAGGCGCCGCCGAGCTGCGGCGTCGGGAGAATGAGTCATGCAGCCTGATCACGTACGGATCTTCGACACGACCCTCCGAGACGGAGAGCAATCACCTGGCGCGACGATGACCTCGTCGGAGAAGCTAGAGGTGGCGAAGACCCTATCGCGTCTGGGTGTGGACATCATCGAGGCCGGCTTCGCAGCGGCTTCTCCCGACGACCTGCGCGCGGTGAAGACGATTGCGGAGGCGGTTGGTGTCACGGGCGTCGAAGGGCGCCCGACGTCGGAGCCTCCGACGATCTGCAGCCTCGCTCGAGCGCACAAGTCGGACATCGACAAGGCGGCGGAAGCGGTCGCGCCCGCCAAGCACGGGCGCATCCACACGTTCATCGCAACCTCGCCGATTCATCGGGAGCACAAGCTTCGGATGACCCGCGACGAGGTGCTCGCGAAGATCACCGAGATGGTCTCGTACGCTCGTACGTTCACCGAGGACATCGAGTTCAGCCCGGAAGACGCGGGTAGAACCGAGATGGACTTCCTGTACGAGGCCCTCCAAGCCGCCATCGAGGCAGGGGCACGCACGCTGAACATCCCGGATACCGTTGGGTACACGATCCCCAACGAGTTCGGCGAACGCATCGCGATGATCCGGGAGCATGTGCCCGGCATCGAGAAGGCCGTGATCAGCGTGCACTGCCACAACGACCTCGGCTTGGCCGTGGCAAACAGCTTGTCGGCCGTGCAGAACGGCGCGCGACAGGTCGAGGTCGCTGTCAACGGAATCGGAGAACGGGCCGGCAACGCGTCGCTCGAAGAGGTCGTCATGGCGCTTTACGTGCGGCGCGACCTCTACGGCATCACGACGCAGGTGGACGCGACGCAGCTCACCCGCGCGAGCCGCTTGGTGAGCAAGGTGACCGGCATGGTCGTCCAACCGAACAAGGCCATCGTGGGCGCGAACGCGTTCGCTCACGAAGCTGGAATTCACCAGGACGGCATGTTGAAGCACGAGGAGACCTATGAGATCATGCGCCCCGAGACGGTCGGGGCGGGCAAGACTCAACTCGTCCTCGGAAAGCACTCAGGCCGCCACGCCTTCGCCAATCGCTTGGCGGAGCTTGGGTATCCGGTTTCCGGCGACGGGCTCGACAAGGCGTTCGCTCGCTTCAAGAAGCTCGCCGACAAGAAGAAGCACATCACCGATGCTGACTTGATCGCCCTCGTCAGCGATGAGCTCCACCAGCCGAAGGAGTACTGGCGGCTCGAGAAGATTCAGGTCGGCTGTGGGACAGGCATGCCTACGGCGACGGTTCAGCTCACCGGGCCGGAGGGGAAGACGCAAATCGCCGCCGAGGTTGGTACAGGCCCGGTCGATGCCGTTTACAAGGCGATCCAGTCGCTCGTTCATGTGCCGTGCACGCTGCTCGAGTACACCGTTCAGTCGGTTACGGAGGGCATCGACGCGCTCGGCGAGGTGAGCGTGCGGGTATCACCCGACGACGGCGGAGCTTCGCCCGACAAGATCAACCCGCAGTACGAGCACTCACGCGCGCGGGTCTTTCACGGCCACGGCGCTCACACCGACGTCATCGTTGCGAGCGCCAAAGCATACATCGCCGCGGTCAACCGCATCCTCGCCGTCAGAGAAGCAAGGCAAGACAACGAAGCAGCCGGTAGCGCTGCATAGCGAGAATCATGGAACCAAGAACACTATTCCAGAAGGTATGGGACAACCACGTCGTCGTACAGGAGCCGGATCGCCCGGCAGTCCTCTACATCGACCTGCATCTCATCCACGAGGTCACGTCACCGCAAGCGTTCACAGGCCTTCGCGAGCGCGGAATCACCGTGCGCCGTCCCGACAAGACGGTGGCGACGATGGACCACTCGACGCCGACCGATCCGAAGGCGCTCAAAGTCATCGATGACCAAGCGCGCGTGCAGCTCGCCATGCTGGAGAGCAACTGCGAGGAGTTCGGTATCACCTGCTACTCGCTCGGCGACAGTCGGAACGGGATCGTGCACGTCATTGGGCCGGAGCGCGGGTTCACGCAGCCGGGAAAGACGATCGTGTGCGGCGACAGCCATACCTCGACCCACGGTGCATTCGGGGCGCTCGCGTTCGGCATCGGCACCAGCGAGGTCGAGCACGTGCTCGCGACCCAGTGCCTGCTGCAGCGCAAACCGAAAACGCTCGAAGTTCGGGTGGACGGCAGGCTCATGCCCGGTGTCACGGCAAAGGACATCATCCTGGCACTTTGCGCGAAGATTGGGACTGGCGGCGCGACCGGATACGTCATCGAGTATACCGGCTCGGCTATCGAGAGCCTCGACATGGATGGCCGGATGACGGTTTGTAACATGAGCATCGAGGCCGGCGCGCGTGCCGGCATGATCGCGCCAGACGAAGCGACCTTCGCCTACCTCAAGGGCCGCGAGTTCGCGCCCAAGGGAGCCGACTGGGACGCCGCGGTGGAGCGCTGGAAGCAGCTTCGTACCGATGACGGCGCGACCTACGACAAGACGGTGACCATCGACGCGAACACGCTCGGGCCGATGATCACCTACGGAACCAACCCTGGGATGGGCATGCAAATCAGCGAGTCGACCCCCAAGGTCGATGCGTTCGACGACGGGTCGCAGAAGGCCGCGTACGAGAAAGCGATGCGTTACATGGACCTCGAGCCTGGAGCACCGTTGGCCGGCCAGAAAGTGGACGTGGTCTTCATCGGCTCGTGCACGAATTCGCGGATCAGCGATCTGCGGATGGCGGCCGGCGTGTTCAGTGGGCGCAGGGTCGCCGACGGCGTGCGCACGCTCGTGGTACCCGGGTCACACGACATCAAGAAGCAGGCCGAAGCCGAAGGGCTCGACCGGATCTTCAAAGAGGCTGGGGCCGAGTGGCGCGAGCCCGGCTGCTCGATGTGCATCGCCATGAATGGCGACAACCTCGAGCCCGGCCAGTATGCCGTGAGCACCTCGAACCGGAACTTCGAAGGCCGACAGGGCAAAGGCGGCCGTACGTTCCTCGCATCCCCACTCACGGCCGCCGCCGCGGCGATCACGGGCGAAGTCACCGACCCGCGGAGCTTGCTCCTTTCTTGAAAGGCTGAGTCATGGCGAAATTCACTACATTGACATCGCACGCGGTCCCGCTTCCCGCCGACAACGTGGACACGGACCAGATCATCCCGGCTCGCTTCCTCAAGGTCACCGACAAGCACGGTCTCGGCGACAGCCTGTTCTGCGACTGGCGCTACCTCAAGGACGGCTCACCGAACCCCGACTTCGTGCTCAACGAGGCGGCGTCGCAAGGCGCGCAGATCCTGATCGCAGGCGACAACTTCGGGAGCGGGTCGTCCCGCGAACACGCCCCTTGGGCGCTCGTCGGATGGGGCCTGCGTGCCATCATCTCGACGGGCTTCGCCGACATCTTCAAGAGCAACTCGCTCAAGAACGGCTTGCTCCCCGTCGAGGTGAGCCCCGAGGTTTACAAGCAGCTCATGCAAGCGGTGCAGCTCGACCGAACGACGAAGATCACCATCGATCTACCGACGCAATCGGTCACGGGCCTCGGCTCGCTCGAAGCGACCTTCCCTATTGACGCCTTCTCGAAGCACTGCCTTCTCGAAGGCATCGACCAACTCGGCTACCTCCTCTCGTTCGACGAACAAATCACAGGCTATGAGCAACAACGGCCATAGCCCCTCCGGCCCAGTCGTAGAGGTCTACGACACCACTCTGCGTGACGGCACGCAGATGGAGGGGATGAGCTTGTCCTGCGATGACAAGCTTCGGATTGCGGAGCATTTGGACGCTCTCGGAGTCGACTTCATCGAGGGCGGCTGGCCCGGATCGAACCCGAAGGACGTCGAATTCTTCGAGCGCGCAAAGGATATCGACTGGAAGAGCGTCACCATAGCGGCGTTTGGGTCGACGTGCCGGGCCGAGCTTAGCGCAGAAGACGACCCGCAACTGAGGACCCTGCTGGAGGCAAAAACACCGGTTTGCACGATCTTTGGCAAGACATGGAACATGCACGTCACCGAGGTGCTGCGCACCAACCTCGAAGAGAACCTTCGCATGGTCGAACAGAGCGTGGCGTTCCTTCGCGGCAACGATCGCCGGGTCATCTACGATGCCGAGCACTTCTTCGACGGCTACAAGTCGGATGCGGAGTACGCGCTCGACACGCTGCGCGCGGCGGCACGCGGCGGCGCGGAAACCTTGGTTCTCTGCGACACCAATGGGGGCTCGATGCCTTGGGAGATCGAAGAGATGATCGGCGCCGTGCGGTCCGCCCTACCCGACGCGCAGATCGGCATCCACGCGCACAACGACGGAGAATGCGGCGTCGCCAACTCCGTTGCCGCGGTGCGCGCAGGCGCGCGGCACGTGCAAGGCACCATCAACGGCTACGGCGAAAGATGCGGCAATGCGAATCTTTGCTCCATTCTCCCCGACGTGGAGCTCAAGCTCGGTCTGCAATGCGTCAACGAGGGGGGCCTCGCCAAGCTGTATGAGTTGTCGCACTTCGTGGCGGAGATCGCCAACCTGAGTCCGAACGAGCATGCCGCCTATGTCGGCCGGAGCGCGTTCGCCCACAAGGGCGGCGTTCACGTTTCCGCCATCCGGCGTCACCCGGAGTCGTACGAGCACGTCAATCCGACCCTCGTCGGAAACGAGTCGCGCGTCGTCGTGAGCGAGCTTTCCGGGCGGAGCAACGTGCTCAGCAAAGCGGAGGAGCTAGGGCTCGAGGTAAGCGCCACGCACGGTGGGGAGGTCCTCGAGAAGATTAAGGCGCTCGAGGCCAAGGGCTTCGCGTACGAAGCCGCCGAGGCCTCGGTTGCATTACTCATGGCGCGGCAACAGCCTGACTATGAGCCGCCATTCGAGGTCCTTCACTTCCAGGCCGGCGTTGGGCGTAGGGACGGCGGCGGCATGTTTGCGGAGGCCACCGTAAAGGTCCGAATCGGGGACGAGATCGTCCACACGGCAGGCGAAGGCAACGGCCCGGTGAGCGCCCTCGACTCAGCGCTCCGAAAAGCGCTCCAGCCTTTCTTCCCAGAGGTTGGGAACATCCAGCTCAGCGACTACAAGGTCCGCATCCTCGACGGGCGAAGTGGAACCGGCGCGACGACCCGTGTCCTCATCGACAGCCAATCCCTTCACGACTCCTGGAGCACGGTCGGCGCATCGAGCAACATCATCGAGGCGTCCCTTCAAGCGCTCATCGACAGCATCGAATACGGACTCACGCTCCAACGCGCCACCAAAGAGAACCCATCAGAGGCAAACGTTAGATGAAGGCAAAGATCACACTCCTACCCGGCGACGGCATCGGGCCTGAAATCGTGGATGCAACCCGCCAGGTCCTCGAAAGCGTGGCCCAGAAGTCGGGGCACAGCTTCACCTTCTCGACGCACCTGATCGGCGGAATCGCCATCGACGAGACGGGTGTGCCACTCCCGGACGATACGATCGTCGCGTGCCGTAGCGCCGATGCGGTTCTCCTGGGCGCCGTTGGCGGACCGAAGTGGGACGATCCGACTGCCACGGTCAGGCCGGAGCAAGGCCTGCTTGGCATGCGTAAAGCGCTCAAGTTGTTCGCCAACGTGCGCCCCGTGAAGCTATTTCGCGGTCTCGAAGCTGCGTCCCCGCTGAGGCCGGAACGACTCCGCGGAGTCGATCTCGTCTTCATCCGAGAGCTCACCGGCGGGATCTACTTCGGCCAACCCAAGGGCAAGGAGACCAGGAACGGGCTCCGAACTGGCTTCGACACGATGGTGTACGACGAGAGCGAGATCCGCCGCATCGTAGAGCTGGCCTTCGAGGTCGCTCGAAAGCGCAGCAAGCGCGTGACGTCGATTGACAAGGCGAACGTCCTTCAGACGATGCAGGTGTGGCGCGAAGTCGCCACCGAGGTGGGGAAGGCAAACCCGGACGTACAGCTCGAGCACCAGCTGGTCGACTCCGCCGCGATGCGGCTCGTCACCGACCCCTCGTCGTTCGACGTGATCGTGGCCGGCAACATGTTTGGCGATATCCTCTCGGACGAAGGCGCGGTACTGACCGGATCACTCGGTCTTTTGCCAAGCGCCTCGCTCGGCGAGGGCACCCTCGGGGTCTACGAACCCATTCATGGCTCGGCACCGGACATCGCTGGCAGGGGAATCGCGAATCCGCTCGGTACGATCCTGAGCGCCGCCATGATGCTTCGCCACAGTCTCAACCTCGATGAAGATGCGAAGACGATCGAAGACGCCGTGCAGAAAGTGCTCGACAGCGGGCTCCGCACGGCCGACCTAGGTGGGGGAACGAACTCTCTTGGTACCACCCAGATGGCCCAGGCCGTCATGGCCGCCATCGAAGGCGCCTAAGGAAAGGAACGCGATGCCCCGTAAACGCGTCAGCAGGCTGTTCGACCTGAAAGAAGACGAACACGGAAGGAAGTACATGGAGGTCTACCTCGACGGCATCGCGCTCTTGCGCTTGGTGCTGTCGAACAAGGGGACTGCCTTCAGCTACGAAGAACGCCTGGCGCTTCGGCTCGGCGGACTTCTTCCTCCGCAATACAACACGCTCGAGCAGCAGATCGACCGCGTGTACGAGGGGTTCGTTCAAGCGCCGACCGACATCGACAAGTACCAGTACCTCCGTGCGGTGCAGGAACGGCAGGAGATCCTGTTCTACGCACTGCTCGAGAAGCATCTCGATGAGATGCTGCCGATCGTCTACACGCCGACCGTGGGCGCTGCGGTGCAGCAGTTCAGCGCGCTCTATCAGAATCCGCGCGGGCTTTCGTTCTCGCCGCTCAACATCGATCGCGCCGACCAAACCCTCGAGTGCTACCCGATGGAAGACGTTCGCATGATCGTCGCCACCGACTCTTCGGCGATTCTCGGGATTGGGGACCAGGGCTATGGCGGTCTGGCGATTCCCATCGGCAAGATGGCGCTCTATACTGTCGCCGGCGGGGTGAGTCCGTTTCATACGATGCCGGTCGCGCTGGACGTAGGAACCGACCGCATGGATCTCATCAACGACGCGAACTATCTCGGGGTACGCCAGAAACGTCTTCGCGGCGACGACTACTACAAATTCCTCGACAACTTCGTCGATGCGGTGTGGACGCGGTGGCCGGATGCCGTGATCCAGTGGGAAGACCTCTCGAAGACCGCGGCGTTCACCGTGCTCGAACGGTACCGAGACAGGGGGCCGTCGTTCAATGACGACATCCAGGGGACCGGTGCGGTGGCGCTATCGGGCATCCTCGCGGCGTGCCACCTCCGCAACGAAAGCCTCACTGACGAGGTGTTCGTGATTCACGGGGCGGGCGCCGGCGGCGTTGGCGTTGCCTGGGCGATTCGGGAGGGCTTGGTTCGAGCCGGGTTGAGTCGCGCGGAGGCACAGAGCCGTGTGTTCGTTCTCGATTCACGTGGTCTTCTTCTGAAGGACCGCGATATGGAAGCCTACAAGTTGGACTTCGCGCAGGAGCGCGCTTCCATCGATGGTTGGGAGTTCGAGGGCGACGCCCCGGATCTCGTCGAGACGATCAAGAATGCGGGAGCAACGGTGCTCTTGGGTCTGTCGGGCCAGCCTGGCGCGTTCGACGAACCGGTGGTTCGCCAGATGGCGGAGAACCACAAGTGGCCGATCATCTTCCCGCTCTCGAATCCGACGAGCTCGGCCGAGGCTGAGCCGGTGGACATTTTCCGTTGGACGGACGGCCAGGCAATTGTCGCCACCGGAAGCCCGTTCGAGCCGGTGATGATGGGCGGCGTCACGCACCCGATCGGCCAAGGGAACAACGCGTTCATCTTTCCCGGGCTCGGCTTCGGCGCCATCTTGAGCGACGCGAAGTCGATCACGGACACCATGGTGCTCGAAGCGTCACAGGCCCTTGCCGACTACAGTATCGAGAAGTACGTCGAAGGCGGCCTGATCTACCCCCCGGTGAGCGACTTGCAAGAGACGTCGATTCGCGTTGCGACCAGAGTCGTCGAACAAGCGATCAAAGACGGCGTGGCCCGCCGAGAACACATCCCCGAAGACATCGAGGCCTTCGTCAGAGGCCGCTTCTGGCACCCCACCTACCTCCCCTTCGTCCGCGGCCACCTCACCTAGGGGACACGCTCCCCCCTCAAAACATCAACCATTCCAGACGGTTGCAAGCCAAACCGCGAAAACTCAAGTGGCCTTCCTGCGATCCGGCGTTTCGAAACGCTTGCGGTCCCCGGCGCGTGGGGGATCTCGATACACCTCAGACCACTCGTCCCGGGCGCGGTAGTGCTCGAACCAGTCCAGATAGGTTTGAGCCCGCTCGCTCGGATCAGTGCCGAGTGAGAGGTACCAGCTGCTAGGCGTCCAGAGCGAGGCGACCGTCGGTTCGCCTCCCTCGAAGCCCGAGTGCAAACGGAAGGTGGACCATCGATAGTCCCTGGGGGAATTGCAGATTCCCGCACGGACCGGATTGAGCTCGATATAGGCCGTCGTGATGGCCATTTGTCGTTCTGTGGCGATTGGAATGCACTTGTAGCGTTCCTCGAACAATTTTCCTGTCGCGTTGCGCCTCTTGTTTCTGAACTGGGCGTATGTCTGGGCAAAGCGTTGAACGAATCGTGCGAGCTGCCGGTGTTCGCGAGCCGTCACAAGCAGGTGTACGTGGTTGTCCATCTGCATTGTCGTGTGGACCGGGACTCCGTGCTTTCGACCGGCTTCCGCGAGTCGAAAGACAAAGAGCTGGTGCTCGCTTGGGTACGAGAAGAGCCGACGGCGATTGTTTCCGCGAAGGATGATGTGGTGGGGATGACCGGGTAGCACTTGCAGATGTCGGGGCAGACGCGGCATGTCAGTGTTGTCGGCCATTGGGTCGCCGAGTTGCGTTTTCGCGATCCGGTCTGCAACCTCCCGTTGACATTGGGTTTTTCGCGGGAGAGCATGTCCCCATGAGGATCGGGATTGCGCTTTTCGAGCAGGTGACCGCGTTGGATGCGGTGGGGCCGTATGAGGTCTTGCAACGGCTGCCGGGCGCGGAGGTTTGTTTCCTTGGGCATCGCAAGGGCGAAATTCGAACTGACAACGGGTTCTTGGGCCTGACTGTCGACTACGCGTTCGACGAGGTTCCGAGCCCCGAGATCGTACTCATCCCCGGCGGCTTTGGGACACGTGCCCTCGTCGACGATGCGGCCATCCTCGATTGGATCCGGTCCGCGCACGAGACGAGCCGCTTCACGACCTCGGTGTGTACGGGGTCGCTTCTTCTGGGTGCAGCCGGAGTGCTAGAAGGGCTGAGCGCGACGACGCACTTTGCTGCCCGTCAGCTTCTGGCAAAGTACGGTGCGACTCCATCGGATGAACGGGTCGTGGAAGAGGGCAAAGTCATCACGGCCGCGGGCGTCTCCAGCGGCATCGATATGGCGCTTCTCCTTGCCGAGCGTCTAACCGATGCGACGACGGCCAAGGCGCTCCAGCTGGGAATCGAGTACGACCCCCAGCCTCCGCACGACGCCGGCGCCCTTCACAAGGTCGACGCCTTCGTGCTCATGCGGCTTCAGGAGCTCGCGAACGACAAGAAATAGACTGCGTGGCTCGCGTTTTCGCGGTTAGGTCTGCAACCCTTCGTGATCACGCCGGTTTTGAGGGGGGAGCGTGTCCCCTAGGAGAGGGCGCCGCCGTCGGCTCTTATTTCTGTGCCGTTGATGTAGCGGGCGTCGTCGGAGGCTAGGAAGGCGATCACCGAGGCGGCGTGCTTGGGTTTGGCGAAGCCTACGAAGGGCATGGCGCCTTTCAGGAGCTCCATGTCGGCGCCTTCGGGGGCTTTGAAATCGCCGTGAAGCGATGTCGCAATGCCGCCTGGGACGACGCAATTCGCGCGGAGCCCCTGCTTCACGTACTCCTGGTAGAGAGCGCGCGTCATCGAGAGAATGCCCCCTTTCGAGGCGGCGTACGCGCTCATCCACGGGTGGCTGCCCAGGGCCGAGGTGCTCGAGCAGTTCACGATCGCGCTGAAACGGTTCTTCAAGAGGTGCGGCAGCGCGGCGTGGTTGACGTAGAACGTGCCGTTGAGGTTGATGTCGATGATTTGGTGCCACTGGTCGAAAGTCATCTCGTGCGTATGGTACGTGCGCAAGATGCCAGCGCAGTGCACCAAGGTGTCGAAGCCCCCCATGTCCTCGGCGGCCTGGTCGATCACCTTCTTAACGCCCGCCCCGTCGGTGACGTTGCACTCGTAGGTCCACGATTTCACGCCCTGCGCATCGACGAGCTGCTTCGTCATCGCGAGACCTTCGGCGTTGATGTCGATGAGCGCGCAGTTGCCGCCCTCTTCCGCGATCCGCTGCGCTGAGGCCTGGCCGATGCCCGCCGCCGCGCCGGTGATCACAACATTCTTTCCTTCAAACCTTTTCATCGTGCTTCTCGCTCTTCCGTAGTCGTCTAATACCCGTGGAGCTCCGCCCAGCGCTGCCGGTGATGCGAAGGCTTCCCAAAAGTCATGTATGCCGCGTGCGCCCGCTTCATGTAGAACCCGATGTCGTGCTCGTCGGTCACACCGATGCCGCCGTGCATCTGGATGGCTTCCTTAGCGGCGTGGAGGAACGTCTCGGACGCCATCGCCTTGGCCAAGGACGTCAGCCGCGGCACCTCATCGGGCGCGTCATCGATCGCGCGGGCCGCGGCGAGCACGACCGAGCGCGTCAACGCGATCTCCGTGAACACCGATACCGCGCGATGCTGCAGTGCTTGGAACGAGCCAATCGGAACGCCAAATTGCTCGCGCTCCTTGATGTACTCGATGGTGTCGGCAAACGCCTGCTCGGAGGCGCCCAGCATCTGCGCCGCCGCTCCGGCGGATGCCCGCTCGAGCACGGATCCAAGAAGCGCGCCGCCGCCACCGACGTCGCCCAGCACGGCGTCGACCCCGACGGCAACTCGCTCGAGGGTCACAATCGCCGAACCCAAGCCGTCGATTCGATGCTGCCGGGTAACCGACACACCGCTCTCGGAAGGGTTCACGAGGAACAAGGTCGTGCCGCTATCCGAAGTTGCCGCCGAGATGACGATCCGTTCGGCCGCGTGCCCGTCGAGCACCTGGACCTTCTGCCCGCTGAGCTCAAACCCATCACCCACCCTCGTAGCAAGCACAGGTGACCCTGCCTCTTCGTAGCCGAGCGCCAGCAGCGTCTCGCCCGCGGCTACGCCCGGAAGCACGGACTGCTTCTGCTCGTCGGTCCCTCCAAGCAAGAGCGCCTGCGTCCCGAGCAACAAGGTCGAGATGAAGGGCTCGGGCATCAGCTCGCGCCCGCTCTGCTCGAGGACGACGCACAAGTCGAAGAACCCGAGGCCAAGACCCTCGTACTCCTCGGGGATCTGCAGCCCGAGCCAGCCGAGCTCCGCCATCTCGTTCCACAGCTCGCGAGAAAACCCGAGGCTGTCCTCCGAATCCCTGAACGTCCGAATTCGAGCGGCTGGCGCGCGCTCGCGAATGAATTCATGCGCCGTCTTCGAGAGCATCTGCTGCTCGTCGTTCAGAAGAAGCGAAGGCGCGCGATGCCCGCTCATTTCTTCCCCTCCGGCAGCCCAAGCACGCGCTTCGACACGATGTTCTTCTGAATCTCAGACGA
>Ga0316198_10000786_pt1 | contig 17466 bp, 20 predicted proteins | sample OudBieAanoxic_MG_FD_204935 | JGI IMG/M metagenome (GOLD analysis project Ga0316198, IMG submission 204935) | Coastal sediment microbial communities from Oude Bieten Haven, Netherlands - site A anoxic | ecosystem: Environmental > Aquatic > Marine > Coastal > Sediment | place: Netherlands...
ACCGCTTTTCTGGGGCTGGCAGTGCTCATGCCGGTGATCGGCTATGCGACCTGGCACGGCTACCGGGATACCATACAGGTGGAGGGATGGCCGGAGAACACCAAATTGCCGGTCAGCGAGTAATTATCTGCAATTTCCCACCCCGTCCGTCCAGTTCTTGACGGTCATCAAGCTCAGCCCTCACAGTGATGTGCTAAGCTAGCGCGGATTCACGGCGCTGACCGGGCCGATGGCTTCGCGGTCCGCGCTGTGCCGTACCGGGTGATTGCCAGCACGGAGGGACAGTATGACGCGGCCTACCCATGTTTTCATATGGATGATTCCATTTCTCGGTCTGGTCGGCCTTACGGTCGTGCTGCTGTATGCGCCGCTATCCGAGGCTTTCCTGTCCAACCCTGTGTTTAACAGCATTATTCTTGCCGTGCTGCTGGTGGGTATTGTGATTAACTTCCGTCAGGTCATCATGCTTTCGGCCGAAGTTGCCTGGATCAATCACTACCGCGGCAAACGCAAACGTTTCTGGCAGTCCAGTCCCGAGCAACCGCGGCTGCTGGCACCGCTGGCGAAAATGCTGGGGCAACAGGAAAGTGACTTTCTCAGCCTGTCTCCCCTGCCGCTGCGTTCTGTTCTCGACAGCGTGCGCCTCAGGCTGGATGAATTACGCGATGTGTCGCGTTACATGATAGGCCTGCTCGTTTTCCTGGGGCTGCTCGGTACCTTCTGGGGGCTGCTCATCACGGTCAGTGCGGTTGGTCAGATGATAGGTGAACTCGGCGGCACTGGCGCGGAAGGAGCCGTCATGTTCGGCAGCTTGCTGGAGGGACTTAAAGCGCCGCTGTCCGGCATGGGCACCGCATTCAGTTCGTCTCTGTTCGGACTTGCCGGTTCGCTGGTGGTCGGGTTTCTCGATTTGCAGGCCGGCCATTCCCAGACCCGTTTTTTCAACGAGCTGGAAGACTGGTTGACCGGTGTGACACGATTGACCGGCGCGCAGATGATTGGTGAGCGTGAACTCAGTGAGCCCTCCTATATTCATGCCATGTTGGAGCAGACTGCAGAGACACTGGACAAGCTGCAACGTAACGTCATGCGCGAAGATGCACAACGGCATCTGATCGGTGATCAGATCCAGGGGCTCGGACGTGAGCTCGCGGCTTTCGCCGACTTGTCCCGTGAAGAGAAGCGGGTATTGTCGGCGATTGCCAAGGATCAGAGTGATCTGGCTCCGGTGTTGGCACTGTTGGCCGAAAGGGAAGGCCGGGTTGACGAGTCCATGCAGGAACATATCCGCAGTCTGGATAGCAATATCAAGCGTCTGGTTGATGAACTCGTGAGGGGACGGGAACAGCTGGTGGACGAGATTCGTGACGAATTACGCGTTATAGGACGGGCACTGACGGCCGAGACCCACGCCCGATCACACTCACAGAAGCAGAAAGCGGGCTGATGGTAGACCCGGTGGCCGTTTCCCGTCTTGCTGAATCCAGCTACATGATACGCATGGAGCGCACATGCTGCTGGTGAGTCGCCGACGCCGGACGGTCGATATCTGGCCAGGGTTTGTCGATGCCCTGGCGGCGCTGTTGATGGTCGTGATGTTCGTGTTGTTGTTATTTTCGGTCGGACAGTTCCTGTTAAGCGATGCCCTGGTGGGCCGCGACCAGACGGTGGATCAGTTGCGCAATCGGATCGCCGGCCTCGCTGAGGTGCTGGCCATGGAGCGCAAGGAGAAGTCGGAGATGCAAAACCGGCTTTCTTCATTGAGCGGGGATCTTGAGGTAACGCTGAAGTCCCGGGACGAGGCTGAACAGCGCCTGGCGGAGATGACATCGCAGGCGCAGGAGTCAGCCAGCGAACTGCAGCGGGTGGAGGGGACGTTGCAACTCGCCCGCGACAGCATTGCAGATAAGGATCAGGCTCTGCAGCAACAGCGCGCCACGATTGCACAGCGGGATCAGGCCCTGCAGCAACAGCGCGACACGGTCGCGGAGCGGGATCGGACCCTGCAGCAACAGCGAGATACGATTGCGGAACGTGATCAAAGTCTGCGGCAACAGCGCGATGCGATTGCAGACTTCGAACAAGGCCTGCAGCGGCAACGCGAGACCATCAGTAGCCTGGAGGCGGATCGCCAGCGTCTGCAGACCTCACTCGAAGCCAGCCAGCGGGAAAGTACAGAGCAGAAAGCACACCTCGGGCAGGCCAAGACCAGCGTTGCTGAGCTGAATGATGAGATCGCGGCACTTAACGAACAACTGGCCAGAGTCAACCAGGCGCTGGACGCGTCCGAAGGCAAACTGCAGGACAAGGACGTCGAGATCGAGGATCTCGGGCGCCGGCTGAATCTGGCCCTGGCTGATAAGGTCGAGGAACTGTCGCGTTACCGTTCCGAGTTTTTCGGCAAGTTGCGTGACGCCCTCAGTGACAATCCGGACGTTCGTATTGAGGGCGATCGTTTTGTCTTACCCTCTGAAGTCTTGTTTTCTTCAGCGTCGGCCCAACTGGATAGCCAGGGCGTGAAAGAGATCGCAACCGTGGCGCGAACCCTAAAGGACATCACACAACAGATTCCTGCAGACATCGATTGGGTGCTGCGGATTGATGGGCATACCGATCGCCGGCCTATCCGCAAGGTGTTTGCGTCTAACTGGGAACTTTCTTCCGCACGTGCCATCAGCATCGTGAAGTACATGATCAGCCAGGGGATACCTGCAGAGCACCTGGTTGCCGCAGGATTCGGGCAATACCATCCCATCGATGCGGGCAAGAGTGAAGCGGCCTACCGCCGCAACCGCCGTATCGAACTGAAACTCACCAGCCGCTGATTGCGCTTACATCTTCAATCAGGAGAAAAACATGGATCTGACTTCAATACTCGTATTTCTGGCTATCGGCGCTGTTGCCGGCTGGCTGGCAGGCACGATTATGAAAGGTGGTGGTTCCGGCTTGCTGGGAAACATGCTGGTCGGCGTTGTCGGTGCCGTTGTCGGTGGTTTTCTGTTTGGTCTGCTGGGAATATCGACCAGCGGGCTTATCGGCTCCGTCATTACCGCGACAGTCGGGGCCATTGCGCTGCTTTTTGTCGTGGGCCTGTTTAAAAACAAGAAAGGCTAACCCGGTGTGTAAAGTGTGCTGGATATCGCTGGCTGCTGCTGTCATGGTGGTGGCCGGCATGACGTATAAATTCATTATCCAGGGTGCGGTTGAACCGGGAGTGGACGGTCGCCTGGCAATCCAGCTGGATGACCACGAGCGCCAGCTGGTGTTGTCTGAGATGAGAGCCTTTCTGGAGAGTGTTCAACAGATCACGCATGGGATTTCAGCGAACGACATGGAACTGGTGGCGACGTCTGCAAGCAGTGTCGGGCTTGCCTCGCAACAGGCCGTTCCCGGTTCCCTGATCGGTAAGTTACCGCTGTCGTTCAAAAAGCTGGGGCGTGATACACATGCGAAGTTTGATGAACTGGCGCTCGATGCCGGGCAGTTTGGAGACAGCGGACACAGTCTTTCCCAACTGGGGAAACTGATGCAGAACTGCGTGGCCTGTCATGCCGCGTACCGCTTCGAAACGGCAAGCTAAGGCGTCGTTGATGAATTCACGCTATCACGTAATTCAGGAAAAAATCCGGGCTACAGAGAGCAGTAACGTTTAACGACCCTGCGCACTGCGCCATTGCTGGAAAGTCGGGTACTGGCGGTAGGCGCCGCTGAGTATGTAATCCAGCACATTGCGTAAACGGTAGAACTGGACCACGGAATCGACACGCAGGATCTCCTCGCCGTGTTCGTCAAAGAATATCAGTGTCGGTGTATAGAACAGGCCGAGCTGGTCCGCCCATTGTCCGGCCGTGGTGCGTTCACCTGCCGGTGTGATCACGGGGGTATCACTCCACATTTCCAGCTGGGTCAGGTCCAGCTGCTTGATGCGCTCACGGATATCGGCCTCGTCAAGTGGACCGGTATGCAACACATCGCAGGCGTGGCAGTTACTCTGTTCGAAAAATACCGCCAACGGGCGCTGCCCCGGCCAGCGACTGCGATCCAGTGCATGGGGCGGTGGAGCAAAGAAATCTTCATAATTCATTTCGCCCGCATCAAATACCAGGGGCACATCTGCGCGGGCCAGGTAGGTGCGGAAGTCTTCCTTGAGATAGTAGCCGGCTGCGACATATTCCAGCGCGGCGCGGAACTTGTAAGGGGGATAGTAACCGGTCAATCGCAATGCTTCGCGCTTGTCGCTGTCGTAGAAAATCAGGGTGGGGGTGAAATCAACGCCCTGTTCGATGGCAAAACTGCGTTCGGTCCATTCCACCCCCTGCAGGTTGTTGACCACGCGCTGGCCATGGATATCGATTCCGATGGCATCAAAGTGTTTCTGGGTGTAGGCGAGTATATCGAGTTTGTCGAAATTGTCGTGCAGGAGTTTTTTGCAGTAGGCGCAATACTTCTGCCCCAGATAGACCATGAGGCCGGTTTTGCCACCGTCAATGGCTTCCTGCAGATCTTCGCCCAGGTCCAGAAAACTCAGTTTGAACCAGGCTGGCAGGCCCACAGGTTCTTCCAGCGGGGCGTCATCGAAGGTTTCGAGTTCAGCGAAATTTTCAAACTCATCTTCAGCCTGAACCGCCGGCGACCAGACTGCGCAACAGCTGATCAGTAACAGCAGAAGCCGGCCGACCCGTGAAGGCATGCCAGCCGTCTTAACCCGCTGGATCGGGCTTGTCACTGAGAACCAAGCTGTATGCCTGTTGCGAATTATCACCGCGTTGTCACAGTCAGGATGGGATCAACTACAATAATAGCCCATGTCCGGCACTCGATGCTGCGGTGGTTGACTCGAAAGCGGCTGTGCTGTCTTATGTGGATTGTTGATTTTCACAAGCGGCCAGGCGGCCAGTGATGAATAATGTGGGGCCTTGCTTCCAAACTGTGGGGCCGCCTTCCCCCGGCGCGTGTCGCAGCCGGGAGGCTGCCCCTGTTTACAATGCGGCGAACTTCGAGTTTTTCTTTTTTTTCCGGAACAGCAGTCCAATATTGCCTACACGTTGGATGAGTTGCGCACCGCTGTAGCCACACAACGCCCGAATAGCTGTGTCGCGTTCATCACGTTCACCTGCGCTTACTTTCACTTTCATCAGCTCGTGATGCTCAAGCGAACTTTCAAACTCCGCCAGCAGCGAGTCGGACAATCCCCCAGTACCCACAGTGATAACCGGCTTCAACTTGTGGCCGAGTCCGCGTAGTCTCTTCTTCTGTTGTTCAGTCAGGATCATAATCATACCAAGGAGGCAGCTTCACTAATGAGTGTGGAAGTCAGCCCACATAAGCTTGCGGGACACGCTGCAAATACATCCCTGTACGCTCGACGGCGGCGTCTCTCGGCAATTGCTCCTTCATTGCTCTACCTTCGCCCGTCCCTGGGCTCGTGCGGCCGACGGTCCCGAAAGCCTATGTGGGCTGACTTCCTCGCGCCCTGGTGTGCCACACATTGTCAACCGGTATGGAAGTATACCGTATTCGGGTTAATCCATGGCACGCAGTAAGAGCAGTCATCGCTGGCTGAGGGAACATTTCGACGATGAGTATGTCAAGAAAGCTAAGCGGCAAGGCTACCGTTCACGTGCGGTGTATAAGCTGGACGAAATCCAGCAGAAAGACCGCATCATCAAGCCCGGCATGGCGATTGTCGATCTTGGTGCGGCGCCGGGTGGCTGGAGTCAGTACGCTTCGGGCCTTCTCGGCGGCAAGGGTACCGTGATGGCAATGGATATTTTGCCCATGGAAGAGCTGTCCGGAGTGACATTTGTGCAGGGAGATTTCCGTGAAGACGAGGTACTGGATAAATTACTGCAGCTGCTGGAGGGGCAGAAAATAGACCTTGTAATGTCTGATATCGCCCCCAATATAAGTGGTATGGATGCTGTTGACCAGCCAAGAGCAATGTATCTTGCGGAATTGGCAGTGGATTTTTCTCAGCGGGCGCTGCGCCCGGGGGGGGATCTACTGGTAAAAGTCTTTCAGGGTGAAGGGTTTGATGAGCTGGTAAGAGGTTTGCGCGGCAACTATCATAAGGTCGTCATACGCAAGCCAAGGGCATCCCGGCCTCGCAGCCGTGAGGTATACGCGCTGGCGAGGGGGCGCGAAATATAGTATGTTTCAGGAAACAGTCTATCTGCCGAAACGCCTTACAGCACAATACCTTTCAGCTATTCTGTTATCTGTAGATCGCCGTTCCTGTTAACGAGGTATCCGATTTGAACGACATGGCGAAAAATATTCTTCTCTGGGTGATCATTGCGGTTGTCCTGATGTCCGTATTCAACAATTTCGGACCCCCCACCCCACGGGCACAATCCGTTGTGTATTCGGACTTCATCGCTGATGTCAAGGCGGGCCGAATACAGAGTGTTGTCATTGACGGGCGTACGGTCAAGGGCCAGCTGGCCGGCGGCGAGAAATTTTCCACCTACACACCGAACGATCCGGAAATGATCAACGATCTGCTGGCCAACGGGGTTCAGGTCAAGGCGCAGCCACCCGAACAGGACTCGCTGCTTATGCAGATTTTCATCTCCTGGTTCCCCATGCTGTTGCTGATCGGTGTGTGGATATTCTTCATGCGCCAGATGCAGGGTGGTGGCGGTGGCCGCGGTGCCATGTCCTTCGGCAAGAGTCGTGCGCGTATGCTGGGTGAGGACCAGGTCAAGGTTACCTTCAATGATGTTGCCGGTGTCGAGGAAGCCAAGGAAGAAGTGGCCGAGCTGGTCGAATTCCTGCGCGATCCCGGCAAATTCCAGAAACTCGGTGGCAAGATCCCCCAGGGTATTCTGATGGTCGGTTCACCGGGCACCGGTAAAACGCTGCTGGCCAAGGCCATTGCCGGCGAAGCCAAGGTGCCGTTCTTTACCATATCAGGTTCGGACTTTGTGGAGATGTTCGTCGGTGTTGGTGCGTCGCGGGTGCGTGACATGTTCGAACAGGCCAAGAAACATGCGCCGTGCATTATCTTCATCGACGAAATCGACGCTGTAGGCCGTCACCGGGGCGCCGGCCTCGGCGGTGGGCACGATGAGCGTGAACAGACCCTCAACCAGCTGCTGGTGGAGATGGATGGTTTCGAAGGCAACGAAGGCGTCATCGTCATTGCCGCTACCAACCGGCCGGATGTGCTCGATCCTGCGTTGCTTCGCCCGGGACGTTTTGATCGCCAGGTTGTGGTGCCCCTGCCGGATATCCGCGGGCGCGAACAGATCCTGAAAGTGCATCTGCGCAAGGTGCCGGCCTCGGAGAAGCTTAAGCCCAGCCTGATAGCGCGTGGTACGCCCGGGTTCTCGGGCGCCGATCTTGCCAACCTGGTGAATGAGGCCGCGTTGTTTGCGGCACGCGCCAACAAGCGCCTGGTCGATATGGAGGACCTGGACAAAGCCAAGGACAAGATCATGATGGGTGCCGAGCGACGCTCCATGGTGATGAGTGAGGACGAGAAGAAACTCACCGCCTACCACGAAGCCGGGCATGCCATCGTCGGACGCCTGGTACCGTCGCACGACCCGGTCTACAAGGTGACCATCATCCCGCGCGGGCGCGCCCTTGGTGTCACCATGTTCCTGCCGGAAGAGGATCGTTACAGCTTCAGCGTGCAACGCCTGGAGAGCCAGATATCCAGCTTGTTCGGTGGCCGTATAGCCGAAGAGATGATCTTCGGCAAAGATATGGTGACCACCGGTGCGTCGAATGATATTCAGCGTGCCACCGAGCTGTCGCGCAGTATGGTGACCAAATGGGGCTTGTCAGAGCGCCTTGGACCCCTGACCTACAGCGAGGAAGAGGGCGAGGTCTTTCTGGGGCATTCGGTGACGCAGCACAAAAACGTGTCTGATGAAACAGCTCATGCCATTGATGGCGAAATACGCGCTATCATCGATCGCAACTATGAACGTTCCCAGCGCCTGCTCACGGAGAACCTGGACAAGTTGCATAACATGGCCGATGCGTTGATCAAGTATGAGACTATCGATGCCTCGCAGATCGATGACATCATGGCGGGCAAGATACCGAGGCCACCGCAGGACTGGGATGACAGCCAGTCCAATGGCGGTGGTACCGCTACCAGCTCCAATATCGATGACAAGAGCAGCAAGGACAGCAGTGGTCCGATCGGTGGTCCGGCCGGACAACATTAGTCACCGCTGTCGTTTGAGTACGGTTCTTGCGATTCGATTGCAACGGTAAAAGTCTGGATCTGACGCACCCGCAGGTGATGGGTGTGCTCAATGTCACCCCCGATTCCTTCTCGGACGGGGGTGATTTTTTTTCCCTGGACAAAGCCGTGGCGCGCGCCTTGCAAATGGAGGCCGAGGGCGCGGCAATAATCGATATCGGTGGAGAATCAACCCGTCCCGGAGCGGTGCCGGTGATGCCGGAAGACGAGATCAGGCGCGTGGTCCCGGTTATAGAGGCGTTACAATCGCGGCTCAAGGTGCCGATCTCCATCGATACGCGCAAGCCCGGCGTCATGCGCGCAGCGATTCAGGCGGGGGCAGGCTTTATAAACGATATCAATGCACTACGAGAGCCTGGCGCACTGGAAGTGGCTGCCGGATTGGCTGTTCCGGTCTGTCTGATGCATATGCAGGGCGAACCGCGTACCATGCAGGAAGATCCGTGCTACGAGAATGTCGTGGACGAAGTGGCGGAATTTCTGCAGCAGCGGATCACAGCCTGCGAGCAGGCGGGTATCGGGCGCGAAAGACTCCTGCTGGATCCCGGTTTCGGCTTCGGTAAGACTGTTGTCCATAATCTGTATTTGCTGGAACGGCTGACTGTATTAACGCGCCTGGGGCTGCCACTTGTTGTGGGTCTGTCGAGAAAGTCCATGATTGCCAGCTTGCTGGGGTTGGAGCCCGGCGAACGTTTGCCAGCCAGCATAGCGCTGGCGGTACTCGCGGTGGAGCGCGGTGCCAGGCTGGTGCGGTCGCACGATGTGGCGGCAACCTGGCAGGCGTTACAAATGGCGGTGGCGCTGCATACCATAAAATCAGAACAGAGAGAATCATTGTGACCAGGAAATATTTTGGTACAGACGGCATCCGTGGCCGTGTCGGGGTGCATCCCATTAACGCGGAATTCATGCTCAAACTGGGCTGGGCAACAGGGCGTGTGTTGGGTAACGGCGCCGCAACACGCGTGGTGATCGGAAAAGACACACGTATTTCGGGCTACATGTTTGAGTCGGCGCTCGAAGCCGGCTTGTCGGCAGCGGGTGTCGACATTCGTCTGCTGGGGCCGATGCCGACCCCGAGCATCGCCTACCTGACACGTACCATGCATGCCTGTGCCGGCATCGTCATCAGCGCTTCCCACAATCCGCATCACGACAACGGTATCAAATTCTTTTCCGCGCAAGGCACCAAGCTGCCCGCCGACGTGGAAGCGGCCATTGAGGCCGAGCTGGAAAATCCAATGGTCACCGTTTCTTCCGACAAACTGGGTAAAGCGGAGCGTGTCGAGGATGCCCGTGGCCGCTATATCGAATTCTGCAAGAGCACGATACCGTCACGTATCAGTCTTCGTGGACTGAAAATTGTCGTCGACTGCGCCAATGGTGCCACCTACCAGGTAGCCCCCAGTGTGCTGGAAGAAATGGGTGCGGATGTCATCGGTATCGGTGTCGAACCGAACGGACTGAATATCAACGAAGAATGTGGCTCGACCATGCCACAGCATTTGTGCGAGCGGGTGCTGAAAGAGGGTGCCGATCTGGGTATCGCTCTGGATGGTGACGGCGACCGTGTGATTATGGTTGATCATAAGGGGGAACTGGTCGATGGCGATGAGCTGCTTTTCATTATCGCGGCTTCACGCAAGAAGAATGAACAGTTGTCAGGACCGGTAGTCGGTACCCTGATGAGTAACCTCGGACTGGAACACGCCCTGCATAGGCTGAATATCGAATTCAAACGTGCCAGGGTGGGTGACCGCTATGTCATGGAAATGCTCAACGAGCATGGCGGTGTGGTGGGAGGAGAGTCTTCCGGTCACATTATCTGCCTGGATCGGACCTCGACTGGAGACGGCGTGGTATCGGCGTTGCAGGTGCTGGCAACCATGATGCAGCAGAATGTCGCTCTGCACGAGTTGAAACAGGGGATGACAAAGTATCCTCAGCATATGATAAACGTGCCGCTGGTCAGGTGTCTCGATGTAGATAAAGATGAGTCGATTCAAACCGCCGTCAGGCAGGCGGAAACATGCCTGGCCGGAAAAGGACGCGTGTTGTTGCGCTCTTCCGGCACTGAACCGCTGATTCGTGTCATGGTTGAGGGTGAAGATGAAGCCCTGGTCCACCGGCAGGCCAAACTGCTGGCTGAGGTTGTCGAGCACGCCGTCACGGGGCATGCTGAAAGCGCGTGATTAAGCGGGGATGTGTCTATTGGTCACTGACCTGGAACAGGTAGGCCAGTAGATAGGCGCCCAACAGCAAGGCGACCCACAACACCATACTGCCCGTCGGCCAGTTGCGCGCCAGTAAGCCTTGTGGCGCGTGGTGGCGCGACAGGGTCTTGATCACACCCTTCGCACGGCCGCTTCCCCAGCGCCGCAGGGCGGCGTCGAGCGGCTGACCGACGCTGATGAGTCGCCGCACCGTGAGCGGCAGCAGACGCCGGTACGTCCAGTCCGAGTCAAGATTCACTGCACGCAATTCGGGTGGATACAGGCCGCGTAAGTTCAGCCAGACAAAGGCCAGTGCAGCGAAGAACAGCAGTTGCAGCTGAGCGATCACGTGAGTGAAATCGTAGGCCTGATAGCTCACCGGAAACGGCAACAGGTCGTACAGCAGCCGCGGGTAGCAGCCGATCATTATGCAGAGCAGGGCGGCGATGAGCATGGCGAGCAGCATATTGGCGGGTGGTTCCGTTGCCTTCAGTCCTCTGTCATGGGCAAAAAAAGCAAAATAGGGGATTTTAATACCGGCATGGTGGAAGACACCGGCCGATGCAAACAGCAGCAGCAGCCAGGCCCAGTCGTGTCCCTCCTTCAGTACCGCGGTCATGATCATGGCTTTGCTGACAAAACCGCTGAACAAGGGGAAGGCTGAAATCGAGGCCGCGCCAATAATGCACAGTGTCGCGGTCTTCGGCATGGTTTTGTAGAGACCGCCGAGATCGGTGCCGTTGATGCGTCCCGTCACGTGCAGGACGGCTCCCATCGACATCAGCAGCAGACCTTTGAAAATGACTTCGTTGAAGGCGTGAGCCACTGCACCGTTCAGCGCAAGTTGTGTCCCGATTCCGATTCCGCAGACCATGAAGCCGATCTGGTTGATCATACTGTAGCCCAGTACACGACGTAAGTCGTTTTCGATCACGGCGTAGAAGATCGGGAAGCAGGTCATGATTACGCCGATGTAAATAAGTAGCTCGGTGCCCGGAAAGCCCCTTGCCAGTGTGTACACGGCGACCTTGGTGGTCATCGCGCTGAGGAATACGGTTGCCGTCGGTGTCGCTTCCGGGTAGGCATCGGTAAGCCAGTTATGCAGCAGGGGAAACGCACATTTAATGCCAAAGGCGATAAAAATCAGCCAGCCGGATAACCCGTCCAGACCGATGTAGGTGAACTGCAAGGAGCCACCCTGTTGCAGATGCAGCAGCACACCGGTCAGTAGTAATACACCGGAGAGAATGTGCATCATGAGATAGCGGAACCCGGCGGCCAGGGCGCGTTCGCTGCGTCGTGCCCAGATGAGAAACACCGAACTGAGTGCGAGCAGTTCCCAGAACACGAACAAGGTGATGAGATCGCCTGCGAACACTGCACCGAGCGCGCTGCCGGCATAGCCCAGGCCGGCCACATGTTGCAATGTATCGCGTACATGCAGGGAGAAAACGATGGCAAGAAAGGCACCGATATGGAACAGGTAGCCGAACAGCAGGCTCAGTCTGTCGACGCGGAACGGGATCAGATCGTAACCGAGAAAACGGCGGTGCACCTCGATGCCGGGTTCAAAACCGAGCAGCTGCAACCCGCCCAGCAGTGGTGCGGCAAGCAGGATAAGCACACGTATTCTACCCCGTGTGATACCGGCCAGCAGGGCGGCGACATAAAAGGGGACAAAGGGCGGCAATTCGGCCAGCCACATCACCGTCTGTTCCCCTTGTCATAGTAGTTTTCCGGTCGCCTGACCAGCCCGCGCAGCAGTTTGGCGATGAGTACCAGCAGCACGCAGCCGACGAAGCCGTACACGGCGTAGAAGCCCGCCCAGCTCTCCCAGGGATGCAGGCTGTGGCGGTAATAGAGGAAGTCGATCACCAGCAAAACGGCGCAGAAGACATACAGGCTGTATAACACGCGGCGCACATTGAGCTTATCCATGGCCGCCCCCGGGGACGAGCAGCCTGGCGAGGATATACAGCGAACTCGCAATGAGGACGGCGAGCAGGGCCTGCTGTCCGGCCTCCAGGGTGCCCAGCATGAGAAACCACTTGCTCCCGATACCGCCAGCCGGCGGCAGACCTATGATGCCGAGGCTGCCAATGAGGGAGGCGTACATGGTGAACGGCATGTGCCTGCCCAGACCGTGCATTTCGCTGACCGCTGTTTTCCCCGTGGCGACCAGTATGGCGCCGGCCAGTGGTGTCCGGAATGCCAGCGACAGGGCTGTGCTCGCGCTCATTCACTGACTCCAAGCAGTTGTTGTGCTGCGCTCGAGGCTACGCCGACGGTCAGGCTGGTGTCGATACCGAAATAGAAGTTGGCGAGAATCAATGCCCAGGTCGGCAGCAGCATCGACAGCGGTGCCTCGCCGGTTTCGTCGCTATCTGCTGGCAGAGGGGCCTGGAAATACGCCGCCTCGATCACTCGCCAGACATAGACCAGGCTCAGCAGCGAGGCCACCAGCACTGCAACGGCGAGTGGCCACCAGCCCCGCTCCAGGGCGCCTGCTACCAGGTACCATTTGCTGATGAAGCCGACGGTCAGCGGCACCCCGATAAGACTCAGGCCACCGAGCGCAAACGCCGCCATTGTCCACGGCATGCGGCGCCCGAGACCACGCATTTGCTCCATGTTCACCATGCCGAGGCGATAGACTACGCAGCCGAGCGCAAGGAACAGGGCGCCTTTCATCAGGGCGTGGTTGAACAGGTGCAGAATGGCAGCGGTAAGCCCGGTTACCGAGGCGAAACTGATGCCCAGAATCATGTAGCCGATCTGCGCAATACTGGAGTAGGCAAGCAGTCGTTTGATATTGTCCTGGAACATCGCCGCCATCGAGCCTGCAAACATCGCTGCCAGTGCCAGCACCATGAAAATGAGATTGAGCGGCATGGTTTTAAAGGCGAAACTGACGCCGAATATCGTAAACATGAAGCGCAACAGTACGTAGAATGCCACCTTGGTTGCCGTTGCGGCGATGAATGCGCTGACCACCGAAGGCGCGTAGGCATAGGCGTTGGGTAACCACAGGTGCAGTGGAACCAGCGCGATTTTGATACTGATACCGACGGTAAGAAAAGCAAACGCGGTTTCCACGGTGCGGGTACCGGTAACTGCGGGCAGACGCAGCGACAGGTCATGCATATTCAGCGTGCCGGTCATCATGTACAGGAGGCCAATGCCGATCAGGATGAAGGTTGCGCCGATGGTGCCCATGAACAGGTACTGGTAAGCCGCTGTCAGTGCGCGCCGTTGTTCGCTGAGGGCGATGAGCGTGTAGGAGGACAACGCAGAAATCTCCATGAACACGAATAGATTGAAGACGTCGCCGGTGACGGCAATACCCAGCAGGCCGGCCAGGCACAGCATGTAGACCGTATAGAAGACAGGGATGCGTGTAGCGATGATTTCTCTGGCCACGCTGCGTTGCGCGAACAGCAGTACCGCGCTGCTGATGGCTGTGACAATCAGCAGTACGAAGGCGTTGACGGTGTCGACGCGGTATTCAATACCCCAGGGTGTCGACCAGCCGCCCAGTTCGTAGGAGATAATCCCTTGTTCCAGGGTTTGTGCAAGCAGCAATGCGGCAATCAGGAAGGCCGTGCCGCTTGCTGCCAGGCTTGCGCCCCAGGCGAAGCGCCGGTCCTGGGCCAGCAGGCAAAGTGGTGCGGTCAGCAGCGGAACGATGACCTGTAATACAGGCAGGTGCTGGGTGATCAAAAGGACTGGTCTTGCTCGTGGATTTCGTCCTCTTCCACGCTGCGATACGCTTCGTTGATACGCACCACCAGCGCCAGGGCGAGGGCGGTGGTGGCGACCCCTACCACAATGGCGGTGAGTATCAACACCTGAGGAAGCGGGTTGGAATACAGCGACACGCCTTGCTTGATAATTGGCGCTGTGTCGCCACCGATTTTGCCCATGCTGATAAACAGGATGAAGACTGACGCCTGAAAGATGTTGAGACCGACAATCTTTTTCACCAGGTTGCCCTGTGCGATGACGACATAGAGGCCGGCCATCATCAGGAAAATGACGATCCAGTAGTTGTAGTGTCCGATCAGGACGCTCACGGACGTACTCCGCGCTCGGCGAAAGAGAAGAATATCATCATCATGACTGCGGCGACTGTTATGCCGATGCTGAGTTCGGTGAGAAAAATGCCCAGGTGTTGTCCCTCCATACGCTCCTGCGCGAGAACGTCATAGTCCAGGAAATTAGCGCCGGAAAACAGCGAGGCCATCCCGACAGTGATATAGAGCAGCATGCCGAGTGACGCCAGTACCCGCAACAGCCGTTCTGTGGCCACCGCCCGTGCCAGGCCGACGCCGAACACCAGGGCATAGAGGACGAAGGCTGAGGCAAAGATGACACCAGCCTGAAAACCACCACCGGGGCCGGTTTCACCGTGGAACTGCACGTACAAGGCAAACATCAGAATCGGCGGAATCAGCATTTTCGCCGCGATGCGCAGCACCAGATTGTGGGGCTGGATTGGAGGGCGCATTCAGCGTTTCCCGCCACGCTTCCGGTAGCCGAGCAGGGCCAGTACACCGATACCGGCAGTGAATATCACCGTTAGCTCGCCCAGTGTGTCATAACCGCGGTAGCTGGTGAGTACTGCGGTGACCAGATTAGGCACGCCGACTTCCGCCGTGCTGGACTCGATGTAATGGCGGGCAACGTGGCTGTGCAGCGGTGCGGACGGATCACTGAAATATGGCATGTCGAAGGTGCCGTACACCAGCGTTGCGCCGATGCTGGTGACCACCAGCAGTGGAATCACGCTGCGCTTGCGGCGCAGCTTTTCCCGCCGTACCGTGAGCGCCAGCGTACTGAGCATAAGGAACGTGGCGATACCGGCGCCGACCGCTGCCTCGGTAAAGGCGACATCAACCGCGTTCAGGGTGACAAACAGGGCGGCGGCGAGAAAACTGTATATTCCGAACAACATAACGACGGCGAACAGGTTTCGCAGACGGATCACCGCCAACACAGTGATGGTCAGGAATGCGAGCAGGACAATATCGATCAGGATTTCGATGACAGTTCCCCCGCAGGGTTGAGTACGGGGACCTGTTTGCCATGCAGGGCTGCCTTGGCGATGGCGTGGGTGGCGGTGGGCGAGGTGAGCAACAGGAATGCGAGGATCAGAACCAGTTTTAACAGGGGTGCACTCCAACCGGCCTGAAACATCAATCCCGCCAGGATGAGGCCCGCAGACAGCGTATCCGTGACTCCGGTTGCATGCATGCGCGTGAAAAAATCGGGAAACCTGAGGATGCCGATGCCGCCGCTGATGGCAAAGAAAGAGCCTGCCAGCAGGCAGATCCAGCTGATCAGATCGAGCCAGTCATTCATCGGGGGGATGCTCCTTTAGCATGCTTTGGGTGGCGGTAATGGAGCGGAAACGTCTGAACTCGAAAAAACGCAGCACGGCGATCAGACTGATGAAGTTGATCAGAGCATAGACGAGCGCGATATCCAGAAAATCAGGTCGGCCGGTCAGAAATCCCAGTACCGAGATGAGAAGTACCGTCTTGGTGCCGAACAGGTTCACGGCGAGGACGCGGTCATACAGGGTGGGTCCCGCCAGTGCCCGCACCAGGGCAAGCGCCATGACTACCAGGATGGATAGAGCGGCGGCGATGAACATCAGACCATTAGCCTTCCAGCTGCCCTTCGAGTTCGGTGACGCGGCGGTCCATTTCTCCCTGCTGCAGTATCGTGGCCTCCTTGCGTGTCAGGGCATGGACCAGAAGTTCGTCGCCCTCGATGCTCAGGGTGACAGTGCCGGGCGTCAGGGTGATGGAGTTTGCATAGATCACTTTGCCGAGGGCACTTGTCTGACTCGACTTGATGCGCACCAGGGTCGGGCTGATGGCCAGGCCCGGCAGCCAGATCCGGCGTGTGACATCGAGACTGGAGCGGATGACCTGCCGCCCCAGCCAGGCGCCGAACAGGGGCAACCGTGGTGTCAGGTGGATTGGCTGGGATTCGTGGTCGACCACATCCATGCTGGTCGAGATGACCACGACGAGGAAGGCAGAGGCAATGCCGAGGGCGAGGTTCAAACTGCTGAAATCCAGTGAAATCATTAACCAGAATACAATCAGGCTGGCTGTCATGCTGAGTGTGTGCACTGTAAAAACCCTCCTCGTTGAAGTGACTTGGCGGTTTTCTGCGGCGGGGTCGGCGGTCGCCGTGGAAGTCACCGTGCTGAGCCACCAGGGCACTCGGCGCAGGCGACCGCAGTGCGGCGCCAAAACGGTGCAATTTCACTAGCAGATTATGGCTGTTGTGGCACAAAATCAACCCCCCGGTTGACGCGGCAGGGTCTTGATCTGCTTTGCATTCCAGGGCGAACCGTGGTGCTGTCCGGGTAATGAGCATTTGCTTTTTCGCGGCCGGCCCGCTACGCTACGCGGCTGATTTTAAAGGCTTGCGGGAGAGCGGCATGCGTCAAATTCTGGTAGCAGGGAACTGGAAACTCAACGGTTCCCTGGACAGCGTCAAACAACTGGTGTCTGGTATTATGGCTGGGGCCGGTGATACGGGGGACACCCGCATTGCGGTTTGTCCGCCGTTCGTCTACATCCCACTGGCTGCCAACCTGCTGGCAGGAAGCAGGATTGCGCTCGGCAGTCAGGATGTCAGTGACCAGGAATCGGGGGCTTTCACAGGTGAGGTATCCGGTCCGATGTTAACCGACTTCGGTTGCACCTATGCGATTGTCGGGCACTCTGAACGCCGAGCGCTGTATGCTGAAGACGATGAGTTTACCGCCCGCAAATTCGCCGCGGCGCGCAGAGCCGGTCTGACACCCATCCTGTGTGTGGGCGAAACCCTGGAAGAACGCGAACAGGGCATTACCGAGGCCGTAGTGGCGCGCCAACTGGATGCCGTCATTGAACTGGAAGGCATTGAAGCCATCGGTGCTGCGGTGATTGCCTATGAACCGGTCTGGGCGATCGGTACCGGCAAGACCGCAACGCCGGATCAGGCGCAGGAAGTACATGCCTTTATTCGTGG
>Ga0316198_10000787_pt1 | contig 17466 bp, 11 predicted proteins | sample OudBieAanoxic_MG_FD_204935 | JGI IMG/M metagenome (GOLD analysis project Ga0316198, IMG submission 204935) | Coastal sediment microbial communities from Oude Bieten Haven, Netherlands - site A anoxic | ecosystem: Environmental > Aquatic > Marine > Coastal > Sediment | place: Netherlands...
TGCCAGACAATTTGTCATTGCGTGAGTAGAGACAGGCAAGTACACGTTTTTGGCCAGGTGTGACATCTTTGCAATAGGTCTCGAGCTCGGTCAGGCAGCCCTCGACAACTGAATCCAATAGGCTCTCACTGGCCATAGATGATGCTGCGAAGAGGAGCGTCATGCTCAATACTGCGGTTAAAATCATTGCTTTCACTTTCATCGTTTTTCTCCTTACTTGTTGATTAGTTCGTTTATACGGCTCATTTGATCAATGAATCGCAAATGTATTTCCAATTTGCTTTTCCCAACTCGACATGGTTCGCACATCACCTTAATAGTTGTCACCATTGCCAAAGACCAGGTTAATAGACGTTCTCAACAGCATTGACAAAAGTTTATCTCTGGTGATAGTGATTCAACCGTTATCAGGGTTAGATGCATCTCATAGAGTTCATTGAGTACCCCCGCTAGAGCCGCTTGATCTCTTAACTGGCCAACCAAAATCGTCATGGGGTTTTTATCCGAGGTGAAGGCACGTGTAATTACCATGCCATTCAACTGATCGGACATCTCATCGCCGATATGCCCTTCCACTCGAATGCGGTAGGCGCCTGGTGAATCAAATTTATATTTTCTTTTGGTACTTGTTTCCATGGAGTCCCTCTCTTCTCGTCAAGATCTCGTTTTACTCATGACAAACAGAAAGATGTGATTTCAGATTTTGTCATCTCCTAATCTCATTTTATACATATGACTCACCACGGCAAAAAAGTATGCGGTTGACAGGCCGCACATCAAAATACCGGTCAAGCCCTCTACAGCACCAAGCATTCGCCATTCCAATGGCAGAAGAAGGTCGCCATAGCCAATTGTCGTATAGGTCACGCTGGAGAAGTAAAAGGCTGATTCAATATCCGGAAGGCACTTTTGCCACCAGTAAAACAGGGCCCACACCGATATTTCCACAGCATGAATCACTATCAGCAACCATGTGATGCTGATTATCTGTAAAGTGATCCTCAAAAACTCACTACCTCTAGATTCCAGACGTGCAAATATCTTATAGGTAGTCGCCAATCCCATGGCATGTATGATCACTGTGACAGCAACCAGACACAAAGCAACGAAAACTATAGTAGTCATTGATAAAACCTTTATATTTTGGAGATTTGACAATCTGCTATGGTGTTGTCTGGCGCGATTGTCAGTAGCCGAAGACCCATATTTCTTGCATTGTTTGCTACGCAACTAAAGCATAAAAAAGTCGGCGACGCTATAACCCGAAAGTGGTAAAAAAGTGGTAAAAAAGTGGTAAAAAGTTAAATAAATTAGGTTAAACACGAGTGCGGTTAAGATAGGTTAGAAAAATCAGCGCATGAAGTACGGTGGGTTCACAGAATACCGATGGCTTTTCCTATTAAAATCGCTTGATGACGGTTTTTTGCTTTTAGCTTCTTGTAGGTGTTGAAGAGGTGCTTTTTTATGGTTTCAGGCGAGATTTTTAGTACTCCTGCGATTTCATCATTGCTCATGCCCTGGGCGAGATTTTTCAATACCTCAATCTCACGAGTACTTAGGAGGATCGCAGGAAGTTCATCCGACAAAGATGACCGCTGCTTCTGGAATGTAACACTTTTTTTGCTCTTAAGGGCCTCGATGATTCGACTGCCAAAGTTTAATCTTGGATTTTGTTTAACTAGACGGCCTAAAATGTTTTCCATCTCCGGTCCCTGGTCCAGAAATGGTCGAATGAAGTTTCCAGGTTGGGCCAGGATAAGCCCCTGCTGCAGGCTACCAAAGGCTTTTGCCTCTTCACCCTGGAAACCATAAAGCAGGGTCTGCAGTGCAAGAATATCAATCAGCGTGCGGGTATTGTGAATCCCCACATGATAGTCATATAGCCGAGCAAGAATCCCATCTGCTTCACGCAAACTTTCTGCTGTTCGCTTGGCAACGAGAATCCGTGACGGGGTCAAATGAGGCATATAAAAACGGTAATCCGGGGCAAGCGGTTTCTGAGTATGATTCTCAAACCAGACATCAGTCTCGGCGACATTGCCCACACGCAGAGCCAGTTCAGCTCTGAACGCCTGGCAAACTTCAAGGAGATCTGGATTTCCAGACTCCAGCATGTACCCGGTCACAGTCTCAATTATCTCGCTGGATTCTTGTTCTCGTCCCATTGCCAGATACGTTGCAGACAGGGCGATCGAACTTTGGCAATAGGTTACGATACTTGGGATTGCAAATTCTCCCACCATCGGTTTGGTGACAACGGGTAAAAGAAAATGCTCAGCCAAACTCAGGTCATTTTGCTGATAACACAGTATACCAGAGAAAAAATTCCCGACATTAATCGTTTCAGGCAAATGATTTTTCTCTCCATTCTTCAGGAGTTGGGCTGCCGCAAGTTTTAGGTTTCTTGAATCGGTGGATATCCAATTTGTATAACACAAGGCAGCCAGCAACATGGTTTTGAATATAGGGGTTGAGACCTTATCTGTCTGCATTGCTTGATGGATCTCACGGTGTGCCTCCCCGAGTTTTCCTTGTAGTTGTAAAGCTGCCGACAGAAGTAAAAAACCAAATCCACGACCACTGGAAAACTGAGGAGGAATATCGTCCAAAGCCTCCCGAGCTTTAGCAACGGATAGCTTGGCTTGTCCGGTTGCATAATATTGAAAACTTCTCAACAGACTAAGTTCTCCGCGTAAAACGCGAGAATCGGCAGGTATATAATCATTTAAGGAAATACAATGTTCGATTTCATCAAGTGTATCAAAAAGTTTTGGGTAACGAGCCTCCCTATGGTATCGCCAGGCCTTTGCCAATAATAAATCAGGGTCTTCTTTTAGAAAAGCGGGTGGAAATTTTTCTAACCAGTGGCTCAGATGATACCATTGTTCCCCATTTATGATGTCGTGTCGGTGCTTCTTAACCAATTCCGCAGAAGTTTTCTTATCTCCACTCTCAAGTGCATAGGTGATTGCCTCTTCAGAAAAGCCATTTTCGTCGAACCACTCACTTGCCAGTTTATTGAGATTGGAAATATCATCCGGTTGCAGCCGTTTTTTAAGTTGGCGTTTCAGCAATGCTTGAAACAAGTGGTGATAGCGAAACCATTCCCCCTCATCATCTAACGGGGTGACAAACATATTGTCTCTTTCCAGCATCTCTGTAAATTTGCTGCCGGCTAGGTTCTCTGAATCAGAGGCTTTACCGGGACAACAGACCTTCTCGCACAGCGAGGCACAAAAGCGATTCAGAATCGAACTTTTCAGCATGCACTCCAGAATAACAGGCGGCTGCTGTGAGAGAATCTCATTGACGACATAATCAATTACATAGCGGTTTTCCACCGGCAGATCGGCCAGGCCTCGCTGTAAATCTTCATGATTTCGTAATGCCAGGATCGCCAGACACAGGCCAGTCACCCAGCCTTCGGTTTTTTTTACCAGCACAGCAGCGACAGTGTCGTCGACAGGTTGCCCTATCGTTTGCTGCAGCAACTGTTTCGTTTCCCTTGAAGAAAAGCGAATCTCCCTGGTTCGTATTTCGGCCATGTGTCCTTTGGCACGAAGCCTGGCCAATGGCAACGGTGGGTCCTTTCGGGAGATCAAGATAAGATGCATAAAATCAGAAGGATTGTTCAGGAGATTGGTAACTAATTGATGGATACTTTGGTCCTGGATAAAATGATAGTCGTCCAAAACGAGAAAAAACTCTTTATCTACCTGCTCCAACTCGTTGATCAAACTTTCGGTCAACAATGAAACAGGCGGTATATAGGCGGCATTGAGCATTGCCAGCGTCCCATCGCAGGCACTGGGGAAAATTTTATGGATTGCAGAAATAAAATAAGAAAGAAATAGCCTGAGATCGTTGTCATTCTTATCCAGGGACAACCATGAGTTGAGTGCAGGACACGTCTCAAACCAAAAGCTCACCAACGTACTCTTACCGTAACCTGCAGGCGCCGATACCAGGATCAGCGGCTGATGACTGCTCTGGTTAAGCCTTGCCTGCAAATCCTCTCGTTGAAGATGATCTTTAGAGAAGAGTGGCCGGTACAATTTGGTATAAATGATATGGTGGTCGTCGGGTATTACACCTTGCATACTCAATAATTAACAAACCATTGATTTATGAATCGTATTAGAACGCTCGTAGGAGTTAGTATAAAAGACATACGATCATAATCGTACTAATCTTGATTGTACAATATTTTTCTCTTATTAAGCATTCTGAAATATTCCCAGATCGAACCTGCTGGATGTTCAAGAAGACACATATTGTAGATATTCTTTGTGATGAAGATATCCCTTGAGTATACGGTAATTAAGAGCACCGAATAAGATGGTATAATTCGGTCATTAACATCCTGTTTTTTCAACAAAAGAAAAAGGAGGTCCCAATGACCGAAATGACACGTTCTATAAAGAAATCTGTGTGAGCAAAGACCAATTCGATATGAGGAGGCTGAAATACGCGTTTCTCAATGGCAATTCCAGATCAACTACCAACAAACCAAAACCTCATTCAATCCCCATAGCAGAACGCTTCTGGTTGTAAGCCACTCCGCACTTCAGTTCTTCAGGGTTATCAATAATTGCAATATGTTTCGATATTGATTGAAGTACCGCTGGAGTGCAACTATTGATAACCCTATTCTATAAATCATAAGTTTAGGCAAACACCAAATTATTTGAGCTTATAATTGTCAATCTAAACTAAGTTATTAAGACGGTCGTTGATATTCGGACACTGCTGGCCATTTGTAATGCCTGCAATACTGCACATGTAGCATTAAAAAAAATCCAATTGTAGTTGCACAACATAATTTTTGAATGTTATACAGAAACGACTAAACACTTATGGGCCACCACAACTACCATTCGACAATAAAAACAAAGAGGTTTTCTATGGGCACATCATATCATTTAGACACAATGATCAAGGTCGATGAGAGTGTCTGTATAAACTGTGGTGCCTGCATCAGAGCCTGCCCTGGCAGTTTGATTAACAAAATGGATTATCCAGTCCCCATCGAAAACGGATGGGATCGATGCATTGACTGTGGCCACTGCGTCGCTATTTGTCCTACCGAGGCCATGCATCAGCGCATGATGGGGCCTGAGGATTGCGGGGAGATCGATATTCATCTGATTCCTAAATGGGATAGGGTAAGGCAATACCTGATCTCACGGCGTTCAGTGCGAGGTTATATCAGGAAACCCATCGAAAAAGAAAAGGTATTGCAGTTACTGGATGTTGCACGCTATGCACCGAATGGTGCCAACCGCCAAGTGATACGCTGGGTAGCTGTCAACGATCCGTCTAAGGTTCACGGAGTTGCCGAGATGACCATCGAGTGGATGAAGGCCGTTAAGGATAAGAATCCGGCACTCTACAAGGAAGCCAATCTGGAATTGTTTGTCAAGCCATGGGAGCTAGGCGAGGATCATATCTCCAGGGGAGCACCATGCATCCTCATGGCTTGTGCCCCGAAAGATGAACGGACGGCACCACCGGCGAGCATGATTGCTATTCACCAAATTCAACTGGCAGCACCTGGGCTCGGTTTGGGGACTACTTTTACTGGTAGTATCAACACCGCCTGCCAGGGTTATCCACCGCTAGTTGAGATGCTCGGATTGCCGGAAGGATATATTCCCCATGCAACATGCTTGATGGGCTATCCGGCTGAAAAATACCACCGAGTTCCTGTACGAAAACCCGTTGATGTGAAATGGCTCTAAGAACCGCTCGGCTCCCTTGTCTTTGATAAGAGGTGCTGATAAAAACAATTAAGAAGATGTAATTGGCAAGGTTTACCATTTAAGTAAAACTGCACATTTACACTAATAGAATAGGGTTATCAATAGTTGCACACCAGCGGAACTTCCACCTCCATCAGAATCTATTGCAATTATTGATAACCCTGAAGAACTGAACCGCGGAGCGAAGCGGAGCGGTTCAGTTCTTCCTGATAGACTTCTTTTTCCTAATTTTCAGATAGTTGAACCTTGCAGGTGGAAACCTCTCTTATGAGTAGTCCGTCGGCGATAATAGAGAATCAGGAACTCCTTCATGACGGAATAGATGGAATAGTTTAATGCTGCCAGTGCTAGACTATGACCTGAGATTGCAATACTGCCGTGGTATCAACCACCATACTTAATATTATTCACAACGGCACGCTGACCTATTGCCTTTTCTAAAGGTTTCTTGAAACACAAGATCATTCCTGGTAGTTACAGTAGCAGTAAAGATGATATCGGACTTGCTTCTTTCTGTACAACGCTCAAGATTGCGGGTTATGCAGAAACTATATAATTACTTAATAGCGCCTCAGCAGCAAGACAACCGCCGCAACCATCAAGAGGAAAGTGACTCACTTCTAGGAGCCCTACTTTCGCCACACTGAGATCATAATTTTGGAAAAAAAGAAAAAATTGAAAATTTAAGAAGAGCGTTAAAAAATGAATTTTTTGCAGGAGAAAAAGGACATTTTTGAGAATATTCCTACATAACTAGAAACACAGGAAGACATTTCTCATATTCACTGTGAGAATTGGCTGAATCTGAGATGATTGCAGGTAATTGATATGATTGGTATTCTCGTTTCTGCAGATTATAGAACGCGGAGGTGATTGCATTTGTTGAACCATGAGAGGAGATTGTGTGTCCGAGAAGATGAGCTCGAATGGGAAACCTGGAAAGATCCGTCTTTGAAAGATCGGAGTCCGATCATTTGGAAGACGTTGATTTCTCAGGACAAAACAGATTCATCCCGTCTTGTGGCAGGGGTGGCCGAAATTCCAGTGGGAACTCTCCTTATCAGGCATTCTCACGCTGAAGAAGAGGTGTATTATATCCTGGAAGGGGAAGGACATCTGGAACTTGACGGTGACACCATTCGGGTGACGCGCGGCACGTCCGTGTTTATTCCGGGCAATGCGGAACACGCTCTGACCAATACGGGAATCCGTACGCTGAAATTACTGTATATGTTTCCGACAGACTCATTTGAGGATATTGAATACACGTTCCCGATGAACGAGTCGTTGGAATGACGTTCGTCACACTCCGCTTCCCGGTAAGCTGCGGCGGACCAGCATCATTGTTCGCAGCAGACCAGACATATCTTGACGTTGTTCGACACGTCTGGTCGTGTTCCCGAAGAGTTTGTGACATGGAGTTCGCCACATATTCCACGATAACCCAGTAAAAACGGCCTGGAAACGGCCAGGTTTCGTGCTGTGATAGGGTTCTTGCCTTCGTTGTGACGGGCAAATGCCTCTGAAGCGGGGCGTTAATATTTCCACATACAAAATGTAGAGATTTTCAATTAACCTCAGGTGCAACTTCCTACTATGAGGTTACTGTTGTTCCAAAAACGACCGCTGGGGTTGAGATTTATAGAGTAGGTTTATCAATAGTTGCACTCCAACGAGTATTCCAATCTATATCAGAACATCTTGCAATTACTGATAAACCGTGAAGAACTATAGTGCGGGGTGAGTTACAATCGGAAACGTTTTGCTATGTTGATTGTATAAGGTTTTCCGGTACTGATCGTCGCACCTGAATCGCCTGTGAAAAGTATGTATTTCTACCTGAGCAGTTGAAGTTGAACATCGATGGTGTAGATTCTGCCATAACATGCGACATTTAGGGGTAGTGCCAGGTATTTGGGCGACATTTTCACCTGTTCAAGACGCAGTTATCCTGTTTTACCCGTCACCAAGATATTTACCAACCACCAGATTCTGTCAATCAGCTTTGATCAGGAGGTATCATCGTGCGCTGATCTGGCAATTGGTCCGCTAAACGCCATTGTTCCCAGACCACATTACGGACAGCAGCAGATGTCCACACCGATCAGGCGCAGTATCATTTCCTGAACACTCTCCACCAGCTTTTGTAAATATACCGCCGTTGGATCGATGAAGGCCCGGATCAACTCCATGCAGGTTATCTTGTTGGCATGGGCCAGAAAGCCGTAATAGCGGATCTTGGTAAATCCCCGTGGCAAGACATGAAGGAGAGCCCACCGGATAAACTTTCCAGCAGCAACGGTGAGTTCTTTTTCTTTATTGTCGTCACCGCGTTCCCGGTAGCTGAACCGTACTTTACCGTCATCGATATCAATAATCAGGTTGTTGGTGATGGCCACCCGATGAGTATAGCGGCAGAGATACTCGAGGCCCTGCTCAGATCCGCCAAAGAGCTGCTTGGCATAGGTGATCCACTGCTTGTCCCACAATCTGTCTAGTAGCTGCAGAAACCGCTACTCATAACGATACCTGGCACCACTCCATAAAAAGATAAGCGGTTCTTACGATAAGCCTTTTCCAACTTGCTCAGATATCGTTTCTGAAACTCCTTGGCCAGGGACTGAAACTTGAACAGATGTTTTCTGCTGGCACTGATCCACCTTTTACGGTCAAATGAGAGTGCTTCTGCCGGGATGATGCATTACAGGTGAAAGTGGTCCATAAGTTTCTGATTCCATGTGTGGGGCACGGAGATGAAGCCGAGTTAGCCTTCAATGCGCCACTGCGGATCACGTCGAAAGACCTGCAATGTTCTCTTTGACGGCTGTAAACAGCAAAGCCAGCATCACGCGTTTATTGACCATGATGCTGGAAGGTGCCGGATTCGAGGTAGTGGGCCTTGGAGTATACGTGGACCGCGACAACTTTATCAAGACGGCAACAGAGAAGAATGCCCAGGTGATAGTGCTATCGGCTCTGCTTACCGCAACGATGCCTTCGATGGAGAACACGATTAAAGCGATCAAAGAAGCGGGCTTGGCAACCCGATCATCGGAGGTGCACCGGTGCCCCAGGCATTTGCCGATCAAATCGGTGCAGATGGATTAAGTTCTGATGCATCGGGGGCGGTTAAACTGGTCAAGCAGTTTATTGCGTAAATCGAAGTACTGAAACTGGAGGATCAAAGATAGGGTAAGTTAGAAAAGTACCCTTCTCAGATGAGAAGCGTACAGTATCTCTCTCAGGGGCGCTGTGCGTTTTTTATAAAATAAGAAAAAATTTATAAACCACCCATGCAAATTTATGTCTGTGTAAAACATGTTCCAGATTCTGCCGCCATTATCACCATTCTTCAAAACAATCGAATTGATGAAAATGTGATCTTTCTTTTAAATCCCTATGATGAACATGCGGTTACTGAAGCGGTCAAGATTAAAATCAGCCTACCAGGTTCTGAGGTTATTGCAGTCTGTTTTGGACAGGACGATGCTGAAAAAACTCTTCGATCTGCCATGGGTATGGGGGCTGACAGAGGTCTTCTGGTTGTCAGTGATGCACAGCATGAATCCATTGAGATTGCGCGGGTTCTTAAAGCAGTCATAGCACAGGACGGAAGCCCTGGATTGATCTTTACCGGCAAAGAATCTATTGACACACATGGTATGCAGACCATGTTCCGTATCGGGGCATTATTTAACTTTCCGGTTGCCACAAATGTGGTCAGACTCAAAATTGAGAGAGAAGTTGCAATAGTTGACAGTGAACTGTCAGGAGGGGCTGTTGATACCTATGAGATGTGTCTGCCATGCGTGATTGGTGTAGGAAGGGGATTGAACACCCCGAGATACCCAACCTTTCCCGATGTGGTTAAGTCTAAAAAAAAGGTGCTCAAAAAGATTAATTTAGAAGATTTGGATATTAAAACCCCAAAATCAAATATGAGCATGGCTCAGCTTGAACCACTGCTGCAGGAAAGAAAACCAAAGGAGATAAGGGGGGACAAGAGGGAAATAGCAAGAGAAATTACAAGGATTCTTAAGGAAGAGGCAAAAGTCATATAATGATGGCGTCGTAATGATATGAAATTTCCGAGCCTTGCATATGAAGCTTTTTGCTTAGCTATTCAATAGTTAGAGTTTTTATGAGATCGTCCTAATGGCAAATATCGGTGTCATTATAGAACTGGATAATGGGAGGATCAAAGAGATCAATTTCGGCATGATCACTCTGGCAAGAGCGAAAGGTAGAGAACTTTTTGGTTTTGTCATAAATGCAGACGCAGCAGCAGTAAAAGATGAGCTGGAATCATATGGTATTACACAGATCGTTGCTGTTTCACTTGCACCGGATCAGGAAAATAACCCGGTTGTCAGGGCAAAATCGATTATAAAATGTATTAAAAAATTTAATATTTCTACTCTCTTGGGTCTTTCGACTCCAGCTGGAAAAGATCTACTGCCGCGTGTTGCAGCCTTTCTTGAGGCGCCTTTAGTTATGGATTGTTTTTCTATTGATCTTAAACAAAATTTGGCACGAACATCCCGTCATTCAGGTAAAACCATCGCCACTATAAAGATAGCAGGAGATATTGTCCTGTTTGGTGTAAGACCCAAGGCAGTTGAACCGATAGAGGCCTGGGTTTCGTCACAAATAGTGCAATTTGATGGAAGCCACATTGTTTCTGAGGATTTCAGACATATCAAGAGATGGGTAGATGACAAGAAAACTGAAATTAGTCTTGCCGAAGCAGATGTGATTATAGCCGGAGGAAGGGGAATGAAAAATGGTGATAATTTTTCTATCCTTTCGAAATGTGCAGAAAAACTAAATGGGGCAGTAGGTGCATCAAGAGCAGCGGTTGATTCCGGCTGGGTGCCTTATTCCATGCAGGTGGGGCTGACCGGCGAAAAAGTCAGTCCCAGAGTTTATATTGCTTGCGGAATATCCGGGTCCATCCAGCATTTTGCCGGCATGAAAACATCAACCATAATAATTACGATAAATACCGATAATAATGCATGCCTGATGTCCGATTGTGATTACTTCATTCAGGCAGATGTGTTGGAAATTATACCGGAACTGACAAAACACCTGGAAAATGACTGAATCAAAATAAAATATGGCGGATGGCTTCTTGCGAGAGCTGGATAATGCTGATTTCCTCTCTATTTTTGACGGCTTCTGTGATGGTGTAATCGTCTATTGTAATAAATAAAGAGGTGAGGGTGGAATCGGTAAAACAGTTTGGACGATTGCTTAATGTTGATATGAACTCAGGTGAGTGCACTTTCTCGCGATTCCCTGAAGCTGCGCTTAAGTGTATCGGTGGACGCGGATTTAATGCATGGTATCTCTATCGTAATCTCTCCTCCGGTACAGATCCTTTAGCGCCCGACAACATACTCATGCTCTCCTGCGGCCTGCTGACAGGGTCATCCGCTCCGACCTCGGCAAGGCTTCATCTTAATGGACTTTCGCCTTTGACCGGAATATTGGGAAGTTCCAATATTGGTGGATATGCAGGGGCATGGTTGAGATCCTGCAATATCGCCTCCATCATCGTTACGGGAAGATCTCAAAAACCCGCCTACCTCTTTATTGATACCAATGGATGCCGTTTAATAGATGCCACTCATCTTTGGGGATGTGATTCCTTTGAAACCCAGGACATTATTAAACAATCCCACAAAGACGAAAAATTGAGAATTCTGGCAATTGGACCTGCAGGTGAAAGCGGCGTCAGGTTTGCCTCAATTATGACGGAACGGGATCATACTGCTGGTCGAACCGGGATGGGGGCGATCATGGGATCAAAGAATCTTAAGGCCATTGTGATTTCCAAGGGGAGCCACAAACACTTTCCTGCTGTTAAATCTTCACAGAAAAAAGCTGTTAAGACCTATTTGTCTGAAATTAGAAAAACAGCTGAATTCGATTTTTTTTCAAAATATGGCGGGGCTGGATATGTTGAGTGGGCAAATGCTTTCGGCATCATGGGCAGCAGGAACTATTCCAAAATCGGAGTGAAACACATTGAAAAAGTAGATGGTAAGCAACTTAAAAAGAATATTATCAGGTCCAGCGGTTGCTTTCGATGTCCTGTGCGGTGCAAAGCTGACCTTAAGCTCAGCGGTTTGGAAACGGATGGGGTTTTTACACGGCCTGAATTTGAACCTGTTATCAACCTGGGACCAAAGTGCGGTCTTGATGATCTGAACCAGATTATTAAACTGGACAATCTCTGTGGGCGTTTGGGGCTGGATAGTACCTCTACTGCCACTGCTATAGCCTTTGCTATGGACCTTTTTGAGAAAAAGATTCTTCTCGACGAGTTGGTTGGAGACCTGGATCTTTCCTGGGGTAATAGTGCGGCTATGGAAGAACTGATCCATCAGATGGTTGAAGAAAAAGGTCTTGGCAAAATTTTGCGTCTTGGTGTCAGAAGGGCTTCTGAGATCATAGGAAACGGTGCATCAAAACATGCCGCCCATGTTAAAGGACTTGAACTGACTGCCTACCATCCGGGTGCCATTATGGGTACAGCTCTTGGCTATGCAGTATCAAGCCGGGGGGGTGATTATAATAATGTGTATGCAGCTCTTGAATACAGCTGGACAGAAACCGAGGCAATAGATGAATTTGGAACCAAGGAGGCGGTAAATATTAAATCCACCATGGCCAAAGGCAAATTGATAAAAAAGGCAGTCACTACCAATATCCTGGTAGACTGCCTCGGCCTTTGCAAGGTTCCTGTGTTATCACTTTTAAGATCCTTTAATCTCGAACATGAAACAGACCTGATTAATGGGCTGACCGATCTGAATCTTTCTAAAGAAGATCTTTTTGAGGCCGGAGAAAAGATTGCTGCCCTTGAAAAACTTTTTAATATTCGACATGCAGGCGAAGATATTGCGGACAAACTCCCGGAAATGTTCCTCAATAGGGAGGGCGATCGGGGACTAACCCGGGAAAAAATTAACATCATGTTAGCGGAATATTACAATGGAATGGGATGGGACGAATACGGAGTTCCTCCTAAACCGGCCTAGCCTGAAGAACAATTAATTACTCTATTTGGAGAGAACAATGATTCAGTCTTCAAACATTCAGTCCCGATCCATTGGCATGAAGATTTTCACTGATGATCAGATCTGGGAAATAAAACAGGCCGCTTTTGATATTATTGAACGAATAGGATTTAAGTGTCAGCATAAAGAAGTCCATAAAATGATGAGACAGGCCGGTGCATGGGTCAAGGACAACGACATAAAAATTCCGCGGCATATTGTTAAAGAGTGCCTTGGTACAACTCCTGAAGGCTGGACCATTTATGACAGGAACGGCAGGCGAGCTATGGAGGTGGAAGGGGAAAAAAGCCATTATGGTACATCCACAGCCAGCCCCAGTACCCGGGATGCTTTTACCGATGAAATCCGTCAGACTAGTATCAGAGATATCGAACTTGGCGCAAAGGTGGCTGATTACCTTGATGGTATTGATTTTGTTATGCCCATGGGAACTGCCCAGGATGTGCCTGGAAATGCAGCAGATGTCCATGAATTTGAGGCCCTTGTTTCTAATACAACCAAACCTGCTGTTTTTATCTGTTATACAGGTCTTGGCTGTGAGTACGTGTACGAGATGGCATCTGTAATCGCCGGAGGAGATGAAAACTTAAGTCAGAAACCATTTATTATTGCCTACCCGGAAGCCATTGCGCCGCTTTTTTTTCCAGATGAAGTTGTTGAGCGTATTTTCGTTGCAGCAGACCGGTTTATGCCTCAGTTGCCGGGTTCAACTGTACAGCCTGGAGCTACAGGACCAGTTACTCTGGCAGGCACTATCACTTTGATCACTGCGGAATCTCTTATCCATATAACCATTGCTCAGCTACGAAAAAAGGGATGCCCCGTTGCCATGAGCGGCAATGTCGGTATTCTTGATATGAAAACAGCACTCATGGCTATGGGTGCACCGGAAAACAACCTGGTGCTCGCTGCCCAGGCGGAAGTGGCACGGTCCTTTAATTTACCCACGTGGGGACTTGCCGGGGCAACGGATGCAAAATCGCTGGATGCCCAGGCAGGCATTGAAAGCGCCTTTTCAATACTAAGCCAGGGACTTTCCGGGCTGAACCTGATCCATGATGTCGGATATATGGCTTCGGGCATGGTCTGTTCTCTTGAACAACTGGTAATGGGTAACGAAGTGGTCGGTATGACAAAGCGGTTTGTAGAGGGTATTACCGTAACCCGGGAAACTATTGCCAGACAGATCATAGAAGACGTTGGGCCCAGAGGGCACTTCCTGGTTCAGCAGCATACCTATGATCATTTTAAAAAAGAGTTGTGGCCCGCCAGACTTTTAAACCGTCAGACTATTGATGCGTGGAATGATGCTGGCAAGCCGTCAATGGAAGACCGGGTAAAAGAAGAGGTCAGGATGATTACAGAGACCCACAAACCTGAACCTTTAAGCGACAAGATCATATCAGAGTTAGACAGATTGAAAAAGGAAGGTGAGAAAGAGATCCTTGCCAAACTGGAAAAAGGATGATGAAGAGGGCTAGATGAGCCAAGACAAATATGATGCCATTATCATTGGTGCAGGTATTATCGGCAACAGTATTGCCTATGAACTTGCACTCAAAGGGTACAGCACACTCACTGTGGATAAACTTTCCGGTTCCGGATTCGGATCCACAGCCGGCAGCTGCGCTATAATCAGGTTGTATTATTCATCCCCTGAGGGTGTTGCTCTGGCCAGGGAAGGATACTACTACTGGCTTGACTGGCCCCGCTATTTAAAAGTTTCTGATCCTAACGGGATGGCCTATTATAAAAACACAGGTGCCATGGTTTTTAAATCCGAGATGAATAATAATCTGGTATCTGTTAAGGCATCTCTTGATAAATTTGGGGTGGGATATCTTGATCTTTCTCCCGAAGATATAAAAAAGTATATTCCCAACCCGGATCTGCGATCCTACCATCCGCAAAAACTGATGGATGACCCTGACTTCGGGAAGCCTGCAGGCGATAAAATTAACGGGGCCGTCTATGTGCCTGAATCCGGTTACGTGTCTGATCCCAAGCTGTCTACCCATAATGTGGAGATGGCAGCCAGGAACGTTGGCGGAGATTTCCTGTTTAACACCGAAATCGTTGATGTTCTGAAAAATGACGGAAGAGTTTCAGGTGTTGCCTTGAAAGATGGTAGTGTTATTGAGGCCCCTGTGGTTGTCAATGTGGCAGGTCCCCATTCATATCTCATCAACAGGATGGCAGGAATTGAAGATAAAATGAACATTAAAACCAGAGCACTCAGAGTGGAAGTTGCCCATGTTAAGAGTCCTGAAGGAGTGGACTGGGAAAACACAGGAATAGTAACATCCGACAGCGACACCGGGGTATATACCCGTCCTGAAATCGGGAACCACTTTTTAATCGGCAGTGAAGAGCCGAAATGTGATCCTCTGGAGTATGTAGATCCGGATAACTATAATCTTAATTTTACAGATCAGGCGAAAACCCAAGTAATGCGGCAGGCCATGCGGCTTCCGAATTTGCCTATCCCAAACCAGAACCAGGGTTTGGTTGATCTCTATGATGTATCTGATGACTGGTACCCCATTTATGATAAATCCGCTCTTCCAGGATTTTATCTGGCTATCGGAACCAGTGGCAATCAGTATAAAAACGCACCCGTCGTGGGGGCATTATTATCAGAACTCATTCAATACTGTGAAAACGGCAACGATCACGATACAGACCCGCTGCAGTATAGGATGAAGTATATTAATTACACCCTGAATATCGGTTTTTTCAGCAGGAACCGTGAAATCAATAGAGATTCCAGTTTTTCAGTTATCGGATAAACAAGTATTCACGTTTATGTTTGATAATCCCGTAGAAACCCGAACACCCCACAAGGGGGTATAAGTACCTTGAAGGTGTTTTTAACATTATCTATGCTGTATGAATGCGTTCTGATACATCCGGAACGATTATGACGGGTGCTATTTCGCTTAACTCTTCGATGGGTATATGACACTTGATGACATGCCGGTCTTTCACCAGCAGATCCGGTGGCGGTTCATTATCACAAATGGAGCCAATTTTTCGATGGCAGCGGGTGCTGAACGGACATCCCTTTGGAGGTTTGATTGCACTTGGCAGGTCTCCCTCCAGAACTATCTTGCGTTTGATGATTTCCGGATCGGCAATGGGAACAGCTGACAACAGAGCCTCTGTATAGGGATGATAGGGTGGATCGAAAACTTCATTTGTGCTGCCTCTTTCAAGGATATGGCCAAGATACATGACGACAATACGATCCGCCAGATAGCGTACAACACTGAGATCATGACTGATAAACAGAAGCGTGGTTTTATGTTCACGCTGGATGTCCATCAACAACTCAGTCACTGCTGCTGCCACAGATACATCCAAAGCAGATACAGGCTCATCGGCAATAACGATACCCGGGTTCCCGGCAAATGCCCTGGCAATACCTATCCGCTGCTTCTGACCGCCGGATAATTGTCTGGGTTTTCTAAAATAAAAATCCCTTGGAAGCTTGACCGTATCCAGCAAGGTCATGACACGATCAAAAATCTTCTTTTTATCCGTCTCAACACCAAATTGCTTGAGAACCCGTGATATCTGCCCACCAATAGTATGGCTGGGGTTTAAAGTATCAAAGGGGTTTTGAAAAACCATCTGCAGAGAACGGATCTGTTTGGTGGTGCGATCTCGAACCTCTATATCTGAGATATCTTTCCCGTTATGACGTATCTCTCCATCCGTACCTGTCTCAAGCCCCATTAGAACTTTGGCGAAAGTGGACTTGCCACAGCCGGATTCGCCGACAATAGCAACCGTTTCACTTTCATGGGCGGTAAAGTTCAGCTCTTCATTTGCTTTTACATGACGAACACTTTTCCCTGTAACCATAGCCATGAACGAGGTGTCTTTAACATCGTAGTATTTCTTCATGCCATCCACATTAAGGACCTGTTTACCGATCTCAAGTGGCTCTTTTACCGTCTCACCAGCGGTTTCTTTTGTCTGGTCAATATCTTTATACCGTAAACAGCGGACGCGATGATCCGGCGCACTACCCTCTACGTTTTCCATTTTAAAATGGTCTTTATCACACAATCCATGCTCAAAATAATCACAACGCGGACCGAAAAAACAACCGGTAGGCCGTTCAAAAGGCAGGGGCAATTGTCCACGGATCGGCTTGAGGGGTGCTGCATTCTTGTCTGCCGTCGGTAAGGGAATACATGAAAAAAGACCGTGGGTATAGGGATGTTTTGGCCAGGTAAAAAGTGAATTTATGGTCCCTTCTTCGACAACTTCACCGGAATACATGACAAATACCCTATCACAAGTCTCCAGAATTAAGCCTAGATTATGGGAGATATAGATCTGGGAAGTGCCGAATTTTTTGCTGATATCTGCAATCAATTTAACTATCCCGGCTTCCACGGTAACATCTAATGCAGTGGTAGGTTCATCTAGGAGTAAAAGTGAAGGATTGGATAAAAGCCCCATGGCAATAACGACCCGCTGCTGCTGCCCACCGGATAACTGATGGGGATAAGAGTCCATCACCCGTTCAGGATCGGGCACCTTGACATCCTCCAGCATTTGGACTGATCGTTTGCGTGCGTCATCTTTAGAAATATTTTCATGCG
>Ga0316198_10000788_pt1 | contig 17459 bp, 17 predicted proteins | sample OudBieAanoxic_MG_FD_204935 | JGI IMG/M metagenome (GOLD analysis project Ga0316198, IMG submission 204935) | Coastal sediment microbial communities from Oude Bieten Haven, Netherlands - site A anoxic | ecosystem: Environmental > Aquatic > Marine > Coastal > Sediment | place: Netherlands...
TGCCCGCCACCCCCAAGCGGAAACGCTCCCCGGCATCATCCTCGTTCGCATCGATGCGCAGTTCTACTTCGGCAACGTCAGCTTCTTGAAGGAAACGGTGCGCAGGCTCGTCGACGAGTCGGAAGTACCCGTGCGCTACTTCGTTCTGGAGGCGGCCGGCGTGAACGGCCTGGACTCCGCAGCCGCCGCCACGCTCGCCGAGCTCGACCAAGAGCTTGAAGCCCGCGGCATCAAGCTCGTCCTCACGCGAATCAAAGGCCCGGTCCGCGACGTCCTCCACCGCACCGGCTTGCTCGACAAGATGGCGCGGGAAGGCCGCGTCTACCTCTCCACCCACCGCGCCATCGAAATCCTCCGCTCCGGCATGGCCCTTCCGGACCTATCCCCAGAAGGCGACGACCCAAGGGAGCCCTCCGACCAAGTAGGCTGCGGCATGCTCAACCCCCACGCCCCCGAGCCCGGCGAAGACTTCTTCGCAACGATGAAGAAGAAGTAGGGGACATGCTCCCCCTCCAAAACCTCTGTCATTTCAGATGCTTGCAGACCTGATCGCGAAAACGCACGTTCCGTCAGCGTCAGCCCGTACAACCGATGCTTCGCATCGCCCACGGGCCTTCGGCGCCAGCGCGAAGCCCCGTGGCGACGGAGTCGCTCTATGGGGCCAGCATCCGCGACTAGGCGTCGACCGCCAGGTAGATCACGTCGTCCCCGACGTCGACGTCCTCGTTCGGCAACACCGCGTAGCAAGCTTTGCTCACGCGGATTTCCGTCACGCGATCGCGCCCGACGAGGGTTCCTGGCTCGAGTTGTTGAAATCCTGTCCATGGCGCGGCAAAGCGAAACTCGTCACTCGGCTTGGTGATCGTCTCGACGACGTGGACGGTTTGCACCTCGGTACTGTTGCTTTCGCGGCAGTCTTCGATCGCGCCCGTCGCGCAAAGGAAGCTCATCGCGATGCGGTACGCCTTGCTGGCGAGCTCTGGGTCGCTGTGGGCGCCGCACTCGACCGAAAGCGCGGGGATGCCTGCAAGCTTGAGGAAACCGATGACGACTTTGTCCGCGAGGCCGTACCAAGACTGAACCAGGTACGAGATGCCGATGTGCTTGGCGACTTCCTCGATCTCCCGTTCGCCGTTGCTGACGCCGAATGCGGGCGTCTCGGTCTTCGCCGAGTGGAGGTCGAGACAGATGTCGAGGTCGCCGAGCAGCCCTTTGAGCTCGAGAACGCGGTGGTGCTCGTAGCCCCAAGCCTGCTGCCGGAGCGAGTCCACGAACGCGAAGTCCCAGAGCCTGTTGAGGTCTTCCCCTTCGGGCGTGTGCCGACGGCCAAGGGACGTCGCCGCGGGGTTCACGTGAATCAAGAAGAGCGTGCCCTTGGCGGGCGCTAGCGCCCGGCTCTCGAAATCCCCCGCAAGTCGCTGAACCGCGAGCGCGCCGCATGGCTCGTTTCCGTGGATCGAGCCGCACACGCCGATGTACGGGCGGGGCCAATCCGCGGACGCCGACACGCGCAGCACGCCCGGCTTCAGTTCTTCGATATGCAAAGCTATCTCTTCGTTTCGCGGTCCAACACCTGCGCGGTTTGCCCGAACCAAGCGTCAGCCTCGGCCGGGCTTTTGCCCACAGCGGTGATCCCGAGTTTTCCGAACTCGCTGAGTGCCCCGGTGAAGTGGAAGAGCACCCCCGATTCGGACCAGGCCTGATAATGCAAACCATCCACCGCGGCAATGTCCAGCAGGTCTTCGACGAGTAGCCCGCGGTAGCTCTCGGACTGCATCGAATCAGTCGCGACGTAGAACTGCGGTTCGCCCCGCGGCGTCAGGTAGAGCCCCGTTGCGGGATCGTAGCGGCCGTCGGTCATCATGCGAAGCAACATCATGGGATGCGTCGTGCCGCCGAGGCGAAGGTTGGTTTCGATGGCGTACTGTCGCCATGCGCCATCGTCCGACTGCAGGCATAGGAAGTCGACCGCGAGCCGGCCGACGGCGCCCTTTGCCTGCAAGACCTCCGCGACCCGCAGCGCATCCTCCTGGATGACCATTCGATAGGCAGCGTCGGCGGGAAAGCGGCAACCGGCGTAGATCTGCCCGTCGACGCCCTCCACGAGCTGATCGTGCGTCGAGATCGCGTCGAGGCTGCCGGTCGGCGAGATTCGCAGTTGGCAACTCGGCGCGCGTTTGTCCGGGTCCTCGAGGAACGCCTCGACGATGCCCCCCTCGCGTTCGAGCCGTTCCAAGAACGTGCTCCAAGTCTGCCGCCCATCGACGAACCGCATGCTGGGAAGCGCATCGGCGACGGCTTGCTCGCGCGATTCGCGGCTCGTCCCGTTGCCCGGAGCGACTTCGCGAAGCGCTTTGAGGTCGAAGATCGCGTTCCCATGACCGCTGAAGCCGGTGTTGTGCTTGACGACGACGCGTTCGAGGTTTTCCGTCTCTTGCCAGAGGCCGTCGATCGCTTCCACCAGCTCGGCTTTGGTCTTCAAGTCCTCGGCGCCTGGGAGCAGCGGCACGCCGGCTTTGCGGAAGGCCCAACGAGAACCGCTCTTGGTCCCGAGCCACTGCAACTCCGGGTCGACTCCGTAGAGCGGGATGCCAAGCGCGACCGCGAGCCGACGTTCGAGCTTGGACACGGTGAAACAGGTCATCATTCCGCATTCCGGCCTGATCAGGCTCCGAAGGCGTTCGATGACCCTTGGTCGCCGAAGGATCTTCTCGGAGAGCGGAACCAACGAGCTGTCGAACAGCGGAAGTACGGTGAGCCGGCGGCGCATGTGCTCGTTGGGAATGCCGCTCACCAACGAGAGCATGTAGTCGACTGCTGCCGGATGAATCGGAGCCGAGGTGACATAGACCAAGCGCGCCCGCGGATGCCTCAGCAAGTTCAAGGCGAACAGCATCCGCTCCTCGTAGTGAATCACGCCGTCGATGGCGATATTGTCGATGCCTTCGAACGAGAGCGAAGGCACCACGAGGATGTCCCGCGGTTCGGGCCCGTCGCCGTCGGCCAGCGCCCAGCGCGGCCCGAGGTGGGATTGGAGCTCGCGAAATGCTTTCATTTCGTCGGCGTCGCCACCCATCCCTCCTCTATAGCACGATGGTGCGGGATTTACTTGCGATGCGGCCGCGGGGAGGGCACAAGAACCCAGTGGCCGTCGTCATCGAGTTGCTCATTCCTCTCGCCGTCGTGGGGCTCATCGGCTGGGGGCTCTGGCTTTGGTACAGGCTCAAGCTCGCCCGCGCCGAGGAAACCGAACGCATGCAAGAGGAGCTCACCGAGCTTCGTGCCTATCGGCGCGATACCGAGGCACGTCTTCAGGCGCTCGAAACCATCGCCACACTCGGGGAGGGCAGGGTCCGCGTCGACTACAAAGACGTGCCCAAAGACGAAGACGAAGCCCGCAAGCGCAGAGGCTGACCATGGCCGCGTCTCCGACAGATGACGTGCAACGGGACGGGCTCTTCAGCTTCCTGTCGCGCAGGCGGTTCTTGAAGGTCAGTCTCGTTGCAGGTGGCGCAGTTTTGGGCGTTGGTGGCGGCGGCTTGTTGGCGCTGCGGGGCAGCGCGCCGAAGGTGCAGGGCCTTCGCGTGCTCGACGCACATGAATACCGGACGCTTCAGAGCCTGGTCGAAGTGATGCTGCCGAAGACCGATGTGATCCCCATCGACTCTGGGTCCATGGACCTTCCGCGTGCGTTCGACGACTTCCTGGCGAACGAGCCGGAGCACAACGTCAAAGACCTGCAAAAGGCTTTGGTCTTGATCGAGTTCGGGCCGCTCGTGTTCGACAAGAAGATCACCACGTTCTCTCGGCTCGAGGTCGATGAACGGACTGAGCATTGGAACGGCTGGAGTGTCAGCGACAACCTGCTGAGGCGCCAGGTCAGCGTCGCGATGAGGAAGTTCTTCAACTTGGTGTATTTCGACCGCGAAGAGGTCTGGTCGTACATCGGCTATCCCGGTCCTTCCATGCAACGCAAGGGTAGGAAGACCCCATGACAGGGGCGATCGTCGATCTCTCGAAAGAGGCCGCGCCAGACTCGGTCACGACCGAGATCCTCGTCATCGGTTCCGGGTCCGGTGGGGCTACGGCAGCACGCATCCTCGCTGAGGCCGGGCGTGAGGTCGTCGTGCTCGAGGAGGGCCGCGATCTGGCCTGGAAGGAACGAACCCAGCGCGACAGCCAGATGTACGACCAGCTCTACATGGACCGAGGCGGCCGCACCTCCCACGACCTTTCCATCAGCGTCTTGCAGGGGCGGGTGCTCGGCGGGGGAGGTGTCGTCAACACCTGCGACGTCGTCCCAATTCCCGACGCCGTGCTTGACCATTGGGCGACCAAGTACGGGCTCGAAGACTTTGCGCCGGATCGGTTCAAATCCTTCGAGAAAGGAGCGCTCGAGGACCTCTCTGCGAGCCGTATTCCCGAGGAACTCGTCAACGTCGCGAACAACAAGCTTCGACGGGGCGCCGAAGGGCTCGGGCTACGCGGCGAGGTCATGATGCACAATCGCGTCGGCTGCCAGGGCCTCGGCACATGTCTCATTGGCTGCCCCGTGCACGCGAAGCGCAACCCGCGCATGGTGGCCATCCCCAAGGCCGTCGCCGCAGGCGCACGCATCTTCACCCGCGCGCGGGCCGTGAAAATCAGCGCGGCCAAGCAAGACCTCAAAGAGGTCACGGTACACACGCTCGATCCAGAAGGCTATCGCAAGCAGGGCAAGCTCATCGTTCGTGCAAAGATCGTCATCGTAGCCGCCAATGCGATCGCATCCGCCCAATTGTTGTTGCGGTCGGGCATCGGCAACGAGCACGTCGGGCAGAACCTGATTCTGCAGCCGCAGCTTTCCATCATCGGCATTTTCGACGAGCGCATCGCCGCCTTCGATGGAATTCCACAAGCCTACGCCATCACCGAGTTCGAACAGGACGACAACGCGGACTATGGGCTCTGGGGCTATCGCATCGAGGCGATCATGGGCACTCCCGGGATCGTGTCGACCATGCTTCCCTTCACTGGCGTCCCTGGAATGCAGGGGATGGCAAAGTACGACCGAATGGCGGCCTCTTTGTTGCTCGTCCCGGACCGCCCTTCGGGTCAGGTCGAGGTCGCACGCGACGGCCGGTTGACCATTCGCTACGATCAACGCCCCGACCATCGGCAGCGGCTCCGCGAAGCGGTCGAGAACGCGGCCAAGGTTTATCTCGAGGCTGGGGCGAGGGAAGTGCTGGTGCCGACCACTCCTGCGGTGTTCATCCGAGCCGCGAGCGAGGCCAAGAAGAAGGCCCAGGAGATCTCCTTCGCTCCCGCAACCGCCCCGATGATCAGCGCGCATCAGCAAGGCACCGTCCGCTTCGCTGCTTCGGAACGCGACGGCGGCGCCAATTTGGACGGTCAGGTCTACGGCACGAAAGACGTGTACGTATTCGACTCGTCCGGCTACCCGACGACCGCGTCGAGCCACACGATGACCCCCATCATCTCGTCGTCGAGGATGTTGACCGCCAAATTGCTGACGCGGATTTAGCTACTCTTCTTCGACTTGAATCGACTGCGTTGGACACATCATGCACGCGTCTCGCGCCTTGTCTTCCAGGTTCGGTGGGATGTCGTATGTCTGAATCTGCAAGCTGCCGTCTTCTGCAAACGAGAAAATCTCGGGCGCTTCTTCGCAGCACACACCGTAGTGATTGCAGGTTGCCGGGTTGTACATGATCTTCATGGCTTGCTCAGCAGCTCTCGCTCTTCGTGTTCCATGTCGTCGCGGATCGCGCGGGCGAGTTCGCGGACCCCAGTAATCAATTTCGTGCCGACTTCGGTCTCATCCAAGTCGCAAATGATGCGATCGAAGAGATCGCGCTGCGCTCGATGCTCCTGGCGCATCTCTTCCACAAGCGCGTCCGCCTCGCCCTCCGCAGCCAGTGACGGCAGTTGGTATTCCTCGTAGTGCAGGTGCTCGACCAAGATCTTCCCGAGCGCTTGCAGCTCCTCGCGCAACGCCACGACCGAATCGGCATCGTCGTTGCCCACGCGCTCGGTCAACGCTTCGACGCGGGCGAGCAGCGCGGAGATCCGCGCATGCTCGCTCCGAATGCGCGACCTGATTTCATCCGGCGCTGCCGGTGCTTGGATGTTTGAACCGCTGTCCATCTATGCTGCGGCAAGCCGCCGACGTCGCTCTGCCAGAGTGAGCGGCTTGCTCACCTCCTTGGCGCCATCATACTCGTCTTGCGCCTGCTTGTGGTACCACTCAGGGTAGAAGTCCTTGCACCACTTGCGGAATTCCGCGACGGGCCCGTCGCCGTCGCAGAGCATAGGCTGGTGGAAGAACGCCTTGTTTTCCCAGATCGGCGTATCCTCCTCGAGCTGCCGCGCGATTTCCTTGGTGAACGCTCTGCCGACGCCCTCGGTGATCTCGGCGCCGCCGAACTTCTTCACGGTAAATGAGAAGCGCACGTCGCAGTGCTCGTCGTCGATCGGGGTGACGGAGGCCATGTTGGTAGTTTCGACGATGCCGCGGAAACGGCTCACCGAGAAGCCGAATCCATGCACCTCGACGTCGAGCTCGCCGTTCACGTCGCCACGCGGCGTGTTGTAGAGCGCATCGGTGACCATCTTGATGCGCGGGTACTCGAGCTTGATTGTATGTGGCTGTGGAACGACCTCCATGCCGTGTACGTAGCGGAAGTGCGCTTTGTCGACGGTGTTCTCGCACATGTCCTGGTTGTGCGTGCGGATCTTCCAACGCTGCCGCCAGTATGGCGTCCACGCTTCGTTGTTCCATTCCGGGATCTCCGGGATGTCCCACGCGGGCTCTTTGCCGTCGATGTCGTGCCACACCATGATGATTCCGTTGCGCTCAATCACCGGCCATGCCGTCACGTTGGCCTTGCGGGGCAGATGCTTGGCATACGGAACCTCGGTGCACTTGCCTGAGCCGTCGAACTTCCATGCGTGGAACGGGCACACGATGCCGCTGCCTTCCACTTTGCCGCCATGACCGAGATGCGCGCCCATGTGCGGGCAGAACGCATCGAGGACGCTCGCTTCGCCGTCTTCGGTGCGGAACATGACCATCTCGACGCCAAAGTACTTCAGCGGCATGACGTCGCCGGCGTTCAACTCGTCCGAGTACGCTACCTGGAACCAGCCCCGTGGGTAGCGTGGAATCGGAAATCGCGGTTTCTTGCTCATGGCTGTTCTCCCATTGTCTGTCTGTCGCTCTCGCGGCCGCCGCTACGCGCGGTCAGGTCAGAGAAAGAAGTCTGTGGTGCTCTCGCCCATCAAGAGGCCCCCGTAGTTCCGTTGTGTCTTGAGGGGATTGTTGGCGTGGTGTGCGCGTGCACCGTGTATGTCCTGAAAGAAGCGCTGGATGTCCTGGTCCACAAAGATCGCGGAGCCGCCGCTGGCCATGAACAGGTCGTCGAGCGCCTTGACCATCCGCTCGGTCGCCGCCCCGGCATTTGCGCGGTAGGCAACACGGTCTTCGATCTCGATTCGCTCGCCGTTCTCGGCCTTCTCCATCATCTCGTTCCAGTCGTTCCGCATCAGCGCGCGCACCTCACGCATCGCAAGCGTCGCCCGCGCGCAGGTTTCGAGATTGAAGGGGTCGTCGGCGGCCTTCTTGCCATCCGCCCGCCCTTTGCGGTTCTTGTTGAGGTTCACGTAGGCCTCGAGCGCGCCTTGCAGCATCCCGATGGCAGGCGTTGCTACCGTCCGCGTGAAGAGCTGGCCGAAGGGCACTCGATAGAGCGGACTCGTGTTGAGCTCGTTGCCCGGGCTCTTGAGCCGATATGCGTCGGACATCCGGTGCACCCGATGCTCGGGGACGAACGCGTCATCGACGACGACCGACTTGCTCCCCGTGCCCTTGAGTCCCGAGACGAACCAGTCGTCGACGAGCTCGTAGTCGGCCCGCGGCAAGAGCATCGTGAACATGTCCGGCGGCTTGCCTTCTTCTTTCGGTCCATAGGCGCCGAGGAAGGTCCACTGGCAATGGTCGCTTCCGCTCGAGAAGCCCCACTTGCCGCTCAGGCGGTAACCTCCATCGGCGCGTGTCACCTTGCCGACGGGCATGTAGGACGATGCGGTGAGGGTATCGAGGCCGTTCTCGCCTTCCCACACGTCCTTCTGTGCTTGCTCCGGGAAGAGCGCGAGCTGCCAGTTGTGCACGGCGACGACGCCAAGCACCCATGCCGTGGAGGGACACGCCGACGCGACTTCGATGGCCGCGTCGAAGAACTCGATTGGGTGACACTCGTATCCGCCCCATCGCTTCGGCTGCATCATGCGGAAGAAGCCGGCGTCCTTGAGCTCCTGAATCGTCTCGTCCGCGATGACGCGATCGGCGTCGCATTTCCCATTGCGCTCCCGCAGCACGGGCTTCGCGTCACGCGCGAGCTGAACGAAGTCGGGTCTTCTATTGGTACTCATGCCGAGTCTCCCCTCATTCCGCCGCGTCTGCTGCCTCGTTTCGCGGCGTGTAGAACTGCTGATACCAACGGCGGAACTCGCCGATCGGGCCATCACCGTCACAGAGAATCGGACGATCGAGGTAGATCTTGTTTTCCCAGATCTGCACGTCCTGCAGGTAGCCATCACGCATGTTGTCGATGAAATGATCAATGAGGTCGTCGGTCATGCCCTTGACCGCCTTCATCGAGACACCGAAGCGGAGCATCACGTTGTCATCGTCGATCGGAGTGTGGGCGTTGATGATGAGGCCGAGGCCTTTGCCGTACATCTTCGTGACCTGATAGCCAGGGCCGTAGTACGTCGCCGTCGACTCGAACTCGTCCTTGCCGCCATGGACAGGGTAGGCGACCGCTTTGATCTTCTGTTGGCCCACGTGGTCGGTGTACGTGTTGCTGAACGAACCCGGCACCGGGTGCGTGTTGTGTACCGGAATGAAGTGGCCTGCGTCCGCGAGGTTCTCCGCAATGGCAAGCGGCGGTGTCTTGATCTGTAGCTTCGCGTATCGCCACGGAAGGAACTCGGGGTCATCCCACTCTTCGATCGCAGGGATCTCCCAGTCCGGTTGGCTCTTTTCGCGGTCGTGCCAGACGAAGATCATCCCGTTGCGCTCCATGACCGGCCAACAGGCGACGCCGGCCTTCGGCGGAATGCGCTTGGCGTAGGGGATCTCGACGCACTTGCCGGTGCCATCGAACTTCCACGCGTGGAACGGGCAGACGATTCCCTCACCCTCGATTCTGCCGCCATGACCGAGATGCGCGCCCATGTGCGGGCAATACGCATCCAGCACTTTCGCCTCACCCGACTCCGTGCGGAAGACAACCAGCTCCTGGTCGAAGCGCTTCATCGGCACGACCTCGCCTGGCGTCAGCTCTTCGGAAAACATGAGCATGAACCAGCCACGGGCAAAACCAGCCCAGGGGTTCGTCTTGGTTTCGTGGGTCATCGGAGACTCCTGAAAAATAGAACGTGTTCCACTAGAACATGTTTCATTTTCGCTAGACAAGCAAGCCACATTTCTTCCCCTGGTCCGGCGAAAAAGCGCTGTCTAGGCATTGACCCCCAAAACCTGGACACTAGTTAGACATCTATGGATTCGAGGCGAAAACCAAAGCTCGTGATCGCGGGTGCCTCCGGCTTCGTCGGTCAGGCGCTGGCTCCCGCGCTGAGCGATCGTTTCCACGTCATCGGTTTGTCCCGGACGGAGCGAGAGCCCGGGTCTGGCTTCGACGAGCATCGCACCTGCGACCTCTTCTCGCTCAAGCAAGCAGAAGAGGCGCTCGAGGGAGTCGAGTTCGCCGTCTATTTGGTGCACAACATGATGCCCTCGGCCCGGCTCACGCAGGGCGACTTTGCGGACCTGGACATCGTTTGTGCGGACAACTTCGCCCGAGCAGCGGCGTCGGCCGGCGTCAAGCAGATCGTGTTTCTGAGCGGCCTGTGCCCCGAGAGCAACGAGCTCTCGGCACATCTCAGGAGCCGGCGCGAGGTCGAACGCACGCTCGCTAGCCATGTCGTCCCCGTCACCACGCTTCGCGCGGGTTTGATTCTCGGTGGACGCGGTTCCTCTTTTCAAGTGATGGCGCGACTCGTTCGGCGCTTGCCCTTGATGGTCTGCCCAGGGTGGACGAACACGAAAACCCAGCCAATCGCTCTTCGCGACGTCGTGAGCTTGATTGGAGGCGTGGTCGCTCGAGAGGATTGCTATGATCGCAGGTTCGACATCGGGGCACCCGACGTCGTGACCTACAAGGAGTTGATGGCCATGACGGCGGCCGCTCTGGGCAAGCGCCGCCTCTTCATTCCTTCTCGCGTGATGTCGCCCGGGCTCTCCCGGCTCTGGGTTTCGCTGATCACAGGCGCCCCCAAAGCCTTGGTCGCTCCTCTCGTCCAGAGCCTCCGGCACGAGATGGTCGCTGTGGAAGACGGGCTAGCCGAACGACTCGGCGTCGAGAGGACGCCGACGGCCGAGGCTATCCGGCAAGCGGTCTCCGAGTCCGACGACACTGCTCCGCACGCTTTTCGAGGGGGCGCCCCGCGCAAGGGCCCCTCGCTGGTGCGCTCGGTCCAAAGAATGACGCTGCCCGCGGGTTGGACTGCAAAGCGCGCCGCGACCGACTACCTGCTCTGGCTGCCGCGCATGTTGAGCGGACTGCTTCGCGTCGAGCTCGTGTCGACCAACCAGTTCCGATTCGTCCTGGCGCCCTTTGGCCTGACTTTGTTGGAACTGGAGCGAGCGCCCGAGCGCAGTCGTCTCGACCGCCAACTCTTCTATGTGACTGGTGGGGCGCTCCGCGGGCCCCAAGGAAGGCCGCGCTTCGAGCTTCGCCAAGTGCTGGGCGGGCGCACACTCCTCACCGTCGTCCACGACTACCAGCCCAGGCTTCCTTGGTTGGTCTACGTGTCGACGCAGGCGCTCTTTCACCGCTGGCTGATGGACCGCTTCGCAGCGCACCTGTCCCTAGGCAGCGCTCGCAATCGACGTAACCACGAATCCGCGAGGGCTCTGTCTTCGTAAACACTCAATGGAGAAACTCATAATGCGAACGAAACAACTAGTATTCACTGCCCTTCTTGCCTTGGCTTTCGCTGGCTGCGCCAAAGATGCGCCGCAGGCATCGACGCCTGCCCAGATGACGAAGACAGAGCCCAACATCGTCACGGTCGCCGCAAGCGCGGGTCAGTTCAACACCTTGGTCGCTGCCTTGAAGGCCGCCGATCTCGTTGCCACCCTTCAAAGCCCGGGCCCGTTCACGGTCTTCGCGCCCACCGACGAGGCCTTCGCCAAGCTGCCGGCCGGCACCGTCGACAGCCTCCTTCTTCCAGAGAACAAGGATAAGCTCACCTCGATTCTCAAATATCATGTCGTTGCTGGGGAGGTCCTGGCCGCCGACGTCGTGAAGTTGAGCTCCGCCGATACGGTCGAGGGTCAGCCCGTCATGATCACCGCCACCGACTCTGGCGTTCGCGTCAACGACGCAAACGTCATCAAGACAGATGTGATGGCGTCCAACGGCGTCATTCACGTGATCGACACCGTTCTCATCCCCTCTCCATAATATTCCCTTTCCATCCTCATCCTACAACCCGAGGCTGCTCGCTCATGCCGGGCGGGCAGCCTCACCCTCTCTGGCATCGGGGCGGGTACACGGAGCAAGGAGCCGGCAAATGATGAATGTACGAACCACCACCCCGTTCATCCTCAGGCGAATCGTCGCGCGTCTGAGCGCTGAGTACTCGCCCTGCTGCCACTTTCCATCATGACTAACACCGCCCTAGAAACGAACGGGCTCTACCCCATGCGCGTGGTTTCGCGCCTGACAGGGCTCACGGCAGATACCATTCGCGTTTGGGAGCGTCGCTACGGAGCGGTCGATCCAGAACGCACCGATGGGAACAAGCGCCGATACAGCGGAAGCCATGTGCGTCGTCTCGTTTTGCTGAGGCGCGCGACCGAGCTTGGGCATTCCATTGGTCAGGTCGCTTCGCTGCACGACGAAGAGCTGCGGCGCATCATTGGAGAGACGAGCCCCGACATTGGCAGCCAGGTCTCCGTCTACGCCGCGTTGGTCGAGGACTACCTCGAGGCGATCTCGAGGTATGAAGTCCAGCGCGCGGAATCGATACTCACCCGAACGGCCGCGATCTTGCCGCCCATGACCCTCACGCTCGAAGTCATCGTTCCTCTGATGCGGCGCGTAGGGGAAGCCTGGAACGAAAACGAGCTGCGCATTTCGCACGAGCACATCATCTCTGGGCAGCTTCGAAGCCTCCTCGGCACGCTGATGCGTCACACCGAGCCCAAGGCAGGTGCTCCACGGGTCATCGTCGCGACGCCCCCGCGCCACCTCCACGAATTCGGCGCCATCATTGGCGCGTTCATGGCGGCGAGCCGTGGCTACGAGCCAATCTATCTCGGCACGCACATGCCCTTCGACGAGATCTCGGATGCCGCCGACCAAGCCGGCGCATCCATCGTCTTGTTGAGCATCGCCCGCGACTGCGAGCCTGGCGAACAGACGGGCCTCATCGCCGGAGTCGAGAAGGTCGCTCGCAAGCACGAGGTCTGGTTGGGTCTTCCGCAGGGACACGAGCTCGAGGGTTACAACCTTCCGGTGGAGCTGTTGGCTCGATATGAAGATCTCGACGCACTGCTGACGAGTCAAATCGGATAGACTTCGCCGCCATGGCGAAGCGTCTCGGTTGGTTGGCTTGTCTCACGATCGGCTTGGTGGTTGTTGCTTGCAGCTCTTCGAGCTCCTCGTCGGGCGGGTCCGGAGGGTCGTCGGGCGCGGGCGGCGATGGCGGAGCAGCACGTTTGGTCGTCACAGCCGATTGGTTGAACCAATCGCTCACGCTTCTCGACTACGACAAGCTCATCGACGGAGAGAGCGACGCGTCTGCGTCAATCGTCGGCAGCGTCGACCTCTCCGATTGGGAGCCGGGCCCGATCGAGGTCGAGATCACGCCCGACGGAAGAACCGCCGTCGTTTCCGTCGGCCCGGCGTTCTTCGACGCCCTTCCGGGCCTGGTGGGCGACCCCGATATCCCGCCTGGGGGTACCCTCCTGATTGTCGATCTCGAGTCCGGCGAAGCCACCGAGGTGCAGACCGAAGACGTGCCGCTCGGCATTGCGATCAGCCCAGACGGAACGACGGCGTACACCGCGAACTACGGGACTGGCGATGCGCGCGGAGACAGCGTTTCCATCATCGACATTGCGAGTCGTCAGGTGCTCGAGGAGGTCAGCGTTGGTAGTGGTCCCGAACAGATCGCGCTCAGCCCCGACGGAAGCCTCGGGATCGTCAACGTCGTCAGCGGTCGAGGCGTGCGCATCTTCCAGACCTCGGATGTCGCTGGGACCCTGTCAGATGTGGTCGAAACCGGTTCCGATCCGTCCGATGTCTCCTTCCTCGACGGCAACGATCGTGCGGTGGCTGCGAACAGCTTCACCTTCGACGTGACGCTCCTCGACACGTCCGATCCCACGAGTCCAGCAGCGCTCAACAGCACCCTCCTTGGGATAGGTGTCCCTTATGGAGTCACCTATGTGCCTTCACGGGACGAAGTCCTCGCTCCTGCAGCCGCAACGGGCACCGGGTTGCCGACGCACCTCGTCACATTCACCCGAAGTGGCGATAGCTTGAACCCGAGTGCGCCGCTCGAGCTGCCCGGGGAGAACTTTCCGCTGACGGCCGCGGTCGATGCGGAGGGCGAGTTCGCGTTCGTTGCGCACATCGTCGATCACAAGCTCTCAATCGTCGAGCTCGCGACCGGGGACGTTCGAACGATCGAGTGGCTCACCGAGCCAGGTCCGTCGTACGTCGCCGTCCAACCCTGAACGCACGATCACGACGCGTCGTCCGGGGTTCCGCTCACGACGGAACACGGGCCGCCGCGGAACGTCTTTCCTATACTGACGGAGAGAAGAAGAGGGGGGTCTCTTCTTCGTTGGGGGTAGAGAATGTCTGTTCTTCGGAAGTGGGGAGTCGTCGGTTTCGTGTTCGCAACGGTGCTTTGGATGGCGCCGGGGGAGGCGCGCGCGTTCCCCGAGGAGCCATACAGCCTGGACGAGGGCAAGAAGGCGCACACGAAGCGTTTTCACATCCTCGGCGAGCTGGGCCTCTTCGCAGGCAAGCTGGAGGGTGAGCAGCGCTCGATCGTCCTGAGCCCGCTGTTCGAGATGCGCTTCCAGCTCGCGTACAGCTTCCTCATGCAGGTCCAGTGGGGCTTCTCATACGCGAACCTGGACCGCGAGGATGAGGATCCGCAGAACAGCTTTCGAGTCGGCAATCCCTATTTGGCGTTTCACTACCAGGGCAAGAAGGGCCAGTTCTCCTATCGAGCGGGTGTTGGCGCAACGATTCCCGCGGCGACACTCCCTGGCGATGTCGTAGACCAGGAGCAGGTGGCTGCCGCGTCCGCCTACGCCCTGGCAGCCGCAATGCGTGGAAACACCGGCTTCTGGCTCTGGGACCCACACACGGTGAGCGTCATCGTACCCGTGGCGTTTGAGCGTCGAAAACCGAGCGGTTTCCTCTGGGGGGCCTATCTCGATACGGGTGCGCTCATCAAGCTCAGCGACAAGAACCCGCGCACCTCGAAGACCGACTTCATCATGCAGATGGCGGCGATGATGGGCTACCAGGCCACCGATTGGCTCCGGGTCGGATCCCGTTTCACGTTCGTCTTGATTCCAAAGTTCAAGGAGCAGAACACTCAGCTTGCTGTCGAGCCTTACCTCCGATTCGGCAACGAGAACGCGTTCGGCGCCGTCCGGCTGAACATCAACATCGACAACCCGTGGGGGTTCTCTTTCGACGATCGACAGGTCTGGGGGCTCCGAATCGGCGGGGGCGCCTCCTTCTAGCACCTCTCGACCGTGTCATTGCGTCAGCGTCACGCAGCGCATAGATTCTCTCCGCCCCGGGCGCGTGGTTGGGTCCGGGCATGGGTTGGGTATCGTGTTCGTCCTGCTTGCCCTCGCCGTGGCACTCTTCGTCTTCGTGATGGGGGCATGGGGTGTGTTCGCTCCAGGGTCCATTTTTGCGTTCATCTCCGGCTGGAGCTCGAAGACCGGGTTCTGGCTTGCGGTGTTGCTACGCTTGTGTTTCGGCCTCGCTCTTTGGTTCGCGGCCCCTGACACGCGTTTGCCCATCCTCCTTCGTGGGCTCGGCGCGCTCGCCATCGTGATGGCGGCGGCCTTGCCAGTGATTGGCTACGCCCGATTCGAGCGCGTCATCGGCTGGTGGACGAGCCGCTCCCACTTCGTCATGAGGCTTTGGTCGTTGATTGCCGTCGCGATCGGCGGCGTCGTGCTGTGGTCACTGACCTAGACGAAGACCGGTAGGTCGCTGCCAGCGAGCGGGAACGCGGCCTTGTAGTCGTCCGGCACCCCCGCGAGGTCGCGGAGCGCTCTGTGCACATCGGCGATACCGAGCCGACTGCCTTCGGCCTCGTCCGGGCGCCCCGTGGGCTGCAGCGTGACCGGATCCACGAGGAATAGATTGTGCCGCTCGTCGGTCCCGCCGATGACTCGGTTTCCTGGAATGCCAGGACCCATCATCATCATGCTGCTGATCGGCCAGTGGTCCTTGCCGTTGCCGTTGTTGTAGCCCGGTGTTCGACCAAAGTCGGATCCCATCACGATGGCGACCTTGTCGGCGATACCCATGCGCTCCGCTTCTTGCATCGCGAAGTTGGCGCCGTTCACGAAGTCGATGAGACGTGGCAAGTGATTGTTGTCGTGGTTTCCGTGCGTGTCGAACCCGCCCGTGCTGACGCTAACGCTAACCGAGAGGCCGGCCTGGTACGCCGCGAGCGCGACTTGGATCTGCCGCTGAAGTCGATCGTTCGCGAAGTTCTCCGGCAGCGACTCGGAGACGCGCTTGAGGTCGTCCTGGCCGAGGCGCGCCAAGATTAGCTCGTCCTGGCCTCCCCAGATCCGGGGCAAGCGTTGCCTCCCTTGGAGCCGGAGTAGCCGGAGCTGTTGCTCGCGCTGGATGATGCCGGGCACGTCCTTGTGTCCGAAGTAGTTGTCCTCCGAGCCGGTGGGATCGGGGCGTGCCGGGAAAGCGAGATTGTGGAGCAAGCCGCCGTCGCCCAGCGGAACGGCGTTGGTGATGCCCTGCGTGTCGAGGTATCCGCCGTAGCCGATGAGTGGCATGGGCAAGGTCGGGCCGTGGGTCGCCGCGATCAGCGCCCCAATCGGCGGATGCCCTTCTGCGGTGCGACCGCTCCAGGTCCCCCGCGTGCCTTGGTCATGGCCGTTGGTGCCGGTGTCCATCCCGTTGATCACCAGCAAGCGCTGGTAGTGCTCCTGGAAGAACGCATCGAGCGCCGTCCCGTCGTCTCCAAGCGGCGCGTACTCGATGTTGCCTGCCGTGCGGATGTCGCTCTGCAGGAAGCGACCCATCGGGTCGTTCTCGTTTTCGTTGGCGCGCCCCTTCGGGTCGCAGAGGTGCGTCGGGTCCCACCCGCCGCCGGCGTGCATGAAGATCCAGTAGGTACCGGTGTACGCGGAGCCCGCGATGGACTGTGCGCTGCCGCGCAGCGGGTCCACGACGGAAGGCAGAACACAGGTCAGTCCCGCCATACTGGTCATTCTCAAGAAATCACGACGATCCACAGCTAGTCCTCCCTCACTCGTACAGGTACCGGTAGTCGGCCAGGAGATAACTCACCGCCGCCATCCAAGCGCGGATGGTGTACTCGGAGTCTCGGTTGATGCGACGGTCTTGCGGAAGCGAGTCGTCGGTGTTGCGGTCTCGATTCAGCCGACACTGGTTGACCAGGTCTTCGCTCACCGAGCCGTCGCTCAAGCCCTGTCGGCCCAAGCTGTAGGCTTCCATGAGGACGCCAATCGTCGCGTTCATTTCTTCGTCGCTCACGTCCTCGCCGAGAAGGCGGGAGTGCAGGTGTCGCACGTTGTCACGCACCTGGTTCGACGACTCGGAAAGCGGCGTGTCGCGGTCGATGTACGGGAATAGGACCCGTTCATTCGGCGACTTGGAGAAGTCGTAGGGTACTGCCGAGCAGGCGACTTCATACGCCATGCGTTGCGCGAGGCTCGCCATGACCCCGTTGGGCGCGGTCACACGCTGCGTGACTAGGTCCGAATCGATGCCACCGTAGAAGATACGATACTGGTCGCGCAGGTAGTCGGGCCGCCCCGGACGCTGCCGCCAGCGTACCCCAGTTGTTGCCTGGATCTTCCGTGACAGATGCTCGGGCGTGAGAAGGCGCGCCGTCCCGAAGGTCGACAGTTCCATCTCCATTTCTGCCGTCATCGGCGCCGAGTTCTTGGCGCGGAAGTAGGGGCTGAGGATGATCTCTCGTACGAGCAGCTTGAAGTTGTGGTTGCTGTCGATGAAGCGCTGTTGAATCGTGCGCAAAATCTGCTGCTGCAGGTTGTACGCACGCTGGAGCGCTTCGGGGACGTCCGGATCGATCGGCGGATCCGGATCAGGGAGCGGCGGAGGAGGTTC
>Ga0316198_10000789_pt1 | contig 17445 bp, 14 predicted proteins | sample OudBieAanoxic_MG_FD_204935 | JGI IMG/M metagenome (GOLD analysis project Ga0316198, IMG submission 204935) | Coastal sediment microbial communities from Oude Bieten Haven, Netherlands - site A anoxic | ecosystem: Environmental > Aquatic > Marine > Coastal > Sediment | place: Netherlands...
TGCGCTGCGGAACGCTTTCAGCGTCCATGGCGAGATCAGCGAAGCGGTCGTGATCAGCGATCGGGACACCGGCCGTTCGCGCGGCTTCGGTTTTGTGACCTTTGAGGATGACGATGCGGCCGACAAAGCCGTCGCGGCCCTCAACGGCACCGATCTCGATGGCCGCACCATCCGTGTTGACGTGGCCCAGGCCAAAGAGCGCAACCGCGGCGGCGGCGGTGGCGGCGGCTACGGCGGCGGCAGCGGCTGGTAAACCAAGCCGAAATAGCACCAAGCCCCTCCTCACGGAGGGGCTTTTTTTATGGGAAAAGAAAAACCGATACGATGGCGCCGGTTGGACCCGGATCGTCGGCGGTGGCGCCTGAGGCCGGCGGTGGTCCGCCGGCGAGCGGTTCTTCGACGGGGCTTCCGATCAGGGTGAGGTCAAGGCCCAACCGAGGGTGTCACCCGATTCGAAGTCGTCCGCGAAGATGTTCTCGTTGGTTCCCGTCATCGAGAGACTCCAGTACAGCCCTCCCGAGATCGTCTGGAAGTCATTCCTTGCTGGTGGCATTGCCTGTCCCCAGTGGGGGTGACCGGAGGCGTCTTCGCCGGCGCCCCATCCGACGACCGAACCGTCGGTCTTGCGGGCGAGCCCGTGGACATAACCTGCCGAGATCTCCACGAAATCGTTGCCGGCGGGAACCTCATCGACGCCGTATCCCCAGGGGTCGTCGCCCCAGTGGACGATGGAACCATCGTCGGCCAACGCCAGGCAGTAGTTATGACCGGCCGAGACCTGCGTGAAGATGCCGGAGGTCGGCTGACCGCTGGTTCCGTTGTAACTTCCCCAGCTGGCCAGCGAGCCGTCGGAGCGGAGCGCAACGGCATGGCTGTCTCCCGCGACGACCTGCACGAAGTCCGTTCCCGACGGCACGTTGGTGACCTGGGAAGAGCTGTCGCTGCCCCAGGCGGCGATGGAACCGTTGGTCGCCAGAGCGACGGCAAAGAACTCGCCGCCGTCAACTGCGGTATAGGTTCCCGCTGGAACCAGGCTGACCGTGCCGAGGTAGTCGGAGCCCCATGCGACGATGGTCCCGGCGGTCTCGATGGCATAGCCGGTATCACCACCTGCACCGATGGCGATGCATGTTCCCAGTGATGCCGGAGGGGTATTCTGTCCACTCGCACCGTTCCCCCATGCGACGACGGTGCCGTCGGACGTGAGGGCGACACCGTGCTCTTCGCCGGCGGCGATGGAGACGAAATCGCTCCCGGGGGGCAGGTTTGTCGACAGCAGGAAGGTGCCGTCATATCCCCATGCCTCGAGTTCGAAGGCGAGGGTCGGTTGACCAAGGAGACACACGACAAAGAAGGCAAACCCGATCGCGATCCACGGCCGATTCAATTTCATGCTGGACTCCTTGATTCTTGCTCAATGAATAACTGGCGCAATTGAGAAAACGTACAAAACCAGGACACTGTCTTGATATCAAACGATACATGAGAATCACCCGTGTGTCCACAATGCGCGTAATAGCTGGGTTTCCTCCCGGGTTCTGAGATCTCCGGTTTGAGATGAAATCGAGTCAGAGGGCCGGTTTGATGGCGGATCCTGATGCGCGCCGTTATAGAATCACCGGGATCACGCGGCGTTCAACCAGCCCAGCGTGAAGCCCAGTCTCAGAAAGAGGTATCAAATGCCCAATGTGTCCGGTCGAGATCTCGCCGCGACTCGTGTCTTTATTTTAGTTCTCCTCGGAATTCTGGCGGCCGGGATGTCTCCGGTCCAGGCCGAGGATGTGATCGAGAAACCCCTGCCCGAGGCGTGCGGTTTGCTCGACGATCCCGAGAAGCGGGCGCTGATGGATGGTCTGCTGTTTAAACTCCTGGTGGCGTGCGGTCGCACCGATGAACTCGGTTTGGTGCATCAGGCGCCGGCTGAGGAGGTGGGTCCGGGAACCGATGACGGTCCGGATGTGGCGGTCAGCGACCCGAGCGGCGATTCGGGAACATCAACGACCCAGAGCGAGACCTCCATGGCCGTCAACGAGGTCACCGGGACGGTGTGCGCAGGCTACAACGACAGCGTTCACTACTTCGTGAGCGGTGACGGTTTCACCGGTTTTTCCCGTTCAACCGACAATGGTGCGACCTTCGTGGACCAGGGCGCCCTCGGCGTCGACAGCATCGGTGACCCGGCCATCGTCTGGCGTCGCGCGGACGGGCACTTCTACTTCGGTGCGCTCCACACCAACGGCCTTGGAATGTGGAAGTCCACCGATGACTGCCAGACCTTCCAGTGGGTGGGCATGATGCACTCGGGTGGCTCCGACGACAAGGAACTTCTCGCCGTGGATAACAACCCGGCGAGTTCGCACTACGGCAACCTCTATATGGTGTTCACCAACTTCTCATCGGACAGCCGGATCTGGGCGCTGCGCTCAACGGATGCCGGGGCGACCTGGACCAACAGCCAGGCGATCAGTGCGACCTCGGGGGTGCAGGGGGCGTGGCCGGCGGTGGCGCCCAATGGCGATGTCTTTGTCGGTTGGGTCAAGTTCAACGGATCCACCGTGACCATGGAAATCGCTCGATCCACCGATGGCGGGGTGAGCTACAGCGCGGTCACGAGTCCGGCCGCCGACAAAGCGACACCACAGAACTCGACGGCGTCGGGAAACTGCGGTCGCGCAGCGCTCAAGGGAAATATTCGTTACCTACCGTCACCGCAGGTGGTGGTCGGGCCTGATGGCGTCCTCCACACGGTGTACAGCTACGGCCCGGGTGGTGGTGACGATTGCGACTCATTTTATCGGCGTTCGACCGACAGCGGCGCCACCTGGGGTGCCGAGATCCGGTTGCATGACGACACCAGCACCAGCGACCAGTTTTTCCCGACGTTGTCGGTGGGCGCCGGCAACATCGTTTCCGCGACCTGGTACGACCGGCGCCTCGATCCGACCAATACCATGGTCGACTACTATCAGGCGTTCTCCTTCGACGGTGGCCTGACCTGGCAACCGAATCAGCGCCTCTCGGATGTCTCGACACCGATCTATCTCGATCCCAGTCTCGCCACCTGCTATCACGGCGACTACGACACCCACATCCAGACGACGAGCCACGCCGTGACCCAGTGGGCCGATGACCGCAATCTGATGAACGGTCACAACGATCCGGATGTCTTTTCAGACCCCGTTCCCATCAGTACTGATTTCCTTCTGACCGCCGGTCCGGCCGCTGTCAGCGTGTGCAGCCCGAGCAGCGCGGTCTTCACCGTCAACCTGCTCCAGTTCGAGGGTTTTGCCGAACTGGTCACGCTCAGCGCGGGCGGAGTGCCCGCCGGGGCGACCGCCGGCTTTGTTGCGAACCCGGTGGCGCCACCCTCGACCAGCACTCTGACCATCAGTGGTACCGCCGGCGCAGCTGTGGGCAGCTATCCGATCGTGATCACCGGCACTTCCTCGCCGAGCGCCATCGTCCACGATACCGGCGTCACTCTCCATCTCTTCAACGCCAACCCGGGGACGACGGACCTCGTAGCGCCGGCAGACGCCTCGCTCAACCAATCGACCCGTCCGACCTTCGGCTGGACAGCAGCCACCCAGGCGGAGACCTACCACCTCCAGGTCGCGACCGATCCCGGGTTCTCGAATATGGTGATTGACGAGTCGGGGATCAGCGACACCGGGTTCACTCCTGCGGCCGACCTCGCCTCCAACACCGAGTACTTCTGGAGAGTCGGCACCCTCAATACTTGCGGATCCAGCGCTTACTCGACGATGTTCTCGTTCTACACCGAGGCTCTGCCCGGCGACTGTGGCTTCGGCTCGATCCCGTCGGTGCGCTTCTTCGACGACCTCGAGACCGGCGCCCCCGGCTGGGTTCTCGGCACCGGCGGCAGCGGCAACACCTGGGCCCTGTCGAGCGCCCGGTCTTACAGCGGAACGACTTCGTACTACGTGGTCGACCCGCCCGACACGAGCGACCAGCGACTGGACTCGCCGGAGGTGATCCTGCCCGCGAGTGGCTCTCAGCTGACGCTGCAGTTCTGGAACTGGCAGCTCATGGAGGATAGGAGCGGCGGCTGCTGGGACGGGGCCGATGTGGAGATCAGCACCGACGGGGGCGGCAGCTGGACGCCGCTTTCGAACTCGCTCATGCTGACCGACCCCTACGACGGTCCGACAACCGGTCTCGGTGGTCTCGACGGCTGGTGCGACGACCTCGGAGCCGGCTCCACTGTGTGGAAGAAGATGGTGGTGGATCTCGATGGCTACGTCGGCCAAACGGCCCGGTTCCGCTTCCGCCTGGGCTCCGATACATCGGTCAGCCGCGAAGGGTGGTACATCGACGATGTTCGCGTGCAGACGTGCGTACCCGACGAGCCGCCGTTCTTTGTCGACGGTTTCGAGACCGGAGACACGACCGGTTGGACTTCGGTCGTGCCCTAGCTCTGTGTCAGCGGCCGGCAGTTGCGGTGATCGGCGGTCACCGCGCTGCTGACCCACACGGCCCTGTAGGAATTTGATGATTGGGAGTACAGACGGGATGGAATGGACCTCGACCGACCTCGATGATCTGACCAATGCGGTGGGCATGCTGGAGAACCCGGGTCTCATTGCCAAGGTTTCCGATGTGGTCGGAACACCCATCGAATACATCCTCAAGACGCTACCGAAGGGAGCCGGCGACAAAATCACCAAGGTGACCCACGACTCGCTGATGGCCGCCGTCAACCTCGCGGTCAAGACCATCGATCCGCGGGGCCGCAGCAAACCGAGGCCCAGAAGTCACCAGGCGTTGGCCGGTCTCGCCGGCGGCATCGGCGGCGCCTTTGGTTTGGTTGCCCTTCCCATCGAACTGCCCATCACAACGACGGTCATCATGCGCTCCATCGCCGACATCGCCCGCAGCGAGGGTGAGGATCTGAGCGATTTGGGGCCGCGGCTCGCCTGTCTCGAGGTTTTCGCAATGGGCGGCCCGTCCGACGAGGACGACTCCGCGGAGTCGGGGTACTTTGCGGTCCGGACCGCGTTGGCGCAGGCGGTGAGCGAAGCCACCAAATACGTCGCCAGGAGGGCGGTTGTGGAGGATGGCGCACCGGTGATCGTTCGTCTTCTGGCGCAGATCGCCGCTCGCTTCAATACCGTGGTCAGCGAGAAGATCGTGGCTCAGGGGGTACCCATCGTCGGCGCCCTCGGTGGCGCAACCATCAATGTCCTCTTCATCGAGCACTTCCAGGACATGGCTCGCGGCCATTTCATCGTCCGGCGGCTCGAGCGGAAGTACGGCGAGCCCGAGGTGAGAAGGGCCTACAGCGAGATCATCAGCCACTGATAGCGGGCCGGTCATCGGCACCCACTCACAAAATGAGCGCCATTGTAGGGCCGGCGTCCCGCCGGCCGGGTCCGAGCCCGCAGCGGGTCTCCGCCACCCCCAACTGCGGGGCGGCGTCCCCAAACACCGGTAGGACCGTCGACTCTTCATCGCCGTCGTGATACAAAGCCATCGACCGACGATAAAGACGGAGCCCAACCATGATCGAACAGGCCGCCCTCGCCAACCCACTCAGCCTCATGCTCGACAAGGAGCGGAGCGACTTCACCCGTGCGGACATGCTCAAGATCATCCGCGAGCGGGGGATCGAACGACTCTCGTTCCATTACACCAGCGTCGACGGCAAGCTGCGCGAGCTCAAGCTGCCGTTTTCCGATTTCACCCAGGCCGAACGGATCCTCGCTTCGGGCGAGAGGGTGGACGGCTCGTCGCTCTTTGCCGGGCTGGTCGATGCCGCCGCCTCGGATCTCTATGTCGTTCCGAGCTACCGGACGGCGTTTCTCTCTCCCTTTGATTCGTCGAGCCTCAATTTCATCTGCCGCTTCCTCGACCGCGACGGCCGACCGGCGGCCTTCACTCCGGACAACATCCTGGCCATCGCACACGAACGGTTCAAGGAGCGCACGGGTCTCGAACTCCACGCTCTCGGCGAGCTCGAGTTTTTTCTCATCCGGCCGGGCGGCCCGGAGAATTTCTCCGCCCACCGCCAGATCGGCTATCACGCATCGTCACCGTTCTTCAAGGGCGGCGACGTGGTCAACGAGATGGTGCGATACCTCACCCAGATCACCGGCGCGGTGAAGTACGCCCACGCCGAGGTCGGCTATATCGACTCGGTCCGCTCGGATCTTCCTCTGCTCGCGGGTCGGCGCGCCGAACAGCACGAGATCGAGCTTCTGACCCGGCCAATCGAGGAGATGGGCGATCTCATCGGGCTCGCTCGCTGGATCATCCGCAACGTCGCCCACCGCAACGGGATGCTCGCCACCTTTGCACCCAAGATCGAAGAGGGGGTGGCCGGCAACGGGCTCCACTTCCACATGGAGTTGATGAAGGACGGCCAGAACCTCATGTCTGACAGCGACGGCACGTTGTCGGTTGATGCCCGCAAGCTCATCGGTGGGCTGGTGGACTACGCCTCGACCCTCTCCGCCTTCGGCAACACCGTGGCCTCGTCCTTCCTCCGGCTGGTGCCCAATCAGGAGGCGCCGACCCGGATCTGCTGGAGCCACAACAATCGCTCGGCGCTCATCCGGGTGCCCCTCGGTTGGTCGAAGCAGAGCCATCTGGCCAAGGTGGTGAACCCGGCCGACACCGAAGACTATTCAGATTCCCGGGGTCGGCAGACGGTGGAGCTGCGTTCGCCGGACGGCTCCGCGTCCTTCCACCTCCTGCTCGCCGGGATCACCACGGCGGCCGAGTACGGTCTCACCACCGACGGGATGCTCGAGCGTGCCGAAGAGACCAATGTCGAGGGCAATGTCTTCTCGGACAAGGAGGTCATGCAGCGTCTCGAACCGCTTCCCGCGAGCTGCGTCCAGTGCGCCCGACTGCTCGGCGAGCGTCGCGCCATGTACGAAAAAGACGGTGTCTTCCCTCCCAACGTCATCGACTATCAGATCGAGTTGCTTTCGGCAGAGGACGACGAGAAGCTCAACCGCGATTTCGCCCGGCTGCCCGCCGAAGAGCGGCTCGTGGCCACCCGCGACCTCATGCACAAAGACATCCACCGGCACTGAGCTGGTTCGGACCGCTGCGGCGGTCCGAACCAGCTCAGTGCGGTCGCCGGCGGTCGGCCGGCGAAATCGCGCGGGGCGCTCGGCTGCCGGGCCGTCGTCTTGAGTATCGCCACGCCGCGACGCGGCGCCTACGCATGGAATGACAAGGCCCTTTGCGGCGATCTTGGCGCGCTTGGCGGCCTTGGCGGTGGGAAACCGTTGGAGTCATTCCACCTCATTTTCGATCTCGGCACGGTGCTCGACTTGAACATTCTCGGCGTGGATGGTCACTGGAACTTCCTTGCCGACGCGTAGGACGAAGGTGCTCGGGTCCTTGAGTCCCCACTCGACATAGGGCACCGTGAAGGTCGCGTCCACGGATGCGGTGTCGCCGTCGATGGTGACCGTCATGGGGATCCGGATCGGGTGTGAGGCGCCGATGAGCTCCATGGTGCCGATCAGGACCACTTCGCTTGTGCCTTCCAGCTCGAGAGAGCCTTCGATGCTCTCGGCGCGGATCGCGATGCGCGGGTGCTCGGACGACAGCAGGACGGTGGAGTGCATCTTTTTGTCACGTTTTGGTTTGTCGGTGTCGGCGCTGCCGGACACCACCACCGCTTCGCCCGAGGCCGAGCCGGTGACGGTATCGAAGACAAAATCGGCGCGATCGAGTGACGCAGTGCCGTGCACCGTGTGCATGGTGGCCTTGAGGGTGAACTCGATGGTGGTCGACTCCGGTGGGAGGTGGACCCGAATCTCGGCGGCGGCGGCCGGGAGGACTATGGCGATCGCTCCCAGGAGAGCGGAGGTGATTTTTCTGCGCATGGGGTCCTTCCTATGATCCCCGTCAGAGACGGATGCGAAGCATGGTTCGAAAGTTGAGCAGGCCATCGTTTTCGCTCTCGGTGGATGGCGGTCGCACCACCGAGAGCGGGCTGTAGAAGATCTCACCGGCGATGGAGAATCTCTTGCTCAGCTTCCAAGAAGCGCCGCCGTTGATCGACCACGTCCAGCCATCGGAGAGCAGCAGAGTGCGATCGTCGATCCCAGCGGTGAGGGCGTTGACCTGGAACTCCATATCCATGTAGTTGGCCGCGAGTCCCCAGTGAAATGTGGTCTTCTTGACGGTGTAGCCACCGGTGAAGGCGAGTCCGACGTAGTTGAGACTGAGTTCGTCACTCGATGGCGCTTCACAGCCCCAGATGTTGTTGGGCGGACCGGGCGGATACGAAGCCTCTTCTTCCGTGCAGGTGAAATCGCCCTTGATGGTGCCGATCTGGCCGTAGATCCGGCCGCCGAGCACCAATGCACCGGCGGAGTAGAAAGGTCGCTCGAGCCCGATTGAAAAGAGATTCGTCGTCAGGCCCTGGAGTTTTACCGGCGGGACCCAGGCGACGTCGAGGGAGAACTTGGCCGGCAGCCCGATGGTGACCCGTGGTCTGAAAAAGACCGGAAGCCGGTTGAGGTCCTCGACCTTGGCGCCGCCGAAGCCGATGCGACGCTGGTCCTCGCTCAGCTGCGGAATGGTGTCGAGTTCGAGACCGATCTCGAAGGACCATTTGCGTCTGGCTTCAGGCGCTCCCAGACCGGTCAGGAGGCTGACCGAGTTGAAGTACTTCATGGCCCAGGCTTCGGGCCGGTCCCAGTCGAGCTCTTCAACGTCGTCGATGACCTGAGCCCGGCCGGGAGCGGCCACGGCGAGGGCGGCGAGCGCGGCGAAAATGACGAAGAACGTACGGACGTTGTGCTTGGCGTTTTTCACTGATGGTCCTTTGTGGTTGCGAACGGGAGCAGGCGGTCCCCGAAGGGACCGCCTGCCGGGTGCGGTTCGTTTCTCAGTCGTTGGGAGCCCCGCGTTCGATCCAATCGCGAATCAGGTCCATGAGATCCTGGCTCAGGGGACCGCTGCCTCGCGGCATCTGACTGCCGGTGATGGAGGAATCGCCGATCACCTTGAGGTAGAGATAGCTCGCCTCGGGGTCGTTGGGTTCGATCCGGTCTTTGGAGGGCTGCTGGGCGGAGGCAACATCGACGATCATGTCGTAGGCCACCCCCGAGCTCAGATCGAGCCCCATGGCAGGCGATGATCCGCCGTGACAGCCCGAGAACGCACAGCTGGCGCTGAAGACCTGATTCTGGACCCTGGTGAAGGTGGCGAGTTCGCCGCCGCCGCCCTCGACGGTGATGGTGCGGGTGTCCGGTGTCGGATCCACGGCGCCCCGCGAGTCGGTGACGGTGAAGGTCACGGTATATGTGCCGGAATCGTCGTAGGTGTGCTCTCCGGGAGTCAGGCTGGTCGAGCTCATACCGTCGCCGAAGTCCCAGTGATAGGTCATCTCATCGCCATCGGGATCCGAGGCGCTACCTTCGAAGTTTACCGACTCACCCTCCAGAATAGAGACGTTCGAAGTCGGTGACACGATGATCCCGTTGGGTGGCGAGTTGTCGGATGTCGCCGCGATGGCCGGGGCGGGTTCGGCCATAACGAAGATGGCGTCATTGGTAGCGTTGTCCACCGCCGACAGGTACATCAGCACGGGCCTCGAGGCCGAGAAGGTGATGAGCATGTCGTCCTGACGGCGGTCGCCGGCCGGCACCGAGGGAACGAGGTCGAAGATGCCGCGAATTCTGTTGGCCAGGGACGGTAGATTCAGGCTGTCGGCGCCGAGCACCATGCCTGATGCATCGCGGACGTCGATTTCGATCGTCACCGCCTCGGGCCACGGGTTGAAGTAGCCTACATTGGTGCGAAGACCTTCCCCGTCGCTCGCGGGCCGGTTCGACCCGAGCAGGAGCACCCCAGAGGCCATCACATCGGCTTCGGTATAGGCCGGCGCGGCCTGGCCGAAGGTGCCGCCGATCTCGGGATTGTCGCGCTGGTCGTTGAAGATCCGGGCGGCGCCCCGGAAGGGCTCCGACGAGGCTATTTTGACCGCGCCGTTGCCGTTGGCGGCAAAGAGGGTCGCCACGGCGTCGTCGATGACCGCGAGCTCACCGGTGTGGAGCGTGATCATTCCGGTGTCGGCCGGCCCCGAACTGCCGGAGGTGCTTGATGGGAACCACTCGGCAAAGGCGGACGCCGTCTCGTCAGCCAGACCGATGAGCCGGAGTCCGGTGGTCCACTTGCTGCCGGCCTGGCCGACTGCGCGCGAGATCACCGGGAACAAGAGCACGGTTTCGGTGGGCCGGAGCTGGCCGCGAACGGCGCCGGCCGGATGGTCGGCGTTGTGGACGTTGAAGTAGTAGTAGTCGGGCGAGGCGAGAATCTGCATCGCCAGGTCCTCGTCGACATCGACCGCGGTCACCGAAACCCCGTCGGAGAAAGCGACCATGGTATCGACGACAACGGGTCCGTTCTCTGCGGCAGTGCCCATGTGAATGTGGGCGCCGGTCGGCGTCGCAACGTTTTCGGCGTTGAAGTAGAAGTGGGCGGTGTTGTCGTTAAATGTGACGACCGCGAAACCGTCGCCGTCGGGATCGCCGGACGATTCCACTTCCCGGAATCCGCGAAGGGTGCCCGCGAGCGATGAGCGTGCGGCGCCGTCGCCGAGCACCTGGCCGCGGATGGCGCCGGCCGGGTGGTCCGCGTTGTGAACATTGACATAGAACGCTCCGGGAGCGTCGAGCAACGCGGCGGTCGAACCGCCGGATACCACCCCCTGAGCGACATAGGTATTGTTGGAGACCTCGGTGAAGCTCGCCTCGAGGTCGATGGCGACGCCGCCATTGGCGCCGGCAAACCCTGTGTGAACGTGGGCGGCCGTCGGCGCGTCGATATCCGTCACCCAGATGTAGTACCGGGTCGCGTCGCCGTCGATCCCGATCGCGGCCACGCCCCAACCGTCGCCATCGCCCGGGTCGCCGGAGACGCGTTCACCGGACAGGGTGGTCGAGAACCATGTTGTCTGCGCCTGGGCAGGGGCGGCTGCCGTGAGAGCCGATGCAACCACGAGGCAGAAGAGAAGTCGGCCGTTGAAATTCATACCATTACCTCCTGAAGATAAGTGCGGTTTTTCTTGTGATCGAGACACGTTGTCAAGATCAATAGTAGTCGTTCCCGGAATCGGTTACCACAACAGGGTGATGTCATGCGCCTTGGGTCCGGTTTTTTGTTCCGAGCGCGTCTTGCTACGGTGTAGGGCGATGTGTTGGTCACCACCGCCTTGATGAGGAAGGGCAGAGGATGGCAACAGCGGTCGACTGGACAGATTTCCGCGTGCTCTACACTGGGGGAGCAGAATGACACCTGACGAGATCCTTGCCGGCATCCACGGCGTTGCCCGTGAACACATCGACTTCGATGGCGACCTCCGACGCGAGATGCGGTTGGTGGAGGATCTCGAGCTCGACTCTCTCGGGGCGCTGACCCTGGCCGTCGAGGTCGAGAACCGATTCCGAATCCGGCTCGATCCCGAGGTCGAGGCCGAGATCGAAACCGTCGGCGATCTGGTGGATGTCGTTGGGAGGCTGCTTGCCGATTGAAGATCAAACCCTGGTCGACATGCTCGAACGGACCTCTCGCGATTCGCAGACCGGGCTGAGGCTGCTCGACCGACATGAGGACGCGGAGTTCTACCCGTATCCGGATGTCTGGCGGCGCGCACTCGGGGTCTGTGGCGGTCTCCAGGACCTGGGCGTCGAGCCCGGTGATCGGGTCGCGTTGGTCTATCCGACGTCCATCGAGTTTATCGATTCTTTTTTCGGAACCATCCTGGCCGGTGCGGTCCCGGTCCCGCTCTATCCGCCGGTGCGCCTCCACCGGCTCGAGGAGTACGAGACGCGGACCGCGCGCATGCTCGATGCCGTAACGGCCCGATTGGTGCTCGCCGACTCCCGGGTCCGCCGGATCCTGGGACCGGCGGTGGCCGCGGCAGAGCCGCCGCTGGGCTGTCGGATTCTCGAGGATCTCTCGGGCAGACCGGGAGAGCCGGTCCGCCCCAGCGCCGACGACCTCGCCATGGTGCAGTTCTCCTCCGGCACCACGGTGGATCCGAAACCGGTGGCTCTCTCCCATCGTGCTGTGGTGGCTCAGACCGATGGCCTCAACGCCCACTGGCCCCTCACCGAAGGGATCACCCACAGCGGGGTGAGTTGGCTGCCGCTTTATCACGACATGGGTCTCATCGGCTGTGTGATTGCGGCGGTCGGGGCGCCGGGCACCATGACCCTGATCCCACCGGAACTTTTCCTGGCGCGACCGGCGGTGTGGTTGAGGGCCCTCTCGACCTACGGCGCGACCATCTCGGTGGCGCCCAATTTCGGCTACGGGCTCGCTGCCGACAAGATCAAGGACGAGCAGATCGAGGGCATCGACCTCTCGGCATGGCGGGTGGCGCTGTGCGGCGCCGAACCGGTGGTGCCACGCGTCATGCGCCGCTTCATCGACCGTTTCACACCGTTCGGGCTGCGACCGGAGGCGCTGACCCCGGTCTACGGGATGTCGGAGGCGACCCTTGGCGTGACTTTTTCCGACCTCCGGGCGCCGTTTCTCAGTCGCTGTTTCGATCGTGAGAGGCTGAGCCGCGACGAGAGGGCGGTGGAGGCGGTGGGCGGGGTCGAATTGGTCTCGGCGGGGAGCCCCATCGCCGGCACCGAGGTACGAGTGGTCGACGGGAACGGGGTCGAGCTCCAAGAGGGATCGGTGGGTGATGTGTACGCCCGCGGGCCATCGATTATGGATGGCTACTTCAACCGGCCGGAGGCGACTCGTGAGGCGATCAAGGATGGCTGGCTGGACACCGGCGACCGGGGTTTTATCGACGCAGGCGAGCTCTTTCTGACGGGACGCAAGAAAGATGTTCTGATTTTGCGGGGGCGCTGCCACTCACCAACCGAGGTCGAGGCGGCGGTGGACGAGATCGAAGGAGTTCGCACCGGTTGCTCGGTGGCGGTTTCCTGGCTGCCCGATGGGGAGGACGGTGAGGTCCTGCTGCTCCTGGTCGAAGCCGGCCGGGAGGTCAAGGTGGACGATTTCGCCGCTCTCGCCGATGCGTGCCGTTCCAGGGTGCGGTCCGCCACCGGTCTCGAGGTCGACGGGGTGGAGGTGCTCGCGCCGGGCACCCTCCCAAGAACCTCATCAGGGAAGCTTCGGCGGCAGGAGAGCCTCCGGCTCTATCTCGCGGACGAGCTCGAGGCGCCGCGGCCCATGACCCCGTGGAGACTCGCCGGCGCGACGGTCAGAGGATCCATCGAAGTGGCGCGCCTCAACCGGAAGAACCGCTCCTAAAACCCTCCGGCGAAGTGGAGCCGGACCTCGGCGATTTCTGCGGCTTCGTAGCCGACGCACCGGATGGAATCGCGGAAGGCGCGCTCCTGGCCCGGTTTGAAGATGCTCACCGAGATCGTGTCGACACAGATCAGCAGACCGCCGTCGGAGTACATGCTGAGGTCGAAGGTGGCGGTTTTGTAGCTCGTGTCGGTGTGGTTGACGATCGTCCCCATGACATCGACCCAGATCTCGTCGGCCGCCGAGTGGGTCATCGCGCCCACGAGTTCGAAGTCGGTCTCGACGATGGTGGCGGGAACGGACGCCGGCGGCGGCGAGGAGTTCGATTTTGCGGCCGCCACAACCGCCGCCGCGGCGGCGGGAATGGGATCGGGGTCGGGCGGCGGGGTGCTGACGGTCGACTCGGTCGGCGGAACCGGGGCGGTCGCGGCGGTTGATTCGGCCGCGGCGGCGGTCGGCACCGGGGCCGGCGCCGGCTCGGTCCCGGGGCAGTCGTCGGTGCTGGTCACCGCCAGGGCGACATACTTCTTGATCATCTTCTGGGCGACACCGGTCAACCGTCCATCGGCCCACTGGAGGGTGTCCTCGTCGCCCTCGCCCCGCTGACCGGTGAGACCGGTCATGAGGTCGTCGACGTGGTTCATCACCTTGCCGCTTCGGGCCTTCACCAGAATGACCAGTCCGCCGTGCTCGCCGATCTCGACGTCCTCGAGAATCAAGGACGATCCGATGGGTAGCTTCACACCTGTGTCGGTGGAGCCCTTGCAGAGCTCGACGCCGAGAAAATCGATGGCCGATGCCGGAAGCGTGATCAGGAAGAGTGCCGAGATGATGGCGGTGGTGATTCGGATCATGTGAACTCCCATCTTGGATGAAGCGTAGCAGTTTGTGAGATGGTGTGTATGGTTCTATCTTATCTCCACGAGTCCCGGATCCATCCGATGGAGCCGGGACTCGTGGAGTGAGCGAGGTGTTCAATGGTGCGAATCGCTGACATGGATCTCAAGCTCAGGCTCTTCATGCGCGGCTATCCCTGGAGGCGGCTCGACGAGACTGCGCCGGCCCACCGCGTCAAAGATCTGGCCGCATGCCGGGTGGCTCTGGTGTCATCGGCGGGGCTGGTGGCGCCGGGCCAGGAACCCTATGACTCCAAAATCAAGGGTGGTGACTGGAGCTGGCGCTCGATCCCGGGTGACATCGATGTCCGGAGCCTCACCGAACACCACCGTTCGGATTCCTGGGACCACAAGGGGATCGAAGCCGATCGCAACATGGGGATGCCCCTCGACCGGTTGCGCGAACTCGCCGCCGCCGGCGTCATCGGCGATGTCGCTCCACGCCACATCTCGGTCATGGGGTCCGTCACCGCACCCGGAAGGTTCATCCGCAAGACGGTGCCCGAGATCGTCGAGGCGCTGACCGCCGATGGGGTCGACATCGCCCTTATGGTTCCGGTTTGACCCGTGTGTCCCCAGACCGTCGGTCTGGTCCAGGGAGCGCTCGAACAGGCAGGCGTCACCACCACCGGTGTGACCTGCGTCGCGGAAGTCAGCGAAATCGTGGGAGTGCCGCGCGCCCTCGATGTGCCGTGGCCCCTCGGTTTCACCATGGGTGAGCCGAACAACCCGGAGCTTCAGCGTGCGGTGCTCATGCAGGCGTTGGCATTGACGGACCGGGATGACATTCCGGTGTTGGAGAGCTTCGAGTTCTCCGGACCAGGTTAACGGTCGACAGTTCAACCTCCTGCAAAATTCAAGATTTGGACACTGAGGTCTCCCGACCCTCGTCACCATCAGGCCGGCGAGACGCCGGCCCTACAAGGAACCTCAGCCCTTTGTAGTGCTGGCGTCTCGCCGGCACCGAAACCACGAACCATCAAAGAATGGAGGTTCTTCCAGGACGCTGAACTGTCGACTTCCGGCTACCGGCTCTCCACCTGCTTGCGGATCTCGATGGCGGCTTCGAGCGCTGAGGCGCCGGTCGTGCCGTCGACGTGGGGCGAGCCCTGACCGCGGCAGGCGGCGACGAAGGCGGAGAGCTCAGCCTTGAGCGGCTCCTCCTTGGCGACCTCGATGATCCGCGGGGCGATCTCGATCCCACTCTCGGTTCGGACCAGGCTTGCCGAGTTCACGCTCTGCTCGGCGTAGTCCACCGAAAAATAGGCTTCGCCGCCGAAGAGCCGGAGCTTGCGGATGCGCTCCGATGAGACCCGGCTGGCGGTGAGGTTGGCGACGAGTCCGCTCGGAAACTCGATCCAGGCGTGGCACTGGTCGACCTTGTCGGTGAGCACCGGTACCCCGACGGCGCGGATCTCGGATGGCGCTTCGCCGGCCACCGCCAGCGTGATCTGGAGATCGTGGATCATGAGGTCGAGGATGACATCGACATCCACCGAACGGGCGGTGAAGGGCGAGAGTCGCTGGGTCTCGAGATAGCGGACTCCCTTGGCGAGCCCGAGGGCGGCCTGGACGGCGGGGTTGTGGAACTCGACGTGGCCGACGGCGAGCACGAGATTCCGCTCGGAGGCCATTGCGATGAGCTCGGCGGCCTCTTCGAGGGTGACGGTGATCGGTTTCTCAACCATCACGTGGCAGCCGTGTTCGAGGAGCATTCCGGCGGTGGCGCGGTGGTTGACCGTCGGGGTCGCCACGACCACCGCGTCGGCCTCGCCGGCGGCCTCGGCCGAGGGCAGGGCGGGGACGCCATACTCGGTGGTGATGGCTTCAAGCTGCTCCGGGTTGGCGTCGTAGGCGCCGATGAAGTCGATGCCGGGCATCTGGCTGAGAATACGGGTGTGGTGGCGGCCGAGGTGGCCGGTTCCGACGACGGCGGCTTTGAGGATCGTGTCATTCATGGCCGGCAGAATACCGGAAGCCGACCAAAGGAGTACAATCTGTCGCCGGAAGCTCGAGTCTGGGCGACCCAGCGTTCTCCTCGGTCATCGCGTCAGTTGCGCGTAGAATCCAGGAGGTTCCATGCCGTACCGAGTTTCACGACGTGATGACGCAGGAGGATTCTATGTTTGATCTCAACAAGCTTCTGATCGATGTTTTCAACCCACAGGCCGGCGAACTCGTGGCGGTTGTCGTGGACGAACCCACCGATGCGGTCCCCGACCATGATGGTTGGCAGGCGCGACGTACGATGGCCGAAGAATGGCGCGACGCCTTGATCAAACTCGGAGCCGAGCGGGGCTTCGAGGTCAGGCCGATCGTGAGCTTCCCGGCGACCGGCGCCAACAACGGCGATCTGCCATCCGAGGCCACCATGGACGGCGAGGCAGTCGATCTCGTCGGGGTCCTCTCGGACTCGACCCTGGTCCTCGCCATGACCGAGTTTTCGGCGACGGCGCCGTTGGTCCACATCGCCGAGGCCGCCGACGATTTCCGGGCGGCTTCGATGCCGGGCGTGGAAAAGCGGATGGAGGGCACCGCCCTGGCCGCCGATTACGCCAAGGTCGCCGCCCGTTGCAAGGCCATCTACGACGCCATGGACGGCGCCCAGCTCTGCGATGTGCTCTTCTCCACCGGGCATCGCTGCTGGTTTGACCTGCGGCAACGCTCGGCCGAGATGGACAACGGCTTCCTGCCGCGCGGCAAGGAAGGTGATCCCATCATCAACCTGCCGTCGGGCGAGACTTTCATCGTGCCGTACGAGGGCGAGATCCTCGGTCTGCCTTCGTGGACTGCCGGAACGATCCCGGTGGTCGAGGACGACGAGATGGTGCTCTTCCATGTGGTCGCCAACTGCGTCCAGGTGGTCGAGGGCGATGGGCCGGTTGCCGAACGCTATTCCGAGTTCTTCAATGACGATCCGGCGCGGTCCAACATCGCCGAGGTGGCCTTCGGGGTCAACGACATGGCCGAGGTCACGGGCTGCGTCCTCGAGGATGAGAAGGCGGGTTTCCACTGGGCCTTCGGGCGGTCGGACCATCTCGGCGGCGTCGTCGGCGTCGATGATTTTGAGTCACCGAAGAACGTCGTCCACCAGGACATCGTCTATGCCAAGGGAAATCCCATCCAGATCGAACGTGCCGACATCGTCCACCCTGACGGCCGCAGAGTGACGATTATCGAAGACGGAGAATACAAAGTCTGACGGCGGCAACCGCCGTCAGACAATTATGAATTCTCAATTATGAATTATGAATTTCATCGCATCGGATCTACTCTCATCGCT
>Ga0316198_10000790_pt1 | contig 17443 bp, 16 predicted proteins | sample OudBieAanoxic_MG_FD_204935 | JGI IMG/M metagenome (GOLD analysis project Ga0316198, IMG submission 204935) | Coastal sediment microbial communities from Oude Bieten Haven, Netherlands - site A anoxic | ecosystem: Environmental > Aquatic > Marine > Coastal > Sediment | place: Netherlands...
CTTTTCATGACTGACCGCAGCGCTCCCGCACTCCGCCTAACGCGTAAAACTGAAATTCCACCACCGGCTTTTCGTACCCGCTCTACCATTATTGTCGACGGCCCATACCCGCCAACGACCCGGCTGCGCACCGGCAAAGTTGAAATTGTAGGAGGTGGAACGCAGCGCCGGCTGCACCCTGTAGCTCTCGCCGATATCCGTGCACCAGGCATTGCTCCGGCAGCATTGATAGCAGTCGACCTCCACCGTATAGCTAGCTGCACCCTCGACTGGCCTCCATTGCAGCCTGGTCTCGCGCGGATGGTGGCTGAAACGGCTGCCGTCGCGCGGCGACTGCTGGGCCGGCGCCGGCAGGCTTCTGAGCACCTGCAGAGTGGCCGGGTTCCTCCCCTGCAGCGGGTGCCTTTCGATCGGTTCGACCCGCCGGATCTCGGGTTGATCGATCCGTTGACCGGGCTCGATCACCGGTCGTTCCAGCCTCGGTGCGGGCCTGACGACCGGCTGCTCGAGGCGTGGAGGGGGTTCCTCGATCACCATGGGATAGGCGATGCCGATCTGCAGTTCGGCGGTATTGAGTTTGCCTTCACTGTTGCTGGCGCTGAGCTGAAAGTGGGCGTGCTCCTGCGGATCGACCGTGCGCGAGCCGCTCGGCGGCACCAGACCAAGCCCTGAGATTTCCACCCGCTCTGCATTTTCCACGCGCCAGGTCAGAGTCGTGGTGCCGCCGGCTATGACCTGGGGTGGCTCTGCCTTGAAGGAGACAATTACTGGTGGCAGGGTGACATGCCCCATCAGGGGAATCGCACCGACACGAATCTCCTCGCTGACACTCTGACCTTCACGGTTACTGGCGGTGAGTGTATAGCTGCCTCTCCCGCGAGGCTCCACGATCCTTGCGCCAGTGGACGGAACCTCTCCCACGCCTGAGATCTGCACCGAGACCGCGTTGCGCGTGCGCCACTTCAGCGTCGTGGTGCCGCCCTCGGTCAACTGCGGCGGTTGCGCCTCAAAGTGGACGATCACCGGGGCCGCCGCCGTCTCCATGGGTTCCCGCCTCACGCCCTGTTGCGGTACGCACGCTTGCAACAGCAGGCTCAGCAACAGGCCTGCGAGGATTCCTGTCCAACAGTCACTTGCTTTTCGCGCCATGTCCTTAGCTCCTAATTGCCGCAGCGTTTACGTGCATCACAGGCGTGCGCCAGTGCGCGCAGACCCGGCTGTCCCCGCGGGGTTCCGGCCTCTTCGCTGAAAGCGCGATAGCGCCAGCAGGCCTGACGTGCCATGGTGCGCCGGTCCCAGCGTTCCCAGTCCTGCTTGTACTTGATGAGTTGGTACTCGACGCCGGTATCGGGTTCCACCTCGAGTGCCTTGGCGTTGCCGTCCCAGCCGTGCGAACCCCAGGCAATGCGTTTGGCGGGATTGATGACCATGACGACGTGCCCGTCACCGCGTGTATCGTCACGGTACACAAGCACATCACCCGGCTGCAGCAGTTCCGCTGAACAATCCTCGAACTGCTCGGCCATCAGCGAATCCTCCCCGACCATCATCGCCGTGGTGAGGTAACGGTCGCCGCTATTGTACGGCAGACCCGCACGGGTGAACGCGAACCAGATCGAACGCGAACAGTCGATACCCCGTTTCAGGTTCTCCTCTTCCGTGGGTAATGACCAGTCGTGTTGCTTATAGCCGTAGCCGTCGGTGGCGGAGGCGTTTGCCAGCGCATCCGCCTGTTGCATTACCCGGTGCAGAGCGGTCGTCGGATCATCGGGCAGATAGGGGCGGATATCGAAGTTGGCGATAGTGTACTCTCGCCTGGCTGGTGGCTCTGTGACACCCCGATCAGCCTTGACAAATCTCTGATTCGCCTCCACCCGCGCTGTCAGTGCGCTCAAGGTCCAGGTGGTGTCCTCCACCGGCTCTTCCTGACGTGCTGTTCCCCGCGTGCCCGGCTGCAGGTAGCGATCCAGGGCGCCGTACAGTCCACTCATGGGCGGACCCGCCGCGCGGGTGGCCGCGGTGTTGGTCAATAGATGCCACTGCACCGGATTGCTCTCCTGTGTGCCGAACACCATGACGTGGTCCTGGACATCGAGCGGCGGTGTGCCGACGAAGGTCTCGAGCCGGCTATTGAACACCACCGCTTCGCCGGGCTTGAGCGCGACCTTGCGACCGTCGGCAGGAAAGCCGAAGCTGTTGCCATCGGTGGAAAAGATCACACCACCGACCAGCAAGGGCATGGGAGCATCTTTGGACAGTGTGACCTTGACGTTCCAGGCGTGACACAGGGGGATAAGCTGTTCGCTATTCGGTGTCGCCTGCTCCCAGATGCCATCGGCGCATTGTTTTTGCCTGGGGGTCGGTACCAGCTGTACCTGCAGGGTCTGGTGGTCGGTAAAATCCGCTCCGCCCTCGCCCCGCAGTTGCAGCAGGGCCAGCTGGCGCGCGTGTTGCCACAGATTGTCGGCCACCTTGCTGTCTTCGCTGTAGACATTACGAATGCTGTTCTCGGGTCCCCGCAGTACCAGCCGCTGGTCAGCATCGACACTGAGTTCAAAATCGCCGGCGTCCTGGGTAAGTTCTACCAGCATCTCGGTCTCGGCGTTTGCCTCGATGGCCTCGTTCAACGCCGCCGCCTGTTCGCTGGGGATACCACCTGGTTCGGCCGCCGGACGCAGGCGAACCTTGATGCCCAGGTAGGCGTCGGCGGGACGCACCAGGACGGCCAGGTCACCGGCCTCGGGCGGCGATGCATCCGGCCGCGTTGGCGACACGCGTGCAGTTGCATTCAGACCAGTCATGCTGTCGATGATCGCGGTCGCCTTGGCCTTACCCGGATCGCGGGTGTCGGCGCCGCGCATGGCACCGTCATAGATACGCAACTCCGCGCCCTCGCCAATCCCCGGCAGCGGTGGCCCACTCAGTTCGAGCGGCGGGCCCACCCTGGCGACCTCCCAGGCCAGCGGCCGGGTCCTGCCTTCATTGCCGAACACCGGTTCATTCAGGTCACCGTGGAAATAGGGGATCTGATAGCTGTTCGCGGCAACCAGCGGCGGTACCTGCCGGGCCAGCTGTGCATAGGTCAGGGGCTGGTCCCCGGCCTGCGCCAGCACCTGAATGAGGGCGTCGGTGAAAATTCCGCGCCCATTGGTTTCCAGGGCCGGTGTGCCGTCGGTGGCGGCGGTCAAGACCACTACACCGGGGAGAGCCTCGGGCACCCAGCTGGCATCTCCACTCGCCGCGGCAGCGGTCGCGGGTACTGCGAGGTCTTCATCGGCAGGCTCGAAGAAGCGGGCCACAAACGTACCGGCATCGCCTCGGGTGGCCGTGCCTGAGTTGCAGGAGTCGAGCACAACGGTGATGTTCTCGGTCCTGGCGTGCAATTGCTGCAGCATTTCGTGAAACTCGTCGTCCACCAGGTCACGCACGCCGTCACTGCGTGCATCGTGCAACATCAGGGTTTCATCCAGCCCGTCGGGCTCGTCATCGTTCTTATCACGGCGCATGGAACCGTGACCCGCATAGAAGACCACCGCCACGTCCTGTGGCCGCGCACGCTCCACCAGCGCCTTGTCGAAGACGCGCTTGAACTCCGCGGTAGTAGCTTGTTCATCGAGCAGCAGACACACGTTTTCCCGCGGGAAGCCGTAACCGTTGCGGTCTGTCAACAGTTCAAAAAACCGCCTAGCATCGTTGGGCGGACCGATGAGATCGGGCACGCGTTCGTTCCTGTATTGCCCGACACCCACTACCAGGGCAAGACGGCGAACGCCATCGGTTTCAGTTGCCGCACCCAACGGGCACCAGTCTTCCCCGGCCGCACCCGTCTTCACTTCAGCCCGGGATTCTGCAGGGGTGGAGGGTTTGTGGGACTCGCCCTGTTCACAAGCGGTGAGGCTCCCCAGCATGCCCATCACGCTGATGGCAATCATCTTGATAAAACGTGGATTCCGCGACATGTGACCAGATCTCCTTTTCCGATTGATTGATATTGATTCTGCGCCAGCTATAGTTATACGACAGGCTCTCTTTAAGGACGCACCACCATGATGGACTCTCTCCGCAAACCGCTATTTGTCGTCGCCGTTATCCTGCTGGTACTGGCCGTACTGATTGAGCTTGGCTCGGGCTTCTATATCGGGGCAACAGAATCTACACAATCCGGTGCAAACGACTATGGCAATCTACCAGCACCAGGTTACGGGATTCTCTATCTCTCCATCCTCGACGGCCTGGTTCTGTTCACCCTGGCGGTTATCACGGCCCCCCTGCTCATCCCCGCATCGGTGGTGGGGCGCGTGCAGGGTATCGTCAGCTTTGTGGTCTCGCTGCTGATGCTGATTGGCGCCATTGTCATGATCGTGGTCGCCATCGGTTTACTTGTCCTGATGATCTCCCTGTTCATGGCGGTACCGTTCGGCACCCTGGTTTATCTGGCCAAGTTCGCCGACTTCGATACCGGCCAGGCTGCGGCCACGCTGGGCGTTATCATGAGCCTGAAACTCGCCTTTGCCGGCTTCCTGGTGTTCTCCCATCAACGCTTTCTGGAAAACAAGGGCCTGGTACTGATTATCCTCACCTCGCTGCTCGCCACCATCATTGTCACCTTCCTGCATGGGCTGGTGCCTTTTATCCTGGCCAGTATCACCGATATGATCGGTGCCATCGTGGTGGCCGTGCTGGCGGCCATCTGGGCACTGTTTTACCTCATAGGCTCGATTCCGGCGATCGTCAAGGTACTGCGTGTGGATCGGGCTCTGCCCTGACAGCACTGGCGAAGTTCACCGTTTTCAGCGATCAATCGCATGATTCGCGTATCGCCAGATTCACTTCGACGGGCTGGTTATTGCCACAGCCGGAACAATTGAGCTTGAGGGTGCCACCCTGCTTCAGCACCACCAGGCGAAATTCACCCTCCCTCTCCTCCACCTGCTTGAAGCCCTCGTTTCCCGACCTGTACTTTACCCTCAGCTGCAGCTGGTTGACGGCGATCTTCGCCTTGTGACGACTAAGCTGCTGGGGCTGCATCAAAGCCGGATTCAATTTGATGCGCGCCGCAGCGGCCCGCGTTGCCGCACCAGCCTCGGCCAGCTTCAGTGTCGTCGACTCGTATTTATCATCGCAACCATCCGGTTGCGGTTTTCGCCCCAGGATATCTATCGCGCATCCTGTATTGCTGTTAAAGCTAAGGATATTGCCCTCACGTTTGCATTCCGCACCTTCGTTGGAACGCCTGAACCGACTCGCATCAAGCCGGGGACTGAACCGGCCCACCAATTGATCCATGGATCCGAGCCAGCCGTTTCTGTCGTATTCTTCGACAGATTTCTCCTGCTGTTCCTTATCCGCTTTCTTCCCCCCCTCAGGCCCGCCCTTCTTGGGCACCAGATTTGTCCCCAGGCCCAGGACAAATACGACACCGATGACAATCAGCACCACGATAATGAGCTTGCTCTTCTTATCCATTCCGTTGCGGCTCCCTGGTCAATGGCGTGCTCACTCCGGGGCCGGCTCAACGCTGCGTGGAATGGTCTTGATGACCTGCTTATAGATCATGGGCTGGGCCAGTTTCATCTTCTGCATGACCTGATAGGGGAAAACCACCCCCTTCGGGGATTCGCCCACCGTCAATACGATCTCTACACCCTTCTTTGCCTCACTGTTGCCGGGTGGATCCTGATCGACCACCTTACCGACATTCGCATCACCGGCCTGTTTGCGCTGCAGGCTTGCGATATCAAAGATAAAACCGGCCTGCTGAATCTTGGGCAGAGCCAGATCGAAGCGTTGACCTTCCAGATCGGGAACAGCCACCAACGGTTCGGGTTCCGGCCAGAACTTCCAGGTGAGTAGACCGCCAATCACCAGCACGCCGGCAATTACCGCCGCCCAGATCCACCAGCGATTCGGTGGCGGCGGAACAGGATCCACCTTCGGCTCCCGCTTCGGCACTTCAAAGGCCACGGCCTCGCTCTCGGTGAACTCCTCACCGGATTTACGCACCGAGTACACCAGCAGACGATAGTCGTAGCGACCGGGCGCTCCATCGGCCGGGACCTGTATTCTGACCGGGATCTGGGTCAGCACATTATCACCCAGTTCCTGTTCCGCCGGTGCTTCGACCTTGAGCCAGTTTTCCTGCGTGGGTGCCTTCACGATGACCTTCGCACCGATGGTGAGTGCGTGTCCGCTGGTGTTTTTGACGTTGAATACGTGTTGCGTACTGCCCTCCGCATCACAGGTAACGACTTTGTCAGGTGCGTCTATTGTGACGATACTCGTGGCCATGAATCACTCCTTTTTACGCTGAATCGCTATAATTTCTTCGCTTATGTGAACTCCAGATCATACGTCACGTAAGCCGGCTTTTCCTGCTCAATGATACGTTCGATCAGCGACCTGTCACGCGCGCAACTTTGCGGCGCCTTGACGTGAATATGGTAGGGTCGTGGTTTACCATTGGCATTTTCGACGTGCTCGTCCACCTCAAAGCCCAGGCTTCCGGTGGCGGTCTCGAGGAACAGGCACAACCCCTCCAGGGTGCCGCGCCATTGCGACAGATAGGCCGCCACAGCGATCAGTTCCCGCAATCGGCCATTGCCCGTGGACAGTACATCCGCAGTGGCTGTATCACCGGTCGTCATGAAGAAACGATCCAGGTCTACCCAACGCGCCAGATAGGGCACAAACCGTTCCGGCGTATGATAGGGACAGAAGGTGGTTTCGACCTGTGCAAGCAGTTCCTCAGCAGGCTCGTGCAGCGCCTCCATGACTTCCAGCAGCGCGGACAGCGGCGTCTGTGTCCGCAAGGCAGACTGATACACCTGCGGCAGCAGTCGTTCAATCTCGTTGCTTTTCATCCTCGCTCACCACATTGATGTCGTGTTCGCCGGAACAGAACAGCCAGGTCTCTGGCAACGTCACCACTTCAGGGAATTCACTGTTGGAGACGTGCTCGTAATGTTTGCCCTGATCGATGCTGCGATACACGCCCTCTACCCCGGCCGCGAGTAAGCGCTCGCCACCGCTATCGGTCGCCACCACGTCCACTGGCTGCAGGCTGTGTCGATCGCGCAGCGGCAACTTACAGTTGATGTCGGGTGCCTGCCACTGTGGCTCGCGCTCGGCGACGTCCAGGCCCAGCACACCGAAGCGCAGCGAGCCCGCCAGAACCTTTGATCCCTGAAATGCCAGCGCGCGACAGCCGCCGGCGTCCCAACCGCTCCGGTAGGCACGCCAGCCTTCCGGGTTTTCTTCTCCACCCGTCAGCAACCAGCGGAAACAGCCTTTGCCGGGATCATTACCCACTGCCGCCACACCCGCCCACAGGTAGCGCTGGGCGCCGAAGTGCTGGATCGCAAGCACGCGCACCAGCTCATTCTCAAGCCCAATGGCGGCAAAAGTCTCCGGTTGCCCACCCTTGCTGGACAGGTAGACCCCTCGGTCACCGCGTGCTGCAACTGCAACACTGGTGCCCCCCCAGACGTCAGTGGAAACCGCCACGGCATAAAAGCCCAGCGAAGGGTGAGCGGTGTCTACCAGTACCTGATGGGGATCGGCATGGGCTTGCGCCGCCAGCTCATAGAGTCCCTTTTCGGTGGCCAACAACAGCAGGGGCACACCGTCACGCTCCAGCCAGGCCATGTCCTCTACCAGAAAGGTGGTCTGCAAGCCGGCTTCCCAGGTCTCGCCACAGTCACGCGATATGTGTAGCCGCGAACCGGTGCCACCTTCTGTCAGTTCGCTGGCCACGGCAACCAGTCCGGCCTGTCTCGCGTGACTGCTGGCCTCGCGGGGAAAGGCGAGCACCCGCAGCACCTGCTCGCCGGGAAACTGGCCAATTGCCTCCCAGCCCTGCGCGTCATCCATGGAACGGAAAACGGTGTCTCCGCTGGCGGCATACCAGGTATGGGGCTGGAAACCATCAGCGCACAGTGCCTTGACATTGGTGTCCGGGACCTCGTCGACTACCATGCGCACCTTGCCGACCGAGTTGACGCCAGGCTCGCCGCTGATGATCTTGTAGATATCCCAGGCGGTCAGTGCCTGCCCAAATGGCCAGCCCTTGATATCCGGCGGGGTCGACAACGGATTGATGGTCTGCCACAAGCGCTGCATGACGCGCTGTTTCACCGCAGCGGGATCCTCCTCCCGATGCACGATCACTTCCGCCTTGACCTGCACCGTCTTGTAGCGCGCCCAGTTGACGAGACAGGTGGTACCGAGCGGCTTGCGACTATCCAACGCCTGCTGGATCTGTTCGCGGGCCACCTCGGTTGCGTGCGACTCCAACACATCGGCAGTAATCTGTCCTTCGCCGCGTTGATCATCGGGGATATGCGGCACCAGCAACACCTCCACGGTGCCGGGGGGGGCGTGTACCCACAGTGCCGCCTTGGTAAACGCCGTAGCGCGTTCCACCGCACCGGAACTGCGAATCGCCACCAGTTCGAAATCCCGCGCCGTCACTGCGCGGTGCAGGGAATGCAGTTCCTGCGGGCCGCGTATCAGGGCATTCTCGAGTGATTCGGCAGAAGTGCCCCCGGTGGCTGGCTGGGGATTGGTGACCTCCATGCCCGGTATCGGGTCCTTGAGGGTGGTTAACAGATTGGCAGTGACGTTGCCTTCCTCTCCGCCCCCGCGGCGATACCAGACGCGGATTTCGCAGTCGGCGGGTGGTACTTCCGCCAGTGCCTGCGCTGTCTCCTGCAACTCGCCCTCCGCGTTGCACATGCGCGCCGAGGGGGCAAAGGTGATGCTGCCGGCCAGGCGATCGCTCACATAGACAAAGCGGTCGGCACCGAGGTTGGAGAAATTTTCCACTTCGCGCCAGATCCGGTAGGCCTTACCCTCGTGCCGCACGGCCGACGCGGACGCCTCAAGCGCCTCGGCATCCGTCTCGACACCGACCACCAGATCGAGTCCATCACCGGTCGGCGCGATGATCGGTGCGCGTGCCACGTTCACCACCAGTCCCGGTGCCCCCGTTCCCGTACCGACAAGTTCGGCATCGACTGGTTCGCAATGCCGGGCAAGCACTTCGATCTCGGTCTCGCCACTGACGATGGTGACGGTCTCTACCGTGGTAAACACCGGCGGTTCTCCTGCGTCGCTGCGCCCGGTGGTAACACGCGTGCCGCGCGGGACCTCGACGGGGTGATTCTGTCGACGGCTGAGTCGGAAACGCAGCACACCGGCTGCGGCTGCCGGGGGCTGCAGGCGCACACCAATCAGGCGCAGGAACTCGACATAGGCTTTCTCCGGCAGCCGGTTGAGGCGGAAGATCATGGTCTCGGTGAGCCAGGCGAATGCCTCCACCAGGGCCATGCCGGGATCGGCCGGTGTGAGATCGGTCCACTCGGGGCAGTGCTGTGCGATACGCCGGCGGGCCTCGTCGACGAGTTGATCGAAGCGCCGATCGTCAAGATTTGGTGGGCGTAGCGGCATCAGCCATCCTCCCGTGTCAGATTGACCGGTACCACCAGCGTATCCCTGTGCAAGGTCCGGCGCATACGGTACTCGAGCAGGATATCCATACGCCCCGGATCGCCTTCGCTGCTGTTGGCGTCGAGGCGCAGGATATCAATGCGTGGTTCCCAACGTTGCAGCGCCTGGCGCACATAGTGAATGGCGAGACCGTGTGTGGTCGCGTCATTTGGCGCAAACACCAGGCGATGCAGATCACAACCGTAGTCGGGTCGCATGAGGCGTTCACCGGGTGTAGTGGTCAGCAGCAGTAGAATCGCCTGGCGCACCGAGGCATGTTCGGCCACCATTGCAATACCGCCGGTTCGCGACACCTGCAATCCGGGTTCCCCCCCGGCAATGTCGAAATCAGGATGAAGGAAACGCCATGCACGGTAAAGGGGTGCAGCCATCAGAACTCCCTCACCAGACTCTGGCCCGCACTGCGCACACTGTATTTCACCGTCCCCGGCGGTGTACCATCGGTCAGCCCGGTTACGGTATCCAGACACACCCGTTTGCCATCGATACGCAACAAGTCCGAATAGCCCGCCTGCACCTTCAGGGTGTTGGTGCAGGGTTTGACCGTCGGCCCGTACATGGGACAACCCACTATGGGACGCTGCTCGGGATCGGTTGCCACCAGAACCCGGCGGTGCGCCACGGTCACCAGGCTCTGGGTTGCGACAATACCGACGATCCCCATCTCATGGTCACAATTGAGTACGGCATCCTGGGTCAGCAGATTCATCACGCCCTCTCAAAGTCGATCGACTGTCCACGGATAACCACCGACTGTCCCGGGGCCTCGATTTCAAGCCCGGCTGCAGCGTGAATGTAACAACGGCTGGAGGTCAGTTCGATGAGGCTGCCATTGCTGTCGCCCAGACGTACTTCATCGGGTGACAACTGCAAGAAATCGCCGTTGCTGTTCTCAACGCGCACGGTTTCCTGTGCATCGTCGAGCTGTACACGCTGCCCCCCCGGCGTCACCAGAGTGTAGCGTTGTACAGCGCCGTCCTCGACTCCCGCGTCGGGTGGCGTCTGCATGCCGTACAGGCCACCGAGGACTACGGCCTGGGCGGGGTCGCCGTTAACCAGTAACACCAGCACGCGGTCATCGACATCAGGCAGTGCAATGATGCCCTTGCCGCTGCCGGCGCCGGGCACCACCACGCCAAGCCAGTCGGTCTCGACCTCACCATAGTTGGGCAGCATCACCCGCACCCGTCCAAGGCCTTCGGGATCCTCGACCTGGGTCACGCGTGCCACCGTCGTGCTGGTAGCACGCACCGGTGCAGGCACGGGGGGCGGCGCGGTGTCAATCTCTGATACAAAACCTTTCTGGCGATCGACCACATGAGTCACCGCTGTCAGCACATAGTGACCGGCGAGTGGAGTTGCAACGCCTTCGACATCAACCTGTGTTCCAGGCCGTAAACGCGGATCGCCATCGGCCACACCCCACAGGGTCACCTCGCCGGCAAACCGGCGGTCCAGTTCAGCCTGCGAAATGACCTCCGCCTGGTGATCACCCTGCACGATTTCATCGACGACAGCCCGCTCCCCCGATCCACCGACACTGGCCGGGGAAATGCGGACACCAACGCGTCGCCCCACCCGCGGCTGATCTGCGCGCCCGCTATGCGGTTCGGCATGCCACGGATCCCAGCCGCTGGTCTCGACGCTGCGACAGGCTGTATCGGTATTGACGTCGATACGCGCCTCCAGCAGTGAGGAGCCCAGTGCCAATGTCCCCGCATTGTCAATGCCCTGCAGCGTCAGGATATGCAGCACGTTATCGCGCAGTGTGAAATACAGCCCGCAACGCGCCGCCAGTTCGCGCATCAGATCGAGATCGGACTGGCGATATTGAACCAGTTGCTGGTGCACCGGACCGTCCGTGGCGGCTTCCACGGACAGCCCGAGGTCAGACACCAGTGTGCGGGCAAGCTCTGCCACAGTGACCTGCACGTGTGTGCCGACCGGCTGTCGCTTGCGCAGCCGGTGTAACAGATCATAACCTCGCACGTGAACCTGGCGACCCTGTGCAGAACCGTAATCGTAATCCACTGCTGTCACCTGGCCGACGAAAAGAGGCTCGTCGTATCCCTCGACGCTGATACGAAGTGCGGCACCCGGTGTCATCGACGCGGCCGCGGCCAGTGGCCCTTCCGGATCGAAAAATGTCAATTCGCACAAAGTCGGCAACGACAGGCGCTGTTGCACCCTGATCGCTCCCAGGGTGCGGGCATCTTCCGCGGCAAGCGGCGTCCCCTCCACTGCCACGTCGATCCTGGGTAGTCCAACCACCGCGTTCATGGCGTTTCCGACAGCTCCGACAGTGGGGGGATCTCCAGCAGATGACCAGCCGGTATGCGCATGGGGTCATCGATGCCATTGCGTGTCAGCAGTTCGCGCCACAAAGACGCATCGCCGTAATACTGGTAGGCCAGCTGATCCGGCCGTTCACCACCCTCGGCAGCCTCACCACCGAGAATCTCATGCATTTCCACCTGCCCGGGTGAACCCAACACGCCCGGCTGCGACTGTTCCACGGCTGCCCGCGGTGCTCGTGGCGGGCGCTGCGCGGTAACCGGCTCAAGCGTCCGCAGCATGCGCATACGCAACCACGAGCGGCGTGGCACACCCTCCGCGGTAAACACCTCGAGACGTTCCGCGACCGCGGCGACCACGCCGGGGATGTTCCAGCTCTTGCCCCACACAAAGCGGCACAACGGTGGTCTGCCATAACCACCGGGTCGGGTATTCTCGGCCAGTTCCCACAGCGGCCGGGTCAGGTCGCGGACATCATTGCTGGTGATCGAGGAGCCGGCGAGAGATACATCGAACAACAGGTCCAGTGTGAGTTCGGTGCGGCCGCCGCCGGAGTAGAGCAACTGGTCATCGGCGAGTTCGGCGCCGGTTACCAGGCCACCGGCGGACTGCCGCGGTTGTATACCGGCCTGGCGGCGCAACACCAGGCTCTCGGGATTCAACAGACAACCGAGACGCTCGCCACTATCTTCAAGAAGAAAGGCTACACGCTCCACAGTTCACCCCGTTGTTCCAGTTCCCGACGCTGGGACCGCAGCCTGTTGCGCTGCTCTTCGCTAGCAGCCCACAGCGTTTCTGTCCCTGATAACCGTGCCTGAGGGTTCCAGATGGAGTCGGGCAGTGCTGGCCAACGTTCAGCGCCGGTGCCGGCAGAGCGAAACTTCACCGCCTCTTCACCCGGCAGGCTCGGCCACTCCGGCTCAGATTGCATGGGGCGTGCAACGGCGGCGTCCTCACCGGGCAACCGCAGGTGCGACGGCGTCACCAATGCTGCCGGTGCCGGCGGTGGCAACTGAGCGGATGCTGCCGAGTCGGAGCGCCTGGTCGCGGACTGAGCCTGCACCACCTGCGTGACTTCGCGTACCGGCAGCACGATTTTTTCCACCACTTGTGCAGTGTCCGGTCGCCTGGCGGGGGGTATTGGTGTCTGTCTCTTCTGAGCTACAACAGCAACCGTCTGCCATTCCGGTCGATGCAACCCTCGCGGAGTCTCCGCCGGGCCATAGACACTGTCATGCACCTTCGCATGCTGCTGCGGCAGATTGCGCTGCACGGGACGGGCTGTGCGCGTTTTCGCAAACGCTGCAGCGGCACCTGACGGGTACTGTGGCAATCGAGGCGCCGGGTGAACGACGGGCGCTTCTCGGGGAGCAGGCTGTGAGGGGGGAACGGCTGTTTCGTCCACCGATGTATGCCGCTCAGGCGGTGCAGGGTTCGGCGGTTGTGCTTCCTCAGGTGACCGGGAGCACTTGTTTCGGTTGCTGACCTGACGGCCTGATTCAGGGAGCAGCCGCCTCCGGCGCACATGGTGATCCGGTCCGGGAAAGCTATCGTGCGTGACAGTCGCCGCAGCCTTCTTTCCAGCAGCAGGTGGCGCAGTCTGCACAGCGGGCGTCGACGGCATGACCGGATCTGCCGCTGTATTTGGCTTATTGTGTTCGCGCACGCCGGCCATGCTATCACGCCGTCCTGACAGCGGGCGCAGCAACTGCGGTGCATGGCGACTCACCACTGCAAGCCAATGCGCCGGTGGCCCCTTGGCCGCCTGCTTTGGGGACTGCGGCGGAGGTGGATCCTGCTTGATACCAGCTCCGCCTGCTGTGACCCCGGTCAGCCGGTCACCGGCTTCGAGCCGCAGCACCAGACGTTTTGTGCCGGTGTGCAGCGCACGCGCCAGCTTCACGAGTACATTTCGTGTACGCCTGCCGAACATCAGGGTCACGCGCGTTCGAGACTCTCGACGGAGAGGGTTAATGTTTCAATCGCCACCTGGTCGCCCATCGCCTCCAGGCGCGCACCCCGCCAGTCTGACGGATAGGTATTGAAGAGGTTCCAGCGCGTCTCTTCCTGCTGCCCATCGGGCTTGAGCAGAATCACCGAGACATCATGGCGCTCGAAGGTTCCCTGTGTGGTGGCCATCAGCCAGTCCCACAGCTCTCTTGACTCAGTCATGCCCCATTTAAGGGTTACGTCGCCGTACTTGACCCGACCGGGTAGTTTGCGCACGGCGGGCGCTCCACCCCCCTCACGATATTCAATGGTCTCGACTGAGACACTCAGACCACTGACGTCTGAGAAATAGGCCGACTGGTTGAACCCCTGTATCTCGACCAAAAAGTTGTACGCACGGTAGATTTCAGCTTCTGGCATGGTTCTGCTCCTTATGACTCAGCGCTTTCTTCGCCCTCGGCGGCCTCTTCGGTCTCGGCGCCACCGGCCCATTGACCGATACGGAAGATGATGAACTCAGCCGGCTTTACTGGCGCAATGCCGATTTCTGTTATCAGCCGTCCGGCGTCGATGACCTCGGGAGGGTTGGTCTCTGCATCGCATTTAACGAAAAACGCCTGCTCGGGCGTCTCCCCCTTGAGCGCACCATCACGCCACAGCAAGGTCAGAAACGCCCGGATGTCGCGCTCAACCGATTTCCAGGTGCGCTCGTCGTTGGGCTCGAACACGGTCCAACGCGTGCCCCCACCGATCGATTCCTCGATCATGTTGAACAACCGCCGCACATTGATATAACGCCACTCGCTGGCTTCATCCGCCAGGGTGCGCGCGCCCCAGACACGAATCCCGGCATCCGGGAAGAAGCGGATGCAATTCACGCCCATCTTGTTGAGTTCACCCTGTTCCTCGCGCGTTACCCGGTAGGTCAGTCCCAGCGCGCCGCGCACACCCACATTCGCCGGCGCCTTGTGTACACCGCGTGTGCTGTCCGTCTGCGCGTAAAGCCCGGCGAGGTGACCGGAGGGTGGCGTCCTGACGATCACCCCGGAGGCCAACGGATCACGAGCTGTAATCCAGGGAAAGTAAAAGGCGCCGAATCCCCCGTCGCTGTTACGCGGACGCATCCCCGATGCTGGCTGGTTGCCCTTGCGACGTGTGGATTTTTCGGCGTCATCGGCCTCGCCACCCGTCGCGGGTGTCGCCTGGGCAGTGGCGACCTGTTTCAACTGGTCAATATTGTCGACTGATTCCGGGCAATCGAGAATGGCAAAACGGTCACCGAGTTTCTCGCAATGCGACAGCAGTGCCTCGTAAGACAGTACGTCGGCAATCCCCGGCGCAACCACAATGGCGACCTCGTCGATTTCCTCCAGGCAGGTAATGCCGGTGCGCTGGCGTTCATCCCCGGCAATGGAATTTCCCGGCCCGACGTTGACAATGTAGCAACGCCCGCCACCGTTATTGAAAAAACCAAACACCGCCCGGGCAAGGTCGGTACTCTCGCTGTCCTCGCGGACGAACTCCTTGACGAACTGTGACCAGTTGTTGACTGCCATCGCCTCATTGAGATGGGCATCAGCAGCCGGCGCGACGCCGAGGAATGCCGCGGTACTGGTACCCGCCGCGGTGATCGGTTTGGCGCCTGTGGAAACCTCCTCGATATAGATGCCGGGTGTCATGTAACTTGTCGCCATGTCAGGCCTCCCCTGGATTGATGTGGATGATGAGTGGTTCTTGTTCGCCAGCCTTGCATTCGGCCTCAACAACGAAATCGCGACCTCGCGCCTGGATACGGAAATGCTTCACCGCCGGTTTGGCAGGCACCGCGGCGAACCAGAAACGCCCCTGGGCATCGCTGCGTGTCGTCAGGTGTTGGGCAGGTAACTCCACGCGCGCATTGGCGATGGGAATGTCATTGGGTCCCATGAGCACGCCGCCCATGCCGGCCATGGGCGAGTGCTGCATTTCGATTGGCGCCTGGACATACTTGACGTCTTCCTGCGGTCGCGCGAAGCGAAGAGGCAGGCGTAGCATAAAGGCCGGACGCGGCAGTCCGCCTAACGCAGTCCACAATGAAGCGGATACCGGCTCCAGGTCAACCTCGAACCCGGGTTCTTCCATGGCTGCGAACACCAGGGCCCAGAGCATCGAATGCGCCTCTTGCGGATGCTGCGCAGAGGTCGTGACCAGATAACGCAACAGTATCTGCAGGGCTCGGCTGCGCGGACCCTCGGCGGGAGGTGACGGGTGCAGGTGAGGTGACGGGTGCAAGTCGAGCAGATACAGGCTGACCAACGGTTCGCCGCCCTGGTCAACCGGGGGTGACAGCGAGACCGCCGTACCTGTCAGCACTGTGCCGACCCAATCCTTCAGGCGCTGATCGACATCCTCGATCATGTCAGCCCCAATGGTGGACCGGGCACCGCCAACAGCAGCGTTGCCTTCCTTTTTAGATGAAGCATTCACGGACTCTCCTCCGGATTCGTCCACTGAATATCATTGTTGTCATGATGCTTCTGATCGCTGTCTCGTCTCCGACGTAGCGACCGTCCCTATTATTAAACCGGATCCTACTCCAATTCGCAGGAGAGGAACAGGTCTGTCAACGCGTTTGTTTCGCCACCATCATGCCAAGCAAAGGTGCAATCAAACCTGAAAACAAAATCAGGAACACGGTACCGATAACGGGCTTGTAGTCCGGGATAGTCGTGAAAGGTCCTGATACTGTCATCACCCAGATGACAAACGCGATACTCGTCAGCACGATTTGCAGTACTTTGCGAACGCCTTGCCCGAACCAGAGCCACAGCGGCGTGGCCGCCAGACAAATGCCGAACACGACCCACAGCAGCACCGTTGACATCGTCGACGGATCCATGGAGATGAGCGCCGCATTCACGGCCATATAGGTGCCAAGCACTTCAGAGGGTATCAGCTTAAGCAGCCGTTCCCGGTAACTATCACCTGTGTTGATTTCTCGAGCCATGACGGGACCTCCGTGTATAGGAATGTTCAGTTGTTCCCTTTAATCCAACTAAAGCATAGTCACGGGAACTGTCAAGGTAACTGCAAAACTGTGTCCAAGGCCACGCAAAAACACACTTTGTAGAATTCTCTATAACAGCGACTATACTCATGGCAAACAGTGTGGCCCTGAGCATAAAGACTGGCCTGATGACACGAATGATCAGCGACTGAGCAGATCCAACAGGTATCAGTTCACCAACAAGGATATAAGACCACCGGAGGCCGGTCATACAAAAATCATCCCGCCGCACATTTCAATAGTGGATTCAAGGACAAAAAACCCGGAACAACCGGGCCGGAAAGATGAAGCCGATCCAAGAACGGACGAAAGGAGGAATGATGGGCAACAATAACAAGGCATGTCGCGCCCTGCAAACACCACCCAGCGATGACAGGAGTCTTCGCGTTTCGCGAACATTATCGACCGGCTTCGATCCTTTTGCCACCCTGCTGTTTGTTTTAGCTGCATCCGCGCTGTTCTGGGCTAACAGCGCAAGTGCGTTAACTGCACCCATCCAGTTTGGCGCCTCGAACTATGCCTTTAATGAAGATGCCGGCACGGTAACGATCGATGTCCAGAAGCCCACCGAGATTCAGGATGAAGCCACCGTTGATTTTACCGTGACCAACGACACAGCCATCGCCGGAATTGATTTTATCGTTC
>Ga0316198_10000791_pt1 | contig 17426 bp, 16 predicted proteins | sample OudBieAanoxic_MG_FD_204935 | JGI IMG/M metagenome (GOLD analysis project Ga0316198, IMG submission 204935) | Coastal sediment microbial communities from Oude Bieten Haven, Netherlands - site A anoxic | ecosystem: Environmental > Aquatic > Marine > Coastal > Sediment | place: Netherlands...
AGTCTCCGACGGCGTTCGCGCCTTCGCTCCACTGCTCATCGCAGTGGTCCCGTTCGGGCTCGTATTCGGCATCGTTGCAGCCGGATCGGAGGTCGGGCCGTGGCTCGGCGGAGCAACGTCGTTCATCTTTTTCGCCGGCGCAGCGCAGCTTGCCACCCTCCAGCTCTTCGATGCGGGCGCGGCCGGCGCCGTTGTCATTGCCACCGCTCTCGTCATCAACGCCCGGCATCTCATGTACAGCGCGGCGCTTGCCCCCGCGTTCCGCGAGTTCCCGAAAGGAGCTCGTTTCGCGCTCCCCTATCTGTTGACCGACCAGGCCTTCGCCATCTCAATCGTCCGGTTCGGAGAGGTCGAAGACCCCGTGTATCGCCAGTGGTTCTTCACCGGAGCCGGCCTGAGCCTCTGGGTGCCGTGGCAGATCTTCACGATCGCAGGGATCGTTCTCGGGGCTCAAATACCCGCGTCGTGGTCCCTCGATTTCGCCATCCCCCTCATGTTCGTGATCCTGCTCGTTCCGACGATCAAGGGCAGACCGGAACTCATCGCCGCCGTTGTCGGAGCGACGGTCGCCGTGGTCGCCGCAGGTGCGCCATACGGCCTCGGTTTGATCATCGGCGCGCTGAGCGGTGTTGTGGCAGGTGTCATCGCGTACCGGGCGGTGCGATGACGAACGTCGGAATCATCTTCGCAATCGGGATTGGGACGTATCTCCTCCGCCTCTCGTTCATCGGGATCGTCGGCGACCGTGTGATGCCGGAGTGGGCTCTCGTCCCACTGCGTTTCGTTGCCCCTGCCGTCCTCGCCGCGCTCATCGCCCCTGCGGTGCTGCTCAACGACGGCGCGCTCGACCTGTCCCCGGCATCGAATCCGAGGGCACTTGCCGCCCTGGTAGCGCTGCTGCTCGCATGGAAGACCAGGAGCGTTCCAGTGGTGATCGCCGCCGGGTTGGTCACGGTGTGGGCGCTTCAAGCGCTGTTCTAAGACGCGCACGCCTGTGCAAAGAGTGGCACGCGGGACCATACGATCCCTGGATGCGAAAACTCATCGTCCCCGTGGCAGCTCTCGGCGCTCTCGCCATTGCGACACCCCGGCTTCTGAAGCGAGCCTTCGCTCCTCCCGTCCGCGCGGTCCACAGCGAACCGGACGATCACGGGCTTGCCGGCACCGACATCTGGATTGACGGACCCAACGGCAAACGCCTCCACGGCTGGTGGATCCCCGTCGAAGGCTCAGCTCCGGCTGTCATCGTTCTTCACGGATGGGGCGGCAACTCGGCGGACATGTTGCCGATCGGTCCTGGTCTCGTGGCCTCCGGCTTCCATGTTCTATTCCTCGACGCCAGGAAACACGGACTCTCGGACGACGAGGATTTCATGTCGCTGCCTCGATTCGCCGAGGATCTCACCACGGCGATCAGCATGGTGAACGCGCGAGAAGACGTCACCGGGATCGCCGTCATCGGCCACTCCGTCGGGGCTGCGGCAACGATCTACGCCGCGTCGATGGACCGGCGAATCGATGCCGTTGTCGCCGTCGCATCCTTCGCCCACCCTGCCGAGATGATGCGCGAGAACTTCCGGTTTCCTACCCCGGTGACGTGGGCGCTTCTCGAGGTCGTCGAGCGGATGATCGGCCACGACTACGACGACATCGCGCCGAGGAATCGGGTCGCCGATATCGCCGCACCGGTCATGCTCATGCACGGCGAAGCCGACGCGGTCATCCCGATCCGAGACTCGATCGAGCTGCACGAGCGTTTGCCGGGAAGTGAGCTTGTCGTGGTGCCAAACGGTACCCACACCGATTTCGACCCTTTCCGTCCATTCTTCCCGGCAGTCGACGCCTTTCTCAAGAAGAACCTTCCAATGACGCATCTTCTCGAATCCTGATTGCGGTGTTGTCCGCTGTGGTGGCCGTCCCATCCAGAGTTCTTCTTGGTCGATCAGGCCGCGAGACGTCGGTCCGGTCACTGCCAGAGGTTCTCGAGCACCTCTGCGACGGGATCGGCCCCGTCCGGCGGTCGATCAACCTCGGCATCGTCCTGCGGAGCCGCCGCGGCAACCTGCTCGAAGAGGTCCATCGCCGGATCGAGGAACCGGCTCGGGAGTGCGTAGGAGTGCTCCGGACTTCCCGAGAATCGTTTGTGATAGAACCGCTGCGGCACCGTGACGTGCAGATGGTCCCTCGCCCTCGTCAAGGCGACGTACAACAGACGCCGCTCCTCCTCGAGTCCGCCGGGGTCGGAGATCGCCATGTCGGACGGGATATTGCCGTCGGCGGCGTGGATCACGAACACGGCGTCCCACTCGCCCCCCTTGGCCGAGTGGATGGTCGACAGGATGAGATAGTCGTCGTCGAGGTGGGGCGGCCCCGCCAGATCACTCGTGCTCGCAGGCGGATCGAGCGTGATCTCGGTAAGGAATCGGCTGCGGGTTCCGTATTCCGCCGAGAGCGCCGCGAGTTGGCCGAGGTCTGCGAGACGAGCGCTCGCGTCGTCGTAGGCTCGGTCGAACACAAGGACGCAGAACTCCATCAAGCGTTCGATCTGCTCTGATGGATTCGGCTCGGCGCCGCCCGATCCACGGCAGTCGTCGAGGGCCGCCCGCAGTTCGCGCATCGGCTTCCGTGCTTCGGCGACCACCGCGTAGTCCTGGTCGATGAACATTTCGAGACGGTCGGAGCTCGCCTTCGCAGCCTCGATGTCGAGGTATGCGGTCAGCTTTGACGCCGTAGCCGGACCAACCCCCGGCACCATCTGAATCACACGATCCCACGCAAGCTCGTCTTTGGGATTGTCGAGGATCCGCAGCATGGCCAGCAGGTCCTTCACGTGGGCGGCTTCGAGGAAACGCAGCCCCCCGAACTTGACAAACGGGATGTTCCTGCGCGACAGCTCGATCTCGAGCCCTGCTGAGTGATGCCCGGTACGGAAGAGCACGGCTTGGTCGCGCAACGGAGTACCGGCCTCACGATGCTCTAGAACGCGGTCCGCCACAAGCTCAGCCTGGACCGCCTCGTCGTAGCACGTGACGAGTTCGGGGATTCGACCGCCGCGGCGCTCGGTCCAGAGCTGCTTCGGGAACATCTCGGGAGATGCCTTGATGACCGCGTTCGCGGCGTCGAGGATTTGGGGTGTCGACCGGTAGTTCTGCTCCAGCTTCACGACTGCGGCGCCGTCGTAGAGGTCGGGAAATTCGAGGATGTTCTCAACGGTGGCGCCGCGAAACGAGTAGATCGCCTGGGCATCGTCGCCGACGACGGTGAGGTTGCCATCGGGACCGCACAAGGACCGCAGGATCTCTGCCTGACTGCGGTTCGTATCCTGGTACTCGTCGACGAGAACGTGGTCGAAGAGCTTCCGCACAGTGCCGCCGGTCGGCGAGTCGAGGAGTGCGTTCCAGTAGAGCAGGAGATCGTCGTAGTCGACGACATTGTGTTCCTTCTTGCGTTCTGTGTAGGAGCGGAAGAGGTCGCGCAACGCGTCCACATGGTCGGCGACCCACGGAAACCGATCTTCTACGGTTTCGGTCAGGGGTGTTCGGGCGTTGACCGTTCGCGAATAGACGGCAGCAATCGTCTCCTTCTTCGGAAAACGTCGTTTCGTCCCCGAGTAGCCCAGCTCGGTTCGGAGCATGCCGAAGAGCGAGGCCGAATCGGCCTGGTCGATCACCGTGAAGCCGTCCTGAAGGCCGACGGCTGCGCCGTACTGGCGGAGGAGCCGGTTGGCGACGGCGTGGAACGTGCCTCCCCATACCTTGCCGACCGATCGGTTCGAGATGAGCGCCCCGGATCGCCGCAGCATCTCGGCTGCGGCCCGGCGGGTGAAGGTCAGGAGCAGGATCCGCTCGGCAGGCACACCCTCGTCGACAAGCCGGGCGACACGACTCGCGAGTGCCCGGGTCTTGCCGGAGCCGGCGCCGGCGATCACTAGGAGCGGGCCGTCTCCATGGAGGACTGCGTCACGCTGACGGTCGTTGAGCCCTTCGAGCCAGGCAGGTGCGTCAGATTCGGAGTGGTCGAACATGTGTTCGTCGAGTGTAGGCGAAAAACCGCGTACCCAGGGTTCACCACCCCGTATGCGGCGCCACCAGCCCGCGGAATGGGAGGAACCGCGTACCCAGGGTTCACCACCCCGCATGCGGCGCCACCAGCCCGCGGAATGGGAGGAACCGCTTCTACCGAACGAGCCGATCAAATGCCGCTCGGAGTTCGGAGTGCAGCGCCGAAATCGCGGCAACGGGCCATCGATCCGGATCCTCTCGGAGAAACGACGTGTGATCGGATCGGTTGTCGAACACGGCCACCGGTATCCGCTTGGCCGGTCCATCTCCCCCGACCCAAACCGCATCTCCCCCGCCACGCTCGATGAGCCATGGCAAGTCGTCGCTCCCGTAGTCGCTAAGCATCACTGCTTCGGGGACACCGTGGTGGAGGATCGAAGCGTCACCCGCTCGACCCGGGCGGGCTCGCTCGTCGTTCCGCCTTCGGCTCTCCTCGGGGGTGACCCAGACGTAGAGGATCGATGAGGAACCGAGGATCCCGCTGGAGAGCTGGCTGAGGGCGTACGCGTAGCCGCGGGGCGGCTCAAGCGGCATCACGGCACCGTGGGGACCGCCGCGGGCGAATTCGATCACGACGGTGTCACCGACCGACCAGCGTTCGACCGAATCGGCCAGATCGGTCCACAGCTGGAGGGCCTCATCCTCGAGTTCCACGGCAAGCCGGTCTCGGGTTTCGTCATCGAGCAGGCTGATTGCTGGGATTGCGCCGACCGCCAGACGTGCCCGATCGAGGCGCTCGAACAACCACTTGGCGGCAGACTCCGGACGCACGAGCCGGGTGCCCAAGAGCTCGTAGTCCTCATTCAGCAACTGGATGAGCGTGCCCCAATCCCTCGCCTCTGCGAACGAGGATGCGTCGTCCGCGAAGAACACCGGGTCGCCGTCGATCAGCGTGAGTTCCTGGTCGATTCGCCTCATCATGTGCACGTATGGGTAGTCGTCGAGCTGAACGGTCGGACCGAGTTGGAGCTCCTCCTCGGCAACCTGCGGCTCGAGATGAGCGAGGTAGCGACGAAGCTCCGACTTCCCGGACGCGGGCAGGGCAAGAAGCAGCAGGGTGTCAATCGTGCGGGTCATGGCGAAACGTTAGCCAGAGAGCGCCTGCGGCAGACCGTCGAATTGGATACCCGTCCTGCAACACTGATTGCACCAAAGAAGGGAACCTGTGGAGCAGCGGAAAGGGGTCTGGCTTGCCGTCTCCGCGTTCGCCTTCTGGGGTCTCGCGCCGCTGTTCTGGAACCTGCTCTCGTCGGTTCCGGCTCTCGAGATACTGGGTCACCGGATCATCTGGTCGCTCCCCCTGCTCTTCGCGATCATTGCCGGACGGCGACGGCTCGGACTACTCCATGACTCGTTCCGCAGCCCAGGCACCGCTGCAACCGCGCTCGCCGGCGGAATCCTCCTGGCGATCAACTGGGGCGTCTTCGTCTGGGCGGTCACGACCGACCACATCGTTGAAGCGTCACTCGGCTACTTCATCAACCCACTGGTTTCGGTTGCACTCGGTGTTGTCGTGCTGCGGGAACGGCTGAAGCCGGCTCAGAGTGTTGCCGTCGCCATTGCGGCAATCGGGGTTGCCGGCATGACGGTCTTTGCCGGCGTTGTGCCGTGGATCTCCCTCACGCTCGCATTCTCGTTCGGCACCTACGGTCTACTGAAGAAGCGGCCGGACGCCGCTCCGCCGTTCGAGGGCTTGTTCATGGAGACTGCATTCGTAGCGGCGCCTGCACTCATCTACTTGGCCGTGCTGGCAGGCGACGGTGAAGGCGCTTTCGGATCGTCCCCGAATACCACCCTTCTCCTTGTCGCAGGTGGTGCGGTCACGATCACTCCCCTGGTGCTCTTCGCCGGCGCGGTTCAGCGGATCCCTCTTTCGATGGTCGGGATCCTCCAGTACATCACACCGACGATGCACTTCCTGATCGGGATCCTCGTCTTCGGCGAAGCCGTATCCGGCGGCGAGTGGTTCGCATTTGTGATGGTGTGGATCGCGTTGACCATCTACACCATCAACAATGCCAGGTCAATCGGGAAGACAAGGATCGTGGTTTCGTGAAGCCATTCGACGGATTGACCGAAGGAGGCCGGACGAGGCGTCTTCGCCGACTCGCCCTCGCGGCTCTCGAGCAGTACGACCTCGAGGTTGCGTCCGTTCGATTCTTCGCCCGCCACTCGAACAGCCTGTTCGTGGTCAAGACGGATGGCGGCGAGCGGCTCATCCTCCGCGTCGGGGTCAATGGCCCGGCCGGCCACCCCAGAACTCAGGTGGAGTCCGAGCTGATGTGGATTGAGGCTCTCTCACGTGATACCGATCTCGTCGTTCCCGAACCGATCAAGAATCGGGCAGGCAGTTCAGTCACGAGCCTCGCAGTCGACGGTGTTCCGGATGAGCGCAATGTGGTCGTATTCAGGTGGATTGATGGCCGCATCTCGGACGAATCTGTCTCCGCTGCTGCGATGCGATCGATTGGAGTCCTCGCAGCAAAGCTCCACCGCCACGGTGCCACCTTCAGGCCCGCCCCCTCGTTCTCGGTGCTGACATACGACCGAGTGTTCCCTTATGACGAGCCGGTTGTGCTCCTCGACGGAGACCACGACGGGCTGATGCCCCCGACGAGACAAGCCGTCTTTCGGGAAGCCCATGATCAAGCCATGGCAGCGATCAACCAGCTCAGAAGGGCCGAGCCGATGCGGATCATCCACGGCGACCTTCATCGATGGAATGTCAAGATCAAGGGTGGAGTGGCAGCACCGTTCGACTTCGAGGATCTTCTGTGGGGTTGGCCGGTTCAGGACATCGCCATCACGTGGTACTACCAGTGGTCGCGGAACGACTTTCGTTCTCTCAATGATGCGTTCCGGGACGGCTACGAGACGGTGGTGCAGTGGCCGGAACGCTACCCCGGAGAGATTGATCGGCTGATCGCCGGGCGCACGCTCGTCATTGGCAACTACGTGCTGATTCAACCGGAATGGCGGTTCGCGGCGGGAGAGACTCTCGATCGCGGGGAGCGGAGAATCCGCGACCTGTTGCGGCTGTAGGATCCACTCCGCGAACCGGCGTCGGCGTCCACAAGGCGGAGCAACCCGAACTCGCTGCATCAGATTCTCACCGGACGTCGTGAGCGGCGACCGACTGCAACGACGCCGACCAGTGCGAGGCCCGCCCCAACAACGATCGGAACCGTCAGCACCTCGCCGAGCAGCAAAACGCCCGCGACCACCCCGACGACCGGTGCCACGTAGGCGGTGAGCGCCACCCGCGCCGCCGTCGTATGACGCGACGCAAACAAGGTGGCGAAGAACGGCAGGAACGTGCTTCCGAGACCGAGAGCAACAAGCGTGATCCACGACCTCGGTGTGACGCCGGAGAACTCGATGTCGCTCATCAGCAAGCCGGCCGTCACGGCGGCCACCGATCCGCTGACGAACATCGGGACGGCGACGTCGGTCGTCCGGTGGCGAGGGGCGTACTTGCGGCTCAGCACCCCGCTCGACGCTCCGGCGACCACGCCGCAGAGCGCGAACATCGCGCCGACGCGAACGTCGCCGCCGTCGCCTCCGATCCCCGACTCTCCAGACGCCACGATCAGCAGGGTGCCGAGCAAGCCTATGAGCAGGCCTGCGATCTGGTTTCGATCGAGACGCTCATGAAGAAACACGGCAGCGAGCGTCGCCGTGGTGGCGGGGATCAGCGTGATGAAGATGCCCTCAACGCCCGCAGACACATACTGCAACGACGAAATGAACAGGATCGGTGCGATCCCGATGCGCAGCACTCCGATGATGCTCCCGTCCCGCCAAGCGGTTCGGTCGACTCGGGTCCCACTCGATAGGCCGACCGCCGCAACGGCAGCCATTGCCGTCAACGTGCGCACCACAACAACGGTAAACGTCGTGAGACCCTCACCGAACAAGTAGCGCGTCCCTACGCCGGCCATGCCCCATCCGAGGGAGGCGGCAATCAGCGCGGTGAGGACACGGGCCTGCATCCGGATCACGCTACCGGTGGTGAACCCTGATCTAGCCGTCTGCGGTCGCAGCCGCCGGGTCCCTGTAGGTCTTGGCGGACTGCCCCCGGATGTGTCGGGTCACGACGAGGCTCGAGGCCGCCGCCCATATGCACCACAGCGAGATGAATCCGGCGGACAACAGCGTGGCGAGCCCAATCACCATCGGGACATTGACAACTCCGAACACGACCAGCCGCCGGTGCGTCGACAACAGCAGAGGCGCGCAAACAGCGACCACATAGGCAACGGCGATGGCTCCGCTCCAGGGCAACGTCGTTTCGTACGCGATATAGCGCCCGCCGATGGTCGCTCCATACGGTCCACTCGCCAGGGCGAAGAGCAGCACCACTGAGACGACGGCACCGAGCACAACAAGAGGAATCATCATCCTGCTTCGGGTCGGATCTCGCTCGGTCCTCATCACCGCGTACGGAACAAGAGGCGGCACGACGCCCATGGCAATCACGAGATACGCACCGATTGCCAGGGTTCCGGCCATTTCAGGGACACGGTCTTGCAAGCCCCACCACCCGACCGCTTCGATCAACTGGTGGGCGGCGAGAACCAGCGGTACGGCTGCGAGCGCGAGATCGCGTCGATCATCAACGTGGCGTAGAGCGTCAATCCCGGCGGCTCCCACAACCAGGCCGGCGACGAGATCAGCTTCCGGCGAGTAGCACATGTCAACACCCCGGTTCGATCGACCGCCATCATGCGACAGTCGCCGGCGGTCAACAAGAGACGAAAGTCCCGTCGTGGGCGACTTTGTCGTGGCTCGATGCGTGGGAGCCTCAATGGAAACGGGTGGATGCGCGCTCCGGCTCGCTCCGATCCGCTTATAGCCATCCTGTTGCAATGCCAGCTCGGGAGAGTGTCGCCACGTTGGCTTCGACTTCGCGGCGTAGATCCACGACGCCTTGTTCGAGAGTGATGGAGCCGGTCTCGTGCCCGGCCGACGCAAGAAGGTCCTCCACCATTCGATGTAGCTCGGTCGACTCGGTGTTGATGATTTCGATCAGCTCCATCGATTGATCGGCATCAATGACTCCTTGTTCAACCAGGATCTCGGAGAATCCGTAGATAGTGGTGAGTGGGGTACGGAGCTCATGCGAGATATTGGCGACGAACTCGTCTTTGGCGCGGAGAAGCTGTTGCTCGGATTGCAGTCGAGAGTCGAGTTGAACTTCGGCCAGGCGCAACTGGCCCCGGGCAATCCGACGGTAGGCGAAAATCGCCAGCGCGGGAATGAAGAAGGCGGCGAGGAACGCCGGCAGGTTGCCAAGGCGGGAAACCCAGTTATCGGTGGATGACACCGCCTCGATCGCCTTGTCGCGTCGCAACCCGACCGTATCGCGGACCGCTTCGAACGAACGCTTTGCCTCGCCGGCAAGCAACCGTCCTGCCTCCTCCACCCGTTGCCTTTCGAGAAGGAGCACGACTTCAGTTCCCGCTGAGGTGGCTGCTCGAATCGCGTCTTGGACTTCCGCGTCGTTCTCCACCGCAGCGACGAGCTCGTCACCGGCGATCGCGAGGCTCTCGAGGGTTCTGACGGCTTCGGAGATCGCAGCCACTGTGGTTTCCGCGTTGGCTACCCCGAGAGCCTCGTCTTCGGCCAGTAGCACGGCCTGACTGAGGGCCTTCACGACCAGTTGGTTGACGCCGAGCGTCGATTCGGCTCGATACAGCACCATCGCGTCATCCGTGACCTGACGTGCCGCGAAGGAATTGGAGAAAACAAGCGCCGCGATGAAGAGGCCAATCAGTACCACGGCAGCTACGCCGGCCGAGGCAGTCCGAAACGGGCTGCCGCGGGCGTCACTCGCGTTCTTCGTAACCCGGAAACTCGTAGCTCACCATCGGCACCAACAATCCGAACATTGAGGTATCAGAGGCCGGGACGTTCCTCAAGGGCTCCGGTCTTGCCCGGTGCGGAGGAGTCCTCCGACGCAGTCCAGGAACACCGAAGCTCGGGCGTTGCGCTCGATCCTCAGGGGTCCAAGGTCAGTCCAAGAGTTCGAGCGAACGCCCGGCAAGCTGAACGGACCGTATCGTGATCGGGTCGAGGACAAGCTGGACGTGGCTCACGCCGGCGTCTGCATACGCACGGAGCGCGTCAGCAAGCTCATCCGGCGAGCCCGCCTGCGGATCGGCCGTATGCCGGTCCGTGTCCCCTTGCCGCCGCCCGCCGCCGCCTTCGAACTGCCAGTAGAGCGCTGCCGTTCGGCCGACCTCCGCCGGATCGCGGCCTACGGCGCGAGCGGCCTCGTCGATCGTCGCGTTGAGATCTACAAACCCGCCAGGGGTGTTGCCGAACCAGGCATGCCAGGTGTTCCAGGAATCGACGTACGGAAGCGTCGCTGCCAAGACCCGCGGTCCGATCGATCCGATCATGATCGGCGGACCCTCGGGTCTGCTGCGCGGAACCAGCCGGCAGTCCCGAGCCTGGTAGTAGGCCCCCTCGAAATCGATCTCACCCTCGCGAAGCAGGGTGCGAATGATGGTGAACGCTTCCTCGAAACGGCTCGCCCGATGATCGAACGGGAACCCATAGGCGCGGTATTCGACCTCATTCCAGCCTGCGCCGAGTCCGAGGATGAGGCGTCCGTCTGAGATCTCGTCCACCGTGGTCGCCTTCTTGGCGAGCATGGCCGGATTGTGGAAGCTTGTCGCAGCAACGAGCGGACCGAGCTTGACCCGCTCGGTGATTGCCGCGAGAGCTGCGAGAAGCGACCAAGCCTCCCACGGCCCTACGGGACCTTCAGGGGTCTCGTACAGCAAGTGGTCGCCGACCCAGATCGAGTCGAATCCAAGGTCCTCGATCGCCAACCCCATGTCGCGGAGCTCCGACCACCGGACCGGCCGCTCGATCTCAGGAAGCTGAACGCCGACGGCGAGCGGTCGATTGGAGGTGCTCATGGACACGATCGTACCGGCTCGCGCACCGCGTCCACGCACCACGTCCGACTAGCCTCGCCGCCATGTTCATCGGCATCTCCATCTTTGCTACCGACACCACCCTTCAACCGGTTGCCCTTGGCCGAGCCGTAGAAGAGCGGGGATTCGAGTCCCTCTGGCTCCCCGAGCACAGCCACATCCCGATTTCGCGCGCCACGCCGTGGGGTGGTGTCGCCGACGCCGCCCCACTCCCGGAGATGTATTGGCGGACGCACGACCAATTCCTCGCTCTCGCGGCCATCGCCGCAACCACCGAAACACTCATGCTCGGCACCGGGATCACACTCGTGGCGCAACGCGACCCGATCTGGCTTGCGAAGCAGGTGGCCTCCCTGGACGTGATATCGAACGGCCGGGTCATCTTCGGGATCGGGTACGGCTGGAACAAGGAAGAGATGGCAAACCACGGTGTCGCCTACCTCGAACGGCGAGCGATTCTGCGCGAGAACGTCCTCGCAATGAAAGAGATCTGGGCGAACGATGAGGCGTCGTTCGCAGGGGAGCACGTGAACATCGAACCTCTATGGTCGTGGCCGAAGCCGATGCAGCGACCGCACCCACCGATCGTGCTCGGGGGCGGTGCCGGCCCGAAGACGTTCGGTGACATCGCAGAGTTTTGCGACGGATGGATGCCGATCGCCGGCCGTCATGAGTTCACATCGAAGGTCGAATCGCTCCACGAGGCGGCCCGTGCCGCTGGACGCGACCCGGCGTCGTTGAGTCTCGGGATCTTCGGCGCTCCGGCCGATGCCGATCGGCTGCGCCGTTTCGCCGAAGCCGGCGTCACACGTGCGGTGCTGCCTGTCCCTTCGAAGTCGCCGGACGAGGTCCTTGCCAGGCTCGACGCCTACGCCCCACTCGTCGCCGAACTGCGGGACGCCTGAGGCCTGCGGGACGCCCACTCCCGACGGCGTTCCGGAGGCGGTAGCGTTGCGCCGTGATCGTGCGAACAGACCCGAACGAACCGGTCCCCAAGATCGAGACCACGCTTGTTCAACTCGTTCTCTTCGTCCGGATCCTCGGCTTCGTCTGGATGACGCTGCTGGTCGTCGTCACCTGGTTCGCCGATTCCGAGGCCAATCTCGTCGTCGTCGCCCTCGCCGAGATCGCGGCAGCAGTGTGGACGGTTGTCACGATCGTCACTTCGCGGAACCCGCCCACGATGAGAACGTGGCAGTTCGTCGTCCTTGACGGCGCCGTCGCCCTCTTCGTCGCCAGCGCCTCATTCATCGCAGGGGCCAGCGAACTCTTCCACGGTGGCTATCCGATCTCCTGGCTCGCCGTCGCCGCCTTCGCCGGAGGCATTCGCCTGGCAGTGGCCGCCGCGGTGGTGCTCGCGGCAGATCAGATCCTCGGATTCATGCTGACCGGTCGATCGCTCGTTGCAACCACCGGGGCGTTCGTGTTCATTGTCTACGCCGTGATTTTCGGGTGGACGATCGACACCCTTCGCCGCAACGACGCTCGCCGACGCGCCGCCGAAAGTGCACTGGAGACCGAGCGGACCGAGCGTGCCTTGGAGGCAGAGCGCCTGGCGCTCGCCAATGAACTCCATGATTCGGTGCTCCAGACGCTACAGGTGATTCGCACCGACGCTGACGACGCGGACCGAGTGCGCTATCTCGTTCGGAGCGAAGAACGATCCATCGACCGGATGATCAACCGCTACCGTCACCCGGGGTCGGCGGGGTTCGAAGCCGCGATTCTCGCGGTTCGCGACGAGGTCGAGGATCTCCACGGCGTGGAGATTCGCACGGTGATCCGGGACGATGTTCCGCTCACTCCCCCCGTTGCCGTGGCCGTCGATGCAACCAGGGAAGCACTCACCAATGCTGCGCGCCATTCCGGGGCGGCAGTCATCAATCTGTACTCCGAGGCACACGACGACAGTGTTCGTGTCTTCGTTCGCGACCGAGGCGTTGGGTTCGACCCGACCACCGTAGAGGAGGGACGAGGTATGCGGCATTCGCTCCGCCAACGGATGGAAGATGCGGGCGGTACTCTCCACATCACCAGCACACCCGGCCTCGGTACCGAGGTTGAGATCTGCTCCGGGAGTGCGACATGACCGACCGCCTGCGGGTCTTCTTGGTCGACGACCACGACGTGGCGCGTGCTGGCGCCCGACACTATCTGGAAGACCGATTCGACATCGTCGGTGAGGCCGACAACGCCATCGACGCCGCAGAAATGATCGCCAGCCGCAAGCCCGACCTTGTCCTCCTCGATGTGCGCCTGCCCGGTGGAGGAGGCGCATACGTTGTCGAGCAGGTCCGGCGCAGCGACCCGTCCGTCCGTTTCCTGGCGTTCACCGTCTCCGCTGAGCGCCACGACGTTCTCCGCCTCCTTCAAGCCGGCGTTGACGGGTACGTCACCAAGGCCACGTTCGGCCCCGACCTCCCCGACCTCGTCGAAGCCGCAGCAGCAGGGCAGCGACCGGTTTCGGCAGACGTAGCCGGATATCTCCTGGATATCGATGAGGACATCGTCGAAGCCGCCGGTATCGAGAAGCTCACGCCACGAGAACGCGACGTCGTGAACCTCATCGCCCGCGGCTACACCTACCGCGAAACTGCGGCTCGCATGGAGATATCGGTGAAGACGCTCGAGACCCACATGCGCCACATCTTCGACAAACTTGGGGTCGCCAGTCGCCACGAACTTTCGAGACTGGCATACGACACCGGCTTCGTTCGACCGGACGAGGAGCCGAGCTATCGGGGAGAACCCCGATAGCGGAGTCCGGCCAGATGCCCGACCATGGCCACGAGCGAGAGCCGCAGCCAGCAGCCAAGACTCGAAGCCGCGCGGTCCCGGGGTTTCCCGGGAACGGGGGGAGCGGATGGCGAGTCCCCAGCCGGCAGGCATGAACTCTCCGGATCAGGCGGGGTGGCGATTCGTCACCCCGCCATCCGCGTCCGGAAGAGATCCGTTCCGCTGTCTCCGGCGCCGGGGTACCGTGTCCGCCTTCGCGACGAAGTGAGGACCAATGAGCGAAACCAACGCGATTCCGGACGGCCGTGACCTCATCCGAACGATGGGCTGGATTTCGCTGCCCTATTCGTGCACGGGTGTCATCCGCAAGACCGCCGTCTCTGGGCGCAACACCGTGTGGTCCTGGCTGATCCTGATCCCGTGGGCATCGGACTCCAAACCCTGGGTCGACGGAACCGAAGTGTTTCCCGTATCGACCAAGTCCGAGGACCAAGAGCGGGAGGAAGTGGTTGGCCGCCTCCGCGAACTCCTCGATCAGAGGTACGGCGAGACGGTCGGGAATCGCGCCGTCGACGACCTGCTGCGGAACATCCTCGAGGAGGAGTAGACCGCCTCCGATCAATTCGCAGGCACTCGTCACTCGGCGGGTCGGACCAAGACCACGACCGAACGTGATCCGACCCGATACGTTGGGCTGTCGACCACCTCACCAAGCAGATCCGCCGCGATGTCGCTGGGTGGTTCGAGTGACGTGTCAACGACGCGCCGCCACTCCCCCGGCTCTCCGTCCTGGATGGTGAACTCGAGCGACCCGGTCCACGCATTGATCATGACGTAGAGGTCGTCGTCCTGCTCAGAGGCACCGCGCAGCACGTACGCGATGCTGGACGAGTTGACGCCGAGGTCCGGTGCGCCATCGGTGCCAAACCACGTGACGTCGTCCCGCCAGAAGGTACTCCGACCGATCGAAGGATGCGCACCGCGGAACGCGATCATCAGCCGGAAGAAACGCCTGACATCGGCGAACCCGTCCATCCGGTCCCAATCGATCCACGTAGTGGCGTTGTCCTGGTTGTACGGATTGTTGTTGCCGCCCTGGGTCGTGAGGAACTCATCGCCCATGCGGAACATGGGAACGCCGTTCGACAGCATGAGGATCGCAGTGAAGTTCTTCGCCTGTCGCCGGCGAAGCGTGACCACCCCGTCAGGAACACCGGCGTCGCCCTCCCAGCCGCAGTTCCAGGAGAGGTTGTAGTCGGATCCGTCGTTGTTGTGGTGACCGTTCGCCTCGTTGTGCTTGCGGTTGTACGCGACGAGGTCGTAGAGCGTGAACCCATCGTGGGACGTGACGAAGTTCACACCCTGATACGGACGGTACGAGTCCAAGAGCGTGTCCGGGAAGAGATCGTCGCTCCCGTACAACCGTCGCATGAGCGACGGAACCTTGCCCTCATCGCCGCGGACAAAACACCGCACGTCATCACGAAACGCTCCGTTCCACTGCGTCCAATAGGTGCCGGGAAAGGCACGGCCGAGCTGGTAGCTGCCGAGGTCCCAGGCCTCGGCGATGAGCCGGATATCGCGCAGGGTCGGATCGGCGCGGATAGCCGAAATGAGCGGCGGATCACCGAGATCGATCGACCCGTCAGCTCTCCTGGTGAAGATCGAGGCAAGGTCGAAGCGGAACCCATCCACGTGCATCTCGTTCACCCAGTACCGCAGGCTGTCCAAAATAAACGTTCGCACGAACCGGTTGTCGGCCCTGATGATGTTGCCGGTCCCGGCATCGTTGCGGTAGTACCGGCGATCCTCTTCGAGCAGGTAGTACGTGGTGTTGTCGATGCCTCGCTGTGAGTACGTCGGGCCGTTGTGATCACCCTCGGTCGTGTGGTTGAACACAACATCGAGGATCACCTCGATATCGGCTTCGTGGAGAGCGGCAACGAGGTCGTGAAACTCGTCGAGCTGCTCACCGGCGACCGCTGACCGTGCGTATTGGCCGTGGAGTGCAAAGAACCCCAACGTCATGTAGCCCCACATCGAACCTTCTTGGGGGTCGGCCTGGAATACCGGCATGAGTTCAACGGCCGTCACGCCGAGGTCCTTCAGATACGGGATCTTCTCCGCGAATCCGGCATACGTACCCCTTCGATCCGGTTCGACGCCCGACGAGGGATGTCGGGTGAAGCCGCGAACATGGGCCTCGTAGATGACCAGGTCGTGACCGTGCATGCGGGGTGTGTGATCGGTCTCGTGCCGCCGGCCGGAGTCCGAACAGCACATCACGCCGAGGGGCGCCCGCCCGGCGTTGGATCCGGGCCGGCGAGCCGCATCTCGATCGAAATCGGGTGGGAAGTAGACGGCCCTCGCATACGGGTCGAGAAGGACCTTGTCGCGATCGAAGCGGAATCCCTCTGCAGGGTTGTTCGGTCCGTCGACGGTGTAGGAGTAGTAGACCGCCTCACGAGCAGCCGATTCGGGAATCATGCAGTGCCAGATGCGGCCGGTCTTGTTCCTGAGCGGGTCGAAGTCGTAGACGAAGAAGGGCTCGACCACGGATCCTGGTCGATACAAATTGAGCCGGACAGACGACGCGTGTTTGGAGTAAATCGCGAAGTTGTAGGCGTTGAGTCGCGCGACATAGGTCACACCCCCGCGGCCCGGATAGCCTTCCTTCGCGATCCAGTCTTCCACCGGTGCTCCTTCAAAAGCGCCCTCCGGAAGCCTACCGGCACCCCGGGCTGGGATCTTCGGGCCGATCGGCCGCCGCCTGGGATCACGGCCGAGGAGGGCCAACGAGCGCGGCCCCGTCGGTGGCCACCTGCTCGCGGGACATCGGCGTGCCCAACGACGGAGCTCGGGCCGGGCCAAGCACCGATCTTTCCCTTCCCAGACGAGACGCACAGGTGGATACTGGTTGTGAGGGTTTGCCAGTTCGCAGATGCAGGAGGTTGCGACACCGTGCCCGACGACAGATCCGGCCCGGCCATGATCGAGCAGCAGATTCGGACAGAAATCGGCCAGACACTCGATCGACTCCAGAGCCTTCCGTCGGATGCGTTCGCCGAACGCTCCAGGCTTCGAGACCGCCAAGCCGAACTCGGACGCATGCTGCGAGAGATTGAGATCCCCGGATCAGAGGACATCACTCAGCGGTGGGCGGAGCAGGCCGGCGGCAAGGCCAAAGAGGATCCGGGACACCCCGAAATCGTCTCGCCGATCGAGAGCGGTGGCGGCGGCGGGTGCTGACCGTACCTTGTCCTTCTCCGAGCCTCGCCGTGGCAGTACCAAGGTGCGATGCCGAGACCATGGTGTCAACGGCAGAAATGTCTATCACGGCAAATAGTCCTGGACACCGGCACTGCCCGGCGCGACGATACGCGAAGAAGGCAGAACCCCTGCGGCGCACAGCATCGGGTCCATAGACCCGCACCCATAGGGTGACATAACCAAGCGCCCTCCAGGGGTTCTGCCGCGCCCGGACGACCAATAGCCGAGTGGCGCGGTACCTTCGGGATGAACGAACAGGGGAGCACGCCATGCCTCGAATCACCATCCTCATCGCCGCCCTCGCCCTCGCTCTCGCCGCCTGCGGAGGTGGGGACGACACCGCAGACGTAGCATCGATCGAAGAAACGGCCGAAGCGTCGACGAACGACACCACACAGGCGCTGTCCGATGA
>Ga0316198_10000792_pt1 | contig 17406 bp, 16 predicted proteins | sample OudBieAanoxic_MG_FD_204935 | JGI IMG/M metagenome (GOLD analysis project Ga0316198, IMG submission 204935) | Coastal sediment microbial communities from Oude Bieten Haven, Netherlands - site A anoxic | ecosystem: Environmental > Aquatic > Marine > Coastal > Sediment | place: Netherlands...
GCGTTGAACTTGCCTGCAATCGAAGAGTATATCAATCACGCTATCCCAGTGACTAACTATGATAGCGAAGCCTTGCTGGATGACATTCCTGCTCCGATCAGAGTCCATAGGAAGCATAACAGTCGACCTCAGGGACGTTCTGGTTCGGGTGGTAAGCCACACAGTGGCAACCGTAATGGTCCACGTCGTCATGACAGAACTCGCAGACACTCGTAAGAGTGATCCGATAGATGTCAAAGACTCCTCCGTATGCAGCGATTACGTTAGGTTCGAATAGTTTCAATATGTTGGTTGCCAAGACCCTTGGTGGCCAACCTGAAATTGTTGCCAAATATAAACGCAAAGTCAGGCTAGCCGAAGGCATTCAAGGCGATGGCACCTTAAGTGAAGAGGTGCTTGAGCGCGGTTTAGATTGTCTGGCTATGTTTGCAAAAATGCTGAAGGAGGAGGGCGTTGCCTCTGAGAATGTTGCCGTTATTGCAACCGCAACATTGAGGCATATTGGCAACTCGGACGATTTTTGCCAACGAGCCTTGCCCATTCTTGGCCACCCTATCGAGATCATCTCTGGCATGCAGGAAGCGGAGCTTATCTATCAAGGTATGGTTGCGACAACGTGCGCGGAAGGTCGTCGATTGGTGATCGATATTGGTGGTGCCAGTACCGAATTTATCATAGGTGACGATGATAAGGTTTTACTTAAAACCAGTCTCTCTATGGGGTGCGTTACCTTCAATGAACGCTTTTTTAACTCTTTTCCATTCCAACAGCTAGATTTCGACGATGCCCAATCGCAAGTTAAGGCCACTTTGGGGCAATATTTGACTGAGTTGAAAGCCTTAGGTTGGCATTGTGTTGTCGGAGCTTCCGGCAGTGTGCAATCTGTGGTTGAATTACTGAATCATCGTAATGAATCAGCAAGTATCACACCTGTTGTGCTCAACACTCTGAAGCAAGAGATCTTAGAGCAAGAAGATATCTCGATGCGGGACATTAACGGGCTACACCCAGAAAGAGCCCCTACCTTCGCCGCCGGCATATCTATACTATTAGCCCTGTTCGAGCTTCTTGAAATTGAAAAGCTTAACCTTTCTGGTGGCGCGCTTAGAGAAGGGGTACTACAGAGGTTAGCAAACCGAGTTAAATAGTGAGTCGTTGACTCTATCCCTCACTCTTTTCTCATTTGTATCACCTATCACCTATCACCTATCACCTATCACCTATCACCTATCACCTTTTCTCAAATATTCCCGTTGTTCTTTTCACAAACAGTCAGCCTTATCATGAATATTTCTCAAGTTCATTCAGTCTATATTAGTGTTGAAACCATAAAACCTCCCGCAACCTCCCTCTTTTAGGCGCTTTTTTACTCTACATGTCGGTGACAAGAGAAAGGTGTATCCAATTTCAACCTGTATATTGCAGATTGTATAAAATATGTAGTTTGTGTTACTGTTTTGTTGCACTTGGCTCGCTTTGTACCCAAATCTACTAATAATATTTTTGCTAAGTGTTTACTCAGAGAAGGTTTAAGGGAGAATAAATTATGTCTGGAAGTAACGCGCTTAAGCGATTTACGCCAAGAAAAACGCTTGCTGCGATCGCCGTAGGTTCGGTATTGATGATGTCGGCGCCGGGAGTGATGGCAGCGGATACCAGTATTATAAAAGGTCATATCGTTAGCAGCGAAGGAGCAACGGTATCCAATGCGACTATCACGCTGAAACATAAAACCAAAGGTTTAGTATATACAGTTGAAACCAATGAAAAGGGCGATTACTTCTTACGTAACGTTCCTGTCGGTGATTATGATGTCACTATTACTAAGGATGGTTTCACCCAAACTCAAGAGTCTGGTGTAAGGGTTGTGATCGGGCAACCCGTCATTCTCGACGGCCAGCTTTCGGCAGAGGGTGTGGGTGATAATGTCGAGCGCATTGCCGTTACTGGCAGCATGATTCGCCGTGTCGATATGGGATCGTCCACATCTGGGGTGACATTTAGCCAAGATGAACTCAATACTATGCCGGTCGATGCTGGTTTTGAAAGCATCGCGTTATTAGCGCCAGGAACGGCACCTGCTGGTGGAGATAACTTTAATGGTGCGTCTAGCTTCGGTGGCTCGTCATCAGCTGAAAATGCTTACTATCTTAACGGATTAAATATTACCAATATCAGAACGGGCTTAGGTTCTCTAAGAATGCCTTGGGAAGCCATCTCACAGACTCAAGTTAAGACTGGGGCCATTACTCCTGAGTTTGGTAGTGCGATTGGTGGTGTGATTAATGCGGTATCAAAGTCGGGTGACAATGAGTTCCACTTTGGCGCCGAAGGACGTTGGGATCCGAGTTCGCTTCGTTCAACACAAGATTCAATCTATCAAGCCAGTGGTGTTATCAGTGATAATACCCAGCAAGACAGCACTGATTATAAATATATTAAGCTCTGGGCAAGCGGCGCTATCATTGAAGATAAACTGTTTTACTATGGTTTGTATGAACCGAATCAAGAAGATTACAGTTGGGCTGGTCAAACCCTGTATTCAGATAAAGAGCGTGAGTCTAATCGTTGGTTTGCCAAATTAGATTGGTATGTAACTGAAGATCATTCTATCGGCTTTATGGCGATGAATAACAAACGAACCTGGACTCAAACTAATTACTCCTACGATTGGGAGTCAAATGAGATTGGTGAGCAAGAAGGTGTTGCGGCACCAGGTGAAGATGGTGGCAGTTTATATAGCATCAACTATAACGGCTATATCACTGATAATTTCTCTGTATCGGCAGTTGTGGGTCGAGTTAATGAGGATGTTGAAAACCGTGTCGCATCAACTAACCCTGGCGTCTGGGATTACCGAGATGGCTTTAACACGTTAAGCACACACACAAACAGTACCGTCGTTGAAGAGCATTACCAGCGTGATCAAGCCCGTCTCGATTTCAACTGGGATTTAGAAGACCATGCGATTAGTTTTGGTGTGGATTACAGTAGTGTGTCGGTAGACTTTACTGAAGATCAGAATGGTATTGGTGAAGCACAAGGCTGGTGGTCAATTAAGACGGCTGGTGCGAATGATATTTCTGGTGCAGCAGAAGGTGAAGATTTCATTGAGCGCCGTCGTCGCTCTACTTTTGCAAATAACGACTCCGAAGTGAGTACACTGGCTTACTATATCAATGATTCTTGGCAAGCGACTGAGAACTTAGTTATCAATGCGGGTGTGCGAGTTAATAACTATAAGAATACCGTATCTGATGGCCGTTCATATGTTGAGTTTGATAATCAAATAGCGCCAAGATTACAGGCCATCTATGATATACATGGTGATGGTAGCTCGAAGGTATTTGCCACTTATGGGCGTTATTTCCAGCCTGTATCGGTCAACATGAATATCAAACAAGGCGGCTCTCAGCGAGAAGTATTTGATTACTACGAACTCGATCAACTTGATAGTGATGGTCACCCAATTATTACTGCTGACGGATCTCCGAGTCATGGCGTTAATATTCGTGACACACGTGTAAGGCAGCAAGGGATCACAGAGCCTGGGCTTATCGCATCGTCATCTTTGAAGTCAATGTTTTCAGATGAGTTTACGGTGGGTTACCAACAAGAAGTATTCGAGACTATGTCAGCCGGTGCTCGCGTTATCTGGCGTGATCTTGGCCGCGGCGTTGAAGATACAGATGTCGGTCCTATCTTAAGTAAAAAGTTAGCTGAGCTAGGTATCGAAGATAATGTAGGGCAGGGTTCTTACTATGTGCTGCAGAACCCTGGAGATGCGGTTAACTTAAGCTATGATTTTGATGGTGATGGCCAAGTCGATAACGTGACCTTATCTCCTGAAGAGATGGCGTTGGATTCTATGCAGCGTCATTATTTAGCACTCGAGTTAACTCTCGATGGCAATGTGACGGACGATCTACGTATCAACTCTTCATATACTCTGTCTCACAACTGGGGAAATACTGAAGGGCTGGTAAAAACGGATAACAATCAGGCCGATCCAGGCTGGACGACCTCCTATGATTATGGCGACTTGATGGACCATGGTTATGGTGACCTGCCAAACGATCATACTCATGTGTTCAAGTTAAATGGTGCGTATAACATCACCGATGAGTTGATTTTAGGTTTTGTGGCCAGTGTAAGCTCTGGACGTCCGCAAAACTACTTCTCAGTTCACCCGGAAGGTGTGGATAGCTGTGCACCGGGTAACCCATGGGATGCGTGTATTAGCCAATACTATGGAGCAGCGAGTCATTATGATGAGAATGGTGACCCAGCTCCGCGAGGCACTGCTGGTAACTTATCTTGGGTAACTAACTTAGATCTATCGTTAACTTATATGACAGATCTCTTTGATGGTGATTTCAGTGTTAAAGGGACTGTTTACAATGTCTTTAATAGCGACACTGCAACCAATATCAATGAAGAACGTACCAGCTATGGTGAAGATGGTTTGATGCTAAATCCTAACTATGGCATGGCAACAGAGCGCCAAGAGGAACGATTCTTCTCTTTGGTTGCACGCTACCAGTTCTAACTATATCTATTTACAAAAAAGGCCGCATCAGCGGCCTTTTTTATCAGTAAAAATCACTAAGGTTTCAGTATTGCCACTAAATCTTTTTCTAAAGATTGCTCCGGCTTCTCAATAATCCGACCAACCTCTTCGCCATTCTGCATCACGATAAAGGTTGGAATGCGGCTAAATTCGTACTGAGCGGCTAACCCTTTAGGATCGGCTTTCTCTCTATCGACACCAATATAGGTGACCTTGATATTTGGGTTGTTAAGCTCTTCCATTATGCGGATAAAGCGTGGCGTTTCACGATGACAATCGGGACACCAGGTGCCGATAATAACCACAATTTCTGTTGGCTCTCTAAGGTTCTTCAATGGGGCAATCGCTGCCGTATCGACCTTATACTCTTTATAGCCTTCGCTGAAGTCACTGAGTTCGGTAACTAAGGTTTGAGCTTCGACGGCGCCTGTTAATATCACTTCTTGTTTCTCCTCGCTGCATGTGGCGATAAAGCCATCTTGCTTGTCTTCGAATGCACAACCACTTTCAGCTAATGTTTGACAGCTAAAAAATAGGGCTGTTGTGGCAAGTAATGCCTTAACGTTGTTATTCATGATAATACCTCAGACTCCGGGAGTTCGACTAGAGTCATATGAAACGAGTGAACCTACATTCAATCATTTCGCCGCCAGATTTAAAAGAATCGACGCTTGAGCATGTTAGCTGGATCACTGTCTATATTTGTAATCGAACCTTCATCTCACGCTCTTGTATCTTACAAGAAGAAACTTGTTAAATGATGAGCCATTAGTAACACGGGAGAAACAAAAACAGACCTGAGTGAACACACTTTTTATACCTATTGGTATAAAAGTTTTCAGAGGGGCAGATACAGGAAAGCCGCATAAATGCGGCTTTCTTTAAGGCTAAAGTGAGCTTAAATTACTTCACTTCACTTCACTTCACTTCATCTTCTTTTAGCCATTGAGCAGCACGCTTAGCGAAGTAAGTCAGGACACCATTCGCACCGGCTCGCTTAAAGCAGAGTAGAGACTCCATCACGATGGCTTTTTCGGCCAACCAGCCGTTCTCGATGGCTGCCATATGCATGGCATATTCACCACTGACCTGATAGGCGAAGGTTGGTACCGCAAGCTCTCGTTTAACCCGGGTCACGATATCGAGGTAAGGCATGCCTGGCTTAACCATGACCATGTCGGCCCCCTCTTGAATATCGAGAGCTACTTCATGTAAAGCCTCATCGCTATTTGCCGGATCCATCTGGTAACTATGCTTATTGCCACCCTTTAGATTGCCTGCAGAGCCGACAGTATCGCGAAATGGCCCGTAATAGTTTGATGAATACTTAGCCGAGTATGCCATGATCTGAGTGTTCACGTGGCCAGCTTCTTCCAGTGCCTGACGAATCGCACCGATACGGCCATCCATCATATCTGATGGGGCAACAATGTCTGCACCCGCTTCGGCATGTGACAGTGCCTGCTTAACTAAAATTTCGGTAGTGATGTCATTAAGAATATAGCCATCTTCGTCGATGATGCCATCTTGACCGTGAGTCGTGAATGGATCTAAGGCGACATCGGTCATGACACCTAGTTCAGGAAAGGCTTCCTTGAGTGCACGAACTGCTCGCTGTGCCAGAGCATCGGCATTATATGCCTCTTCGGCCATGAGGGTTTTCTTTTCAGCCGGAGTCACAGGGAAAAGCGCAATCAGTGGGATCCCCAGTTTAACGATCTCTTCGGCTTCCTTAAGTAGAAGATCGATAGAATAGCGCTCTACGCCCGGCATCGAAGCAATCTCTTCGGTACGATTGTTACCCTCTAATACAAACATAGGGTAGATTAAATCATTTACCGAAAGCTGGTTTTCAGCCATTAAACGACGGCTAAAGTCATGTTTACGCATGCGGCGCATTCTACGCTGAGGGAAAGCACTAGTAATAATATTCACATTCGACTCCTAACTTATATCCATAGATGTTGAAAATGCAGAGTAGATATTTAAACTTCATTTGTGATCATAGCTCATCTGCAAAGCCAAATTCTTAAGGTGTGGTTTTAGTTGTTTATTAAGGCTCTGGCGTATGAACCATCACGCAGTTACGCCCACTGTTTTTTGCCCGATAAAGTGCTTTATCCGCTTGGTCTAATAAATTGTTTGGTTGATTTTCGGTATTAATGATCTCCGCACTCACACCTATGCTTATGGTGAGTGGGATGGTTTTATTTTCCCAGTTGATAGGGAGTTCGGCAACCGTTTTTCGTATCAACTCTGCGACCAGTACAGCCCCTTCTTCGGCTGTATTAGGTAATATGATAGCAAACTCCTCACCGCCAAAACGTGATACCAGATCTGCTGGACGTTTTAAATTCTCTTTTAATGTTTGTGCTATGAGTCGTAGGGCCTGGTCGCCGGCTAAGTGGCCATAGGTGTCATTAATGGATTTAAACCTATCGATATCTAACATCAAGATGGCCATAGGGGTTTGCTGTCTACGACTGAGTCGCCCTTCGGCGAGTAATCGTTTATCGAATGCTGCCCTGTTCTTAACACCGGTTAAGCTGTCTACCGTGGCTTGCTCGGTGAGTTTTTGGTTGGCTTCGTTCAGCTCTCTCAGCGCGATTTCCAGCTCTAAGGTTCGCTCCTGAACCATCTGTTCGAGTTTCTCATTGCTATCGGCCTCGATGAGCAGGGCATCTTCGCGAGTCTGCCTAATCCTTTGTGCCTGTAGCAGCGCTTCTTGTTGGATCCTGAGTTTTGCCTTGCGCTCGTCGTTATAACGAATGGCTAAGACAGCAGCCATGAATAAAATCTCAAACGTTAATCCCAGCATTACTGGTGTGAGGTGCTTAATCGGCAGCTCAATAAGGCCCAGATACATCAGCCCTGTGATAAAGGAGCCAACTAACATACCGCCCCAGGCAAGGGTGTATAGTTTAGCGAGTTTATGTCCTTTGAGTGCCTGAATAACGGCGATTGCCATCAATAAGACCGTAACGAAAAGAACCGAAATGATGCTGATATACAGGGCAAGGGCATAATCTAAAAAAGGTGTAGTCAAGCTGAGCAAGAGTGCATAGGTCGCTCCATAACGACAGATACGTAACATGCGGACATTATGATATTTAAGCTGGAGAACTTTTTCGGTAAAAAGTAGTGCAAAAAACATAATAAGTGGAACGAGTAGTGGGACCATTAACTGCTGAAGAGCTGGCCATGTTGGCCATAAGAACCTGAATGCGAAGCCATGCAGAGTGGCCACCAGTAAAGTCACTGAGAGGACATATCCGGAGTAATAACTGTAGCTAAATGAACGGGATGTTATTGCGATAAAAAGACTGAATAGGCCGATGGCCGTCAGTGCTCCGAGCTGGAATCCATGAGTTAAGGATGTTGCTTCGATATTCTTTGCAAAGGAGTTCTGTGACCATAAGCTCAAGGGAAGTGATGCGCTTCCTTCGGTTTGTATCTTCAGGTAGAAGGTATGTAGCGCTTCGGGCTCTAATTCGAAGGGGTAGAGGAAAATATTATTGATCAGCGGCCTTTGAGTAAAAGGGAGGCTATCGCCCATTACCACCTTGTCGATGATCTTGTCCTGAACCAGATGATAGAGTTCTATTCTGTCTATATGGGGATTTGCGAGTGAGAGTATTCGATCGAGTTTTTTATTCTCGTAATTATAGACACTAAATTTGACCCAAAAAGGGGCCATGCCGATATGATTGTTATACTCGGGTGTTAAGCGCTGCCACTGACCTAAGCTTAATTGTCTAATTTGCTCTATCTCCTTAGCTTCATTTGCAGGAGAGAAGTAGAGCCAGGAGGACAGTTCTAAGACACTATCTTCATCTGCGCCGAGGGCGAGAATAGTCTCTGCCCGGACTCCGGTAGAGAGCAGCATCATGAGAGTCAGCAGTATGACTAGATATCTAATCAAATCTCTAGCCTGAAAAAATCGACGCTATTTTGATAGGTCTGTGCAGCGAATTGTTCGGCGTCCTGCCCCCTAAGCTTCGCAATATATTGGGAGATATAGGGAAGATACTGAGGTTCATTCTTACTCGATTTTGGTTTAGGTCGCATACTTCTGGGTAGTAGGTAAGGACTGTCAGTTTCGATTAAGATACGATTATCTGGAATATCGATAACCAGCTTAGCTAATTCCAGGCCTCTGCGTTCGTCACAAACCCAGCCTGTGATCCCTAGGTGCATATCCAATTCGAGATAGGACTCCATGCTCTTCCTGTCTCCGGTAAAGCAGTGCAGCAGTGCGCCGGTAAGCTCGCTGCGATACTCTTTCACTATGGCTAAGAAGTCTGCGTGGGCATCGCGTTCATGCATGAGTACAGGCATTTTGAGTTCGACGGCAAGGGCTAACTGCTCTGCAAAGGCCTGCCTCTGCATCGGGCGCGGTGAGAAGTCTCGATTGTAATCAAGGCCGCATTCACCTATGGCAACGACCTGACTCTCACGAGCCAATTGCGTTAGTTTCTCGCTACTTTGGGCATGCCATTCACTGGCGTGGTGAGGATGAACTCCTGCAGTACAATAAAGTTGGTTTGGGTGTTGCTGACAGGATTGTATCGCCTTTTCGCTTTCACTCAGGCAGCTACCGATAACGATTAGCGGCGACACACCCTGATCCGCCGCCCGTTGAATTACATCATCAATATTTTTTTCGAGGGCGCTGCCAATCAAGTTGACAGCGATGTCTATATGTTCAGGCATTACTTGATTCGCTTGACTCTTATAGTCGCGTTACGAGTATCGGTACCCAATACGAAAGAACCCAGCGCGGCTTTTTCTACATAAACAGTTTCACCAGCCTTCAGTTTATAACGGCGGCTGTCGCTTTGCTTCCAAACCTGACCATTACTGAAGCTTATCTTGAGAGCGCCGTAGGGGTCTTTCTTTACGGAAGCGACCTCCATATAGAGCTTTTCGAGGCTCTTCTCTTCAGATTTTAAATTGCCAAAATCATCTTCCGCGTTCTTGGGAAGCGCTGCTGGCAAAGTGGTTGCTGTGGCGGGAGCCGATTGAGATACAGCAACTGCCGGGGCTGTTGCTGTCGCAACGACAGGCGCAGCGGATGCTGCGCTTGTTCTGCTTTGAGATGTTTTAACTGTTTCGGCTAGTGCATCGAAACAGATTAAACGGTCCAGCTTGTCTGACTTCATAGCACACGCTAATAGCTCCTGTTCGACGCCTGCATTAACATTTGTCGATACCAGAATGACTGCCGCTGTGATCCAACTTAAGCGCATAAATATGTTCCTTTATGATATTTGAGCGCGCCATGGTCAACTAATTAGCGTGGTTCTATTTAGCTTTCCTGGCCAGGTTTATCCTGCTTCTCTTGCTCTTCTTCGTCTTCGTCATCCTTTTTACTGTAGAAACGAGCCGCAATCAATCCCCCTTCGAATAATATCAGCATAGGAATGGCTAACATTGTCTGGGAAATGATATCTGGCGGTGTCAACATCATACCGACAACAAAGGCGCCGACAACGATATAGGGACGTTTTGCTTTAAGATCTTCAGGAGTCGTCACACCTGCCCAACATAGGAGTATGACGGCAATTGGGATCTCAAAAGCTAAGCCAAAAGCAAAGAAAAGTTTAAGTACGAAGCTCAGATAGCTACTGATATCAGTCGCCACCTCTACACCTTCCGGAGCCACACTGGTAAAGAAACCAAATACGACAGGGAAAACAATGTAGTAAGTGAAAGCGATACCAAGATAGAAGAGAAGCGTACTACTGGCCAAAAGCGGCATCATCAGGCGCTTCTCATGCTTATACAGTCCCGGGGCAATAAATGACCAGACCTGATATAACACATAAGGAATGGCGATGAAAAATGCCAATACTAGTGTAAGTTTAAATGGAGCAAAAAACGGAGCAGCGACATCGGTTGCAATCATGCTGCTTGTTTCTGGCAAAGCTTCCATTAACGGTGTTGCCATGTAGTGATAGATATCGTTGGCCCAATAGACCATCGCGATAAACACTAGAAGTACACTGCCAATGGCTTTTAGCAACTTGTTACGTAATTCGAGCAAGTGGCTAATTAGCGGCTGCTGTTGCGACATGGACTACCCGTTCGGTTTTTCAGAGTTAGCGCTGGGCTCAGCTGTTTTTGTCTCAGTAGGAGTTGGATTCGCAGGCGCAGAAGAGCTGGCCGGAGAGATATCTTCTACCTTATAGGGACGATTAACAGATTGAGCTGCACTTTTTAATTGATCGATGGATTCCTGTAACTCGGGAGAAAGATTCTTGAGGCCCTGACTTTCAGCTTTTTTTAGATCAGCATGCAGTTCTTCAATCTTGAGTTCTTGCTCAAGTTCATCTTTCACTGAGTTAGCCATACGTTTCATGGCTCGGATCCAACCTGTAATTGAGCGGACTGCAACCGGAAGTCTTTCAGGGCCAAGTACAACCAGCCCCAAAATTCCGATCAACAGTAGCTCCATAAAGCCGATACCGTCGAACATAAGGGATTACACCTGTTCTTTATCTTTATCCTTGGACTCAGTTTTTTTCTCTTCAGTCTGAGCTGTTTTCTCAGATGCAGAGTCTTCAATGGCTTTCTTCTCTTCTTCAGAAGACATTGCGCTCTTGAAGCCTTTAACTGCGCCACCTAGGTCACCACCTAATGAACGAAGTTTTTTTGTTCCGAACAATAAAACTACGATTAAAGCGATGATAAGAAGTTGCCAAATACTAATGCCACCCATGGGTAATCCTCAATTTTTAATACTGGTTCTATTATGAACCTTTGGTTATTTAGTGCTAGCTAAAATTTGCGATTCTTAGGTCTTGATCTCCATCCGAGTAACCATAAAACGGTGCCCACGGAGATACAGCCATAAGAGGTCCATAGTGTAGCGTTTTGATTAAACAAAAGAGTGCCACAGATCACTAAAACCGCCGCTGTAAGTAAAAGGTAGTTACTTTTATGGGCTTTCTGTTGCTGTTTAAGGTATCTATCCAGCATCTGGTTCTGTGATTTTACAAAATTTTTGCCCATTTTCAGGTTGTCGTAAACCAACTCTGGAAGTTCAGGCAGTTTATCGGACCAGTATGGGAGCTCTTGCTTAATTTTTTTAGCCATCGCTTTGGGACCGACCTGTTCTGACATCCACTCTTCCAGGAAAGGTTTTGCCGTTTTCCATAGATCGAGCTGCGGATATAACTGACGACCTAACCCTTCGATATAAAGCAAGGTTTTTTCTAACAAGACGAGCTGAGGCTGCACTACCATATCGAAACGACGAGCGGTACGGAAAAGTTCCAACAGCACATGACCGAAAGAGATTTCATCCAGAGGTTTATTGAACATAGGCTCACAAACCACTTTTACAGCTTGTTCGAAGGCACCAATATCTGTATCGGGTGATACCCAACCCGACTCGATATAGAGCTGAGCGATACGGCGGTAATCTCGATTGAAAAAGGCGAGGAAGTTCTCGGCCAGATAGCGTTTATCCTCTTCGGAAAGGGTTCCCATAATGCCGCAGTCTAAGCCGATATAATGTGGATCTTCCGGATGTTCGCGGCTGACGAATATGTTGCCTGGATGCATGTCTGCATGGAAAAAGTTGTCTCTGAATACCTGGGTGAAAAAGAGTTCAACGCCTCGCTCGGCCAAGAGTTGCAGGTTAGTACCTTGTGCCTTGAGCGCCGCCATATCCGAAACGGGAATGCCATCGATGCGCTCCATCACGATTAATCGGGTGAAACAGAGATCTTCATACATATAGGGAATGTAGAGGGCACCTGATTCTAGGAAGTTGTTGCGGAGCTTAATCGCATTCAAGGCTTCTAATTTGAGGTTTAATTCGCCCTCGATTGTGGTGCGGTAATCTTCAACTACTTCGGCTGGACGCAGACGATTCCCTTGGCCTAAGAGGGTTTCGAGAAAGTTTGCCGCCTGCGACATGAGTTGAATATCGGCGTGAACCTGTTGCTCAACATTAGGGCGCAGAATTTTGAGGACGACAGCTTTACCGTTCGATTTCAGTGTGGCGGTATGTACCTGAGAGATGGAGGCCGACGCTAAGGGAGTGTTATCGAAGTCTTCAAAATAGGTTTCGATGGGGGCATTGAGCTCAGCTTCGATCATCTCTCTGGCTATGGCTGAATCGAAAGGAGGAACCCTATCCTGTAGCATGTTCAGCTCTTCGGCCCACTCGTCGTTCAGCAGGTCTCGACGAGTCGAAAGCATTTGGCCAAACTTGATATAAACCGGCCCCAGCTCCTGCATGGCAAGTTTCAGGCGCTCACCACCGACTTTATCTTTATGTTTGTTGGCTATCCAAAAAAAGCTACAACGAAGCAGTCTGAAGTACCAAGGCTTAATTTTAGAAGGTATTAATTCATCTAGCCCGTAGTGAAGGGTGGTCTTTATTACCTGGTAAGCTCGCCTGATACTGGTTGCCGTCATGTTTTAGCTTTAGCCCTGTCTTGTAAGTGGTTAATCCGTTTTTCCATGGCATGAGTATCAGCCACAAGATCTTCGATTCTATCACTTAAATGGATAAATTCGATTTTATGGGGAGCGAGCTTATACTCTTCGGTGGTTAATTGACCGATATGAGAGCGACTCTTAGTGAATACTTTAGCAATATCACTCTTAGCTTGCTTGGCGCCCTGAGTTAACAGATGCGTCGGGGCATCGCCGAGATATTTTGATATGGGCTCTGCAAAGTCGAATTCAACGTGCTGAATAAAGTGGCTAAATATCTGAAGTAGGTTTAGATCTCCTTCGATACTGAGCTTATCTTCTTTGATTAGTTCGGTGAGGTTAGCGCCTTCGGTCAACTGATAGAGTGTGGTGATATCGGCATTGACGCGGGTGGTGACTTCCCCTTCATAGCGACCTAAAACTTGAATTTCACGGGCGAAAACTAAATAAAGAGGCCAGCTGAGCTGGCTCAATTGAATGCACAGTACCTTTCCATGAATAGAGCGCAATTTGGCGTATTCATCAGGAGATTGGTCTATAAGCTGCTTAAGAGCAGCTTCTAATCCAGCGCTGAGTAGCAGTGCAAATTCACGTTTCATAGATTACCTAAATTAGAATTTGTAGCCTTTATGAAGCGCAACAATCCCGTCGGTCATATTGGTGTATTCAACCTGCTCAAAACCGGCATCGACCATCATACCTTTCAGGGTGTCCTGGTCCGGGTGCATGCGAATTGACTCGGCTAGATACTCATAGCTTTCAGCATCTTGAGTGATTAATGAACCCATCTTTGGCAAGATTTTGAAGCTGTATAGGTCATACACTTTACGCATCATATCGTGTTGAGGCTTTGAAAACTCAAGAATGAGTAGTTTCCCACCCGGCTTTAGTACACGCAGCATTGAGCGAATTGCCGAATCTTTATCTGTGACATTTCGTAAGCCGAAGGCGATAGTAATGATATCGAAATGGTTGTCAGGAAACGGTAGTGCTTCGGCATTGGCCTGAACATAGTTCACGTTACCAACGATGCCTTTGTCTCTTAACTTTTCACGACCCACTTTAAGCATAGAGTCGTTAATGTCGGCAAGAGTAACCTGACCCTTATCGCCAACAAGATGAGAGAACTTTGCCGTTAGGTCACCTGTACCACCGGCTAAATCGAGTACTTTCATTCCTGGGCGAGCGCCGGCACTTTCAATAGTAAAGCGCTTCCACATACGGTGGATACCAAAGGACATGACATCATTCATGATGTCATATTTGGCTGCTACAGAATGAAAGACGCCAGCTACCATATCGGCTTTCTGCTCTGCTTCAACTGTTTTGTAACCGAAATGGGTACTATTCTGTGTGCCCTCTGACATCTATCTGTTCCTATACTTTTAAATTATTATTTGCGAGTGTAAGTCATTCATTCAAATTGCAGAATCTTTCTACAGCCACTCTGTGAGCTATGTTAGTTATCTGGACTTGGATTTATTGAAAATGCGTGATAGCGCAGGGTTTCGCAAATTTGACTGCGCATTACATCACAATATGAATCGTTGTTGAATAGGCAAATGCTAAAATAGCCATTTTTGCTCATTAAGCTTAGTTAACTTAGCTAAAAAAGTGATTTTACTTTGGTGTAAGAAACTGTTTTATTGGTGTTTTTATGTTTAGATACTAGAGCTGAGTTAGCACGGCCTCTGAGTCTAACCTATTTGCTGAGACTGTAATCGTCCCTGAATATAGGCGTAGATCAGCTCGCTGATGCTTTGCCCCGTTTCACGGTAACCAGCACCTATGCCCGCGACATGACAGCCAGGGGCGGCTTCGGCTAAATGAATGTAGCTGCACGGCGTATTTCGGGCTACAGAGCTTACGTAATACAGGGCATCCATCAAGGGGATCCCCGCAGCGGTCGAGGCACTGCTTGGCATGTTAATTATCGCATCGAGATCCAGCTCCAATGCGACGGGCATCTGGCTATCATTTAGCTTGGTTATAATTTCCTTTATGGCGGATTCGAGGCTGAGCTCCCGGCGAACCCAGATAGATTGGAGTGTATGCCAGTGACCACCGAAGGTGGTCAGCTGATCCAGCGTCTCTTCACTATTCTTTAGCTCATGCAGGCCTAAGACGTGGTAATAACCAAGTGCACCACTGGCGGCGGCATAGCTGAAGCCATTACCACTGTGACGCCCCTCTCTGGGGCGAAAATCTGAGTGCGGATCTAAGTTAACTGCCGCAACCTTTTTCTTATGGGTTAGCTTGGCCGACATCAACAAGCCATAGGCGTTGTTGTGGCCTCCGCCGATAACGATAGGCTCTAAGCCCGCTGCCATCACCTGGCTTACTAGTGAGATAACTCGCTCGTCGAGTCGCTCTACATTTTTTCTCAATGCCTCTGCGTCGGTTCCTTCGGGAAGTTGCAGATCGCTGGTCTCTATCTGGCCCAATACTAAACACTCTTTGCCACTTAAGAACCGGTTCGACTGTAGGTTGAGAAATTGTGCCATGGCCGACTCGAACGCATCGGTGGCGCCACCGCGACCTAAGTTTGCGCGCGGGCCAATATCTTCACCTATGCCGATAATCGCAAACCGAACATGCTTACTCTTCGCGCTGGCTAATGTGTCTGCAAGACTCGATTTGGCTGAACAAGTATGAACTGTCTGAGCCAGCTTAGTTTCGCCGTCTCGGAGTGAAACAAGTTTCAGGCACTGCTGAGCGCTAAAGGGGATGAGATGCTGCATATCGGTTAAGTTCTTATTTTGATGCTTATGGATACATTGTGGCTCAATAGGGGAGCTGATGGCAATGACGGGGTGAGGGAGATGATTGAGCAGAAGCGTAGAATCGCAATGCTAAAAACAAAAAAGGATGGTGAAACCAAGTTCCATCATCCTCTCTTTATCGACTTCTATTTGAAGTACTCTCTCTTCTGGATCACTCCAAGTCTAATGGTTCTGGAGAGAGAATGATGCCAGTATTATCAGCATAGACATGGTCCAGAGGCAGGAAAGTTACGCCACCAAAGTTGACCGGGATCTCCAATTCACCGATAGAGTTTTCATCGGCGCCAACCGGAATCGATGCCAGAGCCTGAATGCCTATATCGAGATCTTCCAGTGCATCGACATCTCTGACCGAACCATAAATGATAATGCCTTCCCACTTATTATCTACACCTATCTGAGCGATAGAGGCATCGAGCAGTGCACGCCTTAGAGAGCCGCCACCGTCAACGAGTAAAACCTTACCTTCACCGTCTTGTTGTAGTGCTTCTGCAATAAGACCGCTATCTTCAAAGCATTTAATCGTGCTAATTGAGCCACCAAAAGAGCTACAACCACCATAATTGCTGAACATTGGTTCGACAACATCCACCACATCGATGTAAGTGTCACAAAGTTCCGAGGTGTTGTATTCCATAGTCATACTCCTGTAGATCGGTATTGTGCTGAGTAGATGCACAAATGTAGTGAGTTAACGACAGTATATAAGGGATGAGTAAAAAGAAAAGCGTTATCAATCACGGTATTGCCGATTAAAGCACCTGTTAACATCTTTGTTGTAAGTTTTCGTCACCTGGATATATATTAAACAGAAAGTATGACCCAGGTCATTAAATAACGTATTTTAATTACATCCGGTGGCAGGATTTGTTAGCATGTACACAGATATTAATTAACTTTACTTTAACTTGCTTTAGGGGCACGGACCCCCCAATTAGCTTATGGATGGCAGAGGGCCTTTGGAAGGTACCTTATGGAAGCTACAAATACGATTGAAATTATTGGTTATTCTGCCTCAGTGATGGTGGCAATTTCGCTAATGATGAAAGATATTATCTGGCTTAGATGTTTAAACTTTACCGGTTGCACCTTGTTTGTGATCTACGGTGTTTATATCTCTGCATGGCCAGTTGCCGGAATGAATGCGTTCGTTGCCTGCATTAATATCTATCACTTAATTAAAATCTACCGTACAAGATCTCAGCCTGCTGTCACAGCCTGAGTGCATTGCTTTTAAAACGTAGATTTTAACGCATAGCGCTGTTGTCACAAATCTTTAGGCTGGCTGTCACCTACGGGTCACGGCATTAATTTAGGCTCTGAATTAGTTTATTAACTGATTAGGAGCCTTTTTTATGTCTATTGCTACATGATTCATGGCAAGGAAAGAACCCTTAAACTGTTCAGCTCCCCTTACGGTAACGATTATCTTTAATCTAACTCCGGCACATTCATTGTGATATCGGATTAATTGCCTATATGTTTGCTGGGTATTGAATACCAGTCAGGTATTAACCGTAGTAGTCTGATTTTTAATCGGTTACTCTATTAACCAAGTAAATGGATTTTTGTGAACTTGGTATAGTATTTATGGATTGGATG
>Ga0316198_10000794_pt1 | contig 17397 bp, 13 predicted proteins | sample OudBieAanoxic_MG_FD_204935 | JGI IMG/M metagenome (GOLD analysis project Ga0316198, IMG submission 204935) | Coastal sediment microbial communities from Oude Bieten Haven, Netherlands - site A anoxic | ecosystem: Environmental > Aquatic > Marine > Coastal > Sediment | place: Netherlands...
CTGTATCTCACTCCGTAATAGAGGCTGCCGATCGGAGCTGCGGAGCGCGGACGCCAGCGGCGCGGTCAGTTCTGCGGGTAAAGGGTCAAGAGTCAAGGGTAAAGCCCGCCCACACCCCCGCAAGTTCTTTACTCTTAACTCTTAACCCTTTACTCGGCTCCACATCGGAGGAAACATCTCGATTCCGGAACCGCCAGAAATCCTTTGGCCCAATGGTCGAATACTGTAGGATGCCGCAGGTCCGGATCGAACACGAGGGAGTATTGAATGGCCACGAAGCACCCCAAGGGTCTGAAACCGCTGTTCCTGACCGAGATGTGGGAACGGTTGGGTTTCTATTTGATCGTCGGTATCTTGTACCTCTACATCATCGACACCGAACGCGGCGGCTTGGGGATGTCCAACGCGGACGCCGGCGAGATCTACGGAACCTATCTGGCGTTCGTCTACTTCACGCCGTTCCTCGGCGGCCTGATCGCCGATCGATACCTCGGTTTCCGGAGGTCGGTTTTCATCGGTGGGCTGCTGATGGCGGCGGGCTACTTCGCCCTCGGGGTCCGCAGCATGCCGACCTTCTATGGGGGCCTGGTGCTGATATGTCTCGGCAACGGCCTCTTCAAACCGAATATCTCGGCCATGGTCGGCAATCTCTACGAGCCCGGTGATCCGCGGCGCGATGCCGGATTCAACATTTTTTATATGGGCATCAACATCGGTGCCTCTGCCTCCGCGCTGTTGGCGGCGCCGCTTCGGAATCTGTGGAGCTTCAACCTCGCCTTCACAGCGGCCGGCGTCGGTCTGCTGATCTCGGTCGTGATTCTGACGATCAAGTGGAAGGGCCTGGCCGTCGCCGACCCGCCGCGGACAGCGCCGAGTCCGGACGATGTCAGCATGAAGCAGATCATGATGACGATTCTGCTGCCTGCCGCGGTCTTCGGCGCCATCGGCTATTTCGTCGGCCAGTATCTGCCGTTCGTCGTCAACACCATCGGGCCAATCACGTTTGCCTTTCTGGTCGGCATGTTGCCGATCGTGGCCTACTTCTTGCTCCTCGTGAAACGGGCACCACCGGAAGAGAAACCGGGTCTCGCGGCCCTCATCCCGGTCTTCGTTGCGGGTGGCGCCTTCTTCATGGTGCTCCATCTCAGTGGTGGTCTGATGACGGTCTTTGCCGAGAACAACTCGGACCGGCAGGCCGAGTGGATTCCAAAAGCGACCGACTTTTACGCCCAGAAGGCGATGCCCTCATACTTCTCGAATGCCGGCCCGGACCTTGCGCGGCCCGACCCGGAGACCCTGGCGATCGTCGATGCCGAAGCGGAGTCCATGTTCGGCGCGCGGATCATGACCGAGTCACTTGTCGATAGCTTCGAACAGAATCCCGATCGCAACGTTCAGGTGCTCGATCCGTCCGGTTTCCGTGAAGATGAGCGATTTCTGGCCAGCGGCGTGTTTGCGGACCAGAACGTGAGTTTGACGACGTCGAAGGACGCTCACGGTGTGACGACGACGAGCGTCAATGTGAGCCCTGAGACCACCAAGCCCTCGAAGAACGTGATCCTCGGTCGGCCGTTTGGGGGCGAAAATGTCCCGGTAATTCTGGTAACGGAAGAGACCTTTGACGACGTCTATCGGCTGACCGACGAGACGACGCCGACGCTCGAGCCCGGGAAGTATGTGCGCCTCGTCAACGCAGAGATGATCACCGGGCTCCTCAACCCGGTCTTCGTGGTCGTGATGACACCGGTTGTTGTGTGGTTCTTTGCCATGCTCGCGAGGCGTGGGCGGCAAATCTCGACCGCCCGCAAGATCTTCTACGGCATGATGATTACTACTTTCTCGCTCCTCGTGATGGCCTTCGGGGCCTACCTGGGTCAGGACGGCGCGATCAAGACCTCGATGATGTGGCTGGTGGGGTACTACCTGATCATCACGTGCGGCGAACTCTGTCTGTCACCGATGGGACTCTCGCTGGTGACCAAGCTGTCGCCGAAGCGGCTGGTGGGTCTGATGATGGGTGGTTGGTTCCTGTTCGTCTCGATCGGCAACAAACTCTCGGGCTTTGTCAGTGGGCTCGAACCGTCGACCATGATGTTCGTCGTCCTGGCCGCGGCGATCCTCGCGGTTGCGGGCTTCATATACGTCCTCCTGCCGAGGCTGGACGCGGCAATCAAGCAGTACAGCGCATAGAAGAAATCTGAATTAGGAATTAGGAATTAGGAATTTCCGTTCACAGATCCTTCGACTTCGCACGCCTGCGGCGTGCTTCGCTCAGGATGACATTCTGACTGGGCTCGTATGACGAGCCCGTCATCATGTCATTTCGGATTTCGGATTGACCCCCGCCCATTCGGGCGGGGCTGTTCTTTTTGATGCTAGATACTGGATGCTAGATGATTGATAAGGGCCAGGACCTTTGGTCGGAGGGTGGATCCAGCATCCAGGATCCAGCATCCAGCATCAGGTGGATGGCCGGATGGGCTAACATGAACGACATGATGCGGTCCGAAGAGGACCTGATTCCTTACTCGCACGGTCGTCTCGATGGTTCGCCGGTACTGGTACTGGCGCCACACCCCGATGATGAAGTATTCGGCTGCGGTGGCGCCGTTGTACAGCTACTGGCGACGGGAGCCGAGGTGCGTTTGGTGATCCTCACCGACGGTGCGGCTCAAGGAGACGCGTCGATTCGGCGTACTGAAGCGCTCGAGGCTTCGCTTCGGCTCGGTCTCGAGGAGCCCGATTTCTGGGAACTCGCCGACCGTTCTCTTCGGCCGGACGATAGCAATCTCGCTGATCGATTGCGCGCTCTGATGACTGAACTCGCTCCACAGTTGATTTTGGTGCCGTCACCGGCCGAGATCCATCCCGATCACCGCGCGGTGGCCGTGCTCGTCTACAACCTCCTGCAATCAACGAGTACCGATGGTGAGCTCCATGACGCGCTGCAGTCCACCAGGATCGCAACCTACGAGGTATCGGCGGCGCTGCGACCGAATCTTCTGGTCGATGTCAGTGCCGAATGGGAAACCGTTCTGTCGGCGGCCAAAGCCTATACCTCGCAACTCGAGGTCCATCCCTATATCGAGGTCATGGATGGCATGGCCCGTTCGCGATGTTTGACGTTGCCCGCTGGAGTGCAAAGGGCAGAGGCCTACCACGTCGTGGACCCGCGCTATGTTCGCACCCATTCGGCTGCCGAGTGGGCGGGGGCACAGGGACCGAGTTCGGGGCTCGAGGATGCTGGCGAAGCGACGGCACTTGATGTTGTCGTCCGCACGCGGAATCGTCCCCATCTCCTGCGCGAGGCTCTCGATTCGATCAGGGCCCAGCTTCATCCTGCCCACAAGGTCATCGTGGTCAACGACGGCGGTGAATCAGTGGCAGGCTTGTGTTCGTCGGACGAGAACGGCCTCAATCTGAAGCTCGTCGAATTCGCAAATTCCCGAGGACGGTCGGCCGCGGCACATGCGGGTCTCGAATGTGCCACGACCTCCCACGTCGTTTTTTTGGATGACGACGATCTGATGTACCCGGACCACCTCCTGGTTCTCGGAGGTGCCGTTGCTCGTGGTGTGTCCGCACCCTATGTTGATGCGGTGCAGGGTTTATGGCGAATGACCGACAGTGGGAATCTCGAACAAATCTCTCGTCATCGGACCTTTGGTGGGGATTTCGATTCATCGTGCTTCGAGCTCGTCAATCATATCCCGCTGCCGTGCGTGGCAATCCCACGCGAGCTCGCCCTCGAGCTCGGTGGATTTGATCCCGATCTCGAAATGTACGAGGACTGGGACCTGCTCTTGCGTTTGGTGGCACGATCACCTCTTGTATACATCCCGAAAGTCACCTGTGAATACCGCATGATCGAGGGATCGGGAGAAATTACAGCGGTGAATCCTCCGGGATCGCCGGGCCAGCTTGCCGCCCTCGAGGGGATCTGGAAACGCCACGGCATTCTGAAGGATGGTGCCAAGCTCGCGGCGGCGGTGATGTCGTTGGTCGCGGCACGAGACCGGGCCTCCGAACAGGCGCGAATTCGCGACGAACAGTTGATGGAAGCTCGCGGCTCGAGCAGCGGGCGCGAGGCAGAACTGAATCGAGTTCGTGCCGAGGGTGAACGCCTCGCAATCAATAACGAGGAGCTCAAACAGCAGCTCCTCGAGCTCGAAGCCGTTCGGGGAGAGGTCGAAGCCGCTCAGGGAGAAGTCGCGAGGCTCACCGGACTTCTCGAAATGATCACCAACTCGCGGACGTGGAGGCTGAGGGAGTTCATCCGCAGCCTGGTGGGCCCCCCGCGGGAAAAATGAGCCGCGCACTCCTCATTTGTCCCGAGCCGGTTCGATCTCTCACCGCCGGCGTTGGTACGAGGTTCCTCACCCTGGCACGGGTCCTGGCCGAGGCTGGCCACGGGGTCACGCTGGCGGTACCGAACGAGGCGTCCGAGGCGCCGGCCATCGACGGTGTCAACGTGGTGCAGGCCGATCCCAATTCGCTCGGCGGCCAGGCCGACGGCCATGACTGGGTGCTGCTGCATGCCCACCTGGGAAACCACTATCTGACCCAACGTGACGATCTGCCGCTGGTTGTCGATCTCTACGATCCGTTTCTGATCGAAAACCTCCACTACCACCGGGACCTCGGGTTCGCACCGTTTTCGACCGACCATGAAACCTGGCGATTGCAGATGGGGCGTGGGGATCTCTTCCTGTGCTCGTCGGAAGAACAGCGGCTCTTTTACATCGGCTGGTTGAGTGCCCTCGGACGGGTCAATCCGTTGAGCGTCGACGATGACCCGCGGCTTCAGAAGCTGATCATCGAATTGCCATTCGGCACGCCTGAGACGGAAGCCCCAAAGCCGCCTCCGAGATCCGATGTGCTTTCGGGCGTCGACGACGACACGCCAGTACTTTATTTTGGCGGGATTTACGACTGGTACGATCCTGTGACGGTGCTTGAAGCGATGCCGGCACTGCTCGAGCGCGATCCGAGGACGGTGCTGGTCTTTGTCGAGCACCCCCACCCCGAGTTGACGCCTTTGTCCGAGGCGGAACGAATGCGTTCATTGGCCGACCGGCGCGGATGGCTGGGTTCGACGGTCCGATTCGAACCGTGGCGGGAGTACGACCGGCGCTTCGAGCTTGCCCAGGTCGCGGACGTTGCGGTGGTGACCCATCGCCCCGGTCTCGAAACCGATCTCAGCTTGCGAACGCGACTGGTCGACCTGATGTGGCTTGGGTTGCCCGCGGTGGTGACTGCAGGCGGAACGATGGCGAGGGTGGTGGCGGAATCCGGCGCGGGTTCGGTCGTGCCTGCCGGCGATAGCGGAGCCGTCACAAAAGCGGTGATGCTTCTTCTCGAAGATGACGAACGGAGGCGGGCGGCCGCCGACGCCGGCCGGAGATGGGCTGCCGAGCGTACGTGGAGTGCGGTCGCGGCGCCGCTATTAGAGTTTGCATCCAAACCCTGGCGCGATCGTCACCGTGAGCGATTTTCCGAGCTCGCACCGGGTCCGATCGCGGGTGAGGAGCCACTCTTACAGCGTCTCCAGAGGGCGATACGTCGAAAGCGGAGCGGTCGTTGAAGGCATCGGTGATCGTGGTCGTGCATGCCGGGGCCCACCACCTCGAAGACAGCCTGGGCTCGCTGAGTTCTTACGAGAACAACTCCGATGTCGAGGTGGTGCTGGTTGACAACGGTTCCGCAGACCGGTGCAGCGAAGAAGCAGCCAGACGTTGGCCGTGGGTGAAGTCTATTCGGAGCAAATTCAACCTCGGCTTCGCTGGTGGCGTCCACTGTGGCGTCGAAGCTGCAAGTGGCGACGTAATGGTGTTCCTCAATGATGACGCGGCGGGGTCGGAGGGTTTTGTTGAGGCTCACGTCGAGGCTTTGGCCTCGAATCCGCGGGCGGCGGCCAGCGCAGGGCGCCTCGTGAGCTGGGATGGAGGCCATGTCGATTTTGTCCGTGGCGGTGTGACCTTCGATTGTCACGCCTTCCAGCTCGGTCAGGGTTTCGCGGTCGACGAGATCGAATTACCTTCGGCGGGTGAGGCGCTGCCCTTTGCATGCGGCGGCAACATGGCGATTCGGCGCGAGGATTGGGAATCGAGCGGCGGTTTCGACCGCGAGCTCTTTGCCTACTTCGAAGACGTCGACCTCGGCTGGCGGCTGTGGGCGGTGGGCCGGGAGGTCGTGGCGGCGCCGGAGGCGGTGGCTCGACACCGTGGCGCGGCGACGTCGGCCGGTCTCGGCGACTTCCGGCGTGGAGTGCTTTTTGAACGCAATGCGTTGCGCACCTTTTTCTCGTGCGCCGACAGTGAATTTCGGAATGCTTTTGGGACGGCGGTCTTTGCGACCTTTCTTCGCCGGATCACGGCTTTTTCAAAGGGTAACCCGGAGTTCGCGAGACAGGTGGCGGACCCATTCGGCGAACAAGGTGCTCCCGCCTCGCGCGGGGAGAGGTGGAACCGACGGGTACAGGAACGCGGCGTGATCGGCGCAGCGCGACACCTGGCTGCGAGACTGCTGTTGGGTCCGCAGGTTGGGGCTCCGGTCCTCGAGGACGGTCATCTGCTCATGCAGCTGCGGGCAGCCGAGGGATTTTTCTCCGGCATCGAACGAGCAGAAGTTCGTCGAATTGCTCTCGACAACGAGCGGACGGTTCCTGACCGGGAGATCGTGGCTCGTTTCCCCCGCCTCGTCGTTCCCACCTACCCGGGCGACGAGGAGTGGTTCGCCTCGGATGCATTCCGGTCCATGTTGCCGGATGGCTGGCCGCTCAAACGCCACCGTTTGGACGAGATCATCAAGCGCTAGCCACCCTCCACCCTTCCAGATACAAGATCCAAGATCCAAGATACAGGGCCGCCCACCCAATTCGGAATTCGGAATTCCTGCCTCACCGCCCGTGCCGAGATTTCGAATTTCGGATTTCGGATTTTCACCCGCCCACTCGCGAAGTTTGTCTGTCTGGTATCTCGCAATTTGCGACTTGCATCTTGCATCTGGAGGGTAGGGCGGGTGAAAGTGTCACCTCGGGGTAAAACCTCGGAAATTCTGCACACAAAAGGCTTTTCATTCCCTAGAATTCGACGGCTCGCATTCCCATTGAAGCGACTTCAACGAGGTTCCGAGGAGAGTGAAAATGTCCCAATTCGTATTTCGCAGTGTGTTGATGCTGATTTTTATTGCGGTGGCGACGCCGGGCTTTGCCCAGGAGGCCGAGCCCGAGAAACCGGTGCCACAGGACGTCGACAAAGCGATTGAAGAAGCTGACGAAGAAGATGCAGCAGTTACCGAGGGCCGGGTGTTCAAGGACCAGATCGTGGTGACCCCGGGTCGTCAGGAGCAGGCGTCGGGTGATGCCCCGGCTCCGATTACGGTCTTCGACCGCGAGACGATCGAAAGGATCCAGCCCGAGAAAATGGCGGATCTCTTCAAAGCCATTCCCGGCGTCGAGATCGACGGTGAGGGGCCCTTCCGGGGTCTTCCTGTCATCCGGGGCCTGAGCTCGAATAGGGTGCTGATCCTGGTTGACGGCCAGCGCCTCAACAACGCTCGTGAATCCACGACCTTCGCCGGCATCCAACCGGCGCTTGTGAATCTCTCCGAGGTGGAGCGGATCGAGGTCCTGAGAGGGCCGGCGTCGGTCCAGTACGGTTCGGATGCCATCGGTGGTGTGATCAACATCATCACGCGCCAGCCGAACTTGGGTGCACAAGATTTCAAGGTTTCCGGCGACGTGGCCCTCGAGTACGGGACGATCTCCGATTCGCAGGCAGGCCGGGTGTCGGTTACCGGAACGGGTTCAGGATTTTCGTTCTACGCCGGCGGGTCGTACGAGAAGGTTGACGACTACACCGCCGCTGATGGTGCGTCCGATGACCCACGCTACGAAGACTACGTGCTGGAGGACAACACCGTGCCGAACAGCGGCATGGAGCAGACTAATTTCAACGGTGGGCTCAAGTTCCTCACCGGACAGCAGGGAGTGCTGAGGATCGATGCCGAGGTGGTTCGTACCCAGGACGTGGGTTTCCCAGGCTTTTCCCTGGAGGCCAACAATATCGAGTTTTCGTTTCCGAATTTCGATCGCGACAAGATCGGTGTTTCGTGGAGCACAGGGCCGGTGTGGGGACTTTCCGATATTTCGTTGAGTACCTACTATCAGGCCGTCAACAAGGAGAGCGCAAGCGTTTTCGACTTTTTTCCCGGCTTCTTTTCGGATAGCTATACGAAATCGACGATCGATTCGATCGGGTTCAACGCCCAGTCGATCGCGGACGTGGGACTGCACCACCTGACCTTCGGCCTCGATTTCTACACGGACAGTGTAGAGGATGAGGCTTTGGCGATCGGATGCGGATTTCCGGAATGCCTAAGCGGTGACTTCGAGACCAGCACCGAGGTGGCGGTGCCAAAGAGTGAGCAGACGGGCCTCGGCGCATACATCCAGGACGGGTGGGCGGTCAGCGAAGCTATTACGCTCCAGCTCGGGCTTCGCGGTGACACATTCAGCTTTGTCAGCAAAGATGATCCGAATTGGACTGGTGAACCCTTTGACGTGACCGATTCCGCTGTCTCGGGCAACGTTGGCGTTACCTGGAACGCGACGGACCATGTCAACTTTAACGCCCTGGTTGCGCGAGGCTTCCGGACGCCCAACCTCCAGGAACGATCGTTTTTCGGGCTCGCCACCAACGGCGAAGCCTATATTCTCCAGAACCCCGGCCTGAGCTCGGAGAGCTCCTGGAACTACGAGATCGGCACCAAGGTGCGCTACGACCGATACAGCGGCGGGCTGCACTTCTTCTACAACGACCTCACCGACTTCATCACCCTCGAGTTCCTCGAGCTTGATGACCCAGATTGCACCTCTCCTCCGGCTCCTCCGGAAGTCCAATGTGCGCAGTTCGCCAACGTCGCCAAGGCCACCATCTGGGGCGTTGAGCTCGACCTCGAGACCATCTTTGCCGACTGGTGGACGGCCTTCGGCTCCGTCGCCTACATGGAGGGTGACAACAAATCGACCAATGAACCGCTGTCAACGATTCCGCCGTTGAAAGTCGTCCTCGGTCTTCGTTACCAGCGCAGCGCGTGGTGGACCGAAGCCAACCTGCGTTTCCTCGATCGCCAGACCGATCTTCCGGAAGACGACCCGTTCTTCGATACCGGAACCATCGGATTTACGGTCTACGATCTGCGCGGCGGTTACGATTTCAATTTCGGCCTCGGCGTGCTGATTGCTCTCGAGAACATCACCGACAAGCTCTACAACGAGCCCTTCAACAACCGGCCCGAACCGGGACGGAACTTTCGGGCGACGCTGCGGTATCGGTTCTAGAAGAATTCGGAATTCGGAATTCGGAATTCGGAATTAGGAATCGGGGTAGTGCCAAGCCGCGAAGCGTCATCCTGAGCGGAGCCCGGCACTCGGGACCGAGTGCCGGGCGGAGTCGAAGGACCCCCTCACTTCTCCGGGGCTCGGCCCGAGAACGGTTTTTCGCCCTGAGCTTCGGGGGGTCCTTCGCCTCGGTCGCTTTGCTCCCTCGCTTCCAATGACATCGCGTTCCGTATCGCCAAAGATTCGGGAACGACCCCGAAGGTGGGCTGAAGCCCACCCTACGATCCCGCGCAAATTGTGGGTCCGAAGTAGGGTGGGCCTAGGCCCACCTTCAGTTTCTGTAGGACACCGCGTTGTCATCGTTCGTGTCGTCCGAAGGGCCCTGGAAAGCTCAGGATGACGCTCCGCGGAGCACCATCAACTGGTGTCGGCTGGTTTCTCCCGAGACCGCTTGCCCGTAACGGACTCGATGTCAATCCGCCAGACGCGGGTGGTGGCCGCGGCAGCTTCGTCGATCTCCCACTCGCGGCCCGAGTAATGGAGCATGATCTGGTTCAGTCCCCGGGCTCTTTCCTCGGCGGTCTCGAGTTCGGTGATGGTGCCGTACCCGATGACGCTCTCGAACTCGAAGGTCCACTTGCACGCGTCTCGGTCGTCGGTCTGCAGAGAAACGTTGGTTTCGAACTCAATGCAGACTCGGTTGTTGGCCTCGATGAACTCGATCTTGCGGCCGCTTTTTGCGGTGTGGAGGTAGAGGGCTTCACCGTCGTAGCCGAACGACACCGGTAAGACGTAGGGTTCGTTGCCGCTCGCCAAGGCGATCCGACAGACCAGAGCGGAGCGGATGATTGCGTCGATCTCCTGGCGGTTCGTGATCTCTTTGTCGTGACGCCTCATGGAAAGTGAACTCGGGTCCCGCTCATTCCTCATCCCAGTTGAGAAATCCCTTGAAGTAGAGAACGGCGTGTCCGGCAATTTGGACCCGGTCTTCCGACTGCCTGCACCACAGATCGCCGCCGCGTTCCGAAATTTGTCTCGCCCTCAGCTGGCTCTTACCGAGCCGTTCCGCCCAGTAGGGGGTGAGGGTCGAGTGGGCCGATCCGGTGACCGGGTCCTCGGGCACTCCTACGCGGGGAGCAAAAAATCGCGAGACAAAATCCACCTCGTCCCCAGGGGCGGTGACGATGATCCCGGTACAATCGACCTTCTCGAGCTCGGAGAAATCAGGCCGAAGTTCTCGAATTTCTTGTTCCGTTTCGAGAACAACCATGTAATCTCTCGCCTTGAAAACCTGCTCGACTTCACATCCAAGTCCGTCGTTCAAGTGCTCTGGGATGTCTGTCTGTTCAGCAGGCCGGGAGGGGAAATCCATGACCAGAAAATCGTTGTCTTTCCATACGATGAGCTCGCCGCTTTGCGTCTGAAATTGAATTGCCTCGCCCTCGTAGCCGAGGTGGTCAAAGAGAACGTATGCAGTGGCGAGGGTAGCGTGCCCGCAGAGATCGACCTCGGCGGTCGGGGTGAACCAGCGGAGCTCGTAGTGGTCCTCATTCGGCACGAAAAACGCCGTTTCAGACAGGTTATTTTCTCTTGCAATAAGCTGCATTGAATCGTCATCAATCCAACGATCAAGTGGGCAGACACCGGCTGGATTACCATGAAATAACTTTTGCGTAAATGAGTGGACTTCAAAAAAAAGAATCATAGAATAGAATCCAAAAATTTAAAACTCGAATTGTAGTTCATTTTTCCGATCGGTCGTTTTCATAGTCGTCGAGCAACTTGCGAACCTCGCCCGCGAGAGGAGTCGGTACAAGGAAGATGGCGATTCCCGCCGAAGGGTTGATCCGCATCGGTGAAAGAGCGCCGCGAAAGGCGTCGAATTTCTCGGCCCCGGTTGTCACGAAAGGGATACCTTCGCTTTCGAGAAGCCCCTTGACCACCACGACCTCGGTTGGATCTCCGGTTTCGAAGACCGGTTCGACGTCGGTGTAGTGGCTCTGCTCGCGAGGCTGGTCGGTAGGAGGTGGAAGGGTGTCGACCAGATACTCTCCGCACACCGGACATGTGGTCACGCCCGCGACGTATTCACCGTGGCTTCCGGTCGCGATGTAGTCGGGGCACTTGGGGTTGGAGCAATACATTGTGTGAAGATTATGCCTTCTTGTGTTCTTTGAGTCCATTGGTCTCCGAAGTGTGGTTCAATCTCGTCTGTGAGTTCAGCAATTGCGCTCGATGTGTTGACGTCGACCGGGCCCCCGGCAGAAGATCTCGCGCGGGAGTCGTGGCTGATGGAGAGGGCAGCCGAAGGCCGGGTCTCGGTCTTTCTCACCTCGTGGGAAGGCCCGGTCGTTGTGCTGGGTTATGCGCAGAAGACCGAGGAGGCCGACCTCGATTTCTGCCGGGCGGAGGGCATGCCGGTAGTCAGGCGCCTGACTGGTGGAACTGGAGTAATCCACAGTGGCGATCTCGGAGTCGGTCTTGCATTACCGTTGGCCCATCCGTGGGCAAAGGGCATCGTTGGTCTCTACGGGCGTTTCCTGGATGTGCTGGGGCCCGTACTGCGATCGTTGGGTTCCGGCGTGTCGAGGCTTGGCGATCCCGCTCGTGCGAGCCGGGTGCGCTCCCCAGTCTGTTTTCTGGACCAGCTTTCGGACACCCTAGTGGTTGACGGTAAAAAGGCGGTCGGTTGTGCCCAGACCCGGCGCGGTGGTGCGGTCCTGATCCACGCTGCGATCCTGCTCGGCCTTGAGGTCGAGCTCTATGGACGCGTCTTCGGCCTGGATATGAACGAAATCCGGGCGGGGCTGGCTCCGGCGGTACGTGGCGCGGATTGGCGACAGGTGGGCGATGCGATCGCCGAAGGGCTCTCCGACGCGCTTGACTTGGAGGTGCGTCGCCGCCCCTTAAAGCCTCTGCCGGAAAGATTCCTCAAGCCCTACCAGACCGAACGGTGGGCGCCTGTGATGCCGGGAGGGTGAACCGACTTCGAGGCGGTCTTCTGCAAACGCCCTTCCCGAGAGGATGCCAGGCACCTCCGTTGGTCGCGCCCTTGTCTCGCGTCTCGGGTGGCCGGTGGTTGGGTGGAATTCCGAATTCCTAATTCCTCATTCGTCCGAAATACCTTGCTACCCTAGGTTGTTGCCATAGTTGAACCGATTTTTGGAGGGGGAGAAATATGCCTCGAACGAAGGTGTATGAAGCGGTGACGGAACGGCTGGAGATCCTCGACACCGAGGGGGGAGTGGACACCGCCCTGATGCCCGAGATCGATCCCAGCAGCATCCGGGATCTTTACCGCGACATGGTGCAGATGCGCACCTTCGATTCCAAGGCTCTCAAGTTGCAGCGACAGGGACGGATGGGGACCTGGCCGCCAATCAAGGGTCAGGAGGCGATACAGGCAGGTGTTGCGCTCGCCATGGGCGACAATGATTGGCTGATTCCGGCCTTCCGTGAGCACGGAATCATGGTCCTGCGCGGAGTTCCCCTGCATCTGGTGTTTGCCTACTGGGCGGGTGACGAACGCGGATCTTCGTATCCCGAAGATGTTCGCTGTTTCCCGGTCGCCGTTCCGGTTGGTAGCCAGTGGCAGCACGGAACCGGCGTTGGGCTCTCCCTCAAGCTGCGGGACGAGGACGCGGTGGCGGTGACCTTCGGCGGTGATGGCTCGACCTCCGAGGGCGATTTCCATGAAGCAGTCAATTGCGCCGGCGTCTTTGGCACCAAGACGGTATTTGTGATCCAGAACAATCAGTGGGCTATCTCGGTTCCACTGCACCGCCAGACCGCGGCCGAGACCCTCGCCCAGAAGGCGCACGCCTATGGAATTCCCGGCATCCAGGTTGACGGAAACGATGTCCTCGCGGTCTACGCTGCGGCTACCGAGGCCATCGAGAGGACGCGGCGCGGTGAAGGACCGTCCCTGATCGAAGCGGTGACCTACAGGCTTGGCGACCACACGACCGCAGATGACGCCAGTCGCTACCGCCCTGAAGAGGAACTCGAGAAGTGGGAGGGTCGCGACCCGATCCTTCGCCTCCGGCGCTACCTTGTCGAGCAGGAGCTCTGGGATGACGATCAGGAGACGGTGTTGCTCGAGGAGGCGACGAGCTGGGTCGATGGTCAGGTCAAAGCCCTCGAGGAGATGGAACCGCAGGCGCCCGAAGAGATCTTCACCTCGATGTATGCGGCCATGCCGCCGCACGTGGTCGAGCAGATGCAATCCCTCCTCGAAGAGGTGCGGTCGTGACTGGGCAGAATGCCGAGGACCGAGCGCTGCACGCGGTGCCCGAGGTGGCGACCGAGAAGTTGACGATCGCGCAGGCAGTCCGCAACGCCATGCTCGAGGAGATGGATGGCAATGACCGGGTCATCGTCCTCGGTGAGGACGTTGGCATTGACGGAGGAGTGTTCCGAGCAACCGAAGGCCTGATCGAACGTTTCGGCCCGGACCGGGTGATCGATACGCCGCTCGCGGAAAGCGCGATCATCGGAATGTCGGTCGGACTCGCCACGACCGGTTTCAGGCCGGTCGCCGAGATCCAGTTCATGGGCTTCGTCTACCCGGCCATCAACCAGCTCTTTGGCCACGCGGCACGGATGCGAAACCGCACCCGCGGGCGGCTGAGCTGCCCGATGGTAGTTCGAATGCCCTACGGCGGCGGGATCCATCCTCCTGAACATCATTCTGAAAGCTACGAGGCACTTTTCCTCAACACACCGGGCTTCAAGGTGGTAGTGCCGTCGAACCCCTACGACGCCAAGGGACTGCTGGTTTCCGCAATTCGTGACGATGATCCGGTGCTTTTCATGGAGCCGAAACGGATCTATCGAGCCTTCCGCGAATCAGTTCCGGCGGAGAGCTATACGGTTCCACTCGGCAAGGCCGACATTGCCCGCGAGGGCACCGATGTGACCCTGATTGCCTGGGGGGCGATGGTCCGGGTCTGCCTCGATGCTTCCGAGGTCCTCGCCCGTGAAGAAATCAGCGCCGAGGTGGTAGATCTGCGTACTCTCAACCCGCTCGATCGCGAGACGATGCTCGAGAGTGTGGTCAAAACGGGGCGCGCCGTGGTGGTGCACGAGGCAGCCCGCACCGGCGGTTTCGGGGCCGAGATCGCGGCCCAGATCGGCGAGCACGCGTTACTCCAACTCGAAGCGCCGGTGCAGCGGGTGACCGGTTTTGACGTCATATTTCCGCTTGCCCAGAACGAGAAGCACTACCTGCCGTCAAGAGAGCGAATCGTCAAAGCGGTTGAGAAGGTTCTCGCGTTCTAGACCGATCGGCTACCATATGGGCCGGAGCCGGGCCAAAAAATTAGGAAAAGAGGCTGAGAGATGGCGTTCGTTTTCAACTTCCCCGATGTGGGTGAGGGGATCCACGAAGGACGGGTGGTGGAGTGGCTGGTCGCCGAGGGTGACGCGGTTGCCGAAGACCAGGCCATTCTCAAGGTCGAAACCGACAAGGCCGTGGTCGAGTTGCCATCGCCCCACACCGGCACCGTGCTCAGGTTGCACGTCGCGGCGGACGCCACGATTTTTGTCGGCGACGCGTTGGTGACCATCGGCTCCCCCGGCGAGGAGCAGCCCGATAAAGCCCCAGCGGCAGCCGAAGCTTCGGCCGCTGCGGCGTCTGCCCCGGTCGCGGTCGAAACGGGTACTCCGGCTGCGCCGGCAGCAGCGGCGAGGCGTCCTCTGGCGACTCCCCGCACTCGCGCCCTGGCGCGCAAGCTGGGAGTCGACCTCTCGCAGATCTCCGGGTCCGGTTCGGGCGGACGGATCACTGAAGAGGACGTACAGCGTGCCGCTGAGGGTGGAGGGGTTGCCCCGACTGCACCGGTGGCACCGGTCGGACTGGTGGCGGCGACCGCCGACGGCGAAGTGGAGCGGGTCCCGATCACCCATTTGCGAAAGATGATCGCCAACGCGATGCGTGCGTCCAAACACAACGCAGCCCACGTTACTCACGTCGACGAAGCAGATGTCACCGATCTCATGGCCCACTATCGCCGTGCCAAACCGGTGATCGAGGAGCGGACCGGCGTCCGCTTCACGCTTCTGCCCTTCTTCATCAAGGCACTGGTAGCGACACTCCAGAAATATCCGATCTTCAACGCCTCGGTCGACGAGGAAAAGCAGGAGATCCTCTTCAAGAAGTACTACAACATCGGAGTTGCGGTTGACACTCCGGAAGGCTTGATCGTGCCGGTGCTTCGCGACGCCGACCGCAAGGACATGGTCGAGCTGGCGGCGGAGGTTGCCGACAAGGCCGAACGCGCCCGTTCGCGCGAACTCACCCTCGACGAGATCAGAGGCGGCAGCTGCACCCTGACCAACATCGGACCACTGGGTGGGGTCTTTGCGACGCCGATCATCAACCAGCCGGAGCTGGCGATTGTCGGGCTGCACGCGATCAAGGAGAGGCCCGAGGTGGTGGACGGCGAAATCGCGATCCGCAAGATGATGTATCTCAGTATCTCTTTTGACCACAGGTATATCGACGGCGCCGAGGCAGCGAGATTCATGAGCGACATGGTGCGCCTGGTCTCCGAACCGATGGTGCTGATGGCGAGGTTGTAATGGTTGTAGGTTCGGTCTCCCGCGGATGTCAGGTTGTCGTGATCGGCGCCGGTCCGGGCGGTTACGTGGCCGCGCTCCGGCTTGCCCAACTCGGCAAGGACGTGATTCTGGTTGAAAAGAGCCCGACCCTTGGCGGGGTCTGTCTCAATGTCGGTTGCATCCCGTCCAAGGCGTTGATCCACGCCTCGGAGCTCGCTCACGAGGTGCAACACGCCGACAACATTGGCATTTCAGTCACGGACCTGACGGTTGATCTGCCGAAGATGGTGGCGTGGAAGGACGGAATCGTCGAGCGGTTGACCTCGGGTGTCGCCTTCCTGTGCAAGCAGAGTGGCGTCGAAGTGGTGCATGGCGAAGCCGAGTTCCTCTCGGACCGTTCGCTGGTGGTGGCGTCGGAGGACGATCGCGTCGAGGTCGATTTCGAGCAGGCGGTGATCGCAACCGGGTCGCGGCCGATGGCGCTCGATGGTTTCGCGCATGATGGCGAAAAGATCATCGGCTCGACCGAGGCCCTATCCCTCCAGATAGTACCGGAACGCCTGGTGATCATTGGCGCCGGCTATATCGGTCTCGAGCTGGGCACCGTTTACGCCAAGCTCGGCTCTGAGGTGTCCATCGTCGAGTTCCTGCCCAAGATCGTGCCGGATCTCGATCCGGAGGTCGGTAAGGCCCTGACGCGCCAGCTGAAAAAGCTCAAGGTCAAGCTCCACCTCAGCCACCGCGCCGAATCCTTCGAACCCGGCGATCCGTCGATCGTGGTCGCCCGCGGGGCAAAGGACGAGGAGCTGCGGCTCGAGGCCGATGTCGTGATGATGAGCGTCGGCCGGGTGCCCAATATCGAGGGCCTCGGGCTCGAAGCGGCGGGTGTCACGACCGACGACAAGGGCTTCATTACCGTGAATGACCGCATGCAGACGAGCGCCCCAGGCGTTTACGCCATCGGCGACGTGGTTGGTGGCGCCCTGCTGGCCCACAAGGCCTATCAGGAGGCCAAGGTCGCGGCCGATGTCATCGCGGGCGAACCGGCGGCCTTCGACAGCGTGGTGCCGGCGGTGATGTACACCGATCCCGAGGTAGCGTGGGTCGGTCTCGGAGAAGTCGAGGCAACCGCAGAGGGCCACAACGTCATCACCGGAAACTTCCCGTTCAAGGCCTCGGGTCGCGCCATGTCCCTCGATTCAACCGACGGCTTTGTCAAGGCGATCGCCGACGCAGACACCAAACAGCTGCTGGGCGTTATCGCCGTCGGGCGCGGAGTCAGCGAGTTCATCGGTGAGGCAACCCTGGCACTGGAGATGGGTGCCTTTCTGGAGGACGTGGCACTCACCATCCACCCTCACCCGACGATGTCGGAAGCGCTTCAGGAAGCCATCGAGGGGGCGCTCGGCCAAGCCGTACACATGGTGAATAAGTAGCGCCTTCGGCGCTGATTTCAAATTTCGGATTTCGGATTTCCCACCCACCCACCCGCG
>Ga0316198_10000798_pt1 | contig 17394 bp, 15 predicted proteins | sample OudBieAanoxic_MG_FD_204935 | JGI IMG/M metagenome (GOLD analysis project Ga0316198, IMG submission 204935) | Coastal sediment microbial communities from Oude Bieten Haven, Netherlands - site A anoxic | ecosystem: Environmental > Aquatic > Marine > Coastal > Sediment | place: Netherlands...
CCATTGGCGTGATAATCGCTGCACAGAACCTGGGTTTGAAGGTGCCTGATGACCTGTCGGTCTCCGGTTTCGATGACAGTATATTGGCATCAAGGTTGACTCCAACACTTACAACCATCCGTCGACCTGTAAAGGAGATGGCCCGCTTGGCCACTACCAAATTGATAGCGTCCATCGATGGACGCGACGCTGACGCCAGTACAGGCGTGACGGTGGTTCCATCCCTGATAGTGCGGAATTCCACACGTTCCATCCGGTGATCAGGATGAATGTTGTCTGTAATATTAATTATTGCCACCGGTGGCATTTCGCATTATTCTACGCACTCTGTTTGACTGACAGAAAAATGTTTTGGGACAACACCCTTGGTTACTTGTATGAATGAGATGTTACGTCGCGATGTACTGAAACTGTTGACAAGTGCACTGGTAGCACCAGCGCTGCTGACTTACGGCTGTCGTTCGAACACCGACCCCTGGGGAAAGACAAAACTGATTCGTTCAAACATCAAGTTGCCAAACATCCCACAGGGCGACTTTGTCATCACAACATACGGGGCGGTGGGTGATGGCCAGACCGATTGTACTCGTGCAATTGCTGATGCGATTGCTGCTGCCAGCGCCGTGGGTGGTGGCAGGGTTGTCGTGCCATCCGGCATTTTTTTGACCGGTCCCATTCATCTTGAAAGTCACATTGACCTGCACGTGGATGTGGAGGCCACCCTGTCTTTCATACCGGAGCCTGAGCGCCATCTCCCCGCAGTTTTTACACGTTGGGAAGGTGTGGAGTTTATGGGACTGTCACCATTGATTTATGCTTATGGTAAAACGGATATAGCCATTAGCGGTGGAGGCACATTGAGCGGCGGTGCGGACGAAACGCACTGGTGGCCATGGAAAGGAAAGTGGAAAGGAAAGTTCAGCGACGCTGAGTTTACCCAAAAAGAGGCACGTGACCGTCTCTTTGCCGATGCGGAATCCGGCGTATCACCCAAGAATCGCCATTACGCGGAGCATGCCTACCTAAGACCACCATTCATCCAGTTTTACAGCTGTGACAATGTACTGATCGAAGATGTAACCATTACACAGTCACCCTTTTGGCTGATTAATCCGGTCCTATCCACAAGCGTGACCATACGTGGTGTCACCTGCCGTAGCATGGGGCCCAATTCAGATGGGTGCGATCCGGAATCCTGTAAAAATGTATTGATCGAGGACTGTATTTTTGACACCGGCGATGATTGCATCGCCATTAAATCGGGTCGTAATGCGGATGGCAGACGCTTGGCTACTCCATCTGAAAACATCATTGTATCCAAATGTGAAATGCGGGCCGGGCATGGTGGCGTTGTAATGGGCAGTGAACTATCAGGTGGTATCAAGAATGTTTTTGTCGAGAACTGCCGAATGAACAGCCCAGACCTGGAACGCGGAATACGCATCAAAACCAACGCCATGCGGGGTGGATATGTAGAAAACCTGAACGTACGCCAATTGGAAGTAGGCACGGTACGAAACTTGTTCGTCATCAATTTTTATTATGAAGAAGGCGAAAATGGACCTTTTACACCCATTGTTCGAGGTATCAGCTTCCATGACATTCATTGTGAAAGCGCAGAGCGTGTAATGGATTTACGTGGCTTTAAGCATGCTCTCATCCGGGATATAAACCTGTTCAATGTCAAGGTCGACAAGGCTGCGAAGCCATCTCGAATTTCATATGTAGACGGCTTGGTTTTTAACAGGGTTTCGGTGAACGGTGTACCTGTTTCCAAGCCGAGTGACCTGCTGGTTGAAGCACATTAACAGAATGGTTAAGAGGTAATGACAATGTCATATTTAGACGATCTATTCTCAATAGATAATAAAACGGCCGTCGTAATTGGTGGTACCGGCGAGTTGTGCGGTTCCATGGCGTTGTCACTCTCCCGAGCGGGTGCCGAGGTCGTATTGGTGGGTCGAAGCCAGCAAAAAGCCGATATGCGACTTTCTCAAATTCGGGCTGAAGGGGGCAATGGCTATTTCATTGCTGCAGATATCACGTCCCGTACCGGCCTGCAGAACCTGTTGTCCGAGGTCATCGAGAAATCAGGTCAATGCGATATCCTGGTGAATGGTGCCGGGATAAACGCCGCCACGCCATTTCTTGAAGTGCCTGAAGAGGAATACGATCAAATTTTTGCCGTCAATACCAAGGCCGTCTTTCTTGCCTGCCAGGTATTTGGTAAATACTTTATCGACAATGGCGTCGAAGCTTCAATAATCAATATTGGCTCAATGTCCGGGGTGATCCCCTTGTCACGGGTCTTCACTTACTCCATGACCAAGGCGGCCGTACATAACATTTCAAAGAATCTGGCGCGCGAATGGGCAACACAGAATATTCGCGTCAATACCCTTGTACCCGGATTTTTCCCGGCGGAGCAAAATCGTAAAGTGCTCACCGCGGAACGGGTTGAACAGATCATGGGCCATACACCCATGAAGCGATTTGGTAAATCCGAGGAACTCAGCGGTGCGACACTATTATTGGCATCCGATGCAGGATCGTTCATTACGGGTGAAGAGGTTATCGTCGATGGCGGTTACGCCGCCATGACTATTTGATATGTAGGAAGGGATCGAACATGAAACTCGAAAAATATAGTTTTGGCATGGGTGATCGTTTTTATCACCAGGGTGCCGCCCAGTTGCAGGCCATCGTCAATGCCAAAGATGCTGGAATTGATATCATACCAGTCTGGAACAAATCCAACCGCGAACACGAAATTGTCGGAACCGAGCCTGACAGTCTGCGTACCGAGGCAGATGACGCTGTCAGAAAGCTTGGCTGGGTGGGTAATTACCACGTTGATGCTGACCATATAACGCTGAACACAGTGGATCGTTTCCTGTATTGCAGCGACTTTTTCACAATCGATGTGGGTGAATCTATCGGAGAGGCTGCCAGCGATTCAGACATTGACTCATTTGTAACGCGCCATGGTAAATACATTGGCAATCTGAATATACCAGGCGCCGGAACCTATGAAGTCACCCGCACAGACCTTGAAGGCGTTGCCAGAACATTCCTGAAGGCAGTTCAGACGGCCGGCGTCATATACCGCCATATTGTCGAGAAGCGTGGTGATGATTTCATTCCCGAGGTTTCGTTGGATGAAACCGAAAACCCGCAAACACCACTCGAGTTGTTTTTCATCCTTGCAGCGATTGCAGACGAAGGAATCCCTGCACAGACCATCGCACCAAAATTTACCGGGCGATTCAATAAGGGAGTTGATTATGTCGGAGACGTCGTACAATTTGAAAAAGAATTTAATGACGACCTGGCAACCATCGCTTTTGCGATCTCAGAATTCGGCCTGCCTGACAACCTGAAACTTAGTATACATTCCGGTTCTGATAAATTCTCAATCTACGGTCCTATTCGAGAGGCTTTGCGTCGCACGGGTGCTGGTGTGCACGTTAAAACTGCCGGCACGACCTGGCTGGAAGAGCTAATCGGTCTGGCCGAGGCCGGGGGTGAGGGTCTGGTCATCGCAAAGGAGGTTTATGCGAAGTCACTGGAACACAGGGATGCACTTTGCAAGCCTTACGCTACCGTTATCGATATCGATGCAGCACAACTCCCGTCCGCAGAAACAGTCAACGGATGGAGCGGTGAAGAATACGCCCGCGCACTTCGGCACAATCAGGCTGATCCTCTTTACAATCTGCACCTGCGCCAATTGCTTCACGTTGGCTACAAAGTCGCGGCGCAGATGGGTGAACGATATTATGGCGCACTGAAGAAATTTGAACCTGATGTGGCCCGTAACGTGACGGAAAACCTCTGGGAGCGTCATATCAAGATTCTTTTTATGGATGAAGATTGAGCAAGTTCAGGGTCAGAATCAACACTACCGCGCCAGACTCTGACCCAAATACTTACAAACAATGATAGCTATTGGGAACACCATGAATACTACAGACAAGAAATGTGATATCGGCCTGATCGGCCTCGCCGTAATGGGTGAAAACCTGGTCTTGAACATGGAAAGCCATGATTTCAAGGTTGCCGTATTCAACCGTACAACCAGCAAGGTCGATGCCTTTATGGAAGGGCGGGCCAGGGGTAAAAATATCGTTGGCTGTCACAGTGTTGAAGAACTGGTCTCCAATCTTGAACGGCCCCGCAAGGTATTTCTGCTGGTAAAAGCCGGTGCTGCGGTCGATGCCTTTATCGAATCCATCATCCCGCATCTTGAACCAGGCGACATCATTATCGATGGTGGTAATTCACATTTCCCCGATACCATCCGGCGCACGGCATACGTTGAAAGCAAGGGACTGTTGTATATCGGTACCGGTGTATCCGGTGGTGAAGAAGGCGCCCTCAAAGGCCCATCCATCATGCCCGGGGGAAGTGCTGCTGCATGGCCCCACCTCAAGGATATCTTCCAATCGATCGCTGCCAAGGTGGACGATGGTTCGCCATGTTGTGAATGGCTGGGCAACGATGGCGCAGGTCATTTTGTAAAGATGGTTCACAACGGTATCGAGTACGGCGATATGCAGATGATCTGCGAAGCCTACTCACTGATGCGGAACGTCCTGGGTATGCCCCCTGCTGAAATCTCGACGGTTTTCGGTGAGTGGAACAAGGGCGAACTGGATAGCTACCTGATCGAGATCACGCGTGACATCCTAGCCAAGACGGATGATGAAACCGGTAAACCGATGGTGGATGTGATCCTGGACAAAGCCGGCCAAAAAGGCACCGGCAGGTGGACATCATTGTCCGCCCTGGACCTCGGTGTTCCCGCCCAGACCATCGTGGAAGCCGTATTCGCACGCGCCCTGAGCGCCATCAAGGACGAAAGGCTGATCGCAGCCGAACAACTGGGTGGCCCGGAAGTGACTTTCAGCGGTGACAAGACAGCTTTTCTGGAGCAACTGCGACAGGCGCTTTTTGCCTCGAAGATTTGCTCATATGCACAGGGTTACCAACTGATGCGCGCAGCAGCCCAGGAGTATCAGTGGGATTTGAATTATGGCGAAATCGCCTTGATGTGGCGCGGTGGTTGCATCATCCGCGCCCAGTTTCTTGGCAACATCAAGGAAGCCTATGACAACAATCCCGGCCTGCAGAACCTGCTGCTGGATCACTACTTCAAAGAAGCCATTGAGACTAGCCAGTCCGCGTGGCGCGAAGTTGTGGCCACCGCTGTAAAACATGGTGTTCCGGTACCTGCTTTCAGTTCCGCCCTGGCCTATTACGACGGTTACCGCAGCGCTGTTTTGCCTGCCAACCTGTTACAGGCGCAGCGTGACTATTTTGGCGCCCACACCTATGAACGCCTCGACAAACCGGCCGGTGAGTACTTCCACACCAACTGGACCGGCACCGGCGGCGATACCGTATCAACAACCTACAACGTTTGAATTGGATAGATAAATGAGCTTATTAAATCTACGTAACGATGACTGCGAGTTGGATTTCCTGTCTCTCGGTTCCCTGATCCACCGTCTCGATCCGGGCGTGGTCCCTTTTCGCAAAGCCCGTTCGGTTGAAATCCATGTTTCCGGTGGTGAATACAATGTTGCAGCCGGTCTTTCCGATTGTTTTGGAATGGACACCGGTATCGCCAGCGCCATGGTTGATTATGGTATCGGCGAGTTGGTTGAAACCCGTGTGAAGGAAATGGGGGTAAAACCATTTTTCAAGCGTTTTGAGCACAACGGTGTCAACGGCCCGAACATCGCCACTGTATATAGCGACCGTGGTTGTGGCGTACGTCCACCGGTGGTCTTTTACAACCGCGCCAACGAGGCCGGCGCCATGCTCAAGGCCGGTGATTTTGATTGGGATGAAATTTTTAGCCGCGGCGTGCGCTGGTTCCACTCCGGTGGTATTTACGCTGCGCTTTCCGGCACCACTTCCGGCTTGATCATCGAGGCCATGAAAGCGGCCCAAAGGCATGGCGTCATAACCTCTTTTGATCTTAACTATCGTCCAAAATTGTGGGCGCCTATCGGTGGCCTGGAGCAGGCTCAGAAAACATTCCGTGCCATTACCGAAAATGTTGATGTACTGTTAGGCAATGAGGAAGACCTTCAGCTTGGCCTTGGTATTGAGGGGCAGGATGTAGAAGCATCATCTAAACTGGATACCAGTGCATTCTTTGGCATGATTGACCAGGTAAGCAAAGAGTTCCCGAATGTCCAGGCGGTGGCCACGACTTTAAGAGAAGTGGAAAACAGCAACCGCCACCAATGGGGTGCTGTTGCCTGGTGTAAGGGAGAGCAAGCTGTCAGCCCCGTCTGTGAACTGGGTGTGATTGACAGGATCGGCGGTGGTGACGGTTTTGCCACCGGGCTGATCTATGGTTTCCTCAATGGTCGCAGCCTGGATGAAACCGTTCGGCTGGGCTGGGCGCATGGCGCACTTTTGACAACGTTCCCCGGTGATACCACCATGGCCCGGCTTTCCGAAGTGGAGGCCTTTGCCAAGGGTGGATCGGCCAGGGTACAAAGATAAATGATAAGCTGGAATCAGGGTAACGACTCTGGCACTTGACTCTGACCCCAGCATTATGGAGACTGAATTTGACTACAGCACTGGCAACACTCAGCAAACATAAAACCACGTTCATGGTCGATGTGGCCCTGTTGGCAACCTTGTATTTCCTGCCCAGTTTCTCCCATCTCACCGCCCTGCCCCTGTACATGTTTGAACCAATGCGTGTTGCCGTGATCATCGCAATCCTGTTCACAAACCGGAGTAATGCAGTGTTTATAGCCTTTACGATACCGCTGGCATCATCCTTCGTGACAGGTCATCCGGTACCGTTCAAAGCGCTGTTGATGGGTATTGAACTGTCCATGCTTGTGGCAGTTTATTTTTACCTTGTTCAGTTGGTAAGTATCCCGGCATTTGCAGCACTAACCGCTGCAATCATTGCCAGCAAGGTGATTTATTACACCATGAAGTTTGGCGCACTGAGCGCTGGCTTTCTCAGCGGCAACCTGGTCTCGACTCCTTTTGAGACACAGCTGGTTCTTGCTTTGGGAACCGCTGTCGTGTTTGGCGCTGTTGAAAAACTCAAGCCTGGAAGACGCGACCCTGGCCATTAAATATCAACACATCAATACCAACGGCATGATTGTAATAAACATTTCCAGCGCAAATACCGGAGATACCCAATCATGCCCACAATAACCCTGATCGGCCCTGGAGCCATTGGCGGGTTGGTTGCGTCCTGGTTGTGTCAGGATACAGACAACGATGTGACGGTTTGCGCACGGACACCCATCCACCGGCTGATCCTGGAGTCTCCCTACGGCACCATCGAGGTACAGCCGAAGGTATTGACCGAACCGGGTCAACTTCCCGCTGCAGATTGGGTTTTGGTCGCGACCAAGGCCTATGATTCGGAAACTGCGGCCGCCTGGTTTCCCGGTCTCGTGGATCACAAGACCAGGGTTGCCATCATCCAGAACGGTGTCGATCACGTGGACCGGTTCTCAGCATGGCTACCTGCCGAACAGATACTGCCCGTAATGATAGATTGCCCCACTGAGCGAACGAATGCTGAAACCATTCGACAACGTGGCCCGGCCTCAATGGTGGTACCTGTCTCTGACATGGGCACAGCGTTCACTGAGCTATTTGAAAATACCAGGATCGAAGCCATAACTGACCCGGATTTCCTTACGGTTGCCTGGCGGAAGCTATGCATCAATGCCGCAGGAGCCATAAACGCGATAACCCTGGAGCCTGCCCGTATCGCCCATAACCCGCATGCAGCATCACTTATGCGCAATATCGTGCGTGAAACGATCGCGGTGGGCCGGGCTGAGGGTGCGAACCTGGATGACAGGCTGGCTGACGAAGTGATCAGCGCTTACCGGGCCATGCCGGGTGATTCTCTCAACTCGCTGCACGCAGACCGTCTCGCAGGACGAAGCATGGAAATTGCCTTGCGCAACGGAGTGATTGTCCGGCTGGGTCGAAAGCATGGTATTGCAACACCGTTTAATGAAATGGCCGTTGGGCTTTTGGAGTCGATCAAACAGGTGCCAGGGTAAACACCCTGAAGATATGACCAAAAGGTCAGCCCTGCAGATTGTACGCCTGCTTGGCCAGGTTATAAGCCAGGTCATGTGACAACTCTTCAGCTTCCGAAAGACGCAACCGGCCTTCAGCCACCAGCGTGGCAAGGAAACGGGAATCCATACGACGGGCCACATCGTGTCGTGCCGGTATGGAAAGAAAGGCGCGGGTATCATCGTTGAAACCCACCGTGTTGTAAAAACCAGCGGTCTCAGTGGTTTGCTGACGGATACGTAACATGCCTTCCGGGCTGTCGTGGAACCACCATGGCGGACCCAGTTTCAGGCACGGATAATGACCTGCAAGCGGGGCTAACTCCCGGGAGTAGACCGTTTCATCCAGCGTAAACAAGATAATTTTTAATGCACTCTCATTGCCATACTTGTTCAGCAAGGCCTGCAGACCGTCCAGGTAGTTGGTTGCGGAAGGTACATCCGCACCTTTGTCACGTCCAAATTTCTCGAAAACCTGAGCGTTGATGTTACGGCGTGCACCTGAATGAATCTGCATCACCATGCCATCCTCCAGGCTCATACCCGCCATCACGATCAGCATCTGGGCGCGGAACAACTCTGCGTCTTCTTCACTTACGTCACCTGCAAGACAACGTGAGTACAATGCCTCGCACTCTGCTTTGCTCAGGTCTGCCGTGTTGGCGGTAGGATGACCGTGATCAGTGGCGGTGGCCCCAAACTCTCGAAAGGTTGCACGGCGTGCACGCAAGGCGGCCAGGTAGCCGTCCCAGTGGCCAGTGTCTTCGCCTGTCATCTCGCCCATACGTTCGACATTACCTATAAAATCTTCCCTTGAAGGGTCAACGGCGTCATCCGGACGGAAAGTGGTGATGACACGTTTCGCCCAGGGTGTGCCCGCAATCGCCCGGTGATGGGTCAATTCGTCTACTGCACCTTCGGTCGTTGCGATCAATTCGATGTTAAAACGGTCCATGAGCGAACGGGGGCGATAGGCATCGGTCTGCAGCTCAGCCGTGATGTGATCGTAAAACACATCGGCTGTTTCAGGCGAGAATCGTTGTGTAAGCCCAAACACCTCGTAGAAAACATGATCCATCCAGATAGAAGACGGTGTGCCACGAAACAGGTGATAATTAGCCGCCAACACATGCCAGATCTTGCGCATATCGCTCTCAACCCAACCACCATCAACACGTGGAACACCCAGGCTCTCCATGGGGATACCCTGTGAGTACAGCATGCGAAACAGGTAGTGATCCGGGATAAGAAGAAGGCTGGTTGCATCCGTGAAGCAATTGTTCTCTGCGAACCAACCGGGGTCGGTATGGCCATGCGGACTAATAATCGGCAGGTCTTTTACTCCAGCGTAAAGACTCCGGGTAAGCTCGCGTGTTGCCGGGTCAGCCGGAAACAAGCGGTTGGGATCAAGAAGTTTGCTAGTCATTAAATTGCCTTGTTTGTGTTGGGTCCTTCATGGGTAAAACCCTTTTCACCTACCAATTCTGACGTCGGTTCCTCGCTCAAATGGAGCAGGTTGAATTGCGGATAACCAGTGATGGAACCAGCGTTGTAGGCTCACTTTCGGGTTCGTGCTGGCCGTCAATGACCGCAATCAACCTGGTCGCGGCGAGCCGGGCCATTTCCCTGACTGGCCTGCGAATTGTTGTGAGGGTCGGACGAATTCTTGATGCAAGCATACTGTCATCGAAACCCGCAACAGATACATCACCCGGCACCTTCAAGCCCATTTCCGCCGCCGCGTTAATGGCGCCAACGGCCATCTCATCATTGCTGGCAAATATGGCGGTTGGTGGTTCCGGACTGCTCATCAGGAGGCGGGTGCTTTCTATTCCCGAATCGAAACTATAGTTACCCTGGGCAATCATATCTGCGGACTGTTTACATCCGTTTCTTTCCAGCCCATCGCAAAAGCCTTCCAGGCGTTCACGCGTGGAATCCCATCCTTTTGGGCCAGTGATGTAACCGATGCGGCGATGCCCCAGGCCAACCAGGTACTTGGCCATCGCTGCTGATGCCGAACGGTCATCCGAGATCACCACATGTTCTGCAGTATCAAGCGCAATTGATGTCAGGCGTACATAATTGACTTTTGCAGCAGCAAGTGCAGCGGCTAATTCGTTATTTTCAGAAACTGGCGGCAGGATGATCACACCATCCAGTTTGGATCGGCTGGCGAAATTGACAGCCTCATCTGTCAGCGTTTCAGACTTCATGTCACAAGGGTGTACAACAAGCTCATAGCCAAACTCCCGGCAGGGCTTAAGTACACCACGCTGTACTTCATCGATATAAAGGGCATTGGGGTTGTCATAAATCAAACCAAGCAAGTACGAGCGGCTCGATGCCAGGCCGCGAGCCTGTGCATTGGGGCTATAACCCAAGTCATCGATAATTTCCTGGATTTTTAAACGGGTTGCCTCGCCAACCTTTGATGACTTATTGAGCACCCGGGAGACCGTTCTCTTGGAAACTCCCGACAACCTGGCAACGTCGTTTATGGTCGCTTTCCTGATCATTTGTTTTGCTGATCCCTTTTCATACCAAGTTGAATTTAACCCATTTTGACAACTTTTGCTACCGGTGGCACTATAAGTCGACTAACATAAGCCCGTAAACCGTGACTGACGGGGCAAATGAAGTAAATATTCAGTCAGACTGGAATTGGAGAGATGTGGATGAGTTTCTTTTTGAAGCCTGAATTTCGGATGATGTTATTCCCAATTGCACTGTTGTTCGGCGCGTGCGCACAGGAAAACAATGTCACCACATTGAAGCTTGGGCACGCACTCGACACCGGCCATGCCGTTCACAAGGGCATGGTACACATGGCCGAGCGCCTGGATCACTATTCCGGCGGCAAAATGAAAGTCGAGATCTATCCAAGCGGTCAGTTGGGTTCGGAACGGGAACTGGTCGAACTGCTTCAAATCGGCAGCCTGGCCATGACCAAGGTATCCTCCAGTCCGCTGGAAAGTTTTGTTCCGGAAATGAAGGTATTCAGCCTGCCTTATGTATTCCGCGACATGGATCACTACAAAAAAGTCCTGGCATCGGATGTGGGCAAATCCCTGTTGCTGGCCCCGGAAAAAGTCCGTCTTCGCGGTATGGGCTATTACGATGCGGGCAGCCGCAGTTTTTATACGACAGAAAAGGCCATTCACAGCCCGGCCGACCTGGCGGGCTTGAAAATCCGCGTGCAAAAGAGCCAGACATCCGTGGATATGATCGCAGCCATGGGTGGTGCAGCCACGCCGATTTCCTGGGGCGAGCTCTACACTGCCCTCCAACAGGGTGTGGTGGACGGTGCGGAAAACAACCCGCCCAGCCTGTACCTGTCACGCCAGTACGAGGTATGCAAATACTACATATTGGATGAACACACTGCCGTTCCTGACATTTTGCTAATGAGTCTGCACATCTGGGACAACCTGAATCCAGAACAACAAGGCTGGCTGCAACAGGCTGTGGATGACAGCGCCATCTTCCAGGCTAAGCTCTGGGAAAAGGCAAGCAATGAAGCCCTGGCTGCTATCGAGGCCAGCGGAGTGGAAATAATTCGTCCGGATAAAGCCCCGTTCATGGCGGCGGTCGAGGATATGAAAGCGAAATACAAGGGTACTGCTATCGGCGACGTTCTTGACGCCATTGCAGCCCAGTAGAGGACACTATGATCAGTTTGCTGGATAAAATATTAAGGGGATTAGTCACATCATGCATGGCGCTGATGGTTGTGGTAGTTACATGGCAAGTGGTGTCGCGCTATGCAATGGGTGATCCCAGCCCGTGGACCGAGGAAGTCGCACGTATGCTGCTGATCTGGGTCGGCTTGCTCGGCGGTGTCTACGCCTACCGTGAAAAGGCCCACCTTGGGCTGGACCTGCTTTACCAGAAGGTCGGCAATATTGGCAAAAGGCGCCTGGAGATTTTTACCGACATCTGTTGCGGGTCATTCGCCGTCGCGGTGCTCGTTGTCGGTGGCGGATCGCTGGTACAACTGACATGGGAGCTGAAACAGACAACAGCCGTCTTGGGTATACCGATGGCCTGGGTTTATTCCGTTCTTCCATTGAGCGGGGTGTTGATCACCTTTTACAGCCTGGCCTTTCTTCTTCACAACAGGACGAGGGTGAACGTATGACCATCGCAGTACTGTTGATCTGTTTTATCGGCCTGCTGGCACTGGGTGTACCTATCGCATTTTCGATTGGCATCGCCACGGTTGCCACCATGCTGGTCTCGGTAGACCTGCTACCGGCCCTCACCACGGTGGCTCAACGCATGGCTGGCGGCCTGGACAGTTTTGCACTGTTGGCCATCCCGCTGTTCATACTTTCAGGACAGTTGATGGGGCAAGGCGGTATCGCCCACCGCCTGATTGATTTTGCCAAGTCAATCGTAGGTATGCTGCCCGGCGGACTGGCTTTTGTTAACGTGTTTTCCTGCTCCCTGTTCGGTGCCATTTCCGGTTCATCGGTCGCAGCCACCTCGGCCATCGGCAGTTTCATGATGCCGACCATGGAAGAAGATGGTTACCCGAAGGAGTTCAATGCGGCGCTGACGGCTGCGGCCTCCACCACCGGCTTGCTGATCCCGCCTAGCAATATCCTCATCGTATACGCGGTCGCCAGTGGCGGTGTATCGATTTCGGCCCTGTTCATAGGTGGCTATCTACCGGGTATCCTGGTGGCACTGAGCCTGATGGTGGTCAGCGCCCTGTATGCAAAAAAATATAATTTCCCTGCCGGTGACCGCGTAAAACTATCCGTTGTATTTCAGAAATCCATTGCCGCCCTGCCCAGCCTGTTCCTTATTGTGCTGGTGATCGGTGGAATACTGGGTGGTATTTTTACCGCCACCGAGGCCGGGGCGATTGCTGTACTGTACGCACTTATACTGTCGGTTTTCATTTACAAGGAAGTGGCCTTTTCAGAGCTTGGGGACATATTGCTTAAGGCAACCCGCACCACGGCCATCGTCATGCTGCTGGTTGCAACATCCATGGCAATGTCGTGGATCCTGGCCTTTGAGAACATACCCACGATGGCGGCAGAAACATTGCTGGCCCTCAGTGAAAACCCCATTGTCATACTGCTGATAATCAACCTGATATTACTGATGGTCGGTGCTTTCCTCGACATGACACCGGCAGTACTGATTTTTACACCTATTTTTCTGCCGGTCGCGGTAGCCCTGGGTATGACGCCCTTGCACTTTGGCATCATGATGGTTCTTAACCTGTCTATCGGGCTTTGTACCCCACCGGTGGGCAGTGTGCTGTTTGTAGCCTGCGCAGTGGGTAAGACGCGTGTTGCGGAAATCGTGCGCCCACTGATGCCAATGTACGTTGCCATGTTTCTTGCCCTGCTGGCGGTTACCTATATACCCGGAATCTCCGAGTGGCTACCTCGCGCCTTTGGCCTGTTGGATTGAAGAACAAACATGAGTAAAGTACTGCGACTGTTATCAATGCAGATTGCAGATTGATGAATTATTAGACTGAAAGGTATAAAGAAATGACTGTTAATTACACCGAACGCTATGCCGTTCACCCTGACGATTACGAGATGTACAACTCCGCCATGCTGCGTGAGAACTTCCACGTGGGCGGCTTGTTTATTGCCGATGAAATCAACCTGGTATACACGCAGATTGACCGTTTCATCGTCGGTGGCGCCTGCCCTGCAGACAAGCCGCTAAAACTCGACACCATTGACGCCCTGAAAGCTGTTCACTTTCTGGACAGGCGTGAACTCGGTGCCGTCAATGTTGGTGGTGCCGGCCGTATCACGGTCGATGGCGAAACTTATGATATCGCCTACAAAGAGGCGCTTTATGTAGGTGCCGGTGCGAAAGAAGTCGTTTTTGAGAGCGTGGATGCAGACAACCCTGCGAAGTTCTACCTTAACTCGGCAACCGCCCACCACAGCTACCCAAACAAGAAAGTTGGCCTTGATGACGCCATCAAGGTGGAGTTGGGTTCACTGGAAACCTCAAACCACCGCATCATCAATAAACTCATCGTGCACGGCGTGGTCGAGACCTGCCAGCTGCAGATGGGTATGACAGAGCTTAAGCCCGGAAGTGTCTGGAACACGATGCCGGCGCACACCCACAGTCGTCGGATGGAAGCCTATTTCTATTTCGAAGTACCAACAGACCAGGCCGTGTGTCACTTCATGGGCACACGGGATGAGACGCGTCATATCTGGATGGCCAATAACCAGGCGGTCATCTCGCCTACCTGGTCCATCCATTCAGGTGCCGGCACGTGCAATTACACCTTTATCTGGGGCATGGCCGGAGAGAACCTGGATTACGATGACATGGATAAGATTCACCCGGCCGACTTTGCCTCACCGGAGGGTTGATCATGTCAACTGAGCTTTTTGACCTTGAAGGCAGAGTTGCGTTGGTCACCGGCGCAACCCATGGCCTCGGAATGGCGATGGCCATGGGCCTCGGCGAAGCGGGGGCCACCCTGGTGGTCAATGGCCATTCCAGTGATGCCAGGATTGCAGCTGCGGTCGAAAAGTACAAAGCCAGGGGTATTTCAACCCACGGTTATCGCTTTGATGTAACGGATGAAGCGGCCGTGGAAGCCTCGGTTGCACGGATTGAAGAGGAGGTCGGGCCCATTGATATCCTGGTAAACAATGCCGGCATCATCAAGCGTATGCCCTTGCTGGATATGTCCCTGGAAGAGTTTGAAGAGGTGATCCGAACCGACTTGACGGGTGTGTTCGTGATGACCAGGCCTGTTGTCAAATCCATGATCCAGCGGGGTGGCGGCAAGGTGATCAACATCTGTTCGATGATGTCTGAGTTGGGCCGCAACTCGGTGGGAGCTTATGCCGCCGCCAAGGGTGGCCTGAAAATGCTGACACGCAACATGGCGACGGAGTGGGCAAAACACAATGTGCAGGTCAATGGTATCGGACCCGGTTATTTCGCCACCAGCCAGACTGAGCCCATCAGGGTTGATGGCCATCCCTTCAATGACTTTATCATTCAGCGCACACCCGCCGGCAAATGGGGTGATCCGGATGACCTGAAGGGCGCAGCGATATTTTTAAGCTCAAAAGCAAGTGACTTTGTCACCGGCCAGGTGCTCTACGTTGATGGCGGTATACTGGCAACCATAGGTAAACCAGCGAACGAATAAGTATTCCCAACAACGCCAGCAAACTACCATTGTTTCAGTTGGCTATTCACCCATCGCCAACAGCGTTTGTTCCGTGGTCAACGATGCGGCAAGCGCTTTACGGGCATCCTGATCAACACCCAGTTCGGCCAGAAAGGCATCAATGGAACCGTACTTCTCATCCACACTCGCATAAAAGGCCTCGAGCATCTTCGCATCCACACCTACAATCGGAAGCCAGGCACTGGGTGGTATACCCCTGCTGGACCTTCCTCCCAACTTCATTTCCTTGCTCTGCCTGGAAAGAAACGCGGCCTTTTCCTCAATACGGCTAAATTTGTTTGTCAGCAGGTATTCTTCCATGATGGTCTCACGGTTCACACCGATGGCTTCGAGGATGAGCGCAACCGCAATACCCGAGCGGTCTTTGCCCGCGCTGCAGTGAATCAATACAGGCCAGTTGGACTCGTCAAGTACAACCTCCATCACTTGCTGGTAGCTTGATTTCGCCTCCTCTGCAAACGTTTGATAGCCATTCACCATGTGTTCCAGGGACTGCTCCCGCGTGAACCGGTTTCTTTTCATCATTTCTCGTTGCGCAGCAAACCATTCGTTTTTGGAATCGCCTACCGGAAAATGAAAAAACTGGGGTGGGTTATCACCTTTCCATACAGTGGGCAACTCTTCGTGTTCCTTATGTGTGCGTAAGTCGATGACCGTTTTCAGGCCTATCGCCTCGAGTTTCTGAAAATCCTTTTCCGTTAACCGGGACAACATGTCGGAACGGATAATCTGCCCCTCGCGGATGATGCTCAGATCGCCGCTCTGGTAGCCACCGATATCGCGGGTATTGTGGGTCCCTCTCAGGTTAATCACCCGCTCGTCAGCAAGCGTGTTTGAGTACACCGGATTAGCCAACGCCCAGAAAACCGTGGCGATGACGGCCATATGAAATGCATTTTTTATCCGCGCAGATGATTTGAGCATGTGTACTTCTCCTCGGGTACTGGTGAAAATCCAGCCAAAATCATAGACGGATGGGTTCGGATCCGCTTGACCCTGTGAGCCAATGAATTGACATGCCTGAGTGGGAAGACCCCGAAAGGCGGGGCGCGGTTGAATAAAGCCGGAAGTCGAATGAATCCCGACTTTATCGGGCTCAATGGCTAGCTACGAATACGACGAGAGCGATACTGAGCCTAGAGGGATGACAGTTCCGCAGCTGAAAAACCATCAATGCCAAGCGACTGCGGTGTACGCAGAGCCTCGCCGCCATAATCTCGATCCATCAACACGGATGTGAGCTGTATGATTGAATCCATGGTGGGTGTCTCAACACCGACCTGCCGTGCCAAGCGGGACATAAACAACAGGCCGTAACCCACATCTTCGTTCAAATAGCGGTGATCCAGTTGTGGTTGCGCGCCAATACCCAGAAAGCCCGGCGCCTTGCGATAGCCGGTGCCGTAGTTGTCTTCCAGCATGTAGCCTTGCCGCATTCCCATTACCGGGTCGGGCAATACTTCTATTCCCAGCTGCGCACCAATGGCTATCCGTTCCTGGTCGAGGGCCTCGATCATACGTCCTGTCGCATCGCTAACACCCTCTTCGTAAAACAGGAAGCCCCCGCCGGTTCCTTCAATACGGGCCGCATTGGCCAGTGTTACTGCCGGGTGGATTATCGGATTGGCGTTTTGCAGACTGGTTTGCAGAACGCTCTGCGCCGGCTCCATGCTTGGATATACATCGGAGATGAGTTGCAGGATGTCATCGGTATGCCGGCGCGGTAAAGCGGCCAGCAGGTTACCCGCTTTGAGCTTCAGGAATACACGAACATGGCCGGGTTTTAACAGGCGTACGGCGTAGTGCAGTGTCGAGGTTTCCGCAACGCGTATTGAATCGTCTTCCAGCGCCAGACCCGCAGCCCGTTTAAACGCCAGCGCCCCGCCACAGGAACTGGGGCTGACGATGACGGTCTGCCCGGCGCGTAGCTTTCCGGCCACGGCCTTGCCGAATGGCTCCGTGCTGTACGCAGGCCCGACCACGTAGATCAGTTCTGCGTCTTTCAGCGTCTCGTCAATGTCGTGGCCCGCATAGGCTATATTTGCGGAACCCGAGATATCGCCCTCTGCGTCAATGCACTTATTTTCGTTGATAACC
>Ga0316198_10000799_pt1 | contig 17382 bp, 21 predicted proteins | sample OudBieAanoxic_MG_FD_204935 | JGI IMG/M metagenome (GOLD analysis project Ga0316198, IMG submission 204935) | Coastal sediment microbial communities from Oude Bieten Haven, Netherlands - site A anoxic | ecosystem: Environmental > Aquatic > Marine > Coastal > Sediment | place: Netherlands...
CAGGCGATCCTCACACGGCCGATCAACTGGGATCTGATCCGCAAGCACTACGACGAGATGATCAAGTACGCCACGGCGCTGCGTCTGGGCACGGCCCAACCCGAGGACATCCTGCGCCGGTTCACCCCCAACAATTTGCACCACCCCACCTATCAAGCCCTGGATGAGCTGGGGCGGGCGGTGAAAACCATCTTCCTGTGCCGCTACCTCAACGACGAAGGGCTGCGCCGCGAGGTCCAGGAAGGACTCAACGTCGTCGAGAACTGGAACGGCGCCAACAGCTTCATCTTCTACGGCAAGAGCGGGGAGATCGCCACCAACCGCCTCGACGACCAAGATGTCTCCGTACTTGCCCTGCACCTGCTGCAGGCGAACCTGGTCTATGTCAATACCCTCATGTTCCAGCAGGTCCTGGAAGAACCCGGCTGGCTGGAGCGGATGCTGCCGGAAGACCTGCGGGCACTCACGCCACTGATCTACCATCACATCAATCCCTACGGCACCTTCGAGCTCGACATGGCCAAGCGGCTGCTCATCGATTTGGGCGAGACCCTGTTACCCTCTTGACAGAACGTGCATTTTGTCAAGAGTTGGCGTAGTAAGGGTGGGCGGAATCAACGCGTTACAGCTGCCAAGTCAAGCCGACCAATTGGCGTAAAGTAAAGAGTGACCGTCGATGTCTGTTTCCGAAGCTGTCGATCTGCATGAGAAGGCCAAGAACTTCCTCACCGAGGCGGAGATGGATCGTTTTCTAGAGGCCGCCAAGTTCGGCCGGCACGGCATCCGAGACCATCTGATGATGCTGTTGCTGTATCGGCACGGCCTGCGGGAGACGGAGCTGTGCCGGCTGACCACCTCGGCCCTGGACTTGGAGACCGCGCGGATCTGGATCGATCGATTGAAGGGGAGTCTCTCGACGCATCATCCGATCGACGGCGATGAATTGCGGGCGATTCGGCGCTACCTGCGTATCAGGAACTCGCGATTGCCTTGGTTGTTCGTTACCGAGCGAGGGGGGCAGTTTACGCGGCAGGGCATTTACTACCTGGTCCGTTGTATCAGTGAGCGAGCCGATCTTTGCAAGGTCCATCCCCACATGCTTCGCCACCCCTGCGGGTACGCACTGGCCAACAAGGGGCTTGATCTGCGTACGATCCAAGACTACCTGGGGCATCGCGATCCCAAGCACACCGCGATCTATACCCGAACGGCGGCGAAGCGGTTTGAAAATCTGTGGCGCTGAGACTCATGAGCGAAACCGGAAAACCAGCTGCACAGACCCTGTTCGAGACCGGGACCCTCGTGCTCTTTCGTGTTGTCGACACCCAAACGGAGCTCAGCCCGGACAAGCAGAATGTCTTCGTCCGCGCAGACCTGGTTTTCGAAGACGACGATAAAGACACCGATCCCGAAGAGATTGTCCAATGGGCCGCCTTCGGTTTTCTGTTCACCTTGGCGGTGCTCTCGTTTCACGACGCTAGACCTCGCGGCATATCCGAGCTGGACTACCAACCGAATGATGCGTTTACGGTTGCCGACTTCTTCGACTGCCTGTCTTTTAAAGACGGCGAGTTGCGCCTGCAAACCGACTATATTCGTGGACGCAGCATGAAGACGGAAGTGACGATTCGCTCGGACGGGTCCGTTACGCTTACAACCTGGGGCAGAGGCCAGAGCGCCTTGCGTTGGCTAGACGATCTTCAAGGCAAGAAGCGTTTTGCCGTGGTCCCGACGGCTGGCCAAGCGACACCGCCAGACACGCCGACTTGAAAGCAGAACAGACGATAGCTTCAACGGAGGCAATATGAACACTCAGTTTGAACGCATCACCATCGATCCCGAGCTGATGAACGGCCAACCGTGCATTCGCGGTATGCGCCTCACCGTGCGCCGCGTGGTCGAAGCCGTCGCCCTCTACCCGGACCGTGCCGAACTCAAGCAGGAGTATCCGGAGCTGGAAGACGACGACATTCGCCAAGCGCTGGAGTTTGCCGCCAGCAACCTCGACGATGAGATTATCGCGCTGGGTGCCGCGTGATCCGGCTACTGTTGGATCAGGGTCTGCCACGCCGTACTGTTCGCCATCTCCAGGACCAAGGCATCGATGTCTGTCATGTCGCTGACATCGGCCTGAGCCGCGCGTCTGATATGGAAATCACCGAGCATGCACGCAACCATGCTCGGCTGATAGTTACCATGGATGCGGACTTCCATCGCCTCCTGGCCATCAGTGGCGCGAGCTCCCCGTCGGTGATCCGCATCCGACGAGAAGGTCTTCGCGGTCCCGACGTCGCCGCACTGGTCCATCAGGTCCTCGATCAGGTGGGAAACCAACTGGAACGTGGGGCGGTGGTAACGGTCACTGAACGCAACGTCCGCATGCATCACCTTCCGCTGCGGAAGGTCGTATCGACCGGCAAGCGTTCTCGGTGACCCTGCGGTCGCCTATGAGGCACTTCATTGTCGCTTCGCTCTTATCGGGCCAACTCAGAGTGCTGGGAAGGAATATTAGCGTTAGCGCATATGGCGGCTCATGACAGCTTCGCTCCTATTGGGCCAAGATCGGGCGGATCGGGCCGAGGATGTCATGCAGCAGCGCATGGGCGGCATTCTCACCGGCCATAGGTCCGCCTCCGCAGCTGGTAGACCGGCGACAGGTCCACATCCCGCGCCACCAGGATGTTGATCGGGTCGCCCTGGTTTTTGTGCAGGGTCGGCTTGATCTTGGCGAACTCGGCCAGGACCGAGGACAGGCTGTCGGTCGTGGTGCTCTCGATGAAGCGGGATTGATCGCTGGTGAGTTGCTCGCGGGCATAGGACTGCACGCCGAAGGACACCGCCGACATCAACACCGGGATACCGACCCGTTCCCAGTAGTGGTTGTCGACCTTCCCGCCCATGCCGGACCGGCCCAGCGGTCCGGTACCGGGAGATGCGATGTCCACGCCTTCAGGCGTGCGGACCCGATCCCAGACCACGAAGATGCGGCGCTTGCCGTAGCTCAGGGTCGCGCTGCGGTACTCGCCCAGGACTTGGGAGCCCCGATCCAACAGGACCACGGTGCCATCTGCGCCGTAGACATCCCGCGGCAGGGTGCAGCCGACCATGCCGGCTTGGTCGCTCTGGATGGCCGTGTCCAGGATGCAGCCGATGTAGGTCCCCTTGGGCAGTAGGAAGGTCTTGTCCGACAGCCGACGGGCCGTCGCGGTTGCCGCGCGGGTCACCGCCAGGTCGAGACCTCCGCGGTTGCTCGCGGCGCCCTCCCCTGCCCCGCTGCTTGCGGCGCTGACGGAGCCAGAACCGCCAAGCGGCGCGGCCAGCCGCCGCTTGCGGGCGATCTCTTCCGGGGTCTCCACCGGTTCGACGGTTGGCGTCGGCTCGCGGGGAATGGGCGGCGGCAACTCCGGGATCGGATAGCCAGCACGAGGCTCCGGCGGCGGGAGTTCGGGCACGTAGGGCATGACCGGCGGTTCGGGGATCTCGACGCGCACCGGCTCCGGTTCGGGTGTCGGCGCCGGCGGCTCGAAGGCTGGAACCTCGTAGTCACCGACGTTGAAGCGCAGACGCGGCCGGCGCTCCTCACCCTCCTCGACCGGAGCCGGATCGGACAGCTCGGCGTAGATCACCGCGGCCAGGGTCCCGGCGCCCAGGGTGACCATGGTCCCGATGAAGGCCCACTTCCACAGAGGGCTCGCGGCGCGGGCGATGGGCACATCGCCACGCTCGACGATCTGCTCGAAGCCCTGATCTCCGGTTGCTTCTATGCCGGTCATCGCGCGGCCCTCTCGATCACCCGGCTCGTGGTCTCGCCAGGGTTGTCGATGCCGGACGGCGCGAAGGCTTCATTGCGCACGCACATCACCGCCTGGCCCGAGCGCAGCCGCCACTGGCGTCCGACGGCGGGCAGGATCAGCCAGTTGTCGCGCACCGTCTTGTTGACCAGGTCTCGCCGCCGTCGGGACCGATGGAGAACACCGACGGGAAGGTCATGTTCTCCGGGAAGCGCATGAAGGTGTAGCTGCCGTTGTCGAAGATCTCCGACGGCTGCACGGCGCGCGAGCCGGCACCGGCGTAGCGGTAGTTCCTGCGGGTCTGCCCATGCGGGTCCAGGGACGCGGACAGCTCCTGCTTGGCGCGGGCCATCTCCGAGGCCCGGCGCCGCTCGTTCGGGTAGGAGAAGCGGATGCCGTACATCGGCGCCCGGTCGTTCAGGCTCAGGTCGAAGGTGTAGACCCGCCCCGCCGAGGTGCTGACGATCAGGTTGGTGTCCGGGACCTCTGCGGTGGGCTTGATGGCGATCATGTTCGCGTGCTTGCCCACATCCCAAGCCTCCGAGTCGCCGGTGTAGAACTTCTCCATCTCCTCGCCCTCGGCGAACTGGATGAACAGCGCCCGGCCGATGGCGGTCTGGAGGTTGTAGATCTGATCCGGGTGATAGCTGGTGTAGCGCAGGCGCCCGTCGACGCCTGAGGCCTTCGGGTAAGTCGCGGCGAAGCAAGAGGCCAGTATGAGCAGGGCCAAAGCAAGCCCGGCTACGGCCATCGGAGCGGCCCATCGAATAAAGAGTATGGTCCGGCTCACTGGGCATCCTCCGGCTCGGCGTGGTAGTCGGTGACGGCAAAGCCCAGGGCGTTGTCGGCCAGCACCGAGAGCGGGATGCTGGCGTCGGGCTCGTACTCGTAGGCGATGGTGGAGATCCAGTGCTGGGGCCGGGTCTTCTCGCCATCGCTCAGCGCGGCGACATGGCGGACCTGGGCGAGTCCCTTCCTTAGAAAGCTGATCGACTTGATGCTGACCTCGACGGTCTTGTCGTCCTGGTACAGGTTCACCGGGGCGTCAGGGTTGTCCTTGGAGAAGCCCTGCACATAGGACGCGCGGGCATCGCCGACGGACATCAACATCACGCGCCGGTACTGATCCTGGACTGTCGGAAAGAAGTAGCCCTGGCGCACTCGGACGTAGCGGGCCAGATAGCCCTTGTCGAGCAGATCCTGACGACCGATGCCGACCTCCTCGTCGATGCGGTGGAGCACATCCACGGCGCCGGTTGCCGAATCGACGCGCACGAACATGGGCTCGACGGTCTTCAGCGGAGCCAGGGCTCCAACGGCGACTACGCTGGCCAAGGCCAGCAACATGCACAGGGCCGCGACTGCCCAGGCAACGCGCGCCTGGCGGCGGGCCGACTCGTTGGCGTCATAGTCCCAGTCGAGAAAGCGCTCCATCGCCTTGGCTCCCGAGGACTCAAGCATTGGGGAAGAAGAACGGGACATCGGCGCGGGTACTCTCTTTCACCGGGTCATAGTGGGCGGGGTTCAGGCTGCGATAGGCCGACTCGTCGCACTTCGGTGCCTTGGGCACTGTCGAGCAGGCACCAAGCAACGGAACGAGCAAGGTAATCAGGAGAAGCTTCGGGTACTGCATGTCATCCTCCGGCACGCCGACGACGACGTGCCTCCACGTGGTCGCGGGCCTCGCGGTCGAGGTCCCGGTTGGCGCCGACGGCGCCGGAAGGGGTTGCGGAGCGGTTGCCATCGGCACGGGACACCTTCGGAGCCCCGTTCACCAGCCGGTCAACGGCCGCCTCGCGGGTCTCCACCATGCGTTCGTGCAGGGCCTCGGCCCCGCGCACGCGGCGCCAGCGAGCCGCATCGCGCCAGGCATCGATGTGCTTGCCGCCGGCCTGGTGCATCGCCCCTTGGATTCCGCGCCAGGCGGTGTTGCCGATGGAAAGGCCAATGCCGCCTGACAGACTCGAGGCCATGTTCGGTAGCTCGGCGAAGATCTTTGCCAGCAGGAGCAGCATCAGCGCCGGTGCCATCAGGGCGACCAGGTCCACGTTCTCCGATGAGTCATCGAGGGCGTCGATGTAGGTGTCGACGATGGCGTCAGCCATGCCGCCGACGAACATGGCCAGGAAGGCGAACTGGATGCCGTAGCTCAGCCACTTGGTGAAGTACTCGGGGTCGACTGGAACAGGAGTCCCAGGATCATCAGCGGACCCACGGCGACCACCAGGGACAGGCCGATCTTGGCCGTGGCCAGTATGGTCGATGACATGATCGCCTCGCCCTACCCGCTCAGAGATCCATCTGCATCTGGGGCTTCTCCTCGAACCGAAACTCCAGTCGATCCACGGCCTTACCTTTCTTGATGCCCTGCCAGGTGATGTCCAGCGATGTCTTGGCCTGCAAGTCCTTGATCGCCGGCTGGATCACGCGGGCCTTCAGGTTCGAGAAGCGGTCGTACTTGTCCTCGATGCCGAGGCGCTGTTTGAAGTCCGCGACCGTGGTCACGAAGAGCCCGGTGTCAGAGTACTGGGCGAGCATCTCGAACAAGCGAATCGCGTAGGTGCTGCGCAGACTGGCCACCTCTTCCAGCCGATAGCTGGTGAAGCGCTTGTGCAGCATGGTCAGGTAGGGCGCGATCTCGGGGGAGAAGCCGAGCTTTACCCTGCCCTCCCCCTTCCGGTACTCCGCCATGTAGACCCAGCGGAGGCGCTTGCGCGTCTTGCCCTCGATGCGTCGGATGTCACGTTCGTAGAGCTTGCTCGCAGCCTCCTCCATCTCGGCATAGGCGTTCCTGGGGTCGCTGCCGAACAGCTCGACGAACTCGTCCACGTCCAGCACGAATACCGCCTCGCGCAGCATTGGCTTGCGGCCGTCAAGCTTCGCCGCGCAGGCCAGGATGATGCGCTGCTCGTTGAGCGTCAGGTTGTAGGACGCCTCGATCAAGGCATTGGCCTTCGTGACGATGGCGTTGCCATCGGCCTTTACCGTGATCGAGCGCTGTTGGTCCATAAAGCTTTCTGCTACCTATGGGGTAGCGTGTAGCTTATTCCTAAAATGCTCCACCATGCAACCGATGTAGCCGCGATAGCACACGCCTTTGACAACCATAAATCTGTAGCAGAACGATTCCTTGAGTCCGGCACCATGAATCTGTAACAGAACAGGCCGACCGGCACCAGCACCATAAATCTGTAGCAGATAAACGCCTCAGATTTGCCCCGGAACCCCAGGCCATAAATCTGTAGCAACAACCAGGGGTCCCTGTGGACAGCACCATATTTCTGTAGCAGGTGACCATGAATCTGTAGGCTCGTAACCGTAAATCTGTAGCAACTAACCATAAATCTGTAGCACGAGCACCATCTATGCTTTTGTTTTTATTATCTTTTTAGCCTCTTACAAACAAGGAAAAACAAGATATAAACAAGCAACAAGCCCCCGCGCCTGTGGATAACTCTCCGCCAAAAGCCAAAATCGTCGCGTTTTACGCGCTAACGGCACCTACCCTCCGCCATCCATGGCTCCGCCCCGCCTACAGCGGCCTTGCGGGCACTTCCTGTGCCCTCACTAAGGAGTCCTAGCCTTCGGCTACGGACATCACATGGCCTCCTAACGTCGGCCACACCCCTCTACTTCAAGCCCTCTGCGAACATTCCAACCTTCTTGCTCCCTGAGGAACACAAAGGGCAGTAGGAAAAAGAGTCGTAAGCTGCCTTTATCGCCTCTGCCGGATGTTCCGTGATTTCTTCACGACACAACCGATCCCGTTTCCAGAATCGTGGGAGCAGCTCCAAAACGCCGCATTTGGCGTGAAATGATATATCTCCGACGCCTTTCGGTATCTCTACGTGTCGTTTTCCATGGTATCCCCCCCCGACTTTTTGCGGAGACATCCATGGCTGACACTCAAAACATCGTTCTCGGGTCTGACAGCGGGACCTTCTGGCGAGAAGGCGACACCTGGACCGATGATCCTTCTGAAGCCAAGAGCTTCGACAACCCGAGAGAAGCCTGGCAGCAGGCTGTTCGGCTCCAGTCCGACCAGGCCAAATATCTCGAAGACTCTCCTGTAGAGCTTCACCTCCGAGATTCGGATGAGCCACGCCTTACCCGTCGTGTCACCTCGCTCGCGGCGCAGAACAACCGACCCGCGCTTTGGCGCCAGTGGCGAACCAACTTCGGAGCGAATCCGGATCGGTGACGACGCATTGGGGTCTAGATCTTGAGCGAGCCATGGATGAGTCCGGCGCCGGGGTTGGCGACCAGGTCCAAGATCCGGTCTGAGATCAGCAAGAGAACGTGGTCGATCACGTGACCAAGGAGACCGAGAGGAACACCTGGTCGGTCACCGTGCTGTCGCGACCAGACAGATCGGGCGATGCTCAACGAGGACAGCGCCCGGAAGCTGGAGCTGACCTGATCGCGGCCAAGGTCGTTGAGTTGTTCACCGCGGAGCGCCTCAGGAGATTGCCGCCGGAAGATCAGGCTCGGTTCCGGGAGATCTATGATCAGGCTCGGACTCGACTCGATTCTCGGGAGATGCCAACTCTCGAACCCGAGGGTCGGCCCGGGCGCCGTCCCCTGAGGACTGAGCACCCGAGAGCCCGTTTTTTCGCATGCGAAAATTTTCGGGGCGATCGGAAGCGCCGTTTTCGACCTGCACGGTCTTGGACGCCAGTTCGGCCGGTGATTTTTTCACATGCGAAAATTTCGCAGGGTCCAACCGATGCCCATGGTGCTAGACCCTGCTCTATCTGTCCGCTGCGGAAGCCCCGGCTGCCGCATCAGCTGCTCTTGGTCGTCGTCGTACCGCTCAACAATTCAATCATCTCCCGCAGCCCGACCGCCTCGACGCTCTCCGAGATCGGGTAACGGACCTCGCCGGCATGAACGACGAAGGCATTCGTCGGCTGGATGTCCTCGACCGCGTTGTAGAAGCCTCGCTCGGGCTTGGCCGTGAGGCCGCGCTTGATCTCGACCGCCCAGGTGCCCCGTCTGCCTCCGAGCTCCAGGAGCAAATCGATCTCGGCACCGGCGGCCGTGCGGTAAAAGCTGGACTGCGCTCGACTAGGCGCGGCCGTGATCAGGTTCTCGATGACGAAGCCTTCCCAGCTTGGGCCAGACACGGGGTGCCCGAGCAGATCCTCGAAGGTCTCGATGTTGAGCAGTACATGGGTCAGACCGCTGTCCCGGACATAGGTCTTCGGGGACTTGACCAGACGCTTGCCGACGTTCGCATGGAATGGCGGCAGCCGACGCACCAGGAGCAGATCCACTAGCAGGTCGATGTAGCTGGTGACGGTCGGCGACGAGACACTCAGGCCGGAGGCCAGGCGCGATGCGTTGAGCAAAGTGCCTTGGTTGTGCGCCAACATGGTCCAGAGACGCCTCAAGGTCTCTGCCGGGATACGCGGTCCGAACATCGGCACATCGCGCTCCAGATAGGTGCGGACAAAGCTCTCGCGCAGCTCAAGGCTGTCGTCGTCCGTGGCCGCCAAGAAGCTATCGGGGAATCCGCCACGCAACCAAAGCTGTTCGAGGTCGCCGGCGTCGACTTCGTCAACCGTCAGCGGAGCGAGGTCGATATAGGTGATTCGCCCTGCCAAGCTTTCTCCGGACTGGCGGAGGAGGTCGATGGTCGCCGATCCCAGGATGAGGAAGCGCCCTGTACGGTGCCCGGCGCGCCGGCCGGCGTCGATGATCCCGCGAAGCGCCTCGAACAGGGCAGGGACCCGGTGGATCTCGTCGAGAATGACGAGCTTGTCGACATGTCTGTCCAGGAAGAGCACAGGGTCGGAGAGCTTGTCCCTGTCCGCCGCGGCTTCGAGATCCAGGTAGATCGACGGCCGAGTCTTGGCGATCTCGTGGGCGAGGGTGGTTTTGCCGACCTGGCGCGGGCCGATTAGGGCTATCGCGGCCTGACGTTCCAGGGCAGCTTCGACTTTTGAGCCAATGGTACGAGGTATCATCCTTGCAAATTAAAAGTTACGTTTTAGATATGCAAGGATATTCGCTGGCATCGATTTTTTCACATGCGAAATTTTCCAGAGTTTCGCGTCTCCCAAGAGTCGGGCTCTAGACGTGCTGGTCTTCTGACCGGAACGCCTAGAGCCACGCCGCTCGTTCCCGACGGGCGATGCGTCTCCGCCCATGCGGGTAACGATCCCTGACGTCTGCGCGCTGCGCTTGCCGAGAGCTGCTTACGCCCCGAGCCCCATCCCGTCAAAGCCGCGTCTATCGACCATCGTCCAACGGGTGCGGACCAGGTCAAGGACTACTCGTTCCTCCTTGACCCGGTCCTGGATGCGCCCGTTGGCCTCGATGCCCGACGCGGCTCCGACGGGATGGTGAAGATGGTCCGATCCATGGCCGGAAGCAGGGGATGGCGGTGCGCTGCGCGCGGCCTTTCGATACGAGAGACATTCCCTCTCTCGTGCTCTCTCCCGACGCCCACCAACAGGATAGACCCATAAATTCATTGAATATTTTCCAAGAAAATGATTGCAGTGCTGTATGTAGTGCTGTATTATAATCCCCATCGTAACAACAACGACATGGGGCCTTTGCCATGACTCAGCAGATCCTTTCCCGCCAACGCATCCACTAACCGCTTCGTGGATATTCGGCCCGGTGACCTGTCGGCGGAAGAGAAGGCGTCTTTGATCGAGCTGGCATTGACCATCCTGGCGCGCAAGCATCGCCGGGGCAGCGCGCTAACCAGCCCAGAGGCAACCCGGTCCTATTTGCGCCTGGAGATCGGCGAGCGTCATCATGAGCTGTTCGGCTGTCTGTTCCTGGACAACCGGCACCGCATCATCGCCAAGGAAGAGCTGTTCTACGGCACCATCGACGAGGCATCGGTACATCCGCGGGTTGTCGTCGCCCGCGCCTTGGAACTCAACGCCGCTGCTGTGATCTTTGCCCACAATCATCCGGGGTTGCCGAGCCGAGCCAATCGGACCTGCGGATCACCACGCGATTGAAAGAAGCCTTGGCTCTGGTGGATGTTCGGGTCCTGGATCACCTGGTGGTGTCCGTCGAGGATTCGGTCTCGCTGGCCGAGCGGGGTCTTATCTGAATCCAGACCGGGGCGGCGATCAGCGCCGCCGTCCCGGAGCTATTTTTTCGCATGTGAAAAGATCTTGCGCTGTATCCCTTGATGTATCAACGCCCTTAGCGGCACGACCTAGAGAGGTAACCATGGAGCAATACACCGACCTTGACGGCAACCTGATCACCGTCCCCGAGCTGACCTGGCTGGAGGACGGCCGGGACAACGACGGCAACCACTGCGCCCGCTACGCCATCGGCAACGAGGAGAGCGTTTGGCTGGACTGGGACGGCCAGGAGGTCGAGCGGGAGTAGGGGGCTCGGATCGCCCCAGGGGTCAGGGAGGACCCGAGCAGTTTCATTTTTCCTACCGCCCGATCGGGCACGACCTAGAGAGGTAAGCCATGTTCGAAGATGCAGACCTGATCCATCGCTACACGCGCGCCGAGGCCCTGGAGGACGGCACGCTCGTCGATGTCACCGATACCGCGAAGGAAGCGGGATTCCGGATTCCCGTCGCCCTGACCCGGACCGCTTGGAGCGATTGCGTCGCCTGGACCGAGGAAGACACCGAGTGCGTCGTCTATCAGGACGAGTCCGGACGGCTCTGGGATCTGCTTTGGATGGCGATCAACGCCGCACGCCGGAACACTGAGGCGAGCCGCCTGGAGTTCAAGGTGCTGCGGGTCCCCAGGGATAGCCGGACCGGACAGCCGGTCTCGGTGCCCCTGGTTCTGGACATCGGCCCGGGGGACCAGGGCGAGGCTGTCATCACCATCGGATTCGCCGAGGACTTCTAGCCCTGCGGGCATACGTGCACGGGTCCAATGGACCCGCGCGCATGTGTTGGTCATGCTGTATGCTTTAATGTCGAAGTGTTTCCAGCGTTTCCGGAGGTGTCCATGCCTGAAAAGGTTCCCATGGCTCGCATGCAACTCTTGTTGCCCCCAGACCTCAAGGCCGAGATCGAGCAGTTCGCGGAAGAGCAGGGCCTGTCCGCCAACGAGGCGATACGCCTCCTTTCACGACGGGGACTTAGCGCATCGGGCAAACCGGCTCCCGTGGAGGCCCTGCTCGAAGAGCTTGGTTATCGCGTGAGGGATCTGGAGCGGCGCGTTGAGAAAGCCGAGGGATCGAGCGCTTGAAACGGCGAATTTTTCGCATGCGAAAAATTGTTCTGATGTATGCCGGGCTGTATCATAGGCATACCTACCCGCCCTTGTGGCACGACCTAGAGAGGTAACCATGCAGATCATCGCGATCGCGAATCAGAAGGGGGGCGTGGGCAAGTCCACGCTCGCCGTTCATCTGGCCTGGCTGGCGCTGGAGCAGAAACGTCCCGTCTTGCTGGTGGACCTGGACGGACAAGCCAACAGCAGCCGGACCTTCACCGACGAGTTCACGGGCGTGCTGGCCTCGAAGCTCTTCACCGAGGCGCCCGGCGCGCTGAAGGGCTCGCCGCAGGCGATTTCCGATCAGTTCTCCCTGATTCCGGCCGACATGGCGATCAACGATGTCGAGGGGCTGGAGCTGGAGACCATCGAACGCCCGGCCGCCCATATCCGCGCGCTTCCCCTGACGTCCGAGACCCTGGTCATCATCGATACGCCGCCAACCCTTGGCCGGCGCTTACTGTCGGCGCTGATCGCCGCCGATGCCGTTGTAAGCCCAGTCGCCCTCAACGGCTACTCGATCCAGGGCATCACCGACCTGCAGAAGACCATCCAGACCGTGATGCGCCGTTTCAATCCTCGGCTCAAGAATCTCGGGCTTCTGGCCAACATGGTCAATAGCCGCTCGGCAACCCATGCCCAGATGCTGGGCGAGCTGCGGGAGGCCCTCGGCGATAAGCTCTTATCTGAGACCATAGGCCACCGAGTTGCCATTTCGGACGCCATTGATAGGGGCAAACCCGTCTGGTATCGAATCCGGGGAGAGAGTGCCCTGCGCGCCGCGCAAGAGATGCGTGGTGTCTGCACCGCCATCCTGGAGAAGCTGTCATGAGCATCAAAGGAATTTCCAGCCTCGCCGAGCTGATGGATACCCCGGCGGATGCTGGTGCCCAGGAGATCGCGCTTTCCCTGATCGATCCCGACCCTAACCAGCCGCGCACCAGCTTTGACGAGCTGCGTCTGGATACCCTGGCCGCATCGGTGAAGGCCCAGGGCGTCATCGAGCCGCTGATCGTCTCCCATCATCCCGAGACCGCTGAACGCTACATGCTGATCGCGGGGGAGCGCCGCTGGCGAGCTGCTGGTAAGGCTGGCCTGACGCGGGTTCCGGTAGTCATCCGCGAGCTGAGCGACGACCAGCGTCTGGCGGTCCAGCTGGTCGAGAACATCGATCGCGAGGAGCTCTCGGTCATGGAGGAGGCCTTGGCCGTGACGCGACTGCTCGACTTCGGCCGCAAGCCCAAGGAAGTTGCGGACATGCTCGGAAAGACCGCCGCCTGGGTCTCCCTCCGTAAGAAGATCGCCAAGCATCAGGCAATCCTCGAGTACTTCGTGGTTCAGGGTCAGACCGGCGATGCCGAGACCCTGGCGATGCTCGTCGACCTGGAGAAGATCGACCGGAAAGCCTTCGAGGACATGCTCCAGCAGGATCAGGTCGGACGCGCCATGGTGCGTGAGGCCCTGGACCTGGCGAAGGCTCGAAAAGAGGAAGCCGAGAATCCCAAGAAGCCGTCGATGCCGGAAGTCACCGATCCGTCGGAATCGGCCCACAGAGAGGAAGAAGCCGCGGCCGAACAAACGGGTACATCTGCGCACTCGGGGTCAGACGGCGACGCCGCGACCTCGCCTGGCGAGGCCCCGGACCCCGAATCTCCGGCAGCCGGCACCGACGAGAAGGCGCCGGCACGACCGAAGGCATCGAGGAGCAAACGCAAGGGTGATTCCGGTTCGGAAGGCGAAGGCGATGCTTATGACGAGATTGCACGAGCCTTGCAGACCATGTTGGGCTTGCCGGTGACGATCGACGTCCCGCGGGACGGCAAATCCGGCGAGCTTCGGATTGGTTTTGCGGACCTGCTGGAGCTGGAAGGTCTCCAGCAGAACCTGACCTGATCGCGCGGCCCGGCTGAACGCCGGGCCGTTCTACAGGCGACCCGAGATCACCATGCTCCGAGGCACCAAGATCAAAGCTCAATACGGCGAGGCACCCGTGCGGCAGGGCGTTTACGTGTGGGCGCTGATCGAGCATGGCCCTGGTCTCCAGGGCAGGGGAGGGTGGTGTCCATGAAGGACGGCATACCCGCGTGCCCCGATTGCGGTGGCCCCATGCACCTGGAAAGCTCGGCCTACGGCCTTGCCTGGGAGTGCGGCCAGCGGGCCGGGGTAGGGGGCGGTTGCGAGGGTGTTATCCAGCTCCGCGAGGACGATGAGCTGACCGAGCTTCAGATCGCGGAAACGATCGCGCGGCGAACCCTGGGCGACGGTTCCAGTGCTCACCAGCAGGGGCAACCCGGATACCACCACGTCATTGGTCCCCTGGAAGAGATCGCCAGGAGCGGGTATCTCTCCAGTCCTCAGCGCCGGGTTCTGGAAGAGGCTCGAGTCATCGTCGAGCGATTGGCCAGCGCCGCCGTTCTGGCGAAGGATCAGGCGCGGCGCCAGGAGAAGGCTAGGGAAGGAGCCATGGAGGAACGCTTCCGGCAAGCCATGGGGCTCCTGGGTCAGAGTCTTGCTCCCGATACGACCCGGCTGGAGGCATCTGTTGTTGATCTGCTCGCGTTGGCTCGTTTGGGTGGGGATGCTCGCTCTACCGTCCCCGACATCCTTACCCACGACAGTATCGAGGAGCTGGAGAACCTCTTGCGCAGCCGTTCCATGGGCGAGCAGCGTACTGCCGCGGATGTGATCTTCGCGGACCTGGTGTCAGCACATCAGGACCTCCGGGAAGGTATTTCTCGAGATTGGAACGTTCGTTCCGAGCCCATCGAGGACCTGTACGCGAGATTCATCGCGGCCCTTCCAGGACTGCGCGAGGCCATCCTCGCTTCACCGCCCCCCTATCTCCAGGTGGTCCGCCGTCTCCTTGCCGAGACCGCCCCCGACAACGTGGTTCCGCTGGCGCCACGCCCAAGCTCCATGACCCCGATTCCGAATCAAACGCGCCGGCGGGTGATCTCCGCGTTCCGCTTCCACAGTCAATGCTCCCCGGCCGAGTCCGCGGCGCTGTTGACCTCCTTTGCCGTCAAACGTGGTCTCTCGGACCCGCGCCGCCCGCCTCCCGGATCAGCCCTAGAGCAATGGGCCACCGCGGCGAAGGCCCCCTTGTGGGCGGTCCAGGCCGCGGCCTCCTGGCTCGACGCCCATGCCACTGTCACCGACCCGGAAGAGCAGGCCGCGGTCGCGGCGGTCCTGGAGCAAACCGGCGGGGGAGGGGATGGGTGATTTTTTCGCATGCGAAAAAACCCCCGAGCGACTACGGCGCTGGCTACCGTGACGAGCTAGAGCGCTTCAAGACCGCGATCAACCTGACCGAGTACGCTGCGAGCCAGGGTTATCAGCTCGACAAGCGCGCGAGCTCGCGCAACTCGGTCGTCACGCGCCATCCTGCCGGCGACAAGGTCGTCATCGCTCGCGGCGAGGACCAGCACTGGATCTACTTCTCGGTCCGCGATGACGCCGACAACGGGTCCATCATCGACTTCATCCAGCATCGGCGCCGGTGCGGTCTTGGCGATGTCCGTCGGGAGCTGCGGCCCTGGATCGGTGGTGCCGTCCCCCGGCCGGCGCTGGAGCTGTATGTCCCTGAGGTGGTCCCTGTCTCGCGCGACCGGGCGGGCGTCATCCGCGCCCTCACGGCCATGAAGCCCCTCGCGACGCATCGGTACCTCGAAGAGGAGCGGGCGATCCCCCGCGAACTCCTCGCCCATCCACGCTTTGCCGGCAAGGTTCTGGTCGATGCCTGCTCCAACGTTATCTTTCCCCACGCCGACCAGGACGGCCCCTCTGGCTACGAGATCAAGAACCGCAGTTTCACCGGCTTCGCCTCGGGCGGCGAGAAGGGGCTATGGGTCTCTGGGGTCAAGCGTACCGATACCGCCCTGGTGATCGCCGAGAGCGGCATCGACGCCCTGAGCTACGCGGCCTTGCATCCTGACGAGCACGCCCGCTACGCGAGTTTCGGAGGCGCCCTGAACACCCATCAGCCGTCGCTGATCCAGGCAACCGTAAAGCGCCTGTCGCCTGGTGCCGCCTTGCGGATTGCTACAGATAACGACAAGGATGGAGCCGACTTCGCCACAACTATCGAGGGTTTGGTTGTCGACACTGGCAGGAGGGATCTGGTTGTCGAGCGGGTTACGCCCAACGGTGCTAAGGACTGGAATGACTCGTTACGAGGCGGTAGAGACCATGGCCGGTAAGTGAGCCCTTGCCGATACAAAGGTTGTCGGACAGATGTCCAACAACCCATTCCGAACATACCTAGCCTACCGGAAGATGTGTTAGGTTTCCGCAACAAGCGGCTCAACTCCGATGCCCATTGAGGCCGACACTATTGATCCTAGTGTGATTTTGGGCTCGCAGGGGTGACCGACTGCTGAGTCCCAACTACGGACATTGGAGCCGAGGTATTCGGGCTCGCGGTTTCGGCCGTGACCGGACCTACACCTTTCCCTGACGAACGGCAGCCTTGCACAGTAAAGCGGACCTCAAGGAGTTCTACCGTGCTGACGCCTCTGGTGGATCGGCAGATTTCCGGCCTGAGCTGACTTGTTCGCGGTGGATCTAGATCTGTGACCCGCTGGCGAGGTGAGAATTTCCTGTAAGGTCAGATCTCCTGATCTCAGGGATTATCATATGAACCCGATTTCAAAAATCCTGGTGAAGCTCATCAGTTTCACAGCGGCTGACGATAGAGTCGCCAGCGATTTGCTTCGTGCCAGCCTATCGAATAATCGACCGTGGTTAATCCGAAACCAATTCATAAACCAGACGTAAATTCGTACCGGGAAAAATCGTCTCGGTCTGGTTGAGTTCCGTACAAAGGTGACGGATCACCTCGTCGCCGCAACGATTGGCCTGACAATGCACACGCACCGTCAAGGTCCCTGCGTTTTCGTCGGGCAGCAGGTCGGCTTCCGTGCTGTAGAGTGCTCTCAGTAAACTACGGGCATCGTCTTCTCGATGCATCTTTTCCCGTGCCATCTGCACCATGGCGGTTTCGGCACGGTAAGCCACCATCTTGATGGTGTCGATCAGGTGTTTACTTTGTGTGCTTAGCTGCTTGAAGCGTTCCTCTTCGGGCAGCTCGGCGATTGTGATGTGGTGTGCGACCGCTTTGCGCTGAGCTTTGAGCTCATTGAGCTCTTTTGTCAGGCCCTCGATCTGCTCCCGGAGCTGCGCTTTTTTCTGCTCGAACGCGGCCACTTTTTTGGGTTCGATCTCGCCTTTGAGACCCATCGCCGAGAAGGCTGCAAGCTTTCGGGTGAGATGACCTCGAAGGCTTCGCACCCGTCCATCGAGCTGGCGATACGCCGGGTTCACCACCCTTGTGGTATCGGGAATCTCCTCGGTAGCATAGTCGACCAGAC
>Ga0316198_10000801_pt1 | contig 17377 bp, 12 predicted proteins | sample OudBieAanoxic_MG_FD_204935 | JGI IMG/M metagenome (GOLD analysis project Ga0316198, IMG submission 204935) | Coastal sediment microbial communities from Oude Bieten Haven, Netherlands - site A anoxic | ecosystem: Environmental > Aquatic > Marine > Coastal > Sediment | place: Netherlands...
CGAGCAAAGTAACCGGTAACCAGTGACCAGTTCGAGAATTTGGTTCTCTTGGGGGGGGGGAAGGGATGGGTTCTGGTTACTGGGTACTGATTACTCGCGGCAGTGGTAGCCTTCAGAGTGCAAAGCACACCGAGATTGAGAGCGAGGTAAGAACATGGCAGGCATCTTCAAGGCATACGATATCCGGGGGACCTATCCCGACCAACTCGACGAGACGACCGCATTCCGGGTTGGGTATCATTTCCGCGACCTTCTTGATGAGGACGATCTGGCGCGAGGGCCGGTGGTGGTGGTCTCGCGTGACATGCGCTCGCACTCGATCCCCATGTCGCGCGCCCTCAAAGACGGGCTGCGCGCGCGCGGCGTCGCGGTGATCGATATCGGCCTGACGGACACTCCCCAGAACTATTTCGGGATCGGTTTCCTCGGCGCCTCGGGTGGAATCCAGGTCACCGCGAGTCATAACCCGGCGATCTACAACGGCTTCAAGATGTCCCGTCGGGACGCCATTCCGGTCTCGTATGAAACCGGAATCGACAAGCTCGAAGAGCTGGTGACGAACTCCAATGTAGCAACCGATCTGCCGCCGCAGGCGGATGAGGAAGAGCGTTCAGTCTTCGAGGAGTACACCGAACACGTTCTCGCGGAGATAACGGTTTCCGAGCCGCGCCTCAAGCTTGCCGCCGATGCCGCCAATGGCATGGGCACGATCTACCTGCCGATCCTCGAGCAGCTCAACGTCGATCTCGTTCCGCTCTACTTCGAGCTCGACGGCACCTTCCCGAACCATGAGGCAAACCCGCTCAAGCATGAAAACCTGGTGGACGCCGAAAACGCGGTCAAAGAGCACGGGTGCGACATCGGCGTGGCATTTGACGGTGATGCGGACCGAGCCATTCTGATTGACGAAAAGGGACGGTTCATCTCGGCAGACAAGATCACCGGTTTAATTGCTCCACGCTTCCTCAAGGAGGAACCCGGAGCCTCGATCATCTACGACCTGCGCTCGTCCTGGGCCACCAAGGAAGCGATCGAAGAGGCCGGGGGAGTGCCGGTACGAGAGCGCGTCGGCCACTCGTTCATGAAGGCGACGATGCGTGAGCACGGGTCCCCATTCGGTGGCGAACTTGCCGGTCACTTCTACTTTCGGCGCAACTACACCGCGGATTCGTCGATCATGATCCTGATCGAGGCACTCAACCACCTGCGGGAGACCGGCATACCGCTTTCCGAATTGGTAGCTCCCCTCGAACGATACTCCGCGACCGGCGAGATAAACTTCCATGTCGACGACAAGGAGGGGATGATCCGAAAGCTCGCCGAGGTCTTCTCCGATGGCGAGATCGACTACCTCGACGGTGTGACGGTTCAGTACGAGGACTGGTGGTTCAATGTCCGGCCGTCAAACACCGAGCCGCTTCTGCGACTGGTGTTGGAGGGGCGCACCCGCGAACTGATGGACGAGAAGAAAGAGCTCCTCCTCAGCTACTTGGGCACCCCGGAATCGTAGGATAAGCTCTATTCGTGAGTGATCAATCACGCCCACGGCTCGGTGCGCGCACCCTGGTGGTCGGCGCCGCCGTGGTCGTCGTTCTCGCCGGCCTCAAGGCGGCTCAGTCGCTGATCATTCCTTTCCTGCTGGCGCTCTTTCTCGCGATCATCTGTTTCCCGGCGGTAGCCTGGATGACGTCGAAAAAAGTACCGGTTGGAATCGCGGTGCTGGCGGTCGTGGTCGTGCTGCTTGCGGCATTCTCGGGGTTCGGGGCGATTGTCGGCGGTTCAGTGGATGATTTCACCGCATTCGCAACCCAGAATCAGGCTCGCTTCGATGGCCTCATCAAATCGGCATCCGCCTGGTTCGAGGCCCGCGATATCGATCCCGCTAGCCTCGACCTTCTCAACATGCTTCAGCCCGGAAAGTTGATCAACTTGCTCGGCGGCGTCTTGAAAAACCTCGCTGGTGTGCTTTCGAATTTCTTCCTCATCATGCTGACAATGATTTTCATGCTCTTCGAGGCAGCGAGTTTTCCAACCAAGATTCGCGCCGCCGTGGGTCCGGGGCGTTTCGATGTCGAGAACATGCGCCACGCGGTCATCCAGGTGCAACGCTATCTGGGGCTCAAAACGTTGACCAGCCTGGCGACCGGGTTACTGGTTGGCCTGTGGACGGCGATCCTTGGTCTCGATTTCGCAGTCGTATGGGGCCTGTTGGCGTTTCTCCTCAACTACATTCCGAGCATCGGTTCGATTGTCGCCGCTGTTCCGGCGGTCCTCCTGGGACTGATACAGGGTGGGCTCGGTTACGCAGTTCTAATCGCCGTCGGGTACATCGTGGCCAACGTCGGAATCGGCAATTTTGTGGAGCCCTGGTTGATGGGTCGCACGCTCGGTCTGTCGACGCTCGTGGTGTTTCTCTCCCTCGTGTTCTGGGGCTGGATGTGGGGCGGCGTCGGCATGCTGTTGTCGGTGCCACTGACGATGATCTTCAAGATCCTCTTCGAAAACACCGATGATCTGCAGTGGATAGCGGTCATGCTCGACAACAAGCGTTGCGCAGAAAAACGGCTGGAAGAAGCGGAGGCAGCCGGAAGTTAGCCGGCAAATGCCGTCAGCGCCGCAGCTTCGGCCACACCTGTCTCCACCGCCGCTCCCTCGCTCGCAAGAACGGTCTCGAAAGCGCCGACGCAGGTCAGGACATTTCTGAGGTTGCAGCTGTGACCCATCAAGCCGATCCGCCACACCTTGCCGGCCAGTGCTCCCAGGCCAGCGCCGACCTCGAGCTGGTAATCCTCGAGTAACCGACCGCGAACTCTGGCCTCGTCGACTCCTTCCGGAACGTGAACGACATTGAGCTGTGGAAGCCGCTCGGCCTCGGGCACAGCCAAACCGAGCCCCATGGCTTCGAAGCCGGCGCGCAGGGCGAGATGGTGCTTCTGGTGGCGGGCCCACGCCGCTTCGAGCCCTTCTTCCTCGAGGATCACGAGGGCTTCATGGAGGCCATACAGTGCGTTGATGGGCGCTGTGTGGTGGTAGGACCGTTTCTGGTTGGTCCCCCAGTAACCCATGACCAGGTTGGTATCCATGAACCAGCTCTGAACCGGTGTCTTTCGTCGTTTGATGGTCTCCACGGCAAGCGGGCTGAAGCTCACGGGCGACAAGCCCGGGGTGCAGGAGAGACATTTCTGTGAGCCCGAGTAAACCGCATCAAAAGTCCACTCGTCCACCAGCACTGGAATGCCACCGAGTGAGGTCACGGCATCGACGATCGCGAGGCAATCATGAGCATGAGCCAGCCCTACAAGGGCTTCGGCATCGGATCGCGCTCCGGTCGATGTCTCAGCATGGACAAACGCAAGGATCTTGGCCTCTGGGTGATCTTTCAGGGCCTGCTCGACCTTGGCCGGGTCGACCGCACGGCCCCAGTCGTCCTCGACCACCACCGCGGTGGCGCCGCTGCGAACAACGATCTCTTTCATGCGGCCACCAAAGACGCCATTGACGCAGATGACGACGGTGTCTCCGGGTTCCACCAAATTGACGAAGCAGGTCTCCATGCCCACGGATCCGGGGCCGGAGATCGGCATCGTGAGAGGGTTCTCGGTCTGGAAGGCAAATTGGAGGAGCTCTTTGAGGTGGTCCATGAACTCCACGAAGACCGGGTCGAGGTGGCCGAGGGTCGGACGCGCCATCGCCTCGAGAACCCGCGGCGAGACGTCCGAGGGCCCGGGTCCCATGAGGGTGCGTTGCGGTGGGTGGAACGACTGAGCCATGTTGATTTCCTTTCGCAGGGCGGATCTTAACAGGGACAGAGATACAGGATGCAAGATGCAAGATTCAGGATCCGCCTACCCGTAGTCACACACCATCTTGAATCTTGTACCTTGCATCTTGAATATGGTCTTTCGGCGATGGATCGTCTCATTTGACAACGGGAATACAATGGACGGCGCAAGGAGGGGCCTGACGATGAAAACTGTGCGTCTATTGAGCATCCTGTTCCTTATATGTGCGACTTTTTCCACCTATGCGATTGCCCAATCGAGCCCCGAAATCCGGAGCCCTGAAAGCGTGTTCGGTTTCGTGCCGGGTAGCGACCGCCAACTCATGGATTACGGCGAGTTGGTGGATTATCTCCTCGATCTATCGGCGGCTTCAGACCGCATCGAGATGCGCGAGGTGGGGAAGTCGCCTCTCGGTCGGACGATGTACGTGGCGTTCATATCGGCGCCTGAAAACCTGAGCCGCCTGGACGACCTCCGCGAAATCAACAAGCGCCTCGCCCTGGATCCGACGATCCCCCTGGACGAGAGGGCCGAGCTGGTCCGAGACGGTCGCGTATTCTTGCTGGAGACGCTGTCCATGCACTCAGGTGAGGTTGCTCCAAGCCAGAGCCTGGCGATATACGCCCACCGGATAGCGACCAGCGATGATCCGGAAGTTCTTGCGCAGTTGAATGACGTGGTTTTGATGATGGTGCCGAGCCACAACCCAGATGGCATGGACCTGGTCGTTGAGCACTACCGAGAATATGTGGGCACCAAATATGAGGGTTCGAGATTGCCGCGGGTCTACCACAAGTACGTAGGCCACGACAACAACCGGGATTTCGTGACCTTGACCCAGGAGGACACCCGTGTCATTGCCGCCCTCTACAGCACCGAGTGGTACCCGCAGGTGATGGTTGAGAAACACCAGATGGGTTCCACCGGCCCGCGCTATTACGTTCCCCCCAACCACGATCCGATCGCCCAGAACGTCGACGAGGGTCTGTGGACCTGGTCGGCGGTCTTCGGTTCGAATCTTTCTCGCGACATGGCTGCCGACGGGCTCCAGGGTGTTGCCAGCCACTGGGTCTTCGACGACTATTGGCCGGGATCGACCGAGACCTCGATATACAAGGGCGTAATCAGCTTTTTGACCGAGGCGGCAAGCTGCCGTACCGCCACTCCCGTCTTCGTCGAACCGACCGAGTTGTCGGTACGGGGCAAGGGGCTGGCCGAATACAAGAAAGGCGTGAACCTACCCTACCCGTGGCCGGGCGGAAAATGGAGCCTTGGCGACATTGTCGCATACGAGCTGTCGTCAATGAACTCGATCCTCGCAACCGCTTCGCGGTATCGCGCCGAGATCCTCGAGTTTCGCAATGATCTCAGCCGCAAAGAGGTTGAAAAGGGACGCTCTGAAGCTCCCTACTACTTCGTGATACCGCAGGAACAGCGCGATCCCGGCGAAATGGTGGCGCTGGTGCGGCTGCTCGAGCGGCATGGGGTGGAGATCGACCAGCTGACCGGTGAGGTGGTGGTTGGTGATCATCACTTTGCTTCTGGTGACATCGTCGTGAGGCTGAGCCAGCCTTACCGCACCTTCGTCAAAGAGGTGATGGAGAGCCAGCGCTATCCGGAGCGGCACTACACACCAGGCGGCGAGCTGATCACTCCGTATGACATCACGAGTTGGTCCCTACCGCTCCACATGGGGGTGCGGTCAATCCAGGTCGACACGCGCTCAAAGACGCTCGAAGCCCTGCTCGAGCCGGTGATGGGTGGGGATCTCTCCACTGATCCGACGCTTCCCGATAACGTGTGGGCGATCGCTTATCCCTCAACCAGCAACCAGTCGTACAAGGCGGTTTTTGCGGCGTTCGAGGCCGGGCTCGAAGTCGGCCGATTCACCCATCCTTTCGGCGAGTTGCCGGCGGGAAGCTTCGTGATCCAGGCCGGCTCGGCGTCGAGGCAAAAACTTCGCAGGGTCGTCGATCAGGCATCTATCAAACCTCGGATCTTCGAGTCGGAGATCACGGTCGTCTCGATGCCGGTTCGTATGCCGAGGATTGGACTGGTCGAAACCCACTTCCATGATATGGATGCGGGTTGGACGCGCTACCTCTTCGACACATATGGGATCAACTTTAAGGTCCTTCATCCCGAGGACATCGAGGGCGCCGATCTGAAGGGTGAATTCGATGTCATCGTTTTTCCGGACGCAAGCGAGGATATCCTCACCAAGGGCAAGTACAAGCGATACGACCGTTATGTCAGCAACGACTATCCGCCGCAGTTCCGCAAGCCGATCTCAAAGAAGGGGCGCGGCAAACTGACCGAGTTCATCACCGGCGGCGGGGTTGTGGTCTCCTGGGGTCGATCGACCGGCCTCTTCACCGAGGGCCTGCCGTTGCCGAAAAGCGGTGAGGAGAGCGAAACGCTCGAGCTGCCGGTGCGGGACGTGAGCGAGCGCCTTAAGGGTGTCTCCGTCCCAGGCGCGTTTCTGGCGGTAGACCTCATCCCGGACCACCCCCTGACCTGGGGAATGCCGGAGAAGGCAGGCGCTTTTTCTCGCGGCACTCCTGTCTTTGGGACCTCAATCCCTGTTCTTGACACCGACCGTCGAGTGATTGGTATCTACCCAGAGCGCGACCTCCTTCTGAGCGGATACATCGCGGGCGAAAAGGAGCTCCAGAATCGTCCTACGATGGTCTGGGTACGGGCTGGCAAGGGACAAATCGTACTCTTCGGATTCCGTCCGCAATTTCGTGGCGCAACTCCGGCGACGTTCAAGCTGGTCTTCAACTCTCTTCTTCTTCCGCCAATGAAATAGACGGCCGATAGAGGACAGAAGTGCGCGGTCAGACAACTGCGGCTGTTCGAGGTGCGCGTAGAGGCACGCCGATAGGGGCAGTCCTGCTCGCAATCGTTCTTTTCACCGCAAATAGTGGAGTCGTGGCACAGGCGGCACCTGAACTCAAGAAACCACACTCGGTCCCCAGGGCGACATCCGAGGTCACCATCGATGGCGTGCTCGACGAGCGGGCCTGGCAGGACGCCTTGACCCTCGAACTGAATTACGAGGTCCGGCCTGGTGAGAACATCAAACCTCCGGTGCGGACCGTGGTCTTCATTACCTACGACGAAGACCGTGTACTGGTGGCATTCCGCGCTTATGACCACGAACCCGAGAAGATCCGAGCAAGATACCGTGACCGCGACCAGGTCCACGGGGACGACTGGGTCGGGATCATGCTCGACACCTTCAACGATGAACGCCGGGCCTACGAGTTTTGGGTCAATCCGCTGGGTGTGCAGACCGAGGGCATATACACCGAGGGGAAGAGCGAGAGCGGTAGGAACTTTGACGATTCGTGGGACGCGATCTGGTTCTCCGCCGGGAGGCTGACCGACTTCGGCTACGAGGTGGAACTGGCAATCCCGTTCAACCAGATCCGATTCCAGGGCACCAAGGGTCCGCAGATCTGGGGGATCGACGCGACCCGCAGCTGGCCGCGATCCGATCGGCATCACATCGGGCTCTTCCCTCGCGATCGTGGCGCCAACAGCTATCTCGCCCAGACGGATAAGCTCATTGGATTCGAGGGAGCATCTCCCGGCCGCAACCTCGAGTTCGTACCGACGCTGACCGGTCTTGCCCTCGAAGAGCGGCCGGACTTTCCGCCGTCGACCGAGATCGAGGAAGATAAGGACATTGAGGTCGGGGCAACTGCCACCTGGGGAATTACGCCGAACATCACCTTCACCGGCGCTATCAATCCCGATTTTTCCCAGATCGAGGCCGACGCCGTACAGCTCGCAATCAACCAGACCTTCGAGCTCTTCTTCGAGGAAAGGCGACCGTTTTTCCTGGAGAGCGCGGACTACTTCCAGACCGGGGTCAATCTCCTCTACACGAGGATGATCGCCGACCCACTGGGAGCGGCAAAGCTCACCGGAAAAATGGGGCGCCATACGATCGGGGTCATTTCAGCCTACGACGAGGTCACGAATTTGATCGTGCCTGGGCCGGAGGGATCCGATTCCGAAACTTTCGAGTCTCCCAACACGGCGTTTGTCGGCAGGTACCGCTACGACCTCGGTTCCGACTCGGCGGTCGGAGCTTTTGTGTCCGATCGGAGGGGTTCGGACGGCTATTTCAACCGAGTCGTCAGCGGCGATGCGTTTTTCCGCCCCACCGAGGCAGACTCGATTTCTATCAACGCCGCATGGTCGAGCACCCAATATTCGCCGGAGATGCAATCCGAGCTGGATCTCGGCACTGAAGAGGTATCTGGCCACGGGTTCGAAATCGAGTATATCCATACCACGCGGGACTGGTTCGGCTTTGTGGAGTACACCGATCTGGCAGACGACTTTCGGGCGGACCTCGGCTTCATCCCCCGGGTCGGCTTCCGCGAGGCTGCGGCGGGTGCCGGATACCTCTGGTGGGGCGAAGACGAAGACTGGTACAACCGAATCGAAGTCGGCGGTTTCCTGGGTCGGTCCAGCGACCAACACGGCGATCTGCTCAATCAGAGATCCCAGATCTGGTTTCAGGGCGAAGGACCGCTTCAGTCCAACTTCCACCTCGAAGTCGGCAACCGGACCGAGGTTTACGAAGGCGTCCGGTTCGCCAATCTCGTCACGCCTTTCTTTTTCTTCAGGGTCCGCCCGTCGGCTACCTTCGCGATTCGGGGGAACGGTCGAATCGGCGACGCGATCGACTACGACCACATTCGTCCGGCTGATCAGGTTCGGCTCAGGGGTTCGCTCGACTTTTCGTTCGGTCGCCATCTCCAGTGGGAGATCTCACACTACTACTCGACCCTTGATGTCGAAGGTGGCAGGCTCTTCACGGCACACGTTCCAGAGTCGGAGCTGATCTGGCAGTTCAACACCCGAACCTTTGTTCGTGCCATCATTCAGTACACCGAAATTCGCCGTGACCAGGATCTGTATGAAGATGTTGTCGATGAGTTGGATCGCGACTTCTTTGTCCAGTTGCTCTTCTCCTACAAGGTCAACCCGAGGACGGTGTTTTTTGCCGGCTACAGCGAAGGCGGCGCGCAGACCCAGGACTTCGAGGAAATGACGACCACCGGTCGCGCCCTCTTCCTCAAGATCGGCTACTCCTGGCTGTGGTAGCAGACGACCCACCTGATCCTGGATGCTCGATGCTGGATACTCGATCCTGGACGGTAGGGTGGGCTTGAGCCAACCATGGGTTTTCGAAGTTTTCTTTGCGGGTTACAGCGAAGGCGGTTTCGAGAACCAGGTTCAAACTGTGATGGGACCAATTGAACTTCTTAGCGATCTTTGCGTTCTTTGCGGTTCAAATTGAGCGAATGAGGGTGTCTAGGCCGTCTACGGTCGTTCTGGGGTGCGGATGCGGAGGCAGACGAAAAAGCCGACGAACGCAATCGAGCCGGCGAGGATGAAGACCCACTGGAAGCCGTATGCCTCCCAGATATAGCCCGACAGAATCGGCAGGGTCATCGCAACGGCGTGATCAATGGTGATGCCCATCGAAATCGTTGGCGTGATATCGCTCGGGTCGTCGGCAATCTTTTTGAGGTAGGTCGTGCGCGCCACCCGAAGCGCAAAGAGGATGATGTCCAGAATGTAGGCCCCGTAGAGGGCATAAAGTACTCCATTTCCAGAGAATATTTCACCGGCAAAGGCGTAGGTCAGACAGATGCCCAGCAGGAGGAGTTCGTCGGCCGCCAGCACAATACGTTCGCCGAGCCAGTCAATCACCTCGCCGAGGAGAGGACGCAGAACGACGCCGAGGGTGGCGGCAATGAAATAGAGGAGGGCGATGGTACTCACCGAGACCCCGTGGATCTCGACAAGGACCCAGGCGCCAAAGGCGAGGAAGATCTGCTTGCGGATGCCGAAGAGGGCGGAAATCAGATAGAAAAGGCGGTATTTCTTTTTGAGAACCCAGCGTCTGGAGGGTCTATCACCACGACCCACGTCGAGACCTGCGTACAGCACCCCGGCGATCAGAGCACTGCCGGCAGCGATCGCGTAGAAGAGCGAGAAACGATCTCCGAGGGTTCGCGCGAGGATGAAAATGACCCCGACGCCGAGTATGGTTCCAAGGTTGCGGGCGCCACCGAACTGACCGAGCCGACGCCCTTCTTTTCCGCCCTTGGCGAGCTTGAGCCCAATCGGCCCCTCGACGGCAAAGATGATGTGGTCTCCGAGGGACCAGATGATGATGAATACGATCAGGGCCGCGTGAGTTGGGGCGAGATAGCCGAGACCGATAGCCCCGAGGGCGGTGAGCAGCATCGCCGCCGCCGCCATCTGGGTCTCGCGGAAAACGGTGAGCATGCCCCCTGCAATGAACATGATCAAAAAGCCGGGGAGCTCGCGCGGAAGTTCGAGCCAACCCCGTGCTTCGGCACCGAGATGATGGACCTCGGCAAGATAGTTGTTGAGGGTGGCGGTGAAGATGCCTGAGGCCGCACCAAAGAAGAGGGTCGCGAGGAGCGCACGTTTGAGGTCTCTGGAAGCCATTCTCCTCCTCGGAACAGGACTGAGCCGAACCGCGGGACATCATACGCGTATACTGAGCAGTGTCGAGAAATTACTGATGTCTCTCTCGAAACCCATTTGTGGTGTTGTGATCGCGGCCACCGGGCTGTTTTTCTGGCTCGGCGTTGGCGCGGTTCCGGCTCAAGAAGAGGAGGAGCAGGGACCGCAACGTGTTCTCTTTATCGCCGAAAATGACGCCGGAAAGGTTTGGGCCAACATTACCTTGACCCTCCAGCGATCGGGCGAACCCTATCTCCCGATGGTCGTGGCGGTCGAAAATAATTCGAAAAAGTCGATCGTTATCAAACGCGAGAGCTTCTGGTTGTCGGATCTCGACGACCTCCTCTATTTCATGCCGTCCGTCAAAGAAGTTCGCAAGAACTACGACAAGATCGTGATGGACTACCGCATGGTTTCCTACGCGGGGATTCCGTGGGAGAGCTGGCGGTGGACCAGAAGGCTCGAGTCGGCGAATTTCTTTCCTGATCTTCGATCCACCCGCGGTAACACGGTTCGAGATCATGTGACCCTTCGTAAGCGGCATGCGATGGTGAATCTGCTCTACTTCGAACGGCCACGAAACCTCCAGCGTGGAAGACCATTTTTTCTCGTCGTTCACCCCAAAGGTTGGGAGATCCCGATCCGGATTCGAGTCCTCATTTCGTAGGTCACCAGAGACGTTTCAGCAACTAGCAGAGTTTGTGAGCATGTGATAGATTTCACGTGCTCGGCGGTTCTCGCCGGAGCCCCTCTTCTCGGAGTGATTATGGCAAAGTTGAAACCATTCAAAGCGTGGCGTCCGCGACCCGACGTTTGTGCCGAAGTTGCGAGCCCGCCGTACGATGTTCTGTCGAGTGCCGAAGCGCATGAGATGGCGGCTGAAAACCCGCTGTCATTTCTTCATGTAGTCAAACCGGAAATAGATCTCGAACCCGGAACTGACGTTTACGCACCGGAGGTCTACGCCACGGGCGCAGCGAACCTCAAGCGGTTGATCGATGAGGGCGCATTGATTCGTGAGGAGAGGCCGGCTCTGTATCTGTATCGGCAGCGGATGGGTGACCACGTCCAGACTGGTCTGGTGGCTGGCGCCAGTGTGGACGAGTATGAGGCGGATCTGATCAAGAAGCATGAGCACACGCGGCCGGTGAAGGAAGACGACCGGACCCGCCACATCGACACTCTGAACGCGAACACCGGTCCGGTTTTTCTGACCTACAAGGCGCGACCGGAGATCGATGCGCTGGTGGAGCAAATCACTGCCGCCGATCCGACCTATGACTTCGTCGCAGCTGATGGAATTCAGCACATCCTGTGGGTGGTGGACGGCGATGGCGACCGAGATGCTCTAGTCGCAACCTTTGCAGAGGTGCCGGAGCTCTACGTAGCCGACGGGCACCACCGATCGGCCGCGGGCACCAGAATTCGCGCGCTTCGGCGTGACGCCAACCCCGATCATACCGGCGACGAGTCCTACAACTACTTTTTGTCGGTGATCTTCCCCGATAATCAGATGATGATTCTCGACTACAACAGGGCCGTGCGCGATCTCAACGGACTCGACCCCGATACCTTCATGACATCAGTTGGTGAGCGCTTCGATATGGAACCGACACAGGATGGACGCCCGGCTCGAAAGCGATGCTTTGGGATGTATCTCGGGGGCCGTTGGTTCAGATTGACGGCCAAGGACGGGAGCTTCCCGGCGGATCATCCGGTCAAAAGCCTCGATGTTGCCATTCTGCAGGACAATTTATTGGCACCGGTGCTTGGTATCGGCGACCCCCGCTCGGATGAACGCATCGACTTCGTGGGTGGTATTCGCGGGCTCGAGGAACTCGAGCGCAAGGTCGATTCAGGCGATTGGGCGGTTGCCTTTGCCCTTCACCCGACTTCCATCGAACAGCTCTTTTCTGTTGCCGACGCTGGGCTGGTGATGCCCCCAAAATCGACCTGGTTTGAACCCAAACTCCGCTCTGGTCTCATTGTCAGACCTTTGGACGACTGAGGATACGAGGGGGAGACAATGAAAATATTGATTTCCGATGCATTCGATCCTTTGCTGCCGGCCAAGCTCGAAGTCTTCGGTGAGGTCATAGATGACAAGGATCGCTTGGCGGAAATGGATGTGGTCCTCGTGCGCTCAAAGACGAAATGCACCCGCGAATACATCGATGAGGCCAAGAACCTACGGCTGATTATTCGTGGTGGAGTCGGCCTCGACAACATCGACGTCGAGTATGCCCGCTCAAAGGGGATTCAAGTCTTCAACACGGCCGAGGCTTCGGCGGTTGCGGTGGCTGAACTCGCGGTGGCTCTGATGATCGCGGTACCGACGCGTTTGGTGGAGGGCCACATCGGGATGACCAACCGTGAATGGCTCAAGAAATCGCTCAAACGCACCGAGTTGATGGGGAAAACCCTTGGGATGATTGGCGCAGGCAACATCGGCACCGAGCTGGCGCGCCGGGCGATCGCATTCGGCATGCGGGTCATTGCTTACGATCCGCTGATCAAGAACCATGAGTGTGTTGATCTGGTGGGTCTCGAAGAGCTGCTTGCGGATGCGGATTACATTTCGCTGCATGTGCCGCTCACAGATTCCACCCGAGCGATGTTCAACGCTGAGACCATCGCACAGCTCAAGGATGGAGTTGTGATCATCAATACAGCCCGCGGAGAGTGCGTTTCGGAGAAGGACATGGCGGCGGCGCTCGAGTCGGGAAAGGTGAGGGCCTATGCTACCGACGTCTGGTACTCCGATCCGCCCGACGAGTCGTGCCCGCTTTATGACGCACCCAACGTCATCATGACCCCGCACCTCGGTGCCTCCAGCGGGGAGAACATGTTGCGGATCGGTGACGTGGTTGTCAGAATTCTCGAAGATGTCGCGCAACAGACCGCCTAGGAGGAAGCCATGACCCGCACCTGGAATTTCTACGCCGGACCCGCCACCCTGCCACCCCCCGCACTCGAGCGGGCGAGAGTTGAAATCCCGAATTGGGAAAACACCGGAATGTCGGTGATGGAAACCTCTCACCGATCACCCGAATACGATGCCGTTCACGAAGGGGCTATTAGCCTAATGACCGAGCTTCTCGGTCTGGACGACGATCACCAAGTGCTCTTCCTCCAGGGAGGAGCCTCGATGCAGTTTGCGATGCTGCCGATGAATTTTATCCCTGACGGAGGATCGGCGGATTACGTCAATACTGGTACGTGGTCGCAGAAAGCTATCAAAGAGGCGAATATCATCGCCAGTTGCCGGGTCGCAGGGTCGAGCGAGAATGACGGATTCACCCGGATACCGAAGCAGGCCGAGTTGGACCTCGATCCCTCCGCCGCCTACGTACATATCACCAGTAACAACACCATCAAGGGAACCCAATTTCACGATTTCCCCGACACTGGTACGGTTCCGCTGGTTGCGGACATGTCGTCGGACATTCTCTGGCGTCCCTTTGATGCCAACAGATTCCACCTCTTCTACGCCGGCGCCCAAAAGAACATCGGACCGGCAGGTGTGACCATCGTCATTCTCAGGAAATCGTGGTTGGACCAAGCAAACGCGATCCTGCCGACGATGTTGTCCTACGGGACCTACTCGGCGAAAAATTCGCTCTATAACACCCCACCCACGTTTGCCATTTACATGGTGCGCAATGTCCTGGCATGGTTGAAGGAGCAGGGCGGGCTGGCCGCTGTTGAAAAGACAAATCGCGCCAAGGGCGATCTTCTGTACGGCGTGATGGCTGACAATTCGGACTTCTACACGTGTCCCGTGGCTGAGGGCAGCCGTTCGTACATGAACGTTGTCTTTCGCTTGCCTTCGGAAGATCTCGAGGCCAGATTTGTGGCCGAAGGCAAGGCGGCGGGAATGGTTGGACTCAAGGGCCACCGTTCGGTCGGCGGCTGCCGAGCCTCAATTTACAACGCCATGCCGCTCGAAGGCGTCCAGGTTTTGGCTGGTTTCATGGAGGAGTTCGCCAAGAACAACGGTTGACGGTCCGGTACGAGGTCCCGCATTCAACCACTGGCCTGGATACAGGATGCAAGGATGCAGGGCTCACTCATCCCAGACCCTGGTCTCTGTGCGCTCGACAGGCGAGTGGCTGCTCTGGATCCTGGATCCTGCATCCTGAACCCGTGCGAGCGGGTGTGCGTTACCATGACGATCGTGAAACGTTTGATCATCGCTGACTCCCACGTAGGCCAGGGATTGGACGATGCGGGCGAAATGACATCCCTCGTGTGTCGGGCCGCAGCCTCTGGAGTCGAAGAGGTGATCTACCTCGGCGATTCATTTCAGTACCTCATCGGCATGTCGAAGTTCTGGACCATCGCGCTGCGCGAGGTCCTTGAGTCGTGGCGGGAGGTGCGCCGACGAGGTATCCGCATCGTGATCATCGAGGGCAACCGGGACTTTTTCCTCGACGAACCGGGGTTGGCGGCAGAGATCGATTGGAGTGGCCGCATTTACGAGTTCGTTTCCGGCGATCGAAGCTACCGGCTCGACCACGGTGATCTCGTCAATCGCCGAGATTTCCAGTACCGATTCTGGTCCAGAGTCTCCAAGTCGGCAATCGCTCGCATTTGGGCACGGCTCCTGCCGCAATCTCTGGCAGTCGCTATCGTACGCCGCATGGAAGCCCACCTCGCCACGACCAACCGCAAGTTTCGTTACACCAAACCAATTGAGGATCTTCGGCGGAGCGCCTCTTTGGCGTGGGCGGACGGAATCGACATTCTTTTCTGGGGGCACTTCCACACCCACTGGGAGTGTCGGGAGGGCGATCGGCTGGCGATGATCATGCCGGCCTGGCTCGAGACTCGCACTTCCATTCTTGTGCACCCCGATGGCGGCTGGCATTGCGTCGATACGAACCTCGAGAGGTGCGGAATCCCCGGCCAAGGTGATTGATGGAAGGCCTGACGTTACCGACCCACCGGGGAGGTCTTCGGGGGACCGTCCTCCTGCCGACATCGAAGAGCCTTACCAACCGCGCTCTGATAGCGTCCGCCGTCGCCGATGGAGGCACCATCCTCGAGCCTCTTGATTGCGCAGACACGAGAGTTCTCGCAGCAGCACTCAGAACTGCCGGGTGGCCGGTGGAATGGCGAACCGAGATCCAGATCGGAGCAAGGACCGTTCCCGAGCATCCGATATCAATCGATCTGGCGGATTCGGGCACCGGTTCGCGCCTGATTCTCGCCTTGCTTGCTGCAAGTCCAGGGAAAACCGTCGTCGATGGCAGCGCCCGCATGCGGGAACGCCCTATGGCTCCGCTCCTCGAGTCGTTGATACGGCTTGGAGCTCATCTTAACTCGCGTGGTGGGTTCCTCCCGATCGAAATTGATGGTGAAAGGCTTCAGGGTGGCCCCGCTGAGATGGCACCAGGGGTCTCCTCGCAATTCGTCTCGGCCCTCGTCATGGCAGGTCCTCTGATGGTAAATGGCCTCGACCTCGAGGTATCGGGTTCGTTTCCGTCGGCGCCATATCTGGACCTTACCGTCGACGTCATGCGCGCCTTTGGTTCCGAGCTCGAGGTGAGCGATGACAGGCGGCGTTGGAGAGTGACTCCGAAAGCACTCGACCGGACCCGATACAGGGTGGAGGGCGACTGGTCCGCGGCAGCATTTGTGCTCGCGGCGGTGGCGGTGGCCGGAGGAAAAGTCGAACTCGGTCCTCTTGATCCGTTGAGCCGGCAGGGAGATCGCGCAGTGCTGAAAATCCTCGTCGATGCCGGCCTCAGGGCGCATTGGATCGGTGATCGCGTCGTCGCCCAGGGGCCTGTGACTGCTCCGATTCTCGCGGATCTCCGGCACACACCAGATCTCTTTCCAGCCCTGGCGGTTGCGGCGTCCTATGCGCCGGCAGGATCACATTTTTCCGGTCTCGACCACCTCAAGCACAAAGAAAGCGACCGTCTGACGGTGATGGTGGAAAACCTGGAGCAACTGGGTGCGAGGCTGAAGGTCGATGAAAACGGATTCGAGGTCATAGAGACCCTTGGTCCGAGGTCGGGATCGATAACCCGCGTGACTGCCGCGGGGGATCACCGCATTGCGATGGCGATGGCGTTGGCTGCGCTGATTCCGGGTCCCGTCGAGCTCGATGATCCGCAATGCGTATCAAAGTCTTTCCCAACGTTCTGGACGGTGTGGAACACATTGCTGAGCGGACCGGGGAACGAGGAATCCGCGAGGTGAGAATTCCCGAGCCGGCCGCCCTGCTGGTTGAGCATCCAGCGGTGCCGGTGCCCACGGTCGACGGAACCGCCTCAGAGTCGCTACCGAAGGGGGACGCGGTTTCGGAATCGTCGCTTTCCCGCAGAGAACGCTTCTGCGCTGCCCTGCAACTGACGGCTGCCGCCTCATTGTTGGCAGAGTTCGATCTCTGGCCTGGCCGGGCTGCCATCAGAAATGCCTTCTTCATGCGGACCCCCTCTGGGTTGTGGGCATCCCTCGCCCGTTTCCCAGTACCGATGTCACGTGTTTACTCTCGTCTCGGCGGTGGTGAAGGCGCAGCCGCAACGACCCGCGCGGCTGTTCTCGAGAGCATTTCAGACGCGGTTAGACTGCCGTTGGCGTCGATTGATCATCTCAAGGGTGAACCGGGGTTCTTTCTCGAGGCTGCGATCTCTCGTCAATTGCGAGAGCTCAAGCGACCTCTTGACGCGCGCACCGCACGCGCCCTGTGGGCCTTCCGGTGGGACGAGCTGCCGCCGCCGGAACAAGGTGCCACGAACTACTGGAGAGTCCCGTTTCCTAGCCTTGCGCGCCGCCTGGGTGGATCACTGTGGGCCAACATTCGACGCCGCGGGGGCAGCGCCTGGCTGTGGGGCGTGGGCATAAAAGACGAAGAGATCTCGCCCATACCGGCGATCGGTGGCGAAGGGACGCTCATCCTTGTTGGTGAGATCTCGAATAGTGAGCTTGCCGCGGTTTCACGCTGGGCTCAGCGCGACGGGTGCGGCGCCGTTGTCATCGGCCGGTTTCCGACCGGGTGGCATCCACCGCGCCCTCCGGGGTTCGATGCTCAGAAGCTGTTCCGTCATCTCGCAGTGACA
>Ga0316198_10000802_pt1 | contig 17377 bp, 15 predicted proteins | sample OudBieAanoxic_MG_FD_204935 | JGI IMG/M metagenome (GOLD analysis project Ga0316198, IMG submission 204935) | Coastal sediment microbial communities from Oude Bieten Haven, Netherlands - site A anoxic | ecosystem: Environmental > Aquatic > Marine > Coastal > Sediment | place: Netherlands...
CGCCGCAGGATGGGTGCCGCGGCTCGTTCCTCGGGCGAGAGATGGACGTTGCGCGACGAGAGCGCCAGCCCGTCGGGCTCGCGCACGGTCGGGCAGGGGATGACCTCGGTGGGCAGGGCCAGGTCGAGGGCCATGCGGCGGATGACCATGACCTGCTGCGCGTCCTTCTGGCCGAAGTAGGCGTGCTCCGCGCCGACCAGCGCGAAGAGGGTCGCGACCACCGTGGCCACGCCGTCGAAGTGGCCGGGGCGAGCGGTGCCCTCGAGCGGCCGGGCCACGGCGCCCACGCTGACGGTGGTGTCGAAGCCCGGCGGGTAGACCTCCTCGACCCCGGGCATCCACACGATGTCGACACCTTCGGCCTCGCAGATGGCGAGGTCGGCCTCCGTGTCCCGTGGGTACTGCGTGTAGTCGGAGGCCTGGTTGAACTGACGAGGGTTGACGAAGATGGTGGCCACGGTCAGGGCGTTCTCCGCCCGCGAGCGGCGCATGAGCGATCGGTGGCCATCGTGCAGCCAGCCCATGGTCGGCACCAGGCCCACCGGCCGAGGGGCCTCGGCCATGGCCGTACGCAGCTCGGCACGCGTGTGCAGCACGCGCCTCATGGGGCCGTCGAGCTTGGCACCGACCGTTCCCCTGTCGGCTAGAGGTCGCGGTCGAGCGGGATGGACGTGGGCTTGCCGGCCTGGTCCAGGTCGCTCTTGCCCAGGACCTCGTCGAGGACGCTCTGCTCCATGAAGCTGGATTCGGCCTGGGCCGGGAACTCCCCGGTGCGCACCGCGTCCTGGTAGGCCCTGACCGCTTGCGCCAGTGCCTCCCCGACCTCGCCGAAACGGCGCGCGTGCTTGGGAGTGTAGCCCTGGGTCAGGCCGACCACGTCGGTCACGACCTGGATCTCGGCCGAGGTGTAGGGGCCCGAGCCGATGCCCACGGTCGGGATGGAGAGGCGCTCGGTGATGGCACCGGCCAGCTCTGCCGGCACGAGCTCGAGCACGACCGCGAAGGCGCCTGCCTCCTGCACCGCCAGCGCGTCCGCGATGAGCTTGCGTGCCTCTTCCCTCGAACGTCCCTGCACGCGGAAGCCGCCCAGCTGGTTGACCGCCTGGGGCGTGAGGCCGATATGGCCCATGACCGGGATGCCGCTGTTGACGATGGCCTCCATCGTCCTCGCCGAGCGCACGCCGCCCTCGATCTTGACGGCCTGCGCGTAGGCCTCCGAGAGGAAGCGGCCCGCGTGCTCGACCGACTCCTCGGTGCTCACGCCGTAGGTGAGGAAGGGCATGTCGCCCACGACCAGCGCGCGCTTGGCGCCGCGCGCCACGGCGCGGGTGTGGTGCAGCATCTCGTCGATGCTGACGCGCACGGTCGTGTCGTAGCCGAGCATGACCATGCCCAGCGAGTCCCCCACCAGGATGAGCGGGACACCGGCCTCATCGACGATGCGGGCCGTGGGGAAATCGTAGGCGGTGATGGTGGCGAAGCGTTCACCCTCTTCATACATGCGGGCGATGTCGGCGATGGTGATGCGGCGGACCGGCTTGGAGGCGCTCATGGCTTCATTCTGCACTCCTTCCCGCCCGCAGTGCTGCCACGCGGTCCAATAGCCGCTCGGCGACCTCGGACTTGGGCAGCTGCGGCCACGGCTCGGGCTCGCTGCCGGGCACGATGATGGTGACCCGGTTGGTGTCGCTGCCGAAACCCGAGCCGGGCTCGGCCACGTCGTTGGCCACGAGCAGGTCCACGCCCTTGCGCGCGGCCTTCTCCGGTGCTCGCTCGAGCGAGCCCGCCTCGGCCGCGAAGCCGACCATCACCGGCCGTCGCGTCGGGCCCTCGCCGCCGGCGCGCGCCAGGGAGGCCGCCTCGGCCAGGATGTCGCTCGTCGGCTCCAGGCGCAGGCTCAGTCCCTCGGATCGCTCGAGCTTGGCAGCGGTGCGCTCGAGTGGCCGGAAGTCGGCCACGGCGGCAGCCATGATCAGCGCGTCCGCCCCGGGCAGGGCGTCGAGCACGGCTGTGCGCATCTCGGCCGCCGTCTCGGCCTCGACCACGAGCGCACCGGCCGGCGGCGCCACGGTGGTCGTGCCCTTGACCAGCGTCACGCGCGCACCGCGCCCGAGGGCCGCCTGCGCGATGGCCATGCCCATCTTGCCGCTGGAACGGTTGCCCACGTAGCGCACCGCATCGATGGGCTCGGCGTTGCCGCCGGCACTGACCACGATGTGCATGTCCGCGAGATCGTGTCGCCGTGGCTCGGCGCGGGGTGGCCTGGCGGCGGGATCAGGTTCGCGGATGGGCCGGTCTGCGACCGCCTGCACCACCGCCTGCACCAGCTGGGGCAGGGGCACGAGCCGGCCGATGCCGTGCTGGCCCGAGGCCAGCGAGCCGGTGTCGGGGTCCACGACGGTGTAGCCGAACTCGCGCAGGCGAGCCACGTTGGCACTGGTAGCGGGATGGACGTACATGTCGCCGTCCATGGCCGGTGCCACCACCACCGGCGCGCTGCTGGCCAGGCAGGTAGCGGTGATGATGTCGTTGGCCAGGCCGGTGGCCATGGCCCCCAGCCAGCGGGCCGTGGCCGGCGCCACGAGGATGGCGTCGGCGCTGTCCGCGGCCACGATGTGGCCGATGCGACTGTCCGACTGCAGCTCGAGCGGGTCGAGCATGACCGGGCGTCCGGACAGTGCCTCCATGGTCAGCGGACCCAGGAAGTGGGTCGCGGCCTGGGACATCATCACCTGTACCTCGGCACCGGCGCGAGTGAGCTCGCGGAGCAGCTCGGCGCCCTTGTAGGCGGCGATGGATCCGGTCACGCCCAGCAGGACGAGTCGGCCGCGGAGTGGCTGGTCGTTCATGGGGAAGCTCCTGCGGGTGGTCGGGAGCGCATGTGCTCGGCGAGGAGGCCGAGGCCGCGCAGCACGAGGTCGGGGTCGAGGGCGTCCGCGATGGCGGGCAGGGCCGGGGCGGCGGCCGTGCACCAGGCCGCCTCGGCCCAGGGTGCCGCAGCGTGACCACCGGTGACGATCACCTTGGTGGGGGCGGCGCCGCGCACGCCGCCGCCGACGTGCTCGTGCATGCGCATGGCCAGCTCGCGCACGGCGCCGATGTGGCCGATGACGACGCCGCCGGCGATGGCGCTGGTGGTATCGGTACCGATGGCCTCGGCCGGGGGCGCCAGGTCGATGCGGGGCAGACGAGCGGTGCCCTCGGCCAGCGCATCCGCCGCCAGGGCCAGGCCGGGCAGGATGGCCCCGCCGAGGAAGAAGCCATCGGCGTCGACGACGTCGACGGTGGTCGCCGTGCCCAGGTCGACGACGATGACGGGCGTGCCGTAGCGACGCGTCGCGGCCCAGGCCGCGAGCAGCCGGTCGGGGCCGGTCTGGTCCGGCCGCACGAGCGCGGTGCTGATGGGGATATGGCTGGCGGCGACGACGGTGAGCGGTAGCTCGAGCTCCTCGGCAGCCCATTCCAGGCGCCGCGTCCAGCGGCCCACCACGCTCACCGCGATGAGACCGTGCGGCGGTTCCTCTCCGGCACCGGCCAGCACGCGCAGTCCGTCGAGGAGGTCGGCGGCGTCGGCAGCGGACGTGTCCAGGCGGCCCGACTCGAGGATGGTTTCCCCCTCGACGGTCGCGGCCTTGGCGGCGCTGTTGCCGATGTCGACTGCCAGGAACACGTGTCGATGATAGGCCGCCCGCGCCTGCCTGCCGCTGCCCCGCCGGGGATGCGGCGCCGACGCATCCGCCGGCGGGGGCTGCGATACCATCGCCTCGTCGTCAAGCCACGGCCCGCGCGGGGGCGGGCTGAAGGATGTGGGAGGGTGCGTGTCGACCGAGCCATCGGCGAAGTTCTTCGTCAACGCCGGCCTCGTCTCCAACCCCGTCGACATCTATCATCTGCTGCGCCCGCTGCTGCGTCAGACCGTGGCCTATCGCTACCTGCGCGGGCACGAGATCGTCTCCCACGGCACCGGCTGGGTCGAGCGCATCGTGGCCGATCGGCCCGACGTCTCCTCCTTCTTCACGCCCCTGTCGATCTGCCTCTCGGTGGCCTCGTGGGAGCATCTCGAGTTCGAGACCCGACCCGACCAGCTGATCACCTACGTCCTCGTCCAGGGCGACGAGCGGGTCGTGCTCGAGTTCGTGCCCCCCGTGGGCGGTGAGGCTGAGGACGCCATCCAGGAGCCGCTGCCCTTCCAGGCCATGCCCGGCTATGTCCAGATGGAACTGGGCGCCTTCGATACGCCCGAGGCCGAGGGCGAGGGACCGACCACGACCGAGCCGGACGAGGCTGCCTCGGAGGGCTAGCAGGCCTGCGCGCGGCGCATCCCTAGTACGATGGCGGCCCGATGTTCGAACGCACCGCGTTGCCCGAGGGGCCCCGCGTCATCTCTGCTCGCCTCCCCGGCATGCGCTCGTTGTCCGCTGCCGTCTACGTCATGGTCGGCTCGCGCGGTGAGACGCGGACCAAGGCCGGCCTGGCGCACTTCATGGAGCACATCACCTTCAAGGGCACCGAGCGGCTGCCCACGACGCGCGACGTGTCTGAGGCGATCGAGGGCGTGGGTGGCAGTGCCAACGCGGCCACCGACCGCGAGACCACCGTCTACTGGACCCGCCTGCCGGTGCGCGAGGCGGAGCTTGGCGTCGACGTCCTGGCCGAGTTGACGCTGCGGCCGCTGCTGCGCAGCGAGGACATCGCGCACGAGCGCCAGATCATCGTGGATGAGATCCACTCCTACCGCGACGATCCCGCGCAGTTCGTCTACAACGTGTGGGACGAGGCCTTCTTCGGCGACACGCCACTCGGCTGGGAGATCGCCGGCGACGAGGAATCCGTGCGCTCGCTGAGCGACGACGACATCCGCGGCTTCTGGTCGCGCGGCTATCGACCGTCGAACATGGTCGTAGCCCTCGCCGGCGACATCAGCCACGCCGACGCGCTCGCGCTCGTGGAGCGTGCCTTCGGACGCGGCAACGGCGCCGCCGCGTCGTACCCCGCGGCACCGCCCGGACCGTCGGAGCGGATGCGCCTGGAGCATCGCCACACGGCCCAGGCGCACGTGGCTCTCGGCCTGCCCGGTCTCCCCCGCGATCACGCCGACCAGTGGACGCTCGACCTGCTCAACACCATCCTCGGCGACGGCACGTCCTCGCGCCTGTTCATGCGCATCCGCGAGGAGGAGGGCCTGGCCTACGACGTACACTCGTTCCAGACCGACTACGCTGACACGGGCATCCTGCAGGTGTACATGGGCGTGGATGCCGATGATGTCGTGCCCGCCATGCGTAGCGTGCTGGCCGAGTTCGCGCGGCTGCGCGACGAGCCGGTGCCGGTGCCCGAGCTGGAGCGGGCGCGTAACTACACGCTCGGTCGCCTCGAGTTGCGTCTCGAGGAGTCGCGCTCGATGGCCTCGTTCCTGGGCAGCCAGGAGGCCCTGCACGACCGGGTGATGACGATGGACGAGGTGATGGACTCCTTGCGAGCGGTGACCGTGGACGACATCCAGGCGCTGGCCGGCCGCCTCTTCCGTGACGAGGTGCTGTGTGGTGCCGTCATCGGTCCCGACCTCGAGTCCCGCAGCCTGGACGGGGCGCTGCGACTGCCATGACCGACGAGAACCGACAGGACCAGGGTACGAACGCGCCCGACCGGCCGGCCCGAGACGCCCCGTCGCGGCCACCTGTGCCGCCCGCGAGCCAGCCCGGGCGGCCGACCGCGCCACCGCCCCAGTGGCCGGGCCCGGGACCGCTGATGCCGCCCTCCGGCATGCCCCCTCGTGGGCCGATGCCGGCCGCGCCACCGCCCGGCCCGCCGCCGCGCGGTCCGGCCCCCGCCGGCCCGCCGCCCCGGCCCGTGGTCATGCCACCGGCGGGTCCAGCGCCACCGCCGGGCACGCGCATGGGTCCGGCGGTGGCGGGACGCGCGCCCGCCGGTCCGCCGCCGGGCGCACCCGGGCCCCGCCCGGCGGCACCGCCGATGCCGCCCCCGCCAGCCCCGGCATCGGCCGCGGCCGCCCCGGGCGTGCGCGGCGCCCCACCGCGGCCGGCCCGGCCCAGAGCCGGTGGCTCGGTGCCCATCAGCGTGCCGGCGGCGACCTCGGATGCGGCCGTCCCGGGCCCCACCGACGACCAGGTCGCGGCCGTCGCACGCAGTGCCGACGCACGCCTCGCCCGTGTGCACCTGCGCGGTGGCCTGCTGACGCTGGCGCGGGCCACCCTGGAGGGCATGGCCGGCGCCGGCACCCTCGACCGCGACGCCATGGCCGACCTGGCCGAGGTGCGCTGGCGCAGCGGCGACCTCGAGGGTGCCGCCGACGCGGCCCAGGCCCACCAGGCCTCCGGTGGCGACGAGCCCATCGCCGCCATCGTCATCGCCGAGGATCTCGCCCGCCGGGGGCGTGACGACGAGGCGGCCGGCCTGGCCGGCGCCGTCACCGAGCGCGTCGGCGGAGCCGTCGACGTCCTCTTCGCGGCGGAGCTGCGCAGCGCGGCCTGGCCGGCCGCGGACGAGGGCTGGATGAGGGTCGACGCCGCCGAGCCCGGTCACTGGGGCCTGCTCGTGGGCGGCAGTGAGGTGGCCGCGCCGACCAGCGAGACGTGGCGGCCGGCACCGCTGCGCCAGCCACTCGCCGCTGCCGCGGCACCGCTGCCCGCCGGCCGTGGCGGACCGGCACAGCCCGCCGGGGCCGCCTCGACCACGGCCGTGGTCATGGGTGGCCGCGTGGCCGGCGAGGAGCTCGAGAGCGTCGAGCAGGAGCTCGGACGGGGCGACCTGACCGCGGCGAGCGGGCGACTCGGCGTGCTCTTGCGGCTGGACCCCGCGCTGGCCCCTATCATCCTTTCGACAGCCGACCGCGCCGCGTCAGCCGCGCCCGCCGGCAGCCGTGATCTCGCGGCCATCCATCTCGTCAGAGGCGACGCCTACCGGGTGCTCGGTCGCGACACCGAGGCCGCGGCGGCCTATCAAGCAGCCCACCAGGCCCTCGCTGCAGGGCCGCCATCGAAGGAGCCCACGTGAGCGAGCGAACCCTCATCCTGATCAAGCCCGACGGCGTCCAGCGCGGCCTCGTCGGCCGTCTCATCGACCGCTACGAGTCACGCGGCCTGCGCATCGCCGGTCTCAAGCTGATGCAGGCGGACCGCAGCCTGGCCGAGCGCCACTATGCGGTGCACGCGGAGAAGCCCTTCTTCGCCGGCCTCATCGAGTTCATCACCAGCGGGCCGCTCGTGGCCATGGCCGTCGAAGGCCCCAAGGCCATCGAGGTCTGCCGCGCCATCAACGGCGCCACCCGCCCCAACGAGGCTGCGCCGGGCTCCATCCGTGGCGACTTCGCCCTCGAGACGGGCATGAACATCGTCCACGCCTCCGACAGCCCGGAGACCGCGGCGACCGAGCTGGGCCTCTGGTTCGAAGCCTCCGAGCTGCTTGACTACGAGCGCGCCATCGACGCCTGGATCATCGAGTAGCCGGCGCATCCACGGCCCGAGCCGAACGCGGCGTCGCCACGGGCGCCCGCCGGAGGGAGTGAGTGGAAGAGATCGTCCAGGCCATCGTCATCGGGGTCGTGCAGGGGCTGACCGAGTTCCTGCCGGTGTCGTCGTCGGCCCACCTCATCATGCTGCCGCGCGTGCTGGGCTGGGACGACGAGCTCATCAACAGCCCGACCTTCGTGGTCATGCTGCACATGGGCACGCTGGCCGCGCTCCTGGCCTTCTTCTGGCGCGACGTGATCGTACTGCTGCGAGCCTTCGTGGCGCTGCTGCGCGAACGCTCGTTCGGCGACGACCCCGACCGCAAGCTGTCGCTGGTGCTGCTGCTGACGATCATCCCGGCGGCGCTCTTCGGCCTGCTTTTCGAGGACCATATCGACGGCTTCTTCTATGACGCGGTCCTGGTCATCCCCTTCGTCCTCGTGGTCGGCGCCGTCGTGCTCTGGCTCGCCGAGCGCATCGGTACGCGTAGCCGCGACCTCGACGAGGCCGATTTCGGCGACGCCGCCGTCATCGGGGTGGCCCAGATGTTCGCCCTCTTCCCGGGAATCAGCCGCTCCGGCATCACCCTCGCGGCCGGCTTCGTCCGTGGGTTCCAGCGCGATACCGCGGCCCGCTTCGCCTTCCTCATGGGCATCCCTATCATCGCCGGCGCGGGGTTGTGGAAGACGCGCACGATCGTCAGCGGCGAGGCCGGCGAGGTCGATCTGGTCGTGCTCAGCGCGGGCGTCATCGCGGCCGCCGTCTCCGGCTGGCTGGCCATCCGCTTCATGCTGCGCTACCTGCGCGACCACAGCACCGGCATCTTCATCGCCTACCGCCTCGTGGCCGCCGCGGTCTTCCTCGTCCTGCTCGTGGTGTACGCCTAGCCATGGCCCGCAACGGCACCAGCGAATTGCTCAAGCGCGCCCGACAGCAGGCCATCGCCGACGTCGTGCGCGACCGGCGCCTGCGCACGCAGAGGGAGCTGGTGGCGGCGCTCAAGGACAAGGGCTTCAACGTGACGCAGGCGACGGTCAGCCGCGACATCACCGAGATGGGCCTGGTCAAGATCAGGGTCGATGGGGACATGGTCTACGTACTGCCCTCAGCCGAGGCGGCCGTCGAGCTGGGCGGCGAGCAGCGCCTGCGGCAGCTGCTTTGCGACCTGCCCATCGAGGTCCATAGTTCGGGCTCGATGCTGGTCATCCGCGCGGTCCCGGGCACGGCTCACGCCATCGCTGCCGCCCTCGACCGGGCGCACTGGAGCGACGTCCTGGGCACCATCGCCGGTGACGACACGCTCTTCGTTGCCTGCGCCGACGAGCGGGCCCAGCGCCGGGTCAGGAAACGCCTGCTGCGCCTGGGCCGCTAGGAGGGAGCCATGACCGCCGATCAGCCTCATCGCATCATCATCCGCGACGCTGCCATCGTCGACGCCACCGGCCGCGAGCCCGAGGGTCGCGGTGACGTGCTGGTCGAGGACGGCCGCATCGGGGCCGTGGGCGCGGTGGGGGAGGTCGCGGCCGGCGTGCCCGTCATCGACGCCGCCGGGGCATCGCTGCTGCCGGGCCTGAGCGATGCCCACGTCCACCTCGCCCTCATCGGCACCAGGGGCGACCACGGCAGCGACCCCTGGATCATGCACGTGCTGCAGGTGGCCGGGTTGATCGAGGCGGCCCCGCAGGAGGGTTTCACCACCGTGCGCGACGCCGGCGGCCTGGAACCGGCCTGGGCCCAGGCTGTAGCCAGCGGCGCGCTCGCCGGACCGCGCATCCTGCCCGCCGGCTCGCCGCTCAGCCAGACCGGCGGTCACGCCGACGACCGCCTGCGCCACGAGTCGCTGCCTCACGGCCACACCATTCCGGGGCTGGTGGCCGCTTTCGAGATCACCGATGGTGTCGACGAGGTCCGCCGCGCGGCCCGCGAGCAGCTTCGGCGTGGCGCGACGCAGATCAAGCTGATGGCCTCGGGCGGCGTCATCAGCCCCACCGACCCCCTCGACTCGCTGCAGCTCTCGGTGGCCGAGATCGCCGTGGCCGTGGAGGTCGCCCACAGCTGGGGTACCTACGTGATGGCCCACTGCCACACGTCCCCCTCGGTGGAGATGGCGCTCGACGCCGGCGTCCGTTCCATCGAGCACGGCTCCATGCTCGAGCCCGAGACCGCGGCGCGCATCGCTGCGGAGGGTGCCTTCATGGTGCCGACGCTGCAGACGATGGAGTCGTTCATCGCCTTCCCCCACCGCATGGGCCTGGCGCCCGAGAAGCTGGCGCTGCTGGGCGGTTTCGCCGAGCAGGCCTACCACTCCATCGAGATCGCGCGCGACGCGGGCGTCAAGCTGGCCAGCGGCTCGGACGTGGTCGGACCGTGGCAGGGCCATCGTGGTGAAGAGCTGATGTACAAGGCCCGGGTGCTGGGCGCGCACGAGGCCATCATCAGCGCCACGCGCACCAACGCCGAGCTGTTCATGCTCGACCACGAGATCGGCACGATCGAGGTGGGCAAGCGGGCCGACCTGGTGCTGGTGAGGGGCGAGCCGCTCGACGATATCGCTCTGCTGGCCGATCCCGAGAACGTCGTCGTCGTGCTCCAGGGCGGGGTCGTGGCCAAGGACAGCGAAGGCCGGCTGGCCTGAGCCGCCAAGGCACGGGTCCACAGTCGATGGCGTCGGACGCAACGTCGATTCCGTTCCTGACGGTGTACAATCCCGGTTCTGAACGGCGCCTGATCCGCCTGTTCTCATGGGTGAGCCGGCCGACCGCCAGGACCCTACCCTGACAAGCCGTTGCGACCCATGTGCTGTGCGCCCTGACAGCGGGGCGCTTCTACGTTGAGGATTCACGTTGAACGCGAACAAGCCCGAATACCTCTCGGCTGAAGGCCTCGAGAAGCTCAAGGCCGAGCTCGACGAGCTCACGAACGTGAAGCGGCCGGAGGTCGCCCAGCGCATCCACGACGCCAAGGAGTACGGCGACGTCACCGAGAACGCCGAGTACGAGGACGCCAAGAACGAGCAGGCCTTCGTCGAGGGGCGTATCCAGTCGCTGACGGCGATCATCAAGAACGCCGTCATCATCGACGAGAATCACTCGCGCACCTTCGTCCAGATCGGGTCCACGGTGACCATCTCGGGCGACAACGGCAAGGAGCGGTACACCATCGTCGGTGCTGCTGAGGCGGCCCCGGATGAGGGCCGCATCTCCAACGAGTCGCCCGTCGGTCGCGCCCTGCTGGGCAAGAAGAAGGGCGAAGCGGTGACCGTCTCGGTCCCGGCCGGGGATTCCACGTACACCATCGTCAGCATCCGCTGACTCCGCACCGTCGGGCGGCGCGCCCCAGCCCGTCTCGATCGGGGGAGGGGACGACGCCATGTTCTGGGCTGATGAGCTAGCCGCGCATTTCGACGGACCGCAGATCGTCAACGACTCCAAGACGCCCTCGGGCACGGTCCATATCGGATCGCTGCGTGGCGTCGTGCTCCACGACGTCATCCACCGTGCGCTGGTGCAGGCCGGGCTGCCCAGCCGCAACCTCTACGGCGTGGACGACCTCGACCCCATGGACTCCCAGGCCCTGCTCACTCCCGACGCGGTCGATCGCTACATGGGTGTGCCGCTGGCACAAGTGCCCGCTCCGCCGGGCAGCGACGCGGGGAGCTATGCACGCTACTTCGTGGGCGAGTTGTTCATGGGCACCTTCGAGGGCCTGGGTGTGTTCCCCGAGATCTACTGGATGAGCGAGCTCTACGGGGATGGCTCGATGGATCCTTACATCCGCCAGGCACTCGACCGGGCGGAGGTCGTGCGCGACATCTACAAGCGCGTGAGCAACGTGGAGCGACCACCGGGCTGGCTGCCGGTCAGCGTCATCTGCGAGAACTGCGGCCGTATCGGCACCACGCTCGCCACCGACTGGGACGGTGAGACCGTGGCTTACGCCTGCCAGCCCGACTACGTGGCCTGGGCCACCGGCTGCGGGCATAGCGGTCGTGTGGTGCCGGCGGGCGGTCGGGCCAAGCTGCCCTTCAACGTGGACTGGGCTGCCAAGTGGAGCCATTTCGGCATCACCATCGAGGGTTGCGGCAAGGATCTTGGGACCAGGGGCGGCAGCCGCGATCGGAGCGATGCCATCAGCCGCGAGGTCTTCGACCGGGAGCCGCCGTTCAACGTGGTCTACGAGTTCCTCAACGTGGGCGGACGCAAGATGTCCACCTCCAAGGGCTCGGGCGCCGCCGCGCACGAGATGGCCGACCTGCTGCCACCCGAGCTCATCCGCTTCCTCTTCCTGCGCCACAAGCCCAAGAGGGCGCTCGACTTCGACCCCGGCGGCGACGCCATCCCGGGCCTCTTCGACGAGTTCGACCGCCTCGCCGCGGCCGTGGACGGACGGCCGGTGCGGGGAGAGCTGCCGGCCGACTACGAGCGCATCTTCCGGCTCTCGCTGGTGGACGCGGATGCCGACGTGGCTGCCGAGGCCGCCCGCTTCCGCCCGCCCTTCCGCCATCTGACCATGCTGGTGCAGGTGCCCGGCGTCGATCTCGAGGCGCGCATGGCGGCCGAGAAGGGCCAGCCGCTCGACGAGGTCGAGTCGGCCATCCTGCGCCAGCGCGTCGACGTCGCCCGTACCTGGCTGGACGGCTGGGCCCCCGATCGCTATCGGGTCTCGGTCCGCGCGGAGCTGCCGGCCGAGGCCGCCGACCTGACCGAGGTGCAGGCGCTCTTCCTGGCCGATCTCGCTCGCGGCGTCGGCGAGGAGCATCTCGACAGCGGCGACGCGTGGCAGGACCTCATCTATCGCAGCGGCCAGGCCCGTGGCGTCTCCTCGCGCGATGCCTTCGCCGCGGTCTACAGCGCCTTCCTCGGCCGCACCAGCGGTCCACGCGCCGGCTGGCTGCTCGCTAGTCTCGAGGAGCCCTTCGTGGTCGAGCGGCTCGAGGCAGCGGTGGCTGCCGCCGGAGCGGCCGGGAGCGCGACGGAAGGAGATGGTGCATGAGCGTCGGGCCGGCACGGCTTCGCGAAGAGGCTGACGTCATCCGCAACGGCTGTGTGGCCAAGGGGGAGGACCCCTCGCTCGTGGACCAGGCGCTGGTCATCGAGGCGCAGCGCCGCGAACTGCTGGGCAAAGCCGACAGCATGCGCGCCCAGAAGAAGCGGATCTCCGAGGCTATCGGCGTCGCCATGAAGGGCGGCGAGGAACCTGACGGTGCCCGTGTGAACCAGCTCAAGGAGCAGTCCAACTGGATGAGCGCCGAGCTCAGCGGCCTCGACGCCCAGGTCGCCGAGGTCCACGGCCGGCTCGAGGACCTGCTGCTGCGCATCCCCAATCCACCCGATCCGGACGTGCCGGTCGGCGGCGAGGAGGCCAGCCAGATCGTGCGCACGTGGGGCGAACCGGTCACGCCGCACGAGGAGCCGGCGACCGACGATGGCTCGGCCTGGGTGCGCAAGCCGCACTGGGAGATCGCCGAGGCCCTGGGCATGATCGACCTGCCCGCCGGCGCCAAGATCACCGGCTCGGGCTGGCCGCTGTACAAGGGGGCCGGCTCCAAGCTGCAGCGTGCGCTCATCGACTTCTTCCTCGACCTGCACACGACCGAGCACGGCATGACCGAGGTGTGGCCGCCGGTCCTGGTCAACGAGGCGTCGGCACGCGGCACGGGCCAGATCCCCGACAAGGAAGACATGATGTACGCGGTCACGCGTGACGAGCTGTTCCTCGTGCCGACCGCGGAGGTGCCGGTCACCAACATCCACCGCGACGAGATCATCGAGGCCGAGGACCTGCCCATCTACTACGCGGCCTACTCGCCCTGCTTCCGGCGTGAGGCCGGTGCCGCCGGGGCCAAGACGCGCGGCATCCTGCGCGTCCACCAGTTCGACAAGGTGGAGATGGTCGCCTTCGTCAAGCCGGAGCAGTCGAGCCAGGCCCTCGATTGGCTGACCGTGCTGGCCGAGTCCTGCCTCAGGCAGCTGGGCCTGCCCTACCGCGTCAAGCTCATGGCCAGCGGCGACATGGGCTTCACGCAGGCAAAGAAGTACGACCTGGAGGTCTGGGCCCCGGGAGTGGAGGACTGGCTCGAGGTCAGCTCGGTCTCGAACTTCCGCGACTATCAGGCGCGACGCATGCACATCCGCTACCGGCCCGAGAAGGGCGCCAAGGCCGAGGTCCTGCATACGCTCAACGGTTCCGGGCTGGCGCTGGCGCGCGTGGTGGCCGCCATCGTCGAGGTCTACCAGCAGGCCGACGGCTCGGTCCTCGTGCCCGAGGTGCTGCGCGACCGGCTCGGGGAGCGCATCAGCGCCGGCTGACCCCGGCCACGTGTCCGTGACCGGCGCGCAGCTTGCGGCTGCCCTCATCGCCCGCGAGCTGGCGCTGCCTCGAGGCCATACCCTCGTGACGCTGGAAGAGCGGCCCGACCTGACGCGAGCAGTGGAGCGCTTCGGCTCTTCGGTCTGGCCCCCGTTCATGCTCCACGACGCGGTCTCGGACCGCCACTGGCAGCGCATGGCGGCTGACTTCCCGGCCTACCAGCTGGCGCTGGTCGACGGGGCTGGCGAGGTGGTCGCGGTCGGCCGCAGCATGTCGCTCGCCTGGGACGGCTCGCTCAAGGACCTGCCCCACGGCTGGGACGAGCAGTTCGAGCGGAGCATCGAGGGCTTCGAGCGGGGCGTCACGCCGGACACGCTGGGCGCCATCATGATCGTCACCGATCCCGCACGGCGAGGCGATGGGCTCGGCAGCCTGATGGCGGGGGCCATGCAGGAAGCGGGGCGGCTGCGGGGGCTGAGGACGCTCATTGCGTGCGTGCGTCCGACCCTCCTCGAGCGCTATCCGCTCACGCCCATCGACGAGTACGCCCGCTGGACGCGCGACGACGGACTGCCCTTCGACCCCTGGATCCGGATCCATGTCCGGCTGGGTGGCGTGCTGTCGCGGCCCGAGCCTGCATCGATGCGGGTCCGTGCCCCGGTCGGCGAATGGGAGGCGTGGACGGGAATGACCTTCCCCGCTTCGGGCCGATACGTGGTTCCCGGCGCCTGCGCACCGGTGTGCATCGACCGAGAGGCCGATACCGGCACCTACCTCGACCCCAACGTGTGGGTCATCCACGACCTCGGCGGTTAAGGGAGGCCAGGCCGACCTGCCTCGCGTCTGTGGGGCCATCGCGCCCCCCTTGTCGCCGCCGCCGACGCTCGCGAGGGGACCGAACAGACCGACGGCGGATCGGGGCTTGGCCGATCCGTTTGTCGGCCGAATGATCCAGCCAGGCGCCCGCTCGTGGCTCGGCGGTTCGAAGCGTCAGACGCACGACGTGGCGAAGGGTGACCTGCGCGGACCCGCTCCTCGGTCCGTTCCTTCGCCTGGCGCTCGTCTCGGAGGGCGCTAGGAACCCGCGCCGGACTCCGCGTGCCGCAGTGCGATGCGGGTGAGCTTATCCGCCAGGCCCTGGACGCTGGTGCGGCCGAGATTGGTCAGGATGACCACGTCCAGATCCTCCTCCGGCAGGCGGTACATGATCGAGACGAACCCGCGCAGCGAGCCGCCGTGGCCCACGCCGGGCCGGCCGTCGAGCTCGGCGTAGCGCATGCCCAGCCCGTAGCCGGGAGAGCCCTGGAGGGCGAGCATCAGCTCCATCGCCTTGGGCGAGAGCAGCTGTCCTCCGAGCAGCGCGTCCTGCCAGTCGGAGATGTCGCGTACCGACGAGAGCATGGCCCCGGCCGCATGGGCTACGGTCGCCGCCGACGTGTGGGGCCGGTAGCGTGTGCCATCGGCGAAGCCCTTCCATCGACCTCCGAGCCACCAGTAGCCCTTGGCCGCCACGCGCCCGATCGGCTCGCGCCCCTGGAAGTAGGTGTCGCTCAGACCGAGCGGCCCCAGGAAGCGGTCACGGATTTCGGCCGCGGCCGTGCGCCCGGTGACCTTGCGCACGATGATGCCGAGCAGCACGTAGTTCGTGTTGGAGTAGTGGAAGCACTTCCCCGGCGCGCAGTAGGCCGGCCCCGTCAGGGCCAGGATCTCCTTCGTCTTCCAGTAGTGCCTGGGCCGGCGGAAGACCTTCCGCTCGTACTTGGGATGATTGAAGTAGTCGAAGATGCCGCTGCGGTGGTTGAGCAGCATCTTGATGGTGATCCTGTTCGCTCGCGGGTACTCGGGCAGCCAGCGCTCGATGGGCGTGCCCAGCCAGAAGTGGCCTTCGTCACGCAGCTGCAGCACGAGCGCGGCCATGAACGTCTTGGTCAGCGAGCCGACCGCGAAGGGCGTGTACTTCTGGACGGCTCGGCTGTTCCTGCCCAGGATGGCCCGGCCGGACGTGCCCATCCAGCGTGAGCCGTCCGGCAGTCGGACCGCGGCGGCGACGCCGGGTGCGCGGTGGTTCGTGCGCCATGCGTCCAGGCGTGCCTGCAGCTTCCCCGCCAGCTCCGGGTCGACGGGCGCCGCGCCAGCGCTGCCGGCGGTGGCGCCAAGCAGGGTCGCGACGATGAGCAGCGCGGCGAGGGCTCGGGTGAGCGGTTCGGATGTCACGGCCCGCCGAGCATAGCGGGCGACGTGATCCCCGTTGACGGGAGCGACCGCCCATGGGCATCCTGTCGCCCATCAGCGTGCCCCACGAGGTGTCCCCCATGTTCGTGTCCTGGGCGAAGCGCCGACTTCACGTCGTGCCCGCCGTCTTCCTGACCGCTGCCCTGCTGCTCGCGGTCGTGCCGGTGGCTTCCGTCTCTGCGCAAGCCGGCGCCCTCGACAAGGTCTACGGCTATCTGCGCGGGATCTCGGGCTTGAAGGCGCAGATCCCGAACCTGCAGGTCTCGCTGCAGGCAGACGCTGACTCGCCCGCGGCGTGGGCCGCGATGGGCGAGGTCGTGCTCAACAAGAAGCTGCGCAACTGGTTCAAGCCGCTGGTCAACAGCCCGCTCGGATGGGGCCAGCTGCCCAAGGCCGGAACACCCGTGTGGGCTACCTTCGTCGGTCTCAAGGAACGTCCGAGCCTGAAGGGGCCCTCGTCGATCGTCGTACACCAGGGCTTCGGTGACGGCACCAAGGTGGTGAGCCAAGGTCCGCAGGTCAACCCCTACGAGGTCGACGACACGGTCGACTCGTTCGGTGTCTGGTACCGAGACGACGTCGGCTTCTATCCGCAGGCGGCCACGTCCTCCGTCGGCCCAGCCGGCGTCAACTGGTACGACCTGCGGTTCAAGGGTGCCGGCGGCGTGGACCAGAAGGTCATGGCCAACGCGGTCCCGACCGGGAAGGCGGCCGGCGGCGGCAATCCTCCCCCGGGCGGCGGGGGAGGTGGCGGTGGAGGAGGCGGCGGCGCCGGTGGCGGAGGCGGAGCCGGCGGTGGCGGCGGCGGCGGTGCGGGCGACGGCTCCGGGGCCGAAGCGGATGACGATGTCGGAGACCCGCACGCGCACGTCGTCGTCGAGCAGGCCGAGCCCAGGAAGGACCCTACCGCGACACAACAGGGGATCATCGTCTGGGACAACGGCGCCCTGCGCGTCCGGCGTGACCTCGTGTCGGGCGACTCGCCCGGCACCTGCGTCCGCACGGACGGCGTGACCACCCCCGACGGCCGGCGCATCGTGGAGGTCACGGTCCAGAGCATCGCGCCCGTGACCATCGATGAGCTTGAGGAGGTGACGCTCCGGGTCTTCGATGTCGACGGCAAGCTGCTGGGCGAGGTGTCGACCACGTGGTCGAGCTACACCCCGACGGGTCCGTACCGGGGCGCGTTCGTCTACCAGGGCGTCTTCGAGCTGCCGGAGTGGGCCGCCGACGCGCGCTCGGTCCGACTGGCGGGCAGCGAGCTGGTCCAGCCGCACAACGCCGCACGGGTCGGGATCCCGGGCACGGACGGCCTCGGGCCCTGTGGGACGCTCGCCTCGGATGACCTCGACATCTGCAGCCAGGTC
>Ga0316198_10000803_pt1 | contig 17351 bp, 15 predicted proteins | sample OudBieAanoxic_MG_FD_204935 | JGI IMG/M metagenome (GOLD analysis project Ga0316198, IMG submission 204935) | Coastal sediment microbial communities from Oude Bieten Haven, Netherlands - site A anoxic | ecosystem: Environmental > Aquatic > Marine > Coastal > Sediment | place: Netherlands...
GATTCAAGGAAAGGCTTGGATGGTCTTTTCACTTGACCCCTCGAACCCTTGGATCCTTGGACCCCAAGCCTTCGGCTTTAGCCGAAGGGTGTTGACTTTCCGAAGTGATAATGCCATACAGTGAGAATTATTCGTCACTTCATTATGGGTTGTCGCCTTCGGCCTTGATAAGGCAACAATGCCGTGGACTGTGGCAATCATTATTCCCCCGAGAATATCAAAATACCTACCCGTCATTTGTATCAAACATCTGTGTGTAAATTGTCGATATTCATCCCTTTTGATAACAAATACCTGCTTGACAATACGGCGGGAATTTGCTATTTTGAATCTAGTCAGTGGGAGTGGGCAGCGAATTGCCGCTGCGTCAGTTACGGCACAACATATTGTTACTCATCCCCAGCCGGTATGTAATTATCGTTTTTGCTTGTTTACTCTTGACCAGCGAGTTTCTATTCTTCTCTATCCTTGATCGATAAAACTTGTGCCGTCTTTGTGTTACCTCCTGCCCTGATCACGAAGTAAATATCCAATTCTCATTCAAACGCCAATAAATCTTAAGGGGGGGAACCAATGGATACTCAAAAACTATTGCTGCCCTACAATTTCACTCGTCTCGATCAAAAAGCGCTGGAGTTCGTGATCAATACCTTCGGGAAACTAGGCAATACTGCTGTCACCGTATTTAACGCCTACACCCCGATCCCTGAGATTGAGACCGATGGTACTTTCGTTACGGGTAAACTCAAAGGAAATCTTAACTATCTTTTGCAAAATATTAAGAAAAATAAGGTGGTGCTTTATAAGGTTAAAGATAAGCTCATTGAGGTTGGATTCTCAGAAAATAGGGTGGACTGTATTTTTAGACCTAGAAAAAAGGATATCGCCACTGAAATTATGGATCTGGCAGCAAGTGACAATTTTGACATCATTGTTCTAAATCGAAAGCATGCACGGGTAACCCGTTTTTTTTCAGGGAGTACTTCGAATAAAGTGATAATGAACCTTAAAGATTTAACCGTTTGTATTGTGTCTTAGAAGCTGTTTGCGCTTGCCAAAGATAAGGGTATTTGATTGTGAGGATATAATCGCCATCCAATGAATTTAAACCGGGTTTGCCAGCAAAGGAGGAATTTCATGCCTGCCGAAGAAAAAATAGATATTGACCTTTTTAAAGTCGTCTTCAAAGCCATGGCCCAATCGGACAACCTGGAAATTATGGCCAATCATCTGGCGCAGCTGCTGGTTGCAACACTTGAAATGAAGGGGTGTACGATTTTTGCGATAAATCCAGAAGCAGAAGAGCTGGAAGTATTGGCAAGCTTTGGATTGAGCATGGCGTATGTACATAAGGGTCCGATAATAAATGATAAAAGTATTGGGGCAACCATAAAAGGTGAGCCCGTAGTCATTCGAGACATCAATAAAACCGATTGTTTGCAATATCCTGATGATGCCCGAAAAGAAGGCATCGGGGCCATCGTTTCCATTCCAATCAAATTTTATGATAAAGTTATTGGCGACTTGAGGCTATATCACCATGATGTATGGGACATTTCTGAAAGGGATGTGGATTCGCTGTCCGTATTGGCAAGGAACATTGGTTTGGCCATGACATTTACACGCATGCTCAAAGTAGTCAAAAAAATAAGATACACCATTGATGATGTGGAGTCGCTCTGGTAGAATTTCAGTTTTGAAAACTCAATTGATCTGATGTTAAGCTATGTTTTTGTAATGACCACGATCTAATCTGACAGCAACCCTTATCTTAATATTACGTTCCTCCACCGGTGCCGCCGCCGCCCCCGGTTCCGCCTGAACCACTTCCTCCACCGGCACCACCTCCTGAACTGCCGCTCCCACTCCCGGACCCGCCACCTGATCCCGAGCCACCGGAACCGCTTCCACTCCCGGACCCGCCACCTGATCCCGAGCCACCGGAACCGCTGCCTCCACCGGAACCGCTCCCACTCCCGGACCCGCCACCTGACCCTGAGCCGCCGGAACCGCTGCCTCCACCGGAACCGCTCCCACTCCCGGACCCGCCACCTGACCCTGAGCCGCCGGAACCGCTTCCATCTCCGGATCCTCCACCTGACCCCGAGCCACCGGGGCCCCCTTCGGAACCATGGCCGCTCATCCCGCCGGAAACACCCTCCCGGCCAGATTTGCCCATACCTGCCGCATTTTGAGGGTTTTCCCCCTGCTGAATCGCCCTTGAGAAGTTTTTGGCCAGATGTTCAACGGAACTACGGGAAGCCTGTGACATGAAAGCATGATGCATGGATTTCATTTCATTAACAGTGAATCCTTGTTGTAGGGCCTGATTGACCACTTCGGCAGCCGTTTTGGAAGACACGCCCTGGCGCGCCATATCCCGTGCGGTCAGAAAGGCTTCCGATGCCAGCGCATACCTTGTGGTTGGTTCCATCTGGCTCGATTTATCCTGAAGTCGGTTAACGAGTATTTCCACATCGCGATGCTTCAAACCAGCCGTGACTCCCGTCGCCAGGATTTGTCCCAGACGACTGATTTCTGTTTTTTGGTGCGCCAGATGCCGGGCCTGCGTGAAGGCATACGCGTTACGGGAAGCGACACGTTTCATGGCCTTTACGACCAGTGGGGGAGAAATATTTTTGGAGATACCTTCAAAGGCCTTACTCATAATTGGTTCGACGGGCAGTTCTTGCCTGTGTGCATCGACCACGATATCTTGGGCCATTAAAATTAATTTTTCTTCGTATCGTGCCTGAATCATGGAGCGGGTCATTGTTATGGCGTCATTGGTTTCTATACCTGCATCTACCATATTTTCGATGCCGACCTTAAGCGCATTTGACCATGTGTCCGGAAAGTCACTAGGGACATCGTCACTGAAAGCCACGGTGGTAAAAAACATACTTAAATATATGATTATAGCGATTTTTTTCATTGTTTCCTCCGCTGGGTTACCTGTTGGTGTAACGAACGGCAATAAAAAAGGTTACAGGTCACGGAAGGTAGATGCAATTTTGCTTTCCAAAATCATCCCGTTCTTTAAACCGGCAGTCGGGAAGGTAGGCCGATCCGTCAACAATATAAAAGTATCTAAATTCAGGTTGATGAGGCACGCTTATTTCCCACACACCCATGGCATTTTTTTGAGTATCATGGATCTGATAGTGATCGTCAGAGGATGCGAATTGAACGTTAATCGCACCCGGTAACCGAAGATACAGCGTCACGAAATCGAAGTCGTCCCGGGTATAATGCATTGGTGCACACCCGCTCAAGCCGATATATACAGCGACGAATATCAATATCGATTTTTTCATATCGCACTTTTTACCTCGATGATTGAGTTTTCTCCGCCGAAATCGTCTCTTTCGCGGGACAAGACGGTTGGATCGGCAATCTGTTGCCCATCTTCAACCAGGTAACTGTAACGATGCTCTCCTTCAGGCAAATTGAGTGTAATCGTCCAGTATCCGCTTGAACTGAGCTTTTCCATGGTGGCCGGTCGCCAATCGGTAAACGTACCGATGATTTCGGCCTGACGGGCATCGGGGCGGTAAATAACGAATCGGTGAGGCACTTTCTTTTCGATGCCGTATCCGACAACGGAATCCGTATTAAATTTGTTCCCAGGCCAATCATACCAAAACAAAACGACCGCAAAAACTGCAAGGGCCATCGAAAATGCCGCAATAGGCCGTAGCAATCGAGGAAAAACGTTTCGTGCTGTTTTGATTTGTACTATCGGCACGCGAGTGGCCCATTCGGCTGTCAACATTTTTTCCTGTTGCAGCAGGCTGATGGCGTCATCTGTAAAAGACTTATTTTCATGGACGGTTTCCACGAACTCTATTTTGTTGTCAAGGTTCATCTCATTGTCGATGAACAGACTGATTAAATCGTCTTTCATATTTCACCTGTACTAATAAATTTTCTGATTTTCAACCGCGAACGGTGGATTTTAACCTTTACGTTTGACTCGCTGGTTCCGGTTATTTCAGCGATTTCCCGGTATGATAAATTGCTGCTAACGGCAAGGGTTAACATCTCCCGTTCACCCTTATCGAGCCTTTGCATGGCGGAAAGGACCCGGCGATACTCCTCACGCACCAAAAAGGCTTGTTCCTGATCACAGCCGAGGCCATGTCTTCCTTCTTCATAGGATTTATGGGTGTCTTTTCGACGAAAATTGTCAAACAGCAGATTCCGGCCAATGGTAAAGAGCAATGATATACTCGCATCTTTGTCTTTGTACCGCTCAAAATACCGGGTAAAGCTATCCTGCATAAGATCCGCCGACAGGTGATAATCACCGGTCATCCGCAAAAAGTAGCCAAAAAGCCGGCCTTTGTTTCGAATATAAAAATTCCTGAAATTTTCCACCCTGTTATTATAACGCGAATTTTGCATAGAGGTTACATTTTTTTTATCAATGCGGTCATTGAAGAAAAATTAACTTTCAGTAAGAGATGTTGAAAACCACTCATTTTAGGTACTTCACCCTGTTATTCTCTAACGATTATCAATAATAATGAAAAAAAACTGTAACCATTCTCTTCCAGACCCGTTAACGATTTAAGATAAAAGTAAAAGGGGGAGTAACGGAATAGGTTAGACCGCTTTAATAAGTCCCCATTATTCACAATTGAAGTCAAAATGATTCCATTGCCGGAAAATTCAACTGAAAGGAGAAAAAAATGGTAAAAAAGATCAGTATGGTTATTACAATTACCTTGGCAATTGTCGTGCTATCGGATCCGGCCTGGTGTTCCGATAAAGCCCAATGGGACAGTGATCATCTTTTCATGCTGGCCAAAGGCGGTCCTGGTGCGGGTGCCGGTCCTGGTGCGGGTGCCGGTCCTGGTGCAGGAGCCGGTCCTGGTGCGGGTGCCGGTCCTGGTGCGGGTGCCGGTCCTGGTGCGGGTGCCGGTCCCGGTGCGGGTGCCGGTCCTGGTGCGGGTGCCGGTCCCGGTGCGGGTGCCGGTCCTGGTGCGGGTGCCGGTCCTGGCGGGGGCCCCGGTACAGGTGATGGATCTCCAGATGGTAATGGTAACGGCCCAGGACCAGGTAACGGCTCCGGACAAGGACATGGCCCTGGTGATGGTACCGGAAGTGGAGATGGACTCCAGGACGGTAACGGTTACGGTCCCGGACAATGTTAACCCGTCACCGGTTGCAGGGGGCCTTATCGGCCCCCTGCTCATTAGACAACCACCAAGGATATCAAAGGGAGGAAATAAAGAAACCAAATTAACTATAACCCCAAACGAGCGTAAACAAAATGAGAAACTCAACTTAAGTATATTAATTTGTTGTATAAATTTTCAATTCGGTTAAATTTTCATAATGCTTCAATGAATGAGATAGTTAATCACAAAACAATCTCATTTTGTTTACCTGGTGGGAAAGCCGATCATACCCCACCTACGGCGTTATCAAGGGTTTGCGGTAGTACACTACAGCGTCACCCTTGATGCCTTGTATCTGGGGCATCCTCGACTTTCGCTCAATTGGGGTATAACAATCTATCCCACGAATTTTTCGGTCATTCCCCTGACTTGACTGGAGATAAAGTCGAATTATTGTAAGCCTAATATTTTTATTGCCATGCCATTGTGCTGGGCTTAGGATATTCACTTCAAAACGATAGGGGGATATATGAAACGAGTATTATTTATTGTTATTCCAGTCATCTTCGTCACACTGATCGTTGCTTGTCCAGGTGGCAACAAACATCACAAAACCGCTATGCCGGATCCCGAGTCCTATAACATGCACTTTGGTGATATGGATGCCAACGGCGACGATCTTGTCAACCGGGAAGAATTTAATGCTAATTTCCAGGGTGCCGAGCCCAAAGTATTCAACGCTCTTGATTTGAACCAAGATGGCAGTATAGACCATGATGAATGGCACAAGTTCAAGGAAGCCCATGGGCTGAAACACAAAGAATAGATGTCCTGGTGACACATTTTCCTGTTCCGCCCCGTTTCACGGTGCCATCACTTTACCGTATAGTGGGTGCCGGTATTGATATCACACCTGAAGACAATCTTCCTGAAGTACTTTTTCCAGAACAGAGACCAGCGTGTCGACGTTTTCACGCGTGAAGACAATGGACGGTTTGAATTTTAGAATATTGTGTAGCGGCCCATCCGTACTCATCAGGATGCCGTGATCGCACATGCGGTTGATAATGTGGTTTGCATGGCTGGCGGCGGGTTCAAGGGTATTTCGGTCCGTCACCAACTCCACGCCGGCGTAAAGCCCAAGGCCGCGAACATCACCGACCAGGGGATGCCGTTTTGATAGTGGTTTCATCTTTTCCAGCAGGTAGTTCCCGGTGACAAATGCGTTATTCTGGAGTTTTTCATTCTCGATGACATCCAGAACCGCCATTCCGATGGCGCAGGAGACCGGGTTGCCGCCGAAAGTGTTGAAATATTCCATCCCGTTGTTGAAAACGGCGGCGATTTCCGGGGTGGTCACCACCACGGCCAGGGGGTGGCCATTGCCGATGGGTTTTCCCAGGGTAACGATATCCGGCACGACGCCCTGGGTTTCAAAAGCCCAGAAATGGGAACCCACCCGGCCGAATCCCACCTGGACTTCATCGGCAATGCACAATCCCCCGGCGGCACGCACCTTTTCGAAGGCCGCCGCCATGTAGTTGTCCGGCAAAATCACTTGCCCGCCACAGCCCAGCATGCTTTCGCAGATGAATGCCGCCGGACGGTTTCCCTGACCCGTGATTCGACTAACGACCTCACCCACATACTCCGCATAGCGTTCGCCGGTTTCCGCATCCGTACCTTTGTGGGGACCGCGGTACCCACAGGGCATGGCAACCTTGTGAGCCCATGTCGGCGCACCCTTACCGCCGGGGCCATCATGTTTATAGGGGCTGATATCGATGAGACTCTGGGTGTTGCCATGGTAGGCCCCGTCCAGCATGATAATGTCTTTTGCCTTGGTATAGGTTCGGGCCAATCGCAATGCCAGCTCATTGGCTTCACTGCCGGTGCAGACAAAGAAACAGACGCTTAACGGTTCGGGAAATTTGGCCACCAGCCGCTCGGCATATTGGGTGATGTTGTCGTGGAGATAGCGGGTGTTCGTATTTAATACCGCCATCTGTTGTTGACCGGCAGCCACTATATGGGGATGGCAATGGCCGACATGGCAGACATTGTTAACACAATCCAAATAGGCCTGCCCGGTATCACTGTATAGGTATTGGGCGACACCTCTAACGATGTTCAAGGGCTTGCCATAGGAGATACTCAGGTTTTTACTCAGGTGGTTTCGACGAGCCGTTAATATCGCAGCATTCTCGGTTTTTTGGTATGAGACCCGAGGTTTGGCCAGGCCCAGTGTGCCGCATGGATCTGGAGAGATACTGTTCCAGACACGTTGGTAATCTGCCCGGGCCACGCCGGGGAAATTACCCTCATTGCCCAGCATATCGGTGATCACCTGAAAGTGCACGTGGGGTGGTGACCCGCCGTTAACTTTAGACGAACCGATGTGAGCAAATGGCTGACCGGCTGGGATTTGCATCCCCGGTTTGATCTTTTCCAGTGAACCCAGGCTGAGATGTCCATAAAGGGTATGGAAGCGATGCCCTTCATCGGATTGATGGCAGAGAATGATGGTGGGACCGTAGTCCAAGGCCATGTTGTTGTTGGCTACGCTGTGCACGACCCCGTCATAAACGGCATGAACCGGCGATCCTTGGGCCATGAACAAATCCAGGCCTAAGTGAATCGTCCGCCGACGGGGCAATTCATCACAGTTTTCATTAAATTGATCGCCGACATATCCGATCCTGGGCTCGTTGTACCGGCCGATACCCACCGTGGCGCCGGCATTTTTCATCTTCGAAAACAGTCGCTCGGTGAGCAGGGCAGGGTTTTTGATTTCCGGGCCGGCGCTGATCATCGGGCTGCGCACGCTTAAATCAAAGACGATATAATTTTTCGATGTCAACGGTTTACCGGTAATAGAAGAAAAATTGGATGAATGCCGGGTCAGCCATTGCGCGATATTCGAGGAAGCCGGAACCGGCGCCATATTGCAGGCATCCCGAAACACATAGCCGGCGAAACGGGGGTGAATATGGCGAAGTACGGAGAGAAGATGCCATGCCGGTCGTTCCGATATGCTTAGATATGCATTGTCAGGATCCTGCCGCGATTGTTCGGCCGCATTACATACGCTGACACAAAGGCGCATGCAGATGAGATCAAAGAGTACTTCCACTTCTTCCTCAGTGATCGGATGTATCTGATGATACCCGGATACAATCCTTCGCGCTGCATCTAACGGATCGGCTTTATTCATCATGGCATAGGCGCAAAGGATGGCGAGTTCGTTGATTACATGGGTATGGACCATATCTCCGAAATCGATGACCCCCTCTACCTGTAATGACCATCGGTCCCTGGTAGAAGCCATGACATTATAATCATTTCCGTCGTTATGGATCACGCCGGTCCGTAAACCGCCGAGTCTGCCAGCGACAGAGGTTTCATAACGGCCCAGGAAAGATGTCACCCATTCCTGTTTGTTTTTATCCGGAATATGCTGGATTTTTTGATGGATGATACGGGGTGCTATCTTCAAATCCCAATAAAAATCCCGATGGGCAGCTGAATGGTCGAAATCGGCTAGGACCAAATCCAAGTGACCGAAAAATGCGCCGAGACTTTCCAGGAATCTTTTGTTGTGGGGTTTTACTTCAGCCATGGGTTTTCCGGGCACCCAGGAGAGTAGACGGGTAAAATGGGATTGATTCCCTTCACCGGTGACCGGGATAATCGTTTCCCCATTCAGGGCCCGCCGTACCTGGGGGCAGCAGGTTACCTGCCGGTCATCTTCGCATCGCTTTTCGATGATATGCATCATGGCCTCGTTCTGACACGCCAGAAACGCTTTATCTTCCTGGGCGTTGGCGACCTTTAAGACATTGATGCCATCGTTTTCGGTGGTTATGCGAAAGTTTTGATCCCGCTCACTCGGCAGCTCAGTGGCTGTCCCTTTGATGCCGAATTTCGTTTCGGCGATTTCTTGGGCGGCGGTCGTGGAAAATTTCGGGGAATGATCCAAAGGGAACATCATATGACGGCGGTCCTTTTTCCAAAAGAGATTATTCAAAACGCTTGGAGCAAACACCAAAGCCAGCATGAGGGACTATGTAACCGGTCCATAAAATAAAGTCAAAGTCGTGAAAGCGCCAAACGGCGTCGGTTAAATTTCTAAATTGGAAGCGACACAAGGTGTCCATTTTAAAAAAATTAATTAATGGATGAGCACTGATATCTAGCTGTCTTATTCATAATCCGAAATAATAGAGAAGCTTCCCACTGTTAGTGAAATAGCCATTTGTTTAAAAGTGCTAAATGCCGTCAAAACCAAGTCGTGTTAGCCCCGAGGTTAGGATGAGAATCGGAGCGAACGATCCCATTGTTCCGCATAATATTATCAAGGCATTTAAGTATTTGAAATGAAGGTGGCGTTTTGGTAGGTAAGGGGACAAGGTGTTACGAGTTGTTTAACCCCAAACGAGCGCAAAAAAATGAGAAACTCAACTTAAGTATTTTAATTTGTAGTATAAATCCTCAATTCAGTTAAATTTTCATGATGCTTCAATGAATGAGATAGTTAATCATAAAACAATCTCATTTTGTTGGCCTTTCGGCCCCCGCGATAGCGGTCCAGTAGGAAAGCCGATCATACCCCACCTACGGCGTTATCAAGGGTTTGCGGTAGTACACTACAGCGTCACCCTTGATGCCTTGTATCCGGGGCATCCTCGACTTTCGCTCAATCGGGGTTTAAAATACGAACCGAAGACAAAAGGATTAAACAATATATGCAGCGCTAAAGGGAGATATGCGGTTATAAATGATAAATTCATATCTGAAAGCCCTGCGGGCGCCATTTCTTGCGGGTTCTCTTGTTCCGGTGGTGATAGGTGCCGCTCTGGCATTCAAAGAAAACGTGTTCGTTTTTTCTTACTTTCTCGTTATTCTCATTGGTGTGGCAGGATTGCATCTGGGCGCTAACCTGATTAATGATTATTACGATGCCGGGGGGAGCGATCCGATCAACTTGAGGCTGACCCCTTTTAGCGGGGGCAGCCGTGTGATTCAAAACGGGGAAATTAGACGGGAGACGGTGCGGACAATGGCGTTGTTTTTTTTCGCCCTCGGTGGGTTCGCCGGTTTATGGATCGTTTTCAAGGGCAGACCCATGGTACTTGTGATCGGCTTTTTGGGACTTGCCGCCGGATGGGTATATTCCGCACCCCCGCTGCAATTGATGTCACGAGGGTGGGGTGAAGGGGTCATATTTATAGCTTTTGGGCCCCTTGTGACCATGGGAACGTACTATGTGATGTCCGGTTCTCTCAGTGGTCTCGCGTTTCTTTTGGGTATTCCCCAGGGTTTTTTTATTACCGGCGTGATCTGGATCAATCAATTTCCTGATTATGAAGCCGATCGTCAGGCCGGGAAAGACAATCTGGTCGTCAGGCTGGGTTCAGAGACATCCCGATATTTTTATTGTGCTATCATGTTAATGGCTTATGTAAGTGTTATTATTATGGCTTTTCTAAGGGTGATATCACCTTTAATTTTAATATCATTTTTCTCCTTTCCACTGACGTTCAAGGCCATGCAGGTCTTATGGCGGGAATACTTGTCCCTTGAGGGTCTGATCCCGGCTCAGGCGCTGACTATCCAAACCCTGATTGCTCATGGCCTACTCCTGTCTCTGGCCATTGGGATCACCCGGTTTTTTTAGAAAGAGCGTGTGCTTTTTTAGGAAACATCTATAGTCAAGACAGCGGCCTGCTGGGGATATCACAATCCACCCAATTGCGTGTTCAAATGCGTTGCCAGCTATCCTTGGATCTGCATAGCCACTTTCATTTATGCTTTTTATATATTTTTCGTGGGGGTTCTGTTACAGAAGTAGAGAAGGGTGGATCCTGATAAATGATTTGACATGGATCGGAATCATTGAGGCATAGCGTTTAATTATGATTGGTATACTTGACTCGGGTATGGGTGGATTGATCACGGCCAGGGCTTTTCGGGAAGAATGGCCGGCTGAAGACATCGTCTATTTCGGAGACACGGCGCGTGCGCCTTACGGGAATAAAAGTTTAGAGGTGATCCGCAATTTTGCCACGCATGGGGCTGCTTTCTTACAATCGCAGGGCGCTGGTTTGATTGTTGTGGCCTGCCATACGATTGCTGGTGCAGCTGGACAGCATCTGGCCGCAGCGATGGGCGTGCCTGTGGTTGATGGTATCGTTCCGGCGGTCGAACGGGCTGTGAGTGTTTCTAAAAAGGGGTGGATCGGCATCATCGGCTCACCGGCCCTGGCTGAGAGTGGCCGCTACCCGGAAATAATCAGCCATCTCGACCCCCAAGCCCGGCTTTTCTTTGCCAACTGCCCATTGCTGGTCCCGTTGATACATGCTGGTTGGATTAGAAAGCCTGAATCGGTAATGATTGTTAAAAAGTGTCTGCATTCCCTGAAAACCCGGCAAATCGATACGCTGATCCTGGCCAATCCGTATTTCAGCATGCTCAACCGGATAATTCAGCGGAAAATCGGTCGGCGGGTAACCCTGGTAGATCCCACCGAAACACTGGTCGATAAACTCCGGCATATCATATCGGCTTCCAAGGACAGGATAAGCGCAAATGATGATGCGCACCGTCTGGCGTGCTGGGTAACCGACCTGAGTGCTGAATCAGTAAGGATGGCGCCAATTTTATACGGAAAAAACGTTTCCTTAAAACGAGTATGAATAGCTCTGACGATGGGTATCTTCAGACTGCAGATCGTTATTCATCTTTCCGGTCGGGTGATTCGGTTATCATGTGAATCTCCCGTCTGGGATAAGGGATCTCGACGCCTTCCTTCCCAAATGCGGTTTTAACATGATCGGTGATATAGGAAATGGTATCCATCCGGCGACAGGCATCGGCAATCCAAACCCTGAGTTGTAAGTCGATGGCGGATTCACCGAAGTTGCGAACGACCACTCGCGGCGCCGGAGATGAGAGGATCCAGTCGGCCCTGGCGGCCACTTCGGTGATCAATTTTTTGGCTTTATCGATATCGGTATCGTATGCGACACCGATGTTCACGCGCACCCGAATGATTGAATCGTTGGCCGTATAATTAATGATGTCCCGGGTCATGATCGTGTTATTGGGAATTGTCACAACGATGTTGTCCGTGGTCTTAATTTTGGTGCCCCGTAACCCGATATGGATGACATCACCCCAGGAGGCGCTGCCCGGCGGGGCCTGCCACAATTCGATCCGGTCGCCTATCTCGAACGGTCGATCGACGATCAATAATACCCCGGCAATGAGATTGGACAATGTATCCTTGGCGGCAAAGCCGACAGCGATACCAATCACACCCGCGCTGGCGATGAAGGGCATGATATTGACGCCCAGAAAGTCAAGGGCCATGATTCCGGCCGTGATATAGACAATAATACCTATCAGGCGATTGAGAAGATCGAAAACGATATTGTCAATTTTGGTCTCTGTTTTGGCGGCCACATTGCGATGAAGGTAGCTATTGAGAAGCAGTAGAAAGTCTTTTAGCGGTGTCGCCACGAGCACAATCAAAAGGGCGTAAAACGGTTTGGCGAGAATCTGGGCGTCAAATAATTGGATGAAATAGGTACCTGCCGCCAATACCAGGGCGTACCGGCCCAGTTTCTCCAGTACGCTGAAAACTTTCCGGTTATCCTGGATAAACGGAAATTTTATCAGGCGTTGTTCGAATACTTTAACCACCCACTTTAAGATGATCCAGGAGATGAATGTCGCTGCCAGAACGACAATGATTTTAACCAGCAGTATTTCCAGCGGATGACCGCTCAAAGCAGTCATCAATTCTGTGTACTGGTTTTTAATATAGTCCATTTGAGAAATAGAAAGGCTGCTTTATCTAACCTTGAGCAGAGAAAAATCCGGCTTTAATAAATTCCCGGTTCAGGCGTGCGATGTTGGTGATAGAGATCTCCTTGGGGCACTCGGCCTCACATTCGCGTTCGTTGGAACAATTACCAAATCCGAGCTCGTCCATTCGTCGTACCATGCCGAGTGCGCGGGTGCTCGCCTCCGGCCGGCCCTGGGGCAGTAATCCGAGGTGGGATACTTTGCCGCCGACAAACAGCATGGGCGATGCATTGGGGCAGGCTGCCACACAGGCGCCGCAACCGATGCAGGCGGCTGCATCCATTGACGCTTCGGCTTTGTCCTGGGGGACTAAAATCGCATTGGCTTCCGGCACGGCCCCGGTATTGGCGGAAATATAACCTCCGGCCTGGATCAGTTGGTCGAGGGCTCCCCGGTCGACAACCAGGTCTTTGATGATGGGAAACGCTCGGGATCGCCAGGGTTCGATGACGATGGTTTGGCCATCGGAAAAATGTCGCATATGCAGTTGACAGAGCGTGGTCCCTTTTTCAGGCCCGTGGGCCCGACCGTTGGCCACGGCCCCGCAACTCCCGCAGATTCCCTCACGGCAGTCATGATCAAAGGCAATGGGTTCCCGGCCGTCCATGGTCAACTGTTCATTGACCACGTCAAGCATTTCGAGAAATGACATATCCGTGGATATATGATCGGCACGATAGGTCTCCAAGCGGCCTTTGTGCTGAGGGCCTTTTTGACGCCAGATTTTCAATGTCAGCCGGATGGTTCGGTCGGTCACTTGTAACTCCTTTGGGTTAAGGGGACATGCTCGAAATTAAGTGGCTCGATATGTTGTTGGGGAGGTTGCTCCGAGCCTTGGTATTCCCAGGCCGCCACATGGCAGAAGTTATTGTCATCCCGGAGGGCCTCGTTTTCCTCAGTCTGGTAGGCTTCGTTGAAGTGGCCACCGCAGGATTCCTGGCGAGCTTCGGCATCGAGGATCATCAGTTCGGCAAATTCGAGGAAATCGGCCACGCGTCCAGCCCGTTCCAGGCTCTGGTTGAAATCATTCGTTTGCCCGGGGACCCGTACGTTTTCCCAGAACTCGTGGCGAAGTTCCTGGATCATCCCTTTTGCCTTGGTGAGTCCTTCGTTATTGCGGGACATACCGCAATAGTCCCACATGATCAATCCGAGTTGCCGGTGAAAATCGTCCACTGTACGCCGGCCGTTGATCTCCAGAAATTTCCGGACGCGTTGCGTTGCTTCCTGGACAGTTTCGTTAAAAGCCGGATGCCCAGTGGTGATGGTTTCCAATTCGGTGCCGGCCAGATATCCGCCAATGGTGTAGGGCAGCACAAAGTAGCCATCGGCCAATCCCTGCATCAAGGCACTGGCCCCGAGTCGGTTGGCCCCATGGTCGGAGAAATTGGCTTCACCCATGACAAACAAGCCATCAATGGTGCTCATTAAATTGTAATCCACCCATAACCCCCCCATGGTATAGTGGACCGCCGGATAGATCATCATCGGTTGTTCATAAGGGGACTGGCCGGTAATTTTTGCATACATGTCAAACAGGTTGCCGTATTTTTTCTCGATTACAGCCCGCCCGTCCTGTTTGATGGCATCGGCGAAATCGAGGTATACGGCCAGTCCGGTCTCACCCACGCCCATACCCTGGTCACATTGAAGCTTAGCATTGCGCGAGGCTACATCACGGGGGACTAGGTTGCCGAAACTGGGGTACTTCTCTTCCAGATAGTAGTACCGTTCCGATTCCGGGATACTGACAGGACTCCGACTGTCCCTCGGGTCTTTTGGCACCCATACGCGGCCGTCGTTTCTGAGGCTTTCACTCATCAGGGTTAATTTGGACTGATAGGTACCATGAACCGGGATACAGGTGGGATGGATTTGGGTAAAACAAGGATTGGCAAACAGGGCTCCTTTGCGATAGACCCGATAGGCAGCGGTCACATTGCTTGCCATGGCATTGGTGGAAAGAAAGAAGACGTTCCCGTAACCACCCGTACAAAGGACCACGGCATGGGCAGCGTGGGTTTCAATTTCCCCGGTAATAAGGTTGCGGGCCACGATCCCCCGGGCTCGCCCATTAATAATGACCAATTCGAGCATTTCCCGTCGCGGGAAAAGGGTCACCTTCCCGGTTGCCACTTGCCGCGAAAGGGCGCTGTACGCCCCGAGTAGAAGCTGCTGGCCGGTCTGTCCCTTGGCGTAAAAAGTTCGTTGAACCTGGGCCCCGCCGAACGAACGGTTGGCCAACAGGCCGCCGTAATCTCGTGCAAAAGGCACGCCCTGAGCGACGCATTGATCGATTATATTATTGCTGATCTGGGCGAGGCGGTATACATTGGCTTCCCGGGATCGAAAGTCACCACCCTTAACCGTGTCGTAGAACAACCGCCAGATACTGTCACCTTCATTGGTGTAATTTTTGGCCGCATTGATGCCCCCTTGGGCAGCAATGCTGTGGGCGCGCCGGGGTGAGTCCTGGATACAAAAGCTTTTAACCTGATATCCGAGCTCAGCCAGGGACGCCGCCGCTGACCCCCCGGCCAGTCCCGTTCCGACCACGATCACGTCGAATTTACGTTTGTTGGCAGGGTTGACCAGCTTGAGTTCAAAACGGTGGCGGTCCCATTTTTCGGTGATGGGTCCGCCGGGGATATGTGCGTCGAGTTGCATACGGCCTCCTTAAACGCTGAATGCCACGTAAATCGGTAAAAAGCCGAAACCGACTCCGAATAGAATACTCAAACCGATGCCGATGACAAAAACAGCCGGCGAGTACTTGGGATGATTGGCACCCAGGGTCTGGAAAAGACTCCAGAAACCATGACTGATATGGATGGCCAAAATACCCATGGCCAGGGTATAGATCACCACATAAAGAAGATTGCTAAATGCCATGGAAACGATTTGGAAAATGCTGGTGTGGGTCTTATCGACAAAATGGAAGTTAGCCAGATGGAAAATGACAAACAACAGGATAATCAAACCGGTATACGGCATGGTCGCCGAGCCGATGGTGCGTCCCCCGGCCCGGACATTCATGACATAACGGGATGATCGGGCTCTGAGGTTTTGAAGAAAAAGAATGATACCGATCGATACATGCACCAATGCCAGGGTTAAAAGGCCCAGTTCAGCTATGTGAATGATAGGCCCAAGGGCGTGGAGATGCTCGGAGTAGGCGTTAAAAGCGTCCATGCCACCGTAGATGGTTAAATTGCCAGCTAGATGCACTAACAGAAAACAGATAAACCCAAGACCCGTTACCGCCATCAATATTTTTTTTCCGATGGACGTACCCAAGGTAGTGATAACCCAATTCATCCGATCCTCCGTTGTTCAGATACAAAAATTTACTCTTATACTATTTCATCTTTCCCGTCAATCCCTGGTGCCTAATCCGGCCAACATGAACGCTTGACTGGTAGCGGGTAATCCGCTTGACATTTAATTTGTATCTGTACTAAGCAGACACACAAATTACCCGTGGGAGTTGCTGCTGAATGGATATTGAAATGTTAGCCGATAAAATAGATCGTTTCCATCCATAAACGGTCTTTTTGCCCAATCTCGGTGTCAATCGGCGGGATTGCCTGTGCGGCGGACCATGGACCGTCTACGCCCAATCCCTTGATTTCCTTGAACTTGGACAAAAATTCTTATTTCTGAATTGGAAACGTTACCAGGTGCCATCTTTAACGAAATAATCAACGGATGGGCCCTAGATAGAAGCTTTGCTCCAAATTGGCATGCTGGACTAAGTGGATTAATGGATTTTGAGTTCTTGGCCAGATCTGTATTGATGCTTAAATTAAAATGGATAATTTTCTTCAGGAGATCAATAAACGATGTTTTCACATGGCATAGACCTGATTCAAATGGTTCGCAACGCTGGATTTGTTGTACAATTAGTGCTAGCCATTTTGTTATTTTTTTCAATTTTTTCCTGGGCCATAATATTCATCAAGTCACGGCATATCCACCGTGCCTATCGTGAGTCGGCCTATTTTATCGATTATTTCTGGAAGAGTGGTGATTTATCCGATGCATACGCCAAATGCCGCCAGTTTCAGCACAGTCCCATTGCCAGGGTATTTCGTACCGGATACCTGGAGTTACGTAAGGTTGTCCAGAAAAGCGATCATCATGATAAGACCGGCACCGAGAAGGATGTCATGCCGTTGAATACCCGGCTTTCGGGGAGCGAGAACATTCAGCGTGCTTTAAGGCGATCGGTTAACACAGAATTGACCCGATTAAACCAGATGGTGCCTTTTTTGGCTACGACGGGTAATGCCACGCCATTCATCGGTCTGTTCGGAACCGTTTGGGGAATTATGAATTCGTTTCACGGGATCGGGT
>Ga0316198_10000804_pt1 | contig 17348 bp, 14 predicted proteins | sample OudBieAanoxic_MG_FD_204935 | JGI IMG/M metagenome (GOLD analysis project Ga0316198, IMG submission 204935) | Coastal sediment microbial communities from Oude Bieten Haven, Netherlands - site A anoxic | ecosystem: Environmental > Aquatic > Marine > Coastal > Sediment | place: Netherlands...
GATTACACCCACTGGCACGGTACCTACGATCTGGCCAAGCACTTCTACACCAAGATGGTGCCGGAGCTGGAACACCTGATCGACGAAAACATCGATTCCAAGGATGCCAACAAGGCCAAGGCTGCAGCTGACCTCAGGAAGAAGCTGGACGAGGTCCTCCGTTCCGACAACCACAAGTGGTATCTCGGACAGCGGGATGCGTCGGCCAAAGCCAAGTAATCCGGGCACGGGTTGAGTTTTACGTTGTTGTAAAAGAATACGGCCACTCTTTTCGCTTCCTGCGAGGGGAGTGGCCGCAGCCGCTGCCCCTGTTGTCGTTTACTCCGGGCTTGCCCCTTTCTCTGTCTATTTTACTGCATGGCAACGATATACACAGCGGAGGTCGCTATGGGACGATTCAGACACTTGGCGAAAATGCGGCTGTTCCAGGTCATGATCATAATGTGGATCCTGGTGTCAGTGCCGCTGGGCGGCAGTGCTGACGAAGGTCCAGTCAGGACGGTCAGGGTGAGCGGTGAATTCGAGGATGTCCGTGACGTCATCAGGCAGGCGATCGAGGGCAAGGGCATCAATATTGCCCATACCCTGCCGGCCGGTGATATGCTCAATCGCACTGGCGCGGATTTCGGGGTTGAAAAAAACGTCTTCCTGCAGGCTGAAACGGTCGAGTTCTGCAGTGCCAGGATTTCCCACCGGCTGGCACAGGCCAATCACGAGAATATTCTGCTGTGCCCGTTCACCATCAGTATTTATGTGCCCAGCGATGATCCCGGCCATGTCTATCTTTCCTGGCGCCGTCCGTTCTCACTCGGTGATAAAGAATCACAGGCTGCGGTGCAGGAAATGGTGGAACTGATGGAAGCTATTGTCCGCGAAGCCAGCGAGTGGTGACAAGGACATAACGGACTGTCAACTTATCGCGCTTTGTGGTGGGAAAGCCGGGCTATCCACGCCTCTTCATTGCCGTCCGGGTTGATCCCTTTGCCGACGATCGTCAAGCCATCGTCGGATATTGCCCGAGCCATTTTCAATGTCCAGCCGCTCAGGTTGAGGCCGTGGCTGTTGACCAGTACCTCGTGCAGGTCGCGCATGCCATGCCTTTCATCCCAGATGAAAGCCTGCTGGCCATGTTCGCCAAGACTGTATCCGACCACGAGTTTGCCGTCGCCCGAGACATCCAGGGCTTCGCTGTAAGCGTAGTCGCTGGAGAACGTGCCGCAACTCGCCATGCCGCCACTGCGGGTCCAACGGAAAGCCTCCTGCCCCCGTTCCGAGTTTGCATATCCGACCACCACCTGACCGTCAGCGGACACATTCAGGGCTTCGCTGGAAAATCTGCCACCGGGCAGATCGCCCAGCCCCTCCATGCCCGACGCGGCGCTCCAGCGGAACGCTTCGGCACCGGAAACCGAACCGCTGAAACCCACCACTACCCGGCCATCTGCAGAAATGCCGCGCGCTTTGCTGGGTGTGAACGCCTCACCACCGGGGAGTCTGCCGAGAGCGGTCATGCCGGCGGCGCGGGTCCAGCGGAACGCTTCGCCGATCGGGCTGGTATTCGAACTGCTGAAACCCGCCAATACCATGCCGTCAGCGGAGACAGCGCTTGCGTAGCTGGAGAAACCAGCACCAGGCAGATCACCAATGCCCTTCATGCCCTCGCCGTGTGTCCAGCGGAAGCCCTCACTGCCCGAGCTGGAATGGCTGCTCCCGACCACGACGCTGCCATCCGCGGAGACAGCGGTGACGGAACTGGTGTAGTGACCACCGGGCAGGTCACCAAGTCCGATCATGCCGCCGCCGGTCGTCCAGCGGAAGCCTTCATGGCCCGTGTCAGAGACGCTGCGTCCAACTACCACTGAGCCATCCGCGGAGACGGCGGTGGCATCACTTTGAAACTTTCCACCGGGCAGGTCACCCAGGCCGGTGAACGATACGCCAGTGGCGCCGCAGACTGTTGTGAGGGAGATGGCCAGGGCTGCGCACACGGCGCTTGATAGAGATGATTTCATGGGCGCTACCGGGTTAAGGGACTGCAATGTCTTCATGATACGCCTGAGCAGCTAGGGCTTTGGTGCCCGGTCCGCACCCGGGTTCACGCTTGCATCAGCCCGGCAGTCAGAACCGGGGATCAATCGGGCCAAGGCTGCTCGCAGCGGAGCGGGCAGGGTCTGGGGGTCTTGCCTTGTCCTGTCCAGCGCCACGTGTACCGTCTGCAGACCGGCGTGCTCCGTTTGATTGTCAACCAGTACACGGTAGCCGAGTGTGAACGAAGTCCGGCCAAGCTTTGTCAGGCGAAGTTCTATGTTCAACTTGTCTGCATGGTGCAGCGGCCGACGGTAGTCGGCTTGCGCATGTACCACGGGCAGCAGGTAAGAACCCGCGGCGAGCATGTCCTGCAACGAGTGACCGATGTGCTGCATGAAGTCTTCGTAAGCCTCGTGCGCATAGCGAAACAGGTGTGCGTAAAACACGACGCCCGCCGCATCGATGTCCTGGAAGGGGACCGTCAGCTTGTGTTCAAAAACAGGCGTTTCCCGCATGATGGTCCTCAGTTTAGCTGGTGTTGCGGCTGTACACCCAGTCCGGCAGTCACACCCAGAGAAATTCTGCCATGCTGGATAAGCGGTGGCGGGGCGAGGTCCCGGCGCAGCCAGCTGCTGGTTGCCAGTCCGTGGCTGATGTCGTGGTTGTCCGCATTCAGGGCAGCGGCCAGATGGACTGCCGCCCAGCTGCCGATGGCGCTGTCCACGCTGGTTGTTACCAGGCTCTCAAGCCCCGCCTGCTGCGCCTTTCGACCCAGGTGCAGGGCAGCTTGCAGGCCACCGAGCAGCATCGGCTTGAGTACCAGCCGCGCGACCGGTCTCTGCAACAGTATATCCTGCCGGCATAACTGTGTGAGGGATTCATCCAGGGCCAGGGGAAAAGGGGCCAGCTTTTGTAACTGCTCGAGTTGTTTCAGGCCGGGTTGGCGTAAGGGTTCTTCCAGGCATTCCACCGGCAGGTCTGTGATGCCTGATATGAAACGACGTGCCTGTTCCATGTTCCACGCCTGGTTGGCATCCAGGCGCAGGCTGACTCCGCCGGGTAGCGCATCGGCAAGTTTTTGCAGGTTGTCAATATCCTGTGAAACCGACAGCAGGCCGACCTTGAGTTTGATGACAGAGAAACCTGTCGAAGCGGCAAGGCGGGTATTCGTCTCACTGTCCAGGCTGCCCAGGTTGGCATTGACCTGAACCGTGGCCGATGCTTTCGCTTCCAGCCAGCGATACAGGGGCAGCTGATGTTGTCGGGAAATCAGATCGAGCAGCGCGGTTTCCAGCCCGCAGCGTGCCGCGGGTGGGCAGCGGTCGGGGGCGGGAAGCATGGCGAGTGCCGCATCGGTCTGCAACCCTGTTAACCCTGGGCGCTGTTCTCTCAGCCAGTCCTTTGCCTGTGCCCCGCTTTCAGTGCCTGCCAGCGGTGCGCAGTCGCCATAACCCCGGCGGCCGGCGTTATCTTCCACGCTGATGAGATAACCGCAACGTGTATCAAAGTTTCCGCTCGCGCTGCGCCAGGTCCGGTGCAGTGGCAGGCAGTAGGGCTGGATGTGAATCTTTTTCAGCACCATGTCAGAGGGTCAGCGCCATGGACAGCAGTGTGCCGAACAACAGTTGCCACTGCGCGGTCTGTGCCAGCAGGCGGTTCAGTCTTTTGTCGATGCGTGTGTACCACAGTCGCCGTATCAGGAAAAACGCCGCGACCAGGCTGAGCCAGGGCAGGACCAGCAACACGCCACCGAGATCCTGGGTCAGCAGGGGCAGGGTGGTGAACGGTGCCAGCAGCAACAGCGCTGCATAGAGATAGCGGATGGCCGGGCGACCGAAAACCACTGCCAGGGTGTGTTTTCCGGCGTGACGGTCGGTGTCGAGATCGCGGTAGTTATTGATTAACAGAACGGCGGCGGCCGGCAGGCCCACCGCAGCGCCCAACAGGAGCGCATTCCAGGACCACTGTAGCGTCTGCAGATAGAAGCTGCCGCTGACTGCCACCAGCCCGAAGAATACGAACACGAACAGCTCGCCCAACGGTGTATAGGCAACAGGTCGCGGGCCACCGGTATAGGCATAGGCCGCCGCCAGCGATACCAGGCCCAACAAAACGATAGGCCAGCCTCCGAGCCAGACCAGATAGAGTCCCGCCAGAAACGCGCCGCTAAAACTCAGGTGTGCGGCGCGGCGCACCTGGCCGGGCTGCAGCCATCCTTCGGCACTGACGCGCCTGGGACCAAGCCGCTGCGCGGTGTCGGCACCGCGTTCGAAGTCGGCGGCATCGTTATGCAGGTTGGTGCCGATCTGTATGAGCAGTGCCCCGACGAGTGTGGCCAGCAAGGTCAACCAGGCAAACAGCCGGGTTTCGGCCCAGGCAAGTGCACTGCCGACCATGACGGGCACCAGCGAGATGCTCAATGTCCTGGGACGGATGGCCAATAACCAGATCTGCAGGGCAGTCATCGCCGGCTGTGAAAATGGTAAATCAGGGCCGGCGCGGAAAACGGCTGAAATCGGGATCACGTTTTTCCACAAAGGCGTCGCGACCCTCCTGTCCTTCCGCGCTCATGTAAAACAGGGCGGTGGCATTGCCCGCCAGTTCCTGAATCCCGGCAAGGCCGTCTGTATCGGCATTGAATGATGATTTAAGCACGCGCAGTGCCGTGGGTGAATGCCGCAACATTTCGCGACACCAGCGTACCGTCTCTGCCTGCAGTTGTGCCAGTGGTACAATTGCATTGACGAGCCCCATCTGCAGCGCCTGCTGGGCATCGTACTGGCGGCACAGGAACCAGATCTCCTTGGCCTTCTTCAGGCCTACTGTGCGTGCCAGCAATCCTGCGCCCAGTCCGGCATCAAAGCTGCCGACCTTCGGTCCGGTCTGACCGAAACGCGCATTGTCGGCCGCAATGGTCAGATCACAGATGAGGTGCAGCACCTGGCCGCCACCGATGGCATAGCCGGCCACCATGGCGACGACAGGTTTGGGCAGGCTGCGGATCTGGCGTTGCAGGTCGAGTACGTTGAGGTGTTGTACGCCCTGTCCGTCCCGATAACCGCCATCATTACCGCGTACTTTCTGGTCACCACCGGCGCAGAAGGCCTGGTCGCCGGCACCGGTGAGAATAATGGCACCGATGTCGGCTGCCATGTGTGCATGATGAAACGCCCGGCTTAATTCCTGAACTGTTTCCGGGCGAAAGGCGTTATGCACGTCGGGCCGGTTGATGGTGATCCTGGCGATGCCATCGTTGTGGTGATAGAGGATGTCCTGGAAATCCAGCCCCGTTACCGTCTGCCACTGCATGACGTGCACCTGTTCTAAAATAGTCGTTGGGGGGCAAGGATACCAGCTATGGGTCTTGCGCCGATAGTATGGGTGCGCTGGAAAATCCGGTCGGCTTCTGGGGAAGCCCGATGGCCGTTGAATGGGGTGTCCTTTTTACTTAATCCGGCGGATTCTGCTTCAGTGACTGCATACCGCTTCCCAGTAGGCGCGGTGACGCTCAATACTGTGTTGCGGGTTTATCACCGCTTCGATGATTTTCACGCCCTGTTGGGAAAGGCTGTCATTCAACGCCTGTTGGAATTCATCCGCCCTGCCTACGCGCCGGAAGGGCAATCGGTAGAGGTCGGCGGCGTGTTTGAAATCAAGCCCGGTGGGTGTCGACCAATAGCGTTCGAAGGCATCGAGTCCGGCTTGTGGCAGGTAGCGGAATATGCCCCCGCCGTCGTTGTTGATAATAATCAGGGTGGCGTTGCAGTCCGGCGCGGCAAGCAGACCATTCATGTCGTGGTAAAACGCCAGGTCACCGATCAGCCCTGCCACCGTTGTGCCGTCAGCGGAGGCGCTTGCCAGACCGAGCAGGCTGGAGACGTGGCCATCAATGCCACTGGCGCCACGGTTGGCGATCAGCTGCAGGGGTTTTTCAAATTGACCGGAGAAGCTGTCAAGTTCGCGTACCGGCATGGAGTTGCCGGCGAACAGCAGGCCGCCCGCAGGTAAACGATCCAGCAGCGTGGGCACCAGTTGTGCTTCGAACCAGTGTCCGCTGACGCTCAGATCATGGCACAGTTGTGCAGTGACCTGTTCCTGTTGCGAGAAAGCCTCCCACCAGCCGGCTGGTGGCGGACAGGCGACGCGTGCCGCAAGACCATCGCAAACGGCTTGCGGTGTCGCCCGCAGCATTTCGCCGGTGCGGTGCAGCGGATCGGGCCAGCGACCGTATGGATCGACAACAATAAGCTTGCCGCTCTGCAGGGGTTGCAGGTACTGAAGAAGTGATCTGGATAGCGGCATGTTTCCGAAGCGAAGTACCCACTGTGGCCGATAACTGTTGCAAAAAGCTGCGCGGCGCAGAAAGGCATCGTAGTGGCACAGGATACGCGCACGGTCATGGTCGCCAAAACGCAAGCCGGACAGCGGGTCGGCGAGTAGCGGACAGTTCAGTTTTTCCGCCAGCCGCGTGACCGCGGGTGCAAACTCGGCCTCGAAGCGGCCCGGACCGCAGACAATTAACCCGGCCTGGCCGGCAATGCGCGTCGCGATGCGGTCCAGCTGTGCATCGGGTGGCATCAGTGTGGGCAGTTCCACCGCTGCCGCCGATCCCTCTGGTGTCAATCGCGGTATCGTTTTTTCCAGCAGGGGCTCGTGAAAGGGGACGTTGATATGCACGGGTCCCGGCAACGGCCAGCAGCTCTGGTGCACCGCGCGCATTGCCACGCTGCGCACAAAAGCCTGGCCCTGTTCGTGTTGAACGATTGCGGGCAGAGCGTGGAAAGCACGTACAGCCTGTTGAAACAGCCTGTGCTGGTCGATGGTCTGGTTGCTGCCACAACCCTGCAGTTCAAGCGGACGATCGGCTGACAGCAGTACTAACGGGATACCGGCCTGATCTGCCTCGATAACGGCAGGATACCAGTGCGCCGGTGCACTGCCGGATGTTGCAAGCAGCGCAACCGGTGCAGCTGTGACGCGCGCCATGCCCAGCGCGAAAAAGGCAGCGCAACGTTCGTCCACCTGTACCCAGGTTTGCAGCGACGGGTGTAATTCGCTGGCCAGGGCAAGCGGCGTGGATCGGGACCCCGGCGAAATGACCACCCGGTCGACGCCTGCGGCCGCAAGGCCGTCCAGCAGGGCGTAGGCCCACTGCAGGTTGGTTGTTTCGCCGGCGTTCACGAATGTCTGGCCTGTCGCCCCGCTTGTGTATTGGCCAACGGCGTTACGACTTGTTCCGTGGACGCCTGCATGGCTTCCAGCATGGCATGCAGTTTTATTTCGGTTTCCTGCAGTTCCGCCTCCGGATCCGAGTCGGCGACAATACCGGCGCCTGCGAACAGCTCGGCGCTGCGCCCTTGCAGCACAGCGCAACGCAGCAGCACAGACAATTCACCATCGCCGTTCAGCTGCAGCCATCCGACTATGCCGCTGTACCAGCCGCGAGCCAGATTTTCATGGTCCTGCAGCCACTGGCAGGCCGCCGCTGTTGGCGTACCGGCGACCGCAGGCGTCGGGTGCAGTCGCCGGGCAGCGTCGAGCAGATCCACACCGTTTCGTAGCGTGCCCTTGATGCTGGTCCACAGGTGTTGAAGGTTGCGCAGTTTGACGACCTCGGGGCTGTCCGGCGGGATGAGTTTGCGGCACAGGGGATCGAGCGCGGATTGGATGGAGTTCACCACCAGTGCATGTTCATGTTGCGCCTTGCGGCAGTTGAGTAGTCGCAGGGTCAGTTGCAGGTCCTGCCCTGACTCCTGCGCGCGGCCTGTGGTGCCGCCCAGCGCGTCGCAGCGAATGGTCCTGTTGCCCAGTGTGGCCAGTTGCTCGGGTGTCGCGGATACCACCGTACTGCCGCCCAGGTTTATTGCCAGCAGCTGACAGCTGGGGTAGAGGCGTGCAAGTCTCGCCAGTATGCCACTGGCCTGGAAAGGACGGGATGCCTGCAGCCGAACGCGGCGGGCGGCTACCACTTTGTCCAGCTGGCCGGATTCGATGGAGCGGATCGCCCGGTGTACGGTTTCTGTCCATGCGGGGTCCGTCTGTGGCGTGACGCGCAGCACCTGCGGGCTGTGTTCCGTGTCCGCCTGCGGGGGGGTGGAGATAGCCTGCTGCAATACTTCGATCAGTGCCGACCAGCTGCTGAGCAGGGTATCCGCCTGTTGCAGTTCAACGCCGCTGCAGGTGAAGGTCAGGCTGCTCCGCCCGGCTTTGCAGCGTAGCAGGAGCCTGGGTACGAACAGGATGCTGTTAGGCAGGCCTTTCCAGCATTTCGTCATGGGATCATCGCCTGCGAAGGCCAGCGCACAGAATACGCCGGGGGATGAGTCCGCTGAGCCGGGCTGCCGTTCTCTATACCAGTTTCGTTCAAGGCGCCGCAGCGCACGCGAGAGTGTGTCGAAGCGCTGTGCGCCGGCGGTTGTGGTGCGCCAGGCCTCACCCAGTCCCAACTGCTGGAAACCCCGGTCGGGACGAGCCCGGTAGAGATAGGGGGCCGGCAGTGGTGGCAGGTTCTGCAGCTGCAGGCCGGGGCATTCCAGGGTCAGGCTGAACAGCTCGCAGGCGGATATCGCGTCGCTGAACGGTTTGCGGAATCGTGCGCGGAGCTGTTGCTGAATCCGCGAAGCGTCGAAGTTGGCGTGCATGGCCGTGTCCGGGTGGGGGAACCTTTGCTGATTCGGCAATGTCGCTATTCCGTTTTACCTTCGTAGAGTGCGTGGGCGCGTATTTCAAAGCGGGAAATGATATCCGCCGCTGCCAGGTTGAACAGGCTGTTGACCATGGGTTCGAGAAAGCTGTTGTTGAGTTGGAGGTCGATACTCAGCGTCACCCTGCATTGCCGTAAACCAGCGGCTTCGAAACGCCATTCTAACCGAAGGCAGCGAAACGGACCATTCTCCGAATTCACGCTGATACGGGTTGGTCGTTCCAGTTCGGCAGTGCTGACGAAAGGTTGACGTAACAGCTTCAAGCCAAGTTGTTGTTGCACACGCAGGTACTTGTCCGTGCGTTCGATAATCCTGGCACTTATCCAGCCCGGTAAATAGTCAGGGTAGCTTTCAACGTCTGCCGCCAGATCAAAAAGTTGTTCGCAGGACCAGGGTAGGGTTCGTGACGCGCTATGAAACGGCATGGATGGCAATTGTCCGGGTCTTAACGGTACCGAGGTTAGTGCACATTTCTAACAGTCTCAACCATCAGCAAACACCTTGTAGTCATCAGGATTCAGTCTTGTCGGCGCTGGTAGCAGCACAGCAGTTGCCTTTCGGTGCCCGGAAGAGATTGAGTTGTTTATATTTATCAATAAGATAGTCAATAGTTTGATTGCTGGTGGCGGCTGCCGCAGAATAGCCCACCTTGCACGGATCGGTAAAATGCGGCCGGCCGACAGAAATTCGTAATTCAATCAGAGGAGTAAGGCTCGTGAAATTGATACTTTTGGGTGCGCCAGGTGCTGGAAAGGGAACGGTAGCGAAGTTGTTGACCGATGTCGACGGTTCAGTGCAGATTTCAACCGGTGATATTCTTCGTGGTGCGGTACAGGCCGGCAGCGAGCTGGGCAAGCAGGCGGATGCGTTCATGAAAGCCGGCGACCTGGTGCCTGATGACCTGATCATGGGGATCATGGAAGCGCGTTTGCAGGAGCCGGATTGCAAAAAGGGTTTTCTGCTGGATGGTTTCCCGCGCACCATTCCCCAGGCTGAACAGTTGAGTTCACTGCTGGACAGGCTGGGTATCAAGCTGGATATGGCGGTCAACCTCGACGTACCGCGTGATGTGATTCTTGATCGTCTGACCACGCGGCGCACCTGTTCGAACTCCGACTGCCAGGCGATCTACAACGTAAAGAGTAATCCGCCCAAGCAGGAAGGTATCTGCGACAAATGCGGCAGCCCGGTTATTCAGCGTGACGATGAAACCGAAGAGGCTATCAGCAAGCGTCTTGAAACCTACAATGAGAAAACGGCACCACTGGTTTCTTTCTATGAAAAAGAGGGGTTGTTGACCAACGTTAACGCCACCTCCAGCGATGTGGTCGTTCAGTCAATCAAGGACAAGATCGGTAGCTAACCCGCATTTCTCACGGGGATCCCGGATGCTGGCGCCGGGCTCGTGCGCTTGGACGCCGTTTTGGAGCGACGGACCCGCTCGAGGCGCAGAGCAGGGGCCCCGGCATAGCCGGGGATGCGACCGCCGGCGGGCGGGCTATCGCTTCGACGCCCTCGGCGGGTCATCGCTTCACCGCGGGTCAGATCCCCACCGCTGCGCGCTGGGGCCCCTCTTCCGCCCCTCGAAGCGATGCAGCCGTAGCTACCACTTGAGTGAAGAACAAGTACAAGCGCACGAGAACAAGCCAGGGCCGGGATAGGCTTGCCTTGAAAACACCGTGATTTTGATTCATCACTAAACCCTTCACAAGTTTCAATACTTTCTGTCACTCGCCCGCCGCCCCGTGAGAAATGCGGGTTAGGACAGGTGTTGCGGTTGTCGCAGCACACAGAGCCCCCGCATGGTGCACTATGCGGGGGTTTCTGTTGTGTGGGATACGGGGAGCTTCATCAGTTTCTGAATCTGTTCCGCAAGTGAGTCCACCAGGTCAGGGTTCAGTGTTTTCTGTCCGCGCAGTTTGAGGAATATCTTCTCCAGCCGCTTGCGCTGGTCTTTATCGACCGTCTGCAGCCAGGCAGGCTGCTGTTCAAGCTCCAGCGGGGCACGGTGGGCATGGGTGCGGTCTTCTATCATCTGGTGGTGGTAGAGGGCCCGACCCAGTACCACATAGGGGAAATTGATATTGCGCATCGGGCCGATGCTCAGTTGTTCGCCGCCTAGCGGCAAGCCAAGGACTTTAATGTCTGCGATACGATCCGTAGTCACCCAGGCCGAGACACCGCCTATCATGGCCCCGATGCCGGCGCCCAGAAACAGTGAAGCGCCGCCTACGGCCAGATCAATGACACCGCCGGTCGCTGCGCCGCCAAGCGCCCCGGTGGTGATCAGTTGCTGTTGTGTCAGTCCGAACAGAAGCCAGGTCTTGGTGGCGAATAGGTCCTGGTCAAGCAGCTGTACATGGGGTTCATGGCGTTCAAGATGTGCATGGTTATAGGTCTGTTCCACATGACTGCGACACTGCTGTTCCATGGCTGTCAGGTCCTGCTTGTATGCCAGCTGCATACTTTCGCGCACTTCATTGCCGGCCGCGTTGTCGCTGAATCTGCGCTGGAGGGTGTGGGTAAGCATACGGCTGATGGTTTCCGCAATTATGTGCGCCGACAGATTTCGCCGCCGTTGTCGTTCCTCTTGCAGAATCCGAACTGCCGTTTCCAGAGACTCACGCCATTCTTCCCTGATCTGACCGAAAGCGAGCAACAGCTGCACACGCCTGTCGAAGTCGGCGGTCATGGCGTCAAAGATGCGTACGATGCGGAAATATTGCCCCAGGGCAATGTGCCATTCTTCGCTGTAGTCCGAGTCGCCAATCATATTGATCAGCGCCAGGCTGGGCTGGCCAGTCCAGCGAAGTATTTCCATTTCCGCTTCATACTCTTCGCCGAACGGCCTGGAGCCGTCGATCACGTAGAGTATGCCCGCTCCATCCAGGATGGGCGTCAGAAGGCTGCATTCGGCGGCGAAACGGGTGTCATCGTGGTGTTCTTCTACAAACAGGCGCACGATATTCGCACGGTCAACGGAAGAGCCGGGTTGTTTCTGCATCCATTCCAGTGCGGCCCGGGCTCGCTGGAACCCGGGGGTGTCGACCAGCGCGTAGAGTGTCTCGCCATCGACACTCATCGGGTAGTAGCGGTTATCGACCGTGGTACCCGGTATGGGTGAGATGGTGACACTCTCATCCTGTGCCAAGGTGGAGACGATACTGCTTTTACCCTTGTTGGGATGACCGACGATGGCGAACAGGGGGGCTGTCATTGCGCTGAGCCCATGGCCTCGATATGGAGGTCGGGATCCTTGAGTTGCCGCAGTGTCAACTGCCAGGTCTCATGGTCGCGCTCGGTCACGCTGTCCGCCCCCCCCCACAGCAGAATGATAATGGGTTGCCGCCTGTTGCACTGCTCACGAATACTGTGAATGAAATCGAGAAATTCGAGTAACGGTGGTTCCCATGATTTCACCATGACTGCAATACCTTGAGGTTTCAGGCGACATAGTGACATGATTGTCGCGTTATCCTGGTCCGTTGTGCGCGTCCCTCCTGCCGGCAGAAGTTCCTTGAAGCTGATTCCCATAGCCTGCAGTTGTCTCGTGGCCGTATCCGTATTCACACCGGTGCCGGACCAGTCGATGAGCGCACATTGCAAATTGTAGCTGCCCGATTCTGTTGCCTCATAGCCGGTGTCGACGTCGATGTCAGCGACGCTTTCCGGCTGCCGGGCAGCGGTTGTGATCAGTGGTGAGTTCATCCTCGCCAGCAGCTCGGGGGCGCCAGGTAAATGGGGCAGCGCATGTGCGAGATGGTGGCGAAAACGCAACCAGGAGATGAGCAGCGTTAACAGCCTGGGGATGAAACCGTAACAGATAACCGCGCTGACCAGAAACGGCCACCACTGCCCCAGCTCGGCGGCGAGTTCGGAGGCAGTTACAGCATGTGCGAGGGAACCTTCTTCCAGACGATAGTAGCGGCTGATGTCGATCAGTTCGGGGCTGGGTACGGCATCCGGAAACAAGGTGTGCCATGGCCAGGAAAGTGCTTTGAGCATGTGGTGGAAAGTCGCGCTGTCGATATTCAGCGTTGTGCTCCAGGCAAAGGCCAGATCAGAGAAAGAAATCAGGTAGAAAGCTGCCAGCAGTACGCCGATATTGAAACAGAACGCAAACAGCTGTGACCAGAAGGAGAACAACCAGCGCGTAGCAGGGGCCAGTGCAGTTGCATAATCCGTGTCCCAGACCAGTGACAGGCTCTGCCGGCTCCGGGCCGGAAAAAACCGGGCCAGATGCCGCGTAAGGCGTCCAGGGTTGAGGAACCTGAGAGCGGATTGCAGACTGCCGAACAGCGGGACCCTGTTCGGAATGGTTGACACACACCATAACAACAACAGAAGAATCTGCAGCAGCACCAGCAGTCCCAGTGCATTGACAATATTGATCGGTGCGTTACCGGTATAATGGAGGACGGCAGTCGCCAGTCCCCAGCCCGTCGCCAGACCGGCGACGGTCAGCAGTACACACAGCACGTGATAGAGCTGGACAGCATGGTGTCCATCGCGCTTCCAGGCGTTGATGCTCACCTGACTCAGCCAGCCACGAATCTGTCTGGCCGGGTTATTCCTCTGTTGTTGCAAGGTTCGGCCAAGTGCACGGTCGCGTTGCTTCTTTCTGTCGTTGTCAGTCGAACGGTCTGACTTGAGGGCCGAGTCCAGGTCAACCAGATCACCGATAAGAGAGGAGTGCGTCATGAGTTCATTGTAACGTCAATACCACCTTGAAGGACTACTAGTGGTGGCGCCGGAAGAAAATCAATGCGTTTTCCCAACGGATTTTCCTGCCGATTGCGGGGGGGAGTGCCGACAGCCAATACCGATGAAAATCAATGAAACGTGCGTATTCCTGCCAACCTGTATCCGCCTGGTCCCATCGATCCATCTGATCGACCGGCCACACAGGGTCGGAACCTGTCATGAAACGATCCTGGTACTGTTCAATCAGGTCGCGCCACTCCGGTAACAATCTTCCGTCGGCCGTGGTGATCGGGTTGTTCACGAAACGCCAGGGGTCGCGGGCTGATAGTTCCGCCCAGACATTCGGGCACTGCGACAGCACTTTTTTTACCTGGACAGGTTTCAGCAGGGCACCGGCGTGCGCCCATAGCACGCGTGTTGCCGGGTACTCTGTGCACAGCCGGAGCAGATAATCCGGCTGGCTGAATTCAGTGTGCAGCATTACCGGTATATCGTGCATTGCCGCTAGCTCGAAAAGTCCACCAATGATCCCGGAGTCCGCTGCGGGGGCAAAGCCGCCAATCAGGTGCAACTCGCCGATGCCCTGATAGCGCCCGCTGGCCAGTGCTGACCGGGCCCGTTTCAGTACGCCCGGGTCATAAGCCCAGTTTGCCCAGTCGCCACCCTGTCGATAGGGGCTCCAGACCGCAATCAGTTTTTCCGGATCGAGGTTCACTAACTCAAGCGCCAGTTCCGGCGGTGTGCCGATGACGACACCGAAACCCACCTGGTGTTGTTCGAGGATTGCCATTGCCTGTGCCGGCGAGGTGACGTCGGCCTGACTCCATTTGTAATGTATATGCACATCGGCAACAGGTGGCGTTGCCGAACAGCTTGCGGATATCGTATTCAATAGCAGTGGAAGCAACAGGAACATCAGTCGGTTGTTATTCACGTATTCGACCCTCTGTAGGCAATTGGCTGGTTTTTCCGCCTTTTAAACCAGTTTGGACAGACTGTCAGCTTGAAGCCGGTTTGCACTCCGCGTATCTTCATACAGACGTGAATCGCGAATCCCTGCCCGCCGGGAGGCGGAACGCCTGATGTATAAATACACTATCGTTGCGCTAATGTAGCCTAACTGCAGATCATGAGAAAAGTCCTTTCGAAGCAATTTTGCATGCCGACGTGGTTTCCGCTGTTGGTGTCCGTCGGCGTGATTCTGACAGCCTGTGGACAGAAGGCAGACAAACCACGGGACAGGGGTGTGCGGCAGCACCTGGTCGAGGTTGCACTGGTGAAGAGTGACAACCTGAATGTAGTGCGTACCCGTACCGGCACGCTGCGTGCGCGGCGGGAGGTCAGGGTTTATACCCAGGAGGAAGGCCGTATTACTGCTTTACCGCTGTACGAAGGTGATGAAGTCGGTGAGGGAGATGTCCTGGTCCGGCTTGACGATACCCTGATTCGAGCACAGCTCTCCAGAGCCAGTGCGACCCGTAAGCAGGCGCAGGGCGACGTCAAACGGCTGAAAGAACTCCGCAGCCGTAAGCTGGTATCGGAAGACGAATACACGCGTGCACTGACCCAGCTGGATGTTGCCCAGGCTGATGAGCACATCCTGAAAACACGACTCGGTTACACCACCATCAGCAGCCCCATTAACGGTGTCGTGAGTGCCCGGTTTTCTGAACCTGGCAATGTGGTTGAGCGGAATCAGCACGTGCTGACCGTTTCCGATCCTTCCTCGCTGGTGACTGAACTGCCTGTGTCGGAGTTGATTCTTCCCGACCTTGCAAAAGGCGACGTTGCCAGGGTGCGTATTGATGCGCTGGGTGATCAGGTGTTCGAAGGGCGGATTGTTCGTATTCACCCGAACCTCGATCCGGTAAGTCGTCGCGGCACCATCGAGGTAGAGCTTGAACCGGTGCCGGCGCGAGCAGCGCCCGGACAGTTATGCCGGGTGGAACTCAGCACACAGCCTGGCAGGCGTCAGGTGATTCCGTTCTCCGCTTTGCGCCGGGATGATAGCAGTGAATATGTGTTTGTTGTGGACGATGAAGGCATGGCACAACGGATGGACGTCAGCAGTGGTCTGCGCCTGGCGGAGAACATCGAAATCAAGGCGGGACTGAAGGAAGGTCAGCAGGTTATTTTTAAGGGTTTTCTGGGTCTGTCATCCGGAAAGAAAGTCAAACCGGTTAACAGTGCAGCGCGCTGATCGTGCCAGTCGGATCATCAAGAAGCGGAGGGCTGGCGGCATGGTCGATTCGTCACCCGGTCGGCGTCACCATGATCGCTTTGGCGGTGATCGTTCTGGGGGTTTTCTCCTACTCGAGGCTGGCCATTGATCTTCATCCGCACCTGATTTATCCGGAAATACGCGTACGCATTCTGAATCCCGGGGTACCGGCTACGGTAATGGAGGACCAGTTCGGCCGGCAGCTGGAGGAACAGTTGGCCATCACCGAAGATGCCGTCAGCGTGCAGTCCAGAGCCTCGCAGGGAGCGGTATCCGTCGACCTGTCGTTCGAGTACGGTAAGGATATTGACGTGGCGTTACGGGATGCAAGTACCCGGCTGGATCGGGCAAAGCGATTCCTTCCCGATACGCCGGATCCACCCATCATCTATAAACGCGACCCTGCCCAGATTCCGGTGCTTGAGTTTGTGGTCAGCTCGCCCCTGCGCGATCCGGTTGAGTTGCGTACCTGGGTAGATGATGTGTTCAGCAAGTGGTTTATCACCTTGCCGGGAGTCGCTGCCGCGGAAGTCGGCGGCGGGCTTGTTAGAGAGATCCAGATACTTCCTGACCAGCAGCGCCTGGCCGGCATGGGGCTTGCCATGCAGGATATTATCGATGCGCTTCAGCGCGGTAACCGCGAGGACCCCGCCGGACGCCTGAAGATGAGCCGCCAGGAAATCTCCGGCCGGATCAGCGGCCGTTTCACCAGCGTACAACAGATTGCCGAACTGCCTGTACAGGTGGAAGGTGGCGATATCATGCACCTTCAGGAGGTGGCCCAGGTTATCGATACGCATGAAGATGAGCGTCTGCGGGTGCGTCTGGACAGCGTGCCCGGTATCAAACTGTCGATACAGAAACAACCTTCGGCGAACACGGTCAGCGTCGTCGATGTCGTCCGGCAACGCTTGGACTGGTTGCAGGCACAGGGCCTGATAGCGGAGGATATTCATGTCCAAAGCGTGGCGGATCAGTCGATTTATATACGCCAGGCGCTGAGCAATTCCGCTATGGCTGCGATCGCCGGTGCATTGCTGGCGATGCTGGTAGTGTACATCTTTCTGGGCAACCTGCGTCGTACGCTGATTATCGGCAGCGCTATTCCCATCGCTATCATGGTGACTTTTGTCATTATGGGAATGGGCGGACTCACCCTGAATATCATGACGCTGGGGGGGCTGGCGCTGGGGGTTGGTCTGATCGTCGATAACACCATTGTCATGCTGGAAAATATCTATCGTCACCAGGTTCAGGGGGAGGGTGACCTGGAGGCGGGGCGGCACGCCGCGCAAGAAGTCAACAGCGCAATTGTCGCATCCACCAGCACTAACCTGGCTGCGGTTCTGCCTTTCCTGTTCATTGGCGGGCTGACGGGGTTATTGTTCAGGGAGCTGATTTTTACCATATCGGCTGCGATTCTGTCTTCCATGATAATTGCCCTGACCCTGGTGCCGTCGCTGGCTGCCAAGGTGCACAGCGTGGATGTTTCTCCGCTGCGGGCTATGGTGGACAGGGGGGTCAGCGGGCTGCAACACGCTTATGCCGCGCTGATCAACCGTATTCTCGATTTCCCGTATTTATTGATAGCGGTCTTTCTGTTGATGCTGGCTTTTTCCGTTCAGGTGTTTTTCGGTAATGAGGAGATTTTTCTGCCGGATATGGATGACGGCCGCGTTTCCATCGTCATT
>Ga0316198_10000806_pt1 | contig 17330 bp, 16 predicted proteins | sample OudBieAanoxic_MG_FD_204935 | JGI IMG/M metagenome (GOLD analysis project Ga0316198, IMG submission 204935) | Coastal sediment microbial communities from Oude Bieten Haven, Netherlands - site A anoxic | ecosystem: Environmental > Aquatic > Marine > Coastal > Sediment | place: Netherlands...
TCATGACCTTCAGCTTACGTTCGGAATCCCGAGTTGTCATCCCGCTAGGATAAGGAAACGGCCCAGGATGCACCGTCGGTGGTCATTGCCCGGGAATCGGGAATATCTTCTTGTATTTACACCTTATTTATGCCATAGTGTATATCCGGGCGTCGTCCACCGTCCGGGACTGATTGGAGGCGGTCATGGAAACCATCGCAGAACACAACGCCACGCCGTTTTTCCCGGCTGTTGAAGCGCTGCCTGAAGATCGGGCCGAATGGCCAGGCGACGCAGGTCAGGAGTACGGCCGCCTGCTGCGCGAGCTGAACTCCTGGAGTCGCGACCACGACTGGCCAATGTCAACAAACTCCTGGGTCGCTGAGGAAGCGGTTCGCCGAAGCTGGTGAGTTGCTCATCCGCCCGGATCAGGTGTCAACCAGCATATTTACCGATTCGACGATCCTGTCGACATTGGGCAGGGCGGCATCTTCGAGGTGGCGGGCGTACGGCAGAGTATCCTCGACGCACACGCGAGCATAGCGAGGGCTGAGCCCGGCCTCGAGACAGACGGCCGCCATCTCCCCCGCCAGACCAAACTCTCGATAGTCCTCGTCAACGACCAGCAGGCGTCCGGTTTTCGTGACTGACTCGACAATGGTCTCGACATCGAGCGGGCGGAGCGACCGAAGGTCGATCACCTCGCACGACACGCCGCTGCTGTGGAGCCTGGCCGCTGCTTCAAGCGCGCGGTGAACCCCGACAGCGACCGACACGATCGTGACATCGGCACCCTCGCGACGCACGATCGCTTTGCCAAAAGGTGTCGAGTGCGGCGAGTCGGGGACCGGACCGACGGCACCCTCGGCTGGCACATCGAAGGACACGGTGTCGCGCCCACCGCTGCCGAGGAACTCGAGCCAATCCTCCGACAACAGCTTTGGCTCCATGAAGACCACCGGGCCATCGTGTCCGAGAGCGGTGGTCATGAGGCCATACGCATCGGCAGGGGTCGACGCCACAACCACCGTCAAACCAGGAATCGAGGCCAGAGTCCCCCACAGCGACTGACCGTGCTGACCGCCGTCGCCGTAACCGCCACCGGATGGGGCTCGGATAACCAGCGGTACCTTCCACTTGCCGCCCGAAAAACCCTCGAGCTTGGCGATGTGATTGAGCACTGCGTCGAAGGCGACGGCGATGAAGTCGACCATGTAGAGCTCGACAACCGGACGCAACCCGGCCATCGCGGCGCCGGCGGCGGCGCCGAAGAACGCCGATTCGCTGATCGGCGCGGCGAGGATCCTGTCGGCCCCGAAGCGTGCGAGGAGTGGCGCCCGCAACAACGGCGCATCCTCGCCAATCAGGACAATGGAATCATCCCGCGCCATCGCATCCTCGATGGCTCGATCTACCGCCTGACCCAGGCTCATCTCACTCATCGGCAGACTCTCCGAAATCCGCCAGCGCGGTTTCAACTGCCGATTCGATCTCGGTCGCGACCTCGGAGTCAATGCGGTCCCGCTCACTCTCGTGCTTTTTCATCGCCTTGCGCGCAGCAAGCATGGGATCTCCGCGCCGCTCACGGGCCGGACCCCTGCGCGCCCTGGCCATCACCGACATCATCCGGGTCATTCCTCCTGCCCGGTCCTTGAGACCGCCGCCGCCACGGGACGTTGCGGAGGAGATGACCTTGGCAAAGGTTCTCTTACCCTCGGTCACGGGCTGCCTTGCCATTCGAAGCAGCGGATCACCGAGGAAGTGACCGTCCAAACGCGGACAGTTTGCGAGGAGGAACGTCGGACCTTTACCGCGCCGCGCGTAATCGATCAGCTTCCCCACAGCCTTGTGAACTGCCCGGACATCACTACCGTCCACCGAGTCGGCACGCAATCCGAATGCCCTTGCGCGTTCGACATGGTCGCCCCCAGTCACCGCCTCGGAGGTGGTCGTGATCGCCCAACCATTGTCGATGCAGACCACGATCAATGGCAGGGACCACGCAGCTGCGAGGTTGAGGGTTTCGAGCGCCATCCCCGAGTTCATCGCACCAGTGCCGGTGAATGCGACCGCCACCTTGTTCGCCCGCAGCCGCCGGTTGGCAAGTGCGAAACCGGCGGCAGTCGGCAGCGACGCGCCTACGATTCCAGAGGTCGCGGCCAGGTATTCCTTCGAAAAAAGGTGCATGTGGCCTCCATGGCCACCGCACAATCCGTCCTCGCATCCGAGGAGTTCACGGAGCATCAACACGATGGGTACTCCTCGAACCACGAGTGCCGGCGAGCAGCGATGAGTCAAGGCGAGGCCATCGCCATCACCGAGGAGAGTGACGACCCCGGCCGCCACCGCCTCTTCTCCGGTGCCGAGGTGCATTTCACCAGCGATGAGCCCGCGGTACCACAAATCCTCGACCGCGAGCTCGTAGTTGCGAGCGCGCAACATCTGACGATATAGGCCTGTGATTTCCATGTAATTCGCTTGGAGGAGGATAGCACCGCCCTTGTCGCGACCGAGAACAGTCAATAAATTCGTGTGTGTCATCTCGACCGAGGGCCATCGGGCCCGAGCGGAGAGATCTATGGAGTCAGGAGACGACGCGCTCCTGCCCAGAACCCATAGATTCCTCCGCTCGCTCGCGTCGCTCCCTCGGTCGGAATGACATGTAGGGCGTGCCTATGGCCTTTGTGCGTTCGACGTTCAAGTGAGCGGGAGGGCGGGCAGGCGGGCGGGCGGGCGTCAATCGTGAGCGGCGGCTCCGCCGGTGTGGGCTGCGACGATTCGTTCAAGCTGATCGAGAGTGCTATCTCGCATGGCAGGAATCAAGAGAGCCTCGAGCTTCCTGTGGAGCAGCCGCCAATCCTCCTCGCAGACGAGGACAGCATTGCCTCTTGCGCCCGTAATCAGGACCGGTCCGAGGCCGGCGCAGACCTGATCCATCACGAACTGGAATTCGTTCTGGGCGTCGTTGCTCGGGATCCGCTGCATTGTCATTCTCGCCCCCCTGGATTCGCTTACCTAAAAATGAGCGATCCTCGCCGGCGAAACCGCTCATCTCAAATACCATTCTCTCACCATTTTCATGTAGCGTCCAAAATCAGAGGAAATCGCAGCCATCCAGATTCTGGGGGCTCGATTCACAGTCCGCCGCGTCGTTCGTGGGTGGTTGGGTGAATCGGGCATCGAGAATCGAGTATCCGCGATGTGAGTGAGTGCGGAAGATATTCGGACTCGAGTACAGCAGCATTCGTCAGAGCCTGAGATAATCTCCGTGGAGACTGCAATGGCTCATCACACGGTCAAGCAGGGTCACATCGACCTGGTAGAACGGATCAACCGTTTTCCTCAGGGTGCACCACCGTCGGAACTTCTTTACCGAATCCTGGAAATGTTGTTCTCAGAGCGAGAGGCGGAGTTGGTTTCGCGGCTCCCGATCAAGTCCTTCAGCGCAGAACAGGCGGCCCAGGTGTGGAAGATGCCGGTCGACTCTGCGCGGGTCGTGCTCGACGAGCTCGCCGGCCGGGCGATCCTGGTGGATATCGAGTCAGAGGATGGATTTACGTACGTCCTGCCACCACCCATGGCCGGCTTCTTCGAGTTCTCGATGATGCGGGTCCGCGACGATCTCGACCAGAAGGTCCTGGCCGAGCTCTTCTACCAGTACCTCAACGTTGAAGAGGACTTCATCAAGAACCTGTTCACTGAAGGCGAAACCCAACTTGGAAGAACCTTCGTCGCAGAAACGTCGCTGCCGATCGAAGGTACGCTCGAGGTCCTCGATTACGAACGGGCGAGCCGAGCCGTGGAGAGTGCCGATCATATCGGTGTCGGCATCTGCTACTGCCGCCACAAAATGGATCACCTGGATCGTGCCTGTTCCGCGCCGATGAACATCTGTATGACCTTCAACAACTCCGCCGCTTCGCTGACCCGGCACGGCCACGCCCGCACAGTCGACACAGCAGAATGCCTCGACCTCCTCGCCGAGGCACGCGAACGCGGCCTGGTCCAGTTCGGAGAAAACGTTCAGCAGCGGGTCAACTTCATCTGCAATTGTTGCGGCTGTTGCTGCGAGGCAATGATCGCCGCCCGCCGCTTCGGCCACTTGCACCCGGTTCACACAACCAACTTCCTGCCGTGGACCGACGCCGAGCGTTGCACCGGGTGCGGCAAATGCGTCGCAGCGTGTCCGGTTGAAGCGATGACACTCGTGTCGGCCAACGATCCTCAAAAGCCCAAGCGCAAGGCCGCGAGGCTCGACGAAGAGATGTGTCTTGGCTGCGGAGTTTGCGTGCCGGCCTGCCCGGAAGGCGGTATCACCTTGGTTCCGCGCGAGGAGCGAGTCATCACGCCGGTCGACTCGGTCCGCCGGACCGTGGCGATGGCGGTCGAACGAGGCACATTGCAGCATCTGGTTTTCGACAATCATGCCGTCGCCAGCCATCGGGCGATGGCCGCGGTCTTCGGCGCCATCCTCCGGCTTCCACCGGTCAAGCGATCAATGGCGCGAGGCCAATTGGGATCTCGCTACCTCGACAGGCTGATCGAGTGGAATGAAGGGCGAACGCATTCGGCGTAAAACCATCCACCACCCGGATACAGGATGCAAGATACAGGTCTCACCCACCCTGAGGAGCGGTCGGTGGCCCAACATCCTGAACCCTGGATCCTGTATCCGGCGATGCGGGCGGAATACCAAACCCAGTTGGGTAGCGAGCCCAAAGGGCGGCGACCTCGGCCGTTGGGTGCAGGATCGGCTTCAGCAGAAACCACACCACTACCGCGACGAAGAGGATTGTCGACAGGATGCTGCCTTCGAGCCCGAACTCACCGCCGGTCATCAGGTCGGCCCCAGTCGGCGTTACCACAAAAAGTTGATTATCGATTTTGATACCGCTGACATCGAAGCCCCACAGCCAACTCTGGGCCAGGTTCCAGGAAAGATGAAAGCTGATGGGAAGCCACAGTCTGCGGGTCTGGAAATATAGAATGACCAGGACCACACTGGCGAGGAAGATGTTGGCGACGCCGATCATCGTCACGTCGGGGTTGTTGGCGTGGCCCAGTGTGAATGGGAGGCAGAGCAGAATACCTGCGATCCACCGCCGGCTCCCCTCGGCCAGAGACTGGAGTGGATACCCCCTGAAGACGAATTCCTCGACCGCAGCCGCGAGCGTGAAGAGCACCAGATAAAAAGGGAACGCGCCGAAACTTGCCCGCAAATCCGGAGAGAGCGAGAGCGAGACGGACCCCGAAAGGATCAGCGTGAGGACCAGTGCCCCGGTGACAACGGGGCCGGCGACCAGCCCAGTCACCAACTCGCGCAACCAACCGCTGCTGAAGCCCAGGCCCAACAGCGCCGGAGGCCGCCGATCAAAAAATCTCAGTAGCGCCAGACCACCCAGAAGCAACGCCAGATTTCCGACGACCCAGACGAGCGTGTGGGTCCACGAGAGAAAGTCGGAATCGGGGACATCAGGAAAAAACAACTTGAGTGGCGAACTGATCGCCTTGCCGATTCCAAAGACCGCGATCGCATAGACCAGGAGCCTCCATCCGGCACGCCAGTGGCCGAATCGGTTGCGAAAGGTGCGTTTGATCAAGCTCGGTTGCGGGATGAAAGGTTCGCTCTCCAAAGCATCAACATCGACTCCCACGTTCTGATTTGAATCCACTGTTACTCCTCGCACCCTGATACGTACGTCTGCCGCACCGGTTTCTCAAAAGGACTCGACCCTGAACCGGGTTTCGACCATAATCGTCGAACTCGCTGTCGGCAACCCGGCGGCAATTGGAGGGCGCATTGACCAACCAGATCTCAAGTGACACTCGTGAGCGAATCCGAGCACAATTCCCAGCCCTGGCCGGCGACTTGGTGTATCTGGAGAATGCGGGCGGCTCGCAGGTGCCGGCAGTCGTGGCCGACAGCATCCGTGATTACATGCTGACCAGCTACGTCCAGCTTGGCGCCGGCTACCCCTTGTCCCAAAAGGCAACCGAGCTCGTCGATGAGGCCCACGATTTCGTGCGGCTCATGATGAACGGCCAAGACGGCGAGGTCATCCTCGGCTCTTCGACATCCGCTCTCCTGCAGATGCTCGCCCGTTGCTACGCACAGGTATTGAAGCCGGGCTCGGAGATCATCGTCGCGCAGACGGGTCACGAGGCCAACGTCGGCCCATGGAAGATGCTCGACCGGCTCGGTTTCGGGCTCCGCTGGTGGGAGATGGATCCCGCGAGCTGCAGCTGTCCACTGTCCGATCTCGAGGAATTGCTCTCGGAGCGTACCGCCCTGGTTGCTTTCCCTCACGCGTCGAATCTGCTTGGCGGGATCGTCGATATCGAACGCATTACGTCGCTGTCCCACGAGGCCGGCGCACGGGTGGTTGTGGACGGCGTCGCCTACGCACCTCACCGCGCCATGGATGTCTCCGCCTGGAACGTCGACTGGTACGCCTACTCGGCCTATAAGGTTTACGGGCCGCACATGGCGGCGCTGTGGGGACGCCGGGACGCGCTCGCCGAGCTTTCCGGTCCGAACCACTTCTTCGTGCCCGATGACGACCTGCCCTATAAGTTCGAGGTCGGTGGTCCCAACCACGAGGGCTGCGCCGGGATTTGCGGGCTGCGCGACTACCTTGCGACTCTGGTCGGTGAGGCGGATCCACGGGCACTCGACCGGTCGGCGATCGAGCGGGCCTTCGAAATCATGACGGCCTGCGAGCTGCCGCTGCAGGCGAGGCTCATCGAGTACCTGCGATCACGCGATGACGTCCGCATCATTGGTCCCACCGACGCCGACGAATCACGGGTCGGCACGATCAGCTTCGTACACGATTCCAAGAGTTCGGCGGAGATCACAGCTGCGGTTGATCGCTCCGGCATCGGCATCCGTCACGGTCACATGTACGCCTATCACCTGTGCGAAGCGGCCGGCCTCGATCCCGAGGACGGAGTCGTACGAACAAGCCTCGTGCACTACAACACGCTCGAAGAGATTGAAAGGCTGATAGAGGTTTTCGACGCGGTGCTGGGGTAGAAGCGGTCGCGGATCGAATTCGGATACAAGATGCAGGATGCAGGATGCAGGATGCAGGATGCAGGATGCAGGATCCAGGATGCAGGATGCAGGATGCAGGATGCAGGATGCAGGATGCAGGATGCAGGATGCAGGATGCACCTAGAGCGTAGGGCTCGTGGACTCTGCATCCTGAACCCTGGATCCTGTTTCCCGGTGAGTCGGTCGTTGACTGCAGTGAGCGCGGTCCGTTACCATCTGCCGATCATGAAACGCATCAAATACGTCAGTCGTTTCGCCATGCCGTTCCGCGAGACCGAGCTCGAGGAGCTCGGCAAGCGGGCAGCCGAGAATAACAAAGAACTCGACATCACCGGTGTACTGATGACATCGGGCGGGCTCTTCTATCAGGTTCTCGAGGGGCCGGAGAAAGAAGTCGATGAGATCTTCGGCTACATCCGATCAGACAAACGCCACACCGACCTCGTGGTGCTGGGTATCGAGGAAGACGTCAACCAGCGGCTCTTTCCCGATTGGTCCATGAAGACGGTCAACCTCGACGCAGAGGCTCACGTGCGCTTGCTGCCACTCAAGGTCCTGATGGAGGCCGTTTTCGAGCAGCAGCAGCATATCGACAAGATGATGTGGGCCATCGATCGCGGTCTTCGCCTGGAATTCAGCTCGAAAAAATAGTACGGGTAGCATCGACGTCTCCGCTACCGGGAGGCCGTTTGGATGGAGGTGTCGGAGGCTGGAGAATCCGAACCCGCCTGCGGCTGCTGAGGAGGCAAGCCTCATCTGAAGGAGGAGGCTATGAGCCGCCCGCAGGCGACGGTGCGACGCGTCGGCCGGAGGCCGACAGCAATTCCCAATTCCGAAATCCGAAATCCGAATTCCAAATTGGGTGGGCGGGTGGGCGCTACTCCTGGACCTTCTTTTCGATGTCCGCGATGCGCTCGACAAGCCGCTCACGGATCCGTTGACGAAGCAAAACCGTCCCCTGGATTTTCTCGGCCTCGTCACCTTCGGCGGCCTTGAGCTGGGCTTCCAGTTCGGCGATCTCCTTGTCGAGAGCCGCCAGCCGGCTTCGGAGGTCCTCGACCTTCTCGACCTGGTCAGCCTTGTCGAATACGACAGAATCCGGGCCGTGATCCCGCGCCGGGTCCGCCGCTGCTGCAACCGTGACCTCCGGGATGAAGGCGCGGCTGTCCTTGATCTGGCGTTGGTTCATGAAGGTCGGCGAGACAATCTCGACCCCGGCACGATGGAGGTTGTCGAGCACTGCTCGATGGAGGGCGGATTTCGAACTCAGGAACTTCTTGGTGTCGTCGAGCTGGCCCGAGACCTCGTAGGTGACGGAGAAATCTCCGAGCGAGCGGATGCGGACGAAGGCCTCGAGAAGGCCCGCGTGGCCGGCAGCCTCGATGAGGAGATTTTCGATCTCGTCATGCTGCAAATCGTACCCGAGCGAGAGTGCGCACGAAACGAAGGTCCCCGACGGACGGATGACGGTGACCGGGTTGGTGGCGAGGTGGAGATTGGGGAGGGTGATGAGGTCCGAGCGCTCGTTCTGGATTTCGGTGTGGAAGAGACCGCGTTCGGTCACCCGCCCGAGAAAGTCACCGCAGCGGATGTAATCGCCGCGTTTGAAGTTGCGCACAGCCCTCAACATCAGCCCCGCCATCGCGTTCGAGGCGAGGGTCGCCGAGGACAGCGCGATGACACCGGTCACCGCAATGCCAAAGAGGGATATCAAGTTGCCCTGGGTGTTTTCTTTGAGCGGCGCCGTCACGATGATCGTAATTACGAAAAACAGGGCGAGAAAGGTGAGGACAATCTGGCGCTGGAAAGTACCCTCTCCCGCCAACTCCTTCGATTTGCGAACCAGGCGGCGATTGAGGAATCCGAGGAGACCGAAGCCGACGACGATCACCACCGTCATCGGCAACAGGCTCAGGACGACTTCGATCAGCTTCTCCATCTCTTCGCTCCTTCCCGCGCAGGGTCTCGATACCGCATGATAGCCGAGCGGCTTCAGTACACTACCACCGGGAGGCTGCATGCCAAAAGCAGTACTCGCGATCGATCAGGGAACGACGGGCTCAACGGCGCTGGTCCTCGACGGGGACGGCAGGGTTCTCGGCCGCGCCACCGAAGAATTCACCCAGTACTACCCGCAGCCGGGCTGGGTGGAACACGACCCGGAAGAGATCTGGCGGGTCAGCCTCGAGGTCATCGGTGCCGCCCTCAATGAGGCCCGGCTGACCGACAGCGATCTCCAAGCCATCGGCATCACCAACCAGCGCGAAACCACCGTCGTGTGGGACCGTGCCACCGGTGAGCCCCTGCACCGAGCCATCGTGTGGCAGAGCCGGCAGACCGCCGACATCTGCCAGGAGATTCGGGACAACGGTCTCGAACCCATGATCACCGAACGGACGGGGCTCGTTGTGGATCCTTACTTTTCAGGCTCCAAGGTGAAGTGGATCCTCGACCACTACCCTGAGGTGCGGCCCCGGGCCGAGGCCGGCGAGCTCGTCTTCGGCACCATCGACACCTGGATGCTTTACAAGCTCACCGGGGGCGAGGTTCTCGCAACCGAACCGACCAACGCCTGCAGGACCCTCCTCTACGACATCCGAACGCTAACCTGGGATTCGGAGCTGCTTGAAATCTTCGGTGTGCCCGAGGCGATGCTGCCGGAAGTCAGGCCGAGTTCAGGAATATTCGGGACCACGGTCCCCGCGGGCGACCTACCTGGTGGTGTGCCGGTGGCGGGCATCGCCGGCGATCAGCAGGCGGCCCTTTACGGCCAGGGCTGTTGGCAGCCCGGCATGGTCAAAAACACCTACGGCACCGGCTGCTTCGTGATGCTCAATACCGGCTCCGAGCTGCAGCGCAGCAACTGCGGCCTGCTGACCACCGTCTGCTGCGACGCCACCGGCGGCGCGGCGTATGCGCTCGAGGGCTCGGTCTTCACCACCGGCGCTGCGGTTCAGTGGCTGCGTGACGAGATGGGCCTCATCGGCAGTGCCGTCGAGACTGAGGAGATCGCGGCACGAATTCAGGACACTCAGGGTGTGTATGTCGTGCCCGCCTTCACGGGTCTCGGCGCACCCTATTGGGACATGGATGCGCGGGGCGCCATCGTCGGGCTGACAAGGGGTAGCGGCCGCGAACAGATTATCCGCGCCACGCTCGATAGCATCGCCTACCAGACGCGGGATGTGGTCGACGCGATGAACTGCGACGGTTCCACGAATGTACGCGAACTCCGTGCGGACGGCGGCGCGGCCGCCAATAATCTACTCATGCAGTTTCAGGCCGACATCCTCGGTGTGCCGGTCGTACGGCCAAGGCTGCTGGAGACGACCGCCGCCGGCTCTGCCTTCCTCGCCGGGCTCGGCGCCGGAATGTGGCGCGACACCAAAGAGCTCGAAGACGCGTGGCGCGAAGACCGGCGTTTCGAGCCCGTGATGGCCGAAAGCGAACGCGAACGCCTCTACCTTGGGTGGTGTAACGCGGTCGAGCGGGTTCGCGCCGACCGCCGGGAGGCATGATTATGAAGATTGAAGATGGTTGGACCGAAAGCGCGGACGGCAACCGCCTGTTCTGGCGGCGACACACCCCTGACGCGGAACCACGTGCGGTTCTGCTCGTCGTCCACGGTCTCGCCGAACACTCGGGCCGCTACCTCCACGTGCTCGATCACTTCGCCAACGCCGATTTCGATTGCTGGGCCTGCGATTACCGGGGCCATGGCCAAAGCCCCGGTCTGCGGGTGCATGTCCGGCACTTCGACGAGTTCCTGACCGACCTGGCGGCTGTCCGCCGGCTGGTCCGCGAAGCGCAACCCAACCTCCCGTTCTTCCTGGTCGGCCACTCGCAGGGCGGCCTCATCGTCCTGCGCGAGGCCCTCACCCACCCCGACGGGCTCGAGGGCATCGTCGTCTCCTCGCCCTTCCTCGGAATGCACCCGGATGCCGCCCCATCCGCCCCGCTCCACATGGTGGCCAACATCGTGTCGACATTCGCTCCCAAGCTGATGTTCTCCAAGGTTGCCGAACCGAGTGCACTGAGCCGCGATCCAAAGGTTCCAGAGGCCTACATCGCCGACCCGCTGGTCAGCACAACGGTGTCGGCGCGGTGGTTCACTTCAGTTATGGCGGCTCACACCGATACCCACGCAAGGGCCTCGACGCTGTCAGTGCCGGCGCTCATCATGCAGTCGGGCGACGACCGCATCACCGACCCGGCTGCGACCCGGTCCTGGGTCGCCGACGCACCCTCCGACCTGGTCGACTATGTCGAGTGGGAAGGGCTGTATCACGAGATGTTTAACGAGCCGGAGAAGGAGCAAGTCTTTGAGCGCGTTGAAGCCTGGTTGGACGAGCGGCTCAGCGAACCCATCGCCAGCTCTCGTTGACCGATGCTCATTCACCCGTTGCGGACTGATCGCTCGAAAGGTTTATCTGGAGCGGCGGAACCTCCGCGATACCAATGCTCCCCCAGCCCAGGACGACCTTCCCACCACTTTCCTGGATTCCACTCAGAATGCCAGAGAATAAGAGGTCCTTGGTGATACGCCGCCTCTGAAAGCTGACCACGTAGCGGGCGGTGAACTCGACCCAGTTGTCGTTGAAAACCATGGTGACCAAAGGAGTGACGCGAGCGTCTTCGATGCGGTATTTCTGAACCATGAGTTGCCACGCATCCGCCGCCTGTTTGGAGAACTCACCGACGGTGTCTTCAAGGACCGACTCGATCAAAGATCTTGCCATTCCAAGATCCGAGGAGAATGTCACGGGCACCGTCACCTCGTCCCACAGGAACTCGAAATCCGCGGAGTAGTTCACCACCGGGTCCTTGAACACGTAGCTGTTAGCAACACGGACGATCCGGCCGTTGTACAGATCCCCCTTCACCCACTGCCCGCATTCCATCAGAGTGGTCCGCAACATTCCGATGTCGATGACGTCCCCGACGACGCTACCGAGCTGAATCCGATCGCCGACTTTGTAGTAGGAGCCAAACGACACCGCCGCCCAACCGGCGACGCTGACAATCACCTCCTGAAGCGCGAACGCCACCCCTGCGCCGGCGACACCAAATGCGACGGTGAGGCCTCCCAGGGAGTCCTTGAACACGACAGCAAAAACGAAAAGCACGGTGAGGTACTGGACGGCGGTGATGATCTTCCGGGCGCGATATCGGGTGTCGGTGTCGTCGACCCGTCGAACCAGGAACCGAGCAAACAACCGGAACGCTACGATCACGGTCATCATGCTCACCAGAGCGAGCACCAGGCGGTGGAATCGAGGGTCCATGAGCCACGCAGACATCGTTTCGTTCATTGGAGGCCCTTTCTGACGCTGCGATGGAGCACAGCCGGCGGTTGAATTCCGGCGTCTCGAAAACCTTCGAGAACCCGCTCGGCTTCGATCTCACGAGCGATTCCTGCCGTCTCGTCGAGGGCGGTCGCCTCGATGGCCGGCTCGGTTGGAAACAGATCTTGGCCTGCGGCTCCGGCGGCAAGCCACAACCCAACGCAAGCAAAAATCATTCTTCGACGCCAGGCGCAGAACATCGTTATGAACCTCCGAGTGAAACGGTCACCAGCATAGAACACCGGAAGCTGCATATTTAGTTTTATTCGTATTGTGACGGCGTAGCCGAAGGCGAAGCCGCAAGCGAGTCGAGAGATCCCCCGACTTCTCCGGAGAGTGCTCATCTCGCATAACTCTCTGACTTCGGGGGGTCCTTCGACTCCGCGTCCATTCGGGACGCTCCGCTCAGGATGACAGTTCTCGGTTACCTTCGTCTCGAGGCGGGACCGGGTCGTAGCCGCCAGGATGGAACGGGTGGCATTTGAGGATTCTTTTGAAGGCCATCCAGAAACCCAACAGCCCGTGCGTCTCGATGGCCTCCGCTGCATAGACCGAGCAGGTCGGTTGGAATCGGCAGGCCGGCGGCATGAACGGCGAGATGAACCGCTTGTAGAACCGGGCCGGTGAAGCGACGACGCGCCAAAAGGTACTCATACAATCCTTCAGCTGGAGTATTCTAACCGCTAACAGGAGGTTGATCATGAGCCAACAACGCAAAGTCATCGCAACCACCGAGGCGCCCGGAGCGGTCGGTCCCTACTCGCAGGGTATCGCCACCGACGGATTCGTCTTCACCGCCGGTCAAATACCGGTCAACCCAGCGACCTCCAAAATCGAGGCCGAGACTATCGAGGACCAGACCCGTCAGGTGCTTTCAAACGTCGACGCAGTTCTGCGAGCCGCCGGTAGCGGTCTTCACCGGGTTATCAAGATGACGGTTTTCATGACCGATCTGGGGGATTTCCAGGCGATGAACGGAGTCTACGCCGAGTTCTTCCCATCAAGCCCACCTGCTCGTTCCGCGGTGCAGGTCGTCGCGCTCCCACTTGGAGTTCAGATCGAAATGGAAGCCGTCGCCCTATCAGATTAATTTCGGATTTCGGATTTGCTGTCGGCCCCCGGCCGACGCATCACACCGTCGCCTGCGGGCGGCTCATGGCCTCCTCCTTCAGATGAGGCCGGATCCGCCTCAGCAGCCGCCGGCGGGTTCGGATTTCGGAATTCCCATTTGCGCCCCTGTGAAATTATTCGGGATTAGGGGTGGGCGGGAGGCTTTCATAATTCCTAATTCCGAATTCCGAATTGCGAATTCGATGTCCTGCTATGATCGGCCGTCTCTGATCGGGGGGAATCGCCTTGTCGCATGATTTGGATTACGCCGAGGTCGGGCTGAAGGTCGGTCTCGAGGTTCACCAACAGCTGCTCACCGACAAAAAGATGTTCTGCCAGTGCCCGGCAGGACTGTACACCGATAAACACGACGGTTCGGTCCTCCGTCACATGCGGCCAACCCTGTCGGAGCTCGGCGAGTACGACGGCACGGCGCTGATGGAGTTCAAGACCCGCAAGAACATCATCTACCTGCTCCACACTTCCAACGTCTGTACCTACGAGATGGACGACACGCCACCGTTTCTGGTCAATCCGCAGGCCATCGACATCGCCATCGAGCAGTGCCTGATGTTGGGCTGCGACATCGTCGACGAGGTCCATATCGCCCGCAAGCAGTATCTCGACGGCTCGATTCCGACCGGCTTCCAACGGACCGCGATCGTCGGCGTCAACGGGCGCCTCCCCTTTCGCGGTCGTGAGCTCGGTATCACCCAGGTCAGTGTCGAGGAGGACTCGTGTCGTGAGGTTTCGGATCGCGGTCACCTCATCGTGTGGCGCACCGACCGGCTCGGGATGCCACTGATCGAGACCGTTACGGACCCCGATCTCCGCACCCCGGAAGAGGTCGAAGAAGCGATCCTCCTGATCGGCCGCGTGTGCCGGTCCACCGGTCATGTCCGAACAGGAATGGGTGCGAGCCGGCAGGACGTCAACGTTTCCGTCAGAGGAGGACGCAGAGTCGAAATAAAAGGCGTGCCGAAGGCAGGCTGGGCACCGGCCCTGGTTCACGGTGAGGCCGTGCGGCAGGTCAATCTGCTCGCCCTTCGTGACGAGCTGCACCGTCGAGGATTCCAACAGCCTTCCGATCTCGCGATCGAACACCGGGAGGTAACTCAATTCCTCTCTGGTTCTTTTCTCGAGGCCCTGAGCCAGACGTCCTGGGAGCGGTATGTAGACGATGGCGGACGCCGATCCGAGCTCGAGCGCGGCGCCGGCAGTTTCTGCATCCGTGCTATCCGCCTCATTGGTCTTGAAGGCACACTTGGCTGGCCAGCCCAGCCCGATCGGACGTTTGCAGACGAGCTCCGGGGAAGGGTACGCGTCATCGCGACCTTGGACCAGGCACCGATCCTCCTTCACTCCGAGGACTGGCCGGCCGGCACCGAGGCCGAGCTCGAGTCCCTGCGCGAATCGTTGGGCTGTACCGAGGAGGATGGGTTGGCGGTCGTATGGGGAGCCGAGGAAGACACTCTGACCGCTGCCGAAGAAATTCGCCTTCGCTACGCCGACGCCACCGACGGCATACCGCATGAAACTCGACAGCCTTTCGAAGACGGCAGTACAGATTTTGAGCGGATTCTCCCCGGCCCGGACAGAATGTATCCGGATACCGACAGCCCACCACAACGGATCACTCGAGAGCGCGTGGAAACGCTGAGGGCACCACTGCCGGAGCCGCCATGGTCCCGCGAAGAGCGCTACTCGAGCGCCCGGGTGCCAACACCGGTAATCCACTATCTCATCCGTCGCGGAGGCGCGCGTCTCGTCGACCTCGTCGTTGAGGATTGCGGCACGGATCTTCGCCTGGCGTGCTTTTTCTTTGGAGAACGTGTCAAGGGCCTGCGGCGGGCGGGCGTTTCGGTGGATACGGTGCCGGACGCCGGTTGGTGCGACCTCTTTCAACTCTTCAGCCGCTATCCAGCCACCTGGCAAGCATGGCGGGATCTCGTCGATTGGCTTGCCGCGAATCCCACAGCTGATCTTCAGACCGAAGCCGAAGTCGCGGGTTTTGGGCACCCCCCCGATGATTGGCAGGACACGGTGGCCAGTTTGGCCGGAGATACACCCCCAATCGGTGACGATAGGCATCCGGGCCATCAACGATACGTCATGGGACTGGCGATGGACGAGCTCCGGGGCCGCGTTCCAGCATCGGAGGTAGAAGCCCTGATCGTGGACCTCGCGACCGCCCAACTCGAGTCCAAAGCCCGATGATCGGAGAGCAGTATGGCTGAATCAGATCAGGATAAACTCAGAGGCTACCGTGGGCGCGCCCGCGCCCGCCTTGAGGAACTGGGTGTCAAGGTGTGGTCGGATGTGCGCCTGGTGAACTCGGCAGGCAGCGTCTTCGAGGGTGTCATTCTGCCAAGATCCGGAACATTTGACGACCTCCATATCGTGCTCAAGCTCAAGAACGGATACAACGTCGGGATCCACGTCGACCGCGTCGAATCTGTGGAAGAACTCGGTTACAAGGAAGCGGTCTACAAGATCCCCGAACAGGAATTTCCGAGCCGCCCAAAACTGCCGAAGGTGACCCTTCTCGGCACCGGCGGCACGATCGCTTCACGACTCGACTACCGAACCGGGGCGGTTATCCCCGCCTTCACCCCGGGGGAGCTCTACGGTGCCGTACCGGAGCTGGCTGACATCTGCAACCTGACCACCAAAAAAATCTTCGGCGTGTTTTCAGAAAACATGAGTTGGCCGGAGTACGAAATCCTGGCGGAGAATATCGGCCGCGAGATCAACGCCGGCGCGGACGGAATTGTCGTCGGCCACGGCACCGACACGATGGGCCATACAGCCGCGGTGCTCAGCTTCATGGTGCAGGACTCACCGGTGCCAATTGTCCTGGTCGGCAGCCAGCGATCCTCGGATCGGCCGTCCTCGGACGCCGCTCTCAATCTGATCCACGCGGTACGGACAGCAGCGTGCGCGGACACGGCCGAGGTACAGATCTGCATGTTCGGACCAACATCGGACAGCTACGCCCTGCTTCATCGAGGCACGCGTTGCCGAAAAATGCACTCCTCCTATCGCAGCACCTTCCGGACTGTAGGCGATATCCCACTGTGTATCGTCGAGGACAACAGCTTCAAATATCTGACCGACGACTACGTGCGCCGCGATCCCGAGCGAGAGGTTCTCATCGATACCGCCCATGACGACCGCGTCACCATCCTCTATTACTACCCGGGGATGAAACCGGACCTGGTCGATGCGCTAATAGAAAAAGGCTATCGCGGAATCGTCATTGCCGGCACCGGTCTCGGGCACGTCAACAGCCCGCTCTATCCGGCCCTCGAACGGGCAATCTCAAACGGCGTTCACGTCGTCATGACCGTTCAGACCCTGTGGGGATTTGCCCAGATGTACGTCTATGATACCGGACGCGATCTTCTCGACATTGGAGTCGTACCCCTCGACAACATGCTGCCAGAAACTGCCCTCATGAAGCTCGGCTGGGTTCTCGGTCACACCGATGATCACAGTGAGGTACTGGCGATGATGCGGAAACCCATCAACCATGAAATTACCGAACGCGAGCCGCACAACGGGTACCTGATCTTCCAAGGCGGCCTCCCCGAGACAGACGAGTTCATTTCCAGCCACTGGAAATAGCTCTATCGGAGAACCGCCGGCCTCAATCCCTCAAACGCACGTTTTGAGGCCGTACCTGCCGGCCAACGATATCGAATGGTGTCCGCACCAGGGAGAGGACCGCAGGCTGGAAGAGCGGCAGGTAGGCATGAACCGCACCAACGTCGGCAAGGACAAGCTGGAGAAGCTCGAGTCGCGTTTCCGACCTCGTCTCATGCGCGGCTTCCTCGATC